>Ga0210401_10004802_pt1 | contig 14019 bp, 15 predicted proteins | sample IncBWH32MmetaG_FD_150866 | JGI IMG/M metagenome (GOLD analysis project Ga0210401, IMG submission 150866) | Forest soil microbial communities from Barre Woods Harvard Forest LTER site, Petersham, Massachusetts, United States - Inc-BW-H-32-M | ecosystem: Environmental > Terrestrial > Soil >... | reverse complement strand
CGATGTGGCGCAGGCCAAGAAGGAAATTCACGACGTGGAGCAAACCGCCCGCCAGGCGCTGGCGGACGTGCGCCAGGCCATCGGCGGCTACCGCTCGAAAGGTCTGGTCGAAGAGATCAAACACGCACGCGCCATTCTGGAGACGGCGGGCGTGAAGGCAGACGTTCGCTCGATGCCTGTCACTCTGTCGGCCACGCATGAAAGTGTGCTCGCGTTGGTTCTGCGGGAAGCCGTCACCAACGTGGTCCGCCACGCGCAGGCGCGCCACTGCCGATTGCAGCTCGAGCGAATGAATGGGCATTGCCGCCTCGAAATTCAGGACGACGGCCGCGGCGGCATCTCGCCCGAAGGCAACGGTCTGCGCGGCATGCGCGAACGCGTCGAGGCGCTCGGCGGCAGTGTTGAGCGCGACACCCGCCGAGGAACGCGGCTCACCATCGAACTGCCAGTCGAAAATCCTACGCCGGCTTGATTCTTCCACCACCGTGTCCCCCGTTCCCAAAGACGCACGCAAGACTATCCGGGTCGTGATTGCGGAAGACCAGGGCATGGTGCTGGGCGCGCTCGCCGCGCTGCTCGAGATTGAAGGCGACATTTCCGTGGTGGGCCGCGCCCGCGACGGCGAAGAAGCGCTCGGTACCGTGCTGGCGCATCGGCCCGACGTCTTCATCACCGACATTGAAATGCCGAAGATGACCGGACTCGAAGTCGCCTCCGAACTCAAGCGCCAGCGCACCGGCACGCGCGTGGTGATCGTGACGACGTTTGCCCGCTCCGGCTACCTGCGCCGCGCGCTTGAGGCCGGGGCCTCCGGTTATCTGCTGAAAGACCGCCCCGCGGAGGAATTGGCGGACGCGGTGCGTCGCGTCCATCGCGGCCTGCGCGTGATCGATCCGGAGCTCGCCGCCGAAGCCTGGGGGGAACTCGACCCGCTCACCGATCGCGAGCGCCAGGTCTTGCGCCTGGCCGGTGAAGGCAAAGCCAGCGGCGACATCGCCGACGAACTGGGGCTTTCGGAAGGCACGGTGCGTAATTATTTGTCGGAAGCGATCAGCAAGCTGGGAGCGGCAAACCGGGTGGAGGCGGCGCGCATCGCGAGAACCAAGGGATGGTTGTAGGGATGGGTTTCGGGAACTAACGAAAAACCCCGCCCAAGCGGAGCTTGGACGGGGCACCCGGCAAACTGGGCGCGGCGAACCGGGTGGAGGCGGCGCGCATCGCGCGGACCAAGGGATGGTTGTAGGGATGGGTTTCGGGAGCTGACGAAAAACCCCGCCCAAGCGGAGCTTGGACGGGGCACCCATCGGGTTGGTGAGTCCGTCATGGATGGGCAATCGGGCTGATTGAGCAACGAAAAGCAACGAGCCCCCGCAAATGCTAGCTCACGGAGTCGGAGGTCGCCGCGCCTTGCGGATCGCTTCGATCGTGGCGCCGGTCCAGTTCGCGATCACGCTTTCGATGTCGGCGACCGTGACTTCCGTGGGTGGAGGAGTTTCAGCCGCTTTGTATTTCTGCTGCAAATTCTGCAGGTTCTCGCGCTCCTTGCGCTCTTCGTCCGAGTAGAAGCGGGCCTTCTCGAACTCGTGATTTGCAATGGCAGCTTGCATTCTTTGCACGATGAACCGGACGCGCTTTTGCACCTCCAGCATCTCTTCTGGCAGCTTGCCGTGGCGCAGCCGGACGACCGACCCGGCTTCGTCCATCACGTCGACGGCTTTGCCAGGCAAATGGCGGTCGGGAATGCATGCGGCGCAAGCGACCGCGGCGGCGAGCGCCTCGTCGGAGTAGGTCACGCCGTGAAACCCTTCGTACGCTGCCTTGATGGCGCGGAGCACATGGAGCGATTCGTCTTCGCTGGCCGCCGCCACGCGAATCGGCTGGAAACAACTTTCCAGCCATCCGTGCTCGGCAATCGACTTCGCGTATTCCGCGGGTGTGGCCATGCTGATGCACTGCAGCTGGCCGCTGATGATCGGACGTTTCAGCAATGCCTGCAAATGCGCGGCGCTTCGACCGAAGACTCCGCCCACGGGAGTATGCAGCTCGTCGACGAAGAGGATGACGCCCTGTTCTGCCCCCTTCGGGAGCGCGTCGCGTAACCGGTCGAACCAGTCGACGCCGAGCTCGTCCCAGGAAGGTAGATTCAGTTCGAGGACGGACGCGTCGGCCAAGAACGCGGGTACTGCGTAATCGCTGATGCGCTGTGCCAACCCTCCGACGATCGTGCGCTTGCCGACGCCCAGCTCACCGACTAGCACTGGGTTCTTCGAATTGCGGCATCCGAGTACGTGCAGTACGCGTTCCAATTCGCTTTCGCGGCCCACGAGCGGATTTAACGGGGTGAGTGGAACAAGGTGTGGAGTGGAAGACTCGGTTCTGCGAGACGGTATGCGCACGGGATCGTGCACCGGGATTTCATGTGGCGTGCGGGCGAGATCTTCGCGAACTTCCTCCAGCTTGACTCCGCGACTACTCAGTAGTTCGGCGGCAAAGGATTTCTTTTCGCGGAGCAAGCCTAAGAGAAGATGCTCCGTCCCGATGTGTTTGTGATTCAGCCTGTCTGCTTCCTCCGCCGCGTAGCCAAGCACGCGCTTCGACTCGTTGCTCAGGGGAAGATCGATGGACGTCGCAGTTTTCTCGCGCAGGGTCGTGTGTTGTTCGACTTCCTGGCGCATCGAGTCGGGGGAACCAATGCGGAAGCGGCGGCACAGCCCTTTGTCCTCACGCAACAGTCCCAAGAGCAGGTGCTCGGTTTCAATATAGGGGCTGCCGAATTGCGAGGCTTCGTATCGAGCAAAGAAGATGATGCGCCGCGCTTTCTCGGTGAACCGTTCGAACATAGAAGAGAGTCAAGGTTTCAAGGTTTCAATGTTTCAAAGTTTCAATGTTTCATAGTTTCGATGTAACAGGCGTCCCATCCGGACTGTAGTCACTTGTGTCCGTTGCCGACGAGGTCGAGGAAGGCGCGATGGATGCGGGTGTCGTTGCTGAGTTCCGGATGGAACGTGGCGGCCATCGCGCGTCCCTGCCGGACCGCGACCGGGTCGTCGCCTTCGGTGGCGATGACTTCAACGCCGGGGCCGAGGCGCTCGATTTTCGGAGCGCGGATGAAGACCATCTCGAGAGGAGAGTTGCCGAGCTTGCCGGTGCGGATAGAGCTGTCGATCTGGCGGCCATAGGCGTTGCGGCGGATGCGAATGTCGAGCGCGCCGAGACCACGCTGCTCGGGGTTGGTGACCTCCTTCGCCAGCATGATGGCGCCGGCGCAGGTGCCGAACGTCGGCTTCACGCGGACAAATTCTTTGAGCTTGGCGACGCCCGGTTCGCCGAGGATTTTCAGGAACGCCCCCGATTCGCCGCCGGGGATGACGAGCCCGTCGATTTCATCAAGCTGCCCGGGCTTGCGGACGAGGACGACCTCGGCGCCGAGTTCTTCGAGGCGCTTCTTGTGGGCGTCGAAATCGCCCTGGATGGCTAAGACGCCGATGATCATGCATTGCTCCGTCGTGAAGATCAAAATCCCCACCCTGGCGCACAGGGCGCGCCAGGATGGGGCACCCGCCTTGTATCTGGTACTGCTACCAGCCGCGTGTTTGAAGCATGTGGGCCTCGTCGAGGGCGCTGACGGCCAGGCCTTTCATGGCACCGACCAGGTCTTCGCTGACTTCGAGCAAGACTTTGGGATCTTGATAGTGGGTGGTGGCGCGCACGATGGCGCGGGCGCGTTTCTCGGCTTCGGCCGGGTCGGCGAATTCGGTCGAGTTCTTCATGAAGATGCCGGAGCCGACGAACACGGCCTCGGCGCCGAGCTGCATGACGAGCGACGCGTCGGCCGGAGTAGCAATGCCACCTGCCGAGAAGTTCGGAACCGGCAGCTTGCCTGCCTTGGCCACCATGCGAATCAGTTCATACGGGGCCTGGTGCTCTTTGGCTTTGGCGTAGAGCTCTTCTTCGCCCAACACGGTCAGGATTTTCATCTCCTGCACGATCTGACGCATATGCTTCACGGCGTGCACGACGTCGCCGGTGCCGGCTTCGCCCTTGGTGCGGATCATGGCCGCGCCTTCGGCGATGCGCCGCAGGGCTTCGCCCAGGTTGCGCGCGCCGCACACGAACGGAACTTTGAAGGCATGCTTGTCGACGTGATGGGCCTCGTCGGCCGGGGTGAGGACTTCGGACTCGTCGACGTAGTCGACGCCGAGCGCTTCGAGGATTTGGGCCTCGGCGAAGTGGCCGATGCGGCACTTGGCCATTACGGGGATGGAGACGGTGGCCATAATCTCGCGAATCTTCTTGGGCGAGGCCATGCGGGCGACGCCGCCCTCGGCGCGAATCTGCGCGGGTACGCGCTCGAGAGCCATGACGGCGACGGCTCCGGCGCGTTCGGCGATTTCAGCCTGGCGGGCATCGGTGACGTCCATGATGACGCCGCCTTTGAGCATTTCCGCAAGACCGGTTTTCAGACGAAGGCTGGTGGGGTTGCCATTGTTCTGCGACATGAGTCAGTCCTTTCTTTGATTCCAGAATCTCTTAGGGATGCCCTGATTAAGTATCGAAGCGAATTACCCTCAGGGGCTAAAGCCCACGATTTGGGGGCGATTTTTTTTGGACGGCCTGAAGGCCGTCCCTTTCAAAGCAGACTTGATCAGAATTTCCTTAAGTCAATCTCTTTTCCATGCGGATCAGCGGCGTGCCGAAGAGATCGTCGGCTCCGTCGCGAATAAAACCGAGGCGTTCGTATAGCCGGATCGCGCTGTCCAGGAACGGAGTCGTGGTCAGAAACATTCGGCTGCACGCGTTCTGTTTCGCGAAGCTCTCGACCTCGTTCATCAGCAACCTGGCCATTCCTTTCCCGCGTAGAGAAGGCGTCACAGCGACTCCGCGGACATAGAGGCCTTGATCGCTGTCGAGGATCGCGGATGCCGTTCCAACGATCTGCTCGTCGCAGAGCGCCACCCAGCCTGGACCTTCTTCGAGGCGGCGGGCGATCTGATGGCCGTCAGGTGTCGTAGCCGCAAACCCTTGTGGCGTGTACCAAGCTTCGAATTCTGCGAAAGCTTGCTTCAGAACCTCGGCGATGGCGGCGGCATCCGCCGGTCTCGCCCGCCGGATCCGCGTGCTCGACTGCATTTGTCCAATCCCATCACCCCAGTCCCATCGACCGCAGGCCAGCGGGAACCTGTAAAAATTCTAACGAAGAATTGGACTTCTGTAGATATCCATTTACGGTATTCTTACCATACCACTTTTCTTATGCCCCGCGAGACGACGGCATTTCCGCTGAGCCTGCCCGCGCCCCACGCCGGCGGAAACCTGTATCGCTGGCTTTATGGCGAGTTGCGGGCCGCGATTCTGGATGGCCGTTTGCGCCCGGGAGCGCGGCTGCCGGCCACGCGCGATTTGGCGTCGGCTTACAGACTCTCGCGAGCCACCATCGTGACCGCGTTCGACCAGTTGAAGTCCGAGGGATACGTCGAGGGCCGCTCGGGTTCGGGGACGTATGTGAGCCAGGTGTTGCCCGAGCACCTGCTCGATGTGCGTGGCCCGCATGCGGAGTCGCGGCTGCCACACCGGCGCATTGCTCTGTCGTCATATGCGCGCCGTCTGCAGCCATACCGGGGATCATTCCCTCGTCCTTTGCGGGCGTTTCGCGCGCACCAGCCGGCCCTTGATTTGTTTCCAACGAACCTGTGGGCGCAGGTTGCGGCACGACGGCTGCGGCGGGTTTCTGCTGGCCTGCTCGCGGGTGGGGAAGCCCTTGGCTATCGTCCCTTGCGCGAGGCGGTCGCGGACTACCTGAACAGTTCGCGTGGCGTGAAATGCACGGCGGAGCAGGTGTTAATTATCTCAGGGGCGCAGGAGGCGCTCGATCGAACGGCGCGAATTTTGCTGAACCCGGGCGAGCCGGTCTGGGTGGAGGAGCCCGGATATCCGGGTGCGGGCGTCGTATTCCGCGCGGTCGGAGCGCGGGTGCGCCATGTTCCCGTCGATGCGGAAGGGCTCGACTTCGAACGTGGCCGCAAGCAGTGGGAAGTTCCGCGGCTGGTCTACGTGACGCCCGGACATCAGTTTCCACTCGGCATGACCATGAGTCTGCGGCGGCGGCTTGCACTGCTGGAGTGGGCGCGCCGCTCGGGCACGTTGATTTTCGAAGACGACTACGACAGCGAGTACCGGTATTCAGGGCGGCCCATTCCGGCGATGCAGGGACTCGATCGCTCGGGCGTCGTCATCTTCACGGGAAGTTTCAGCGCCGTGCTTTTCCCTGCCCTGCGGCTCGGATATCTGGTTGCGCCGCCGGAAATGGTCGACATCTTCGCGGCGGCTGAGTCGGTGAGCACTCACCATCCGCCGCTGCTCGAGCAGGCGGTGTTGTGCGATTTCATTACTGAGGGACATTTTGCGAGGCACATCCGGCGTATGCGCGAGATCTATGCCGAGCGGCTCGGCGTGTTGCTGGAATGCGCGAAAGAAAAGCTCGCGGGCGCGTTGGAGATCTCGAATGTAGAAGCTGGCTTACAGACGGTGGGCTGGCTCAAGCGTGGTATCCGGGCGGAGCGGGTGGTCGAACTGGCGGCGGAGCGAAAAGTGGAGGTTGTTGCCCTGAGCCGGTACGTCAGTGGGAAGTCACGTCGGAACGGGCTGATCCTGGGATTCGCGGCGGTGGATCCGAAGGAATTGAGACGCGGGGTGGAGGAACTGGCGCGGGTGCTCGGCGCGTAAAACCTGTTCGGATTACGAGCAGGAAAATCTTGAAACGCAGAGGACGCGGAGAACGTCCGCAGAGGTCGCGGAGAAAGGCTTTTAACCGCATAAGGACGCGAAGGGCTCGCGAAGGACGCGAAGAGAGGCTTTTAACCGCAAGAGGCGCAAAGTCATAATAAGTCATTTACGGAGAACAGCGCCTAATCCTGTCGAAGGTTGCCTTGGTGTTCCTCTGTGTCCTATGTGGTTAACTCTTGTCTGCGAGCTTCGCAAAGACCTTCTTGAGATCGGTCACCATAAACAATTCCTTGGTGCGCGCCTGAAAACTGCTGGAGCGGACACGCAAAAGCTTTTAACCGCAAAGGACGCGAAGGGTTCGCAAAGCACGCAAAGTCGGAACAATCATCATGGAGATCCGCGCCTTCATCCGTTGAGGGTTGCCCGGCGTCCCTCTCTGTCTTCAGGAACTGTCGAGACTGCGCTCGACCGGACAGCCGAGGGCGACTGTCCCTACGTGAATTTTACTTGTCTACAAACTTCGCGAACATCTTCTTGGGATCGATCGCAATGAACAAGCCCTTGCTGCGGGCCAGCACTTCGCCCTTCTGATTGAGAATCTCGGCCATGTTCACGTGTTCGCGGCCGCGCACGCGCACTTCGCGGGATTCCACGCGTAGGGGCTTATTGAGCGGCACCGGTTTCAGGTAGTTCACAGTGATTTCGGAGGTGAGCGCAACCACCTGGCGGAGCTTGTTCACCTTGCCCATGGCTTCGTCGAGGATGGTCGCGATGATTCCGCCGTGGCAGTGGCCGGGAGGCCCGGTGAAGCGCTTGCCGAGGCGGAAACGGCACACGAAGCAGTCGTGTTCCTCGTCGTAGGTAAACTTCAGGCGCATGCCCTCGGGATTGTTGCGCCCGCAGGCAAAGCAAAAATTCTTCTGCAAGCGCACATAGCGAGTGTCGTGACCGCGTCCGCGGGTTGAAGTCGGCATAGAGGCTTGATTGTAGCGTGCATTCGGGAGGCGATCTCGCCGTCGGGAGTGCGGCATGGGCTTGCGCATGTCACGGGCCGCTGTGATAGACTTTGCGGCCATCCGCAGTTTTTCTGTTTCTTCGCTGGCTGCGGTGTGAGAAAAATCGACCCCGGAGGTCGGTGTAGATGGGCCTCGCGCTTCTCGCGGTTATCTGGATTATCACCTTCGTCAGCACATACTTCTTCATCTGGCATCCCTGGTGGCTACCGGCGGGAGCTTCGGCGGCCGCGGCGGCGATCGATCACCAGTTCAACAATACTTACATTGCCATGGGGATCGTGTTCGTGCTGGCGCAATGCTGCCTGGGACTGTTCGTATGGCAGTACCGGGATCGCGGCTCGAATTCCGCTCCCGTCAGCTACTCCCATGGCAACACTACGATGGAGATTGTCTGGACAGTGCTCACGGCCGTTCTGTTCGTCGGCTTGAACCTGATGGGCAGCCAGATCTGGGCGGCGGAGCGCTTTGATCCCGCCGGTCCCTCGGCCCTGCCCGTGGAGGTCACCGGCATGCAGTTTGCCTGGTACTTCCGCTACGCAGGTCCAGACGGAAAATTTGGTCTTACCAATCCGAAGCTCATGGATCCGTCTTCCGGAAGCGAAGCCGCCATCGGGCTCGACACCAGCGACCCGGCCGCCAAGGATGATGTCGTGACCGGCACCATGTTCCTGCCGGTGAACCGCCAGGTGGATCTCACCCTGCGTGCCGTGGATGTGATCCACAGCTTCTTCGTTCCCAACATGCGCTTCAAACAGGACGCCGTTCCCGGACTCGCGATTCACATGCACTTCACTCCCACGCAGATCGGTGACTACGAGATCGCTTGCGCAGAACTGTGCGGCCTCGGTCATTACAAGATGCACGGCATGTTGAAAGTCGTCAGTCAGGAAGACTTCGACAAGTGGATGGCCGCGCGGGAGGCGGAGAAACAATAATGGCTACCTCGGAAGTGGTTCACGCCCATGCGGCCCCGCAGGGGTTCATCCGGAAATATATTTTCAGCCTCGACCACAAGGTTATCGGGATCCAGTACTTCTTTCTTGCGTTGACGGCGGTTTGGGTGGGCATGATCCTGTCTCTATTCATGCGTATTCACCTGATCTGGCCCAATGCAGACATTCCACTGATCGGCCATATTCAGCCGGAGACCTACCTCAGCCTGCTTACCATGCACGGCACCATCATGGTGTTTTTCGTGCTGACCACGGCACCGCAGGGCGGTTTTGGGAACTATTTCCTGCCGATTCAGATCGGGGCGCCTGACATGGCGTTTCCGGTCCTGAATATGCTTTCGTTCTGGACGACGTTCGTAGCTTTCGTGATCATGCTGGCCGCATTTTTTGTGACCGGCGGCGCGCCGCTGCATGGCTGGACGGGGTATCCGCCGCTGAGCGCCGTGCAGTCCACCGGGCCCGGCGAGGGACTCGGGGCGGATCTGTGGATTACCAGCATCGCCATCTTCTGCGCGGCGTCGTTGATGGGCGCGCTGAACTTCATCACGACCACGCTCGACCTGCGCGCTAAAGGCATGACGCTGATGCGCATGCCGCTCACCGTGTGGTCGTGGTTGATCACCGCAATTCTGGGATTGCTGGCATTCGGTGTGCTGCTTTCTGCCGGCATCCTGATGCTGATGGACCGCAATCTCGGCACTAGCTTCTTTCTGCCGGTCATCGTAGTCAACGGGCAGTTGATGGCTCACAAAGGTGGCTCCCCGCTTTTGTGGCAGCACCTGTTCTGGTTCTTCGGACATCCCGAGGTCTACATCGCGATTCTGCCGGGCATGGGTGTTGCGTCGCAGGTTCTCTCGACGTTCTCGCGCAAGCCGATCTTCGGTTATCGCGCGATGGTCTACGCCATGCTGGCGATCGGGTTTCTCGGCTTCATGGTCTGGGGACACCACATGTTCATGAGCGGGATGAGCCCCTATTCGGCTTTCGCCTTCTCGCTATTGACCATGGCCATCGGCGTGCCGTCGGCGATCAAGACGTTCAACTGGCTGGGCACGATCCACGGCGGACGGGTTCGCTTCTATACGCCCATGCTGTTTGCCATCGGCTTCGTGTCGCTGTTCGTGTCGGGCGGGTTGAGTGGACCATTCCTGGCGCAGCCGGCGCTCGATATTCCGCTGCACGATACCTACTTCGTGGTTGGCCACTTCCACCTGATCATGGGTGTTGCGGCGATTTTCGGCATCTTTGCCGCGACCTACTACTGGTTCCCCAAGATGTTTGGCCGGATGATGAATGAGGGGATGGGGAAAGTACATTTCTGGTTAACCTTTATTGGAACCTATGCCATCTTCATGCCGATGCATTATCTCGGCATGGCCGGGCACCCGCGGCGCTATTCGCAGCTTACCGAGCTCGCGTACCTGCACCCGCTTATCCCCGTGCAGCGGTTCATGACCTACGCGGCGTTCGTTACCATAGGGGCGCAGCTGATTTTCGTGGTCAACCTGTTCTGGAGCATGTTTAAGGGACAGAAAGCTGCGGACAATCCGTGGGATGCCACCACCCTGGAGTGGACGACTGCTACGCCACCGCCGCACGACAATTTTGGAGGACACACGCCGGTGGTGACGCACGGTCCTTACGAATACGGCGTGCCGGGCGCGGCGCGTGATTTCATCATGCAGAACGATCCGACGCCCAGCACTGCACACTAACTCGAAATCAGGTATGTCGACCGTGGCCCCGAATTTTGCAGTCAAAGACCCGAGAGCTGGCGACGCCGGCGGTGGGGCGCCTCCGTCGTTCGGAGGCGGTGGCGACGGGGACAGCGGCGGCAATGGCGGATTTGATTACGGCGAACGCCTGCGGCGCGCGCGTCTCGGACTGGTCCTGGGACTCACGGCGGTCATCATGCTGTTCGTGGGTTTCACCAGCGCTCTATTAGTGCGCAAAGGGTTGCCGTCATTCGATGCGCAAACCAATACGTACTCGCGGGACTGGGTGGCGATCAATCTGCCTTGGACGCTGCTGCTGGTGAACACGGCGGTACTGTTATTCAGCAGCTTGACCATGGAGTTTGCCCGGCGCGGGATCGCGCGGCAGGCGGCGCTGGCGCCAGTGAAGTCGATTCCAGGTGTAACGCTGGGCGATGAGAAGCCGTTTCCCTGGCTGGGCAGCACGGTGATTCTAGGGTTAGGTTTTCTGGCTGGCCAGCTGCTGGTTTGGCGAATTTTGCACGAGCGGCACTTTTTCGTGAATACGGGTCCGAGCAGTTCGTTCGCCTACCTGCTGTTTGCCACGCATGCGCTTCACCTGGCGGGAGGCGTGATCGCCTTACTGTATGCCGCCAGTACTTCGTGGCTGCTGCACAAGCCAGTCGAAGCACAACGAATCGTGGTGGACATAACGGCCTGGTACTGGCATTTCATGGCTTTGCTGTGGATCTACATTCTGGTGCTGCTTATGATCGTTCGTTGACGAAAGCAGACTGACTTCGGTTCATTGACCCAAGGAGACGCCTGACGATGGCAACGGTGCAACACGTGGTTCACGATACGCAGGGCGCGTACGAGCCTTCCCTGTTCGGCACCTATTCGAAGAAGATCGGGATGTGGCTGTTCCTGGCGTCCGACACGCTGACCTTCGGCGCGCTGCTAGTCGCCTACAGCTACGGCCGCGTTTCGAACCCGGCATGGCCGACGCCATTCAACAGGGATAGCATCATCAACGCGACCATCATGACGGCGTGCCTGCTGTCGAGTTCCCTGACGATGGTGCTGGCGGTGATGGCCGGCAACCGGAACGACAAAGCCTGGGTACGGAATTGGCTGCTCGCCACGATGTTTTTCGGGGCGGCATTCACCGTGCTCCATGCCATGGAATGGACCAAGCTGATCGTCGTCGAGAAGATGACGCCCTCGAGCAATGTTTGGTCATCCGTCCCACTGTTCGGCGGCACTTTTTTCACGTTGACCGGCATGCACATGCTGCATGTGACCATTGGGATCATTTATCTTGGCGTCATTGCGTTACGGAAAAAGTTCTTGCCCGTGCTGCTGGTTCTGTGGGCGCTTGGATTCTTTCTGACCCCGGCCGATAGCGTGTTCCATCTGGGCATCCACGTCCTGCTGATCGGCGCAGTCGTTTCCGCAATCGTGTTGTTTCTGAAACCGAAAGATTACGATGCCAATGACGTCGAGGTGGCCGGTTTGTACTGGCACTTCGTCGACCTGGTGTGGATGTTCATCTTCCCGCTGGTGTACCTGATGTCCACCAAGGTGTAGTCGAGCCAAAGGAGCGAATTCACCATGCACGACGTCAGCGCACACACCGACGGTAAGATGACGTACTTCTGGGTTTGGGGAGCATTGCTGCTGCTCACCGCGGTCGAGGTAGTCCTCGCCTACAAGCAGATTCTGCAGCCCGTGCGGATGCTGCAGGTCCTGCTGGTACTGTCGGTGATCAAGGCCGGCCTGATCACGATGTACTTCATGCACCTGAAAGCAGAATTGCCGCGCATGCGGTGGCTGCTGACCATTTCGGTGACAGCGTGCTTTTTCCTGATGTGGGTCTTCTTTTTCCGGGATGCGGACCGTATCCTGACGCTGGGAGTGAAATGAAGCCGCGTCTCTCATTACTGGTCGTAGCACTAGCCCTATGGGCGGCTCCTGCTTTCGCGCAAGGCTGCGCGATGTGCTATGCGAACGCCACGGGAGCAACGAAGGACGGGCAAAAGGCGATCAGCCGCGGGGTGATCGTGCTTCTCATCCCGCCGCTTACTTTTATGAGTGTTGGGGTGGGTTGGGCGTTTCACTATGGACGGAAGCGCGACCTGGATCGCCGGTAGAGTGCCACCAACGTCAAGCGCCCAGCTTAGCTCGCAATGCTGGCGACTTTAGCCTTCTCTTTTCCCTGCTGCAGTAGACAAACTTCTTCGGCCCGCAAACGCCGCAAGACTTCCCTTGCCCACTCGGACTGCGCCGAACCGTCACAACTGATGAACACGAGGCTTGCGTCCCGGGAAACCCGCGATTCGTAACGCGCAGCTGCGTCCTCGGGAATGCCCAGACCGGCCAGCATGCGGCCGTGATTGCTGCGTGCGCCAAGCCGTTCCGATTGGGTGAGCGCCGTAAGGTAGTCGGGCGATCCGACGAAGAGGCCAACTCCCGGAATCACAGCCCCGCCGAAATGCGAGAGCCACGACACCGTGTTCTCCAGGTCAGCCTCGCGCGATCCATCAAACACGCTTGTCTTGATGTTGCGAAGGTCGTCGGCGATGGGATGCGCGGGAGACAGGAAGACGCAAATATCGGCGCTGCGAAAGCCCGCCGAGTTCAAGGCGGCCACCACATCGTTGAGGCGCGCGCCCATCGGAAAGATTCCGTAAGCTGCGGTCTTGTGGTCCCCGTATTGAGATGTTCTTGGCTGAGCTTGCACCTGCGTCTCCTGAACATAGAAGTCGTATCCGAACGGATACGGTCGCAATGCAGCCATGGTGCCCTGCGTTCAAAGCCGCGTCTATCGGGAGAACACAGTATCCGTTACCCGGAGAATGCCGCGTGTAGCTTTTGCCTTGTAAATGGGAAGGATTGTCAGGTGGACGACAGAGGCATAGCGAAAGAATTGCCGGTGCTCGGTTGAAATTGCCCGGTTCGCTGGAACTCGCGCACGGGAACTCGCCCACTTGCGGGGATTCGACGGGAGAACCCGGCTTTGGCACGGTGTTTGCACTGTCACAGGCAGTCTATTGAATCTCTCAGGAGGTATCTTTATGAAGAACGTTTTCATTCGGGCATCGGTCCTAGGTTTGGCCCTGGGCGTTGCCAGCATGGGTTCACTGTATGCCCAGGACTCACACCCGGCGCAGAACGACCAGCAGTCCGCTCAGTCCCAGACTTCGACCCAGGAGAATAACGCCAAGGAATTCACAGGCATGATCGTGAAGGATGGAGACAACATGATGCTGAAGGATAGCGCCTCCAGCACCAGCTACAAAGTCGACGATGCCAGCAAGGTGAAGGAGTACGTTGGCAAGCAGGTGAAGGTAACCGGCACGCTGGATTCCTCGACGAATACCATCCACGTCGACAGCATCCAGGTGATCTCCTAGTTACGCCTTGAGCGAACTTTTTGTAGGTTTTTGAGGCGCACCTGACAACAACTAAGTGTTGAGGTGCGCCTTTTTACTTTCTGGAGTTCTCATGCAAGCTGAATACGATCCGCCGACAGCAATTACCTTTCTACTGGCAGGGCTAGGGCTAGGCGCTCTGCTCGCACTCGTACTCGCTCCGCGGGACAAGTACCGGCCAGGGTTCGCGCCTCCCGTC
>Ga0210401_10004801_pt1 | contig 14019 bp, 13 predicted proteins | sample IncBWH32MmetaG_FD_150866 | JGI IMG/M metagenome (GOLD analysis project Ga0210401, IMG submission 150866) | Forest soil microbial communities from Barre Woods Harvard Forest LTER site, Petersham, Massachusetts, United States - Inc-BW-H-32-M | ecosystem: Environmental > Terrestrial > Soil >... | reverse complement strand
TCCCGAGGCCCATTCTCCAGGGGCGATGCTCTGAGTAAAGACCGAATGCATATCCCGCTAGAAACAACATTACAAGAGCAACTCCGTTCGACAAACGCAGTGCCAGCCTGACATTCGTAATAAAAAGAAACGGAATCACCACTGGGAATGTAGACAGGAACACCGCCAGGAATACTGCTCCAGCCCCCAACCAATCCTTCTTCCGAAGCGTCGGACGCCTTGGCGGTTCCGGTAATTGATTCAATTTCCAGCGCATCACCTCAAATTCCTCGGGCGTCAAAACGGATGCCAGCGCAGGAGGAAGCGCGTCAGCAATGACCCGATGGGCTGCGCTGGGTTCAGAAGCGTTGCGAACCGCGCGAAGCTTCGCGATAGCGGTACCCCTCTGAACGAAACAACCGAGGAGGTACATGAAGCTATCAATGATTCCCCATGCCAGATTGCAGCCGACCGCACCAATGAGTAGTGTGCGAACTTCTTCTCGGCCTGCGCTGTTGACGCTGATTGAGCAGGTGAAGGTGAGGACCATGATCAGCCCGAACCAGATCTCGGAGATTCTTTCTATTGGTTCGAGCGCGCGTTTCGACGTTTGGGTCGCGATATGTGCAGTCGGATTCAATTCCCGATTTCCGCCGACCGCTATTTCCATTGGTCGATCTCCGGATCGTGACGCACATTTATTGCCGCAAACCACAACTTGCAGCGCGTATTACGCACAGCGCGCACAGCCCAATGCCGAAGGAAACGCCACTCTCTCTTTTTTTCATAAACGAGGCTACCAAACGGCGACAGCTTTCGCTATAGTGGCAGAGCACTCCGCACCGCGGTACTTTGTTCACGAACAATTGTCATTCTGAGCTCTAAACGACATACAGGTACTCACAATATGAACGCGATACGGAGCACTCTCCGACAAACGATTCGAGAATGTGCTGCGATTCTCTGCGCGGTAGTGCTTCTTCCCGGAAACGCGGTAGTGCTCGCAGCCCAGGAGCAACAGCCTGCTGCTGCACCTGAGGAGGCGGCGGTCAAGATTCCTGCGGACCAATTGGACTCTTTGGTGGCTCCGATTGCGCTTTACCCCGACGCATTGCTCAGCCAAACCCTGGTGGCTTCCACTTATCCTCTCGAGGTCGTTCAGCTCAAACAGTGGCTGGACCAGCACAAGGACTTGAAGGGGAAGGCACTCGCGGATGCTGCGCTGAAGGAAGACTGGGATCCGAGTATCCAGGCTCTTGCTGGTTTGCCCGACCTGGTCAAGCAACTAGCTGACAACATCAAGTGGACAACAGATCTCGGGAATGCTTTTCTTGCGCAGCAGAGCGACGTCATGGACGCCGTGCAACGAATGCGCAAGAAAGCTGAGGATGCAGGGAATCTGAAATCCACCGAACAGCAGAAAGTGGAAACCAAGGTCGTCGAGAGTAAGCAGGTTGTCATCATCGAACAAGCCAGTCCAGAGGTTGTTTACGTCCCTAGCTACAACCCAACCGTAGTCTACGGTGCTCCAGTTTATCCGTATCCTCCGATCGCATATCCGCCGCCTGGCTATTATGCGGCGGGCATGGCCATATCGTTCGGTGTTGGGGTTGCGATGGGAGCCTTCTGGAGTGGGGGTGCCGGTTGGGGATGCGGATGGGGTGGCAACAATAACGTCACCATCAACCGCAACAACACTTTCGTCAACAACAGCAACCGACAGAACTTCAACAACGCGAACCGCGGGAACCGCGCATCCACTCTGCCTGCGAGAGGCAACAACAATTGGCAGCATAACCCGCGGCACCGCGGGGGCGCACCATATTCCGACAGGTCTACTGCGAACAGGTTCGGCGGTACTACTCGAGGCGATTCCCTCTCGAATCGGCAGTCGAACGCGCGCCAGAATCAAGCCAGACAGCAACCTGCGGGCGGTAACCGGGGAGGAATGGGAGATCGCCAGCAGGCTGGCGGGGGCAATCGCGGCGCTGGCAATCGCGATGTGTCCAACCGAGGCGGCGGCGCTAACCGAGGAGGTGGAGGAGACCGCGTTGGCAACAGACAGGTTCCGAAATCCCCGAGCGCGACGAACCGGAGCGCCTTTGGCGGAGCATCTTCCGGCATGAGCGGCGGCGGGGCACGCGCCAGCAGTTCGCGTGGTTCTTCCAGCATGGGAGGCTCCCGTGGCGGAGGTTCCCGCGGCGGTGGCGGCGGTCGCCGGAGGTAGGCAGGAATCATGATCACCGAGGGAAATATGCAATCGCGACTTTCCAGATTCCGTACGCCGATCGGCATTTTCATCTTGACACTGGTTGCCCCGTGGCTTATCGCGCCAAGTCCCGCGGCAGCTCAAGTGCAATCCGAGACGACAACCGTAAGCACGGTGCCGAAAGCGTTCGACACTCCGCAGCAAGCTGCGGAAGCGTTAATCAATGCTGCAGCAGCTTACGACGTACCCGAGTTGATGGCGATCTTCGGGCCAGATGGTGAGGACTTCGTGGCGTCTGCCGATCCAGTCGAAGACAAGAACAATGCTGCTGCGTTTGCGGCGGAAGCCAAGGCCAAGAACTCCATATCGATCGATCCTGCCAAACCGACTCGGTCTCTCATTATTGTTGGCGAGGAAGAGTGGCCCATGCCGGTGCCCCTAGGTAAGAAGAATGGAAAATGGTATTTCGAAGCGAAGTCAGGGCGGCAGGAGATTCTCTTTCGGCGGATTGGAGCCAACGAACTGGACGCCATTCAAGTCTGCCGTGGTTTTGTAGAAGCGCAGAAGGAATACGCTTTGCAAATTCACGATGATTCCGGGGTGAATCAGTACGCGCAGCGAATCTTCAGCACTCCCGGGAGACAGGACGGCTTGTATTGGCAGAACCCGGATGGCACATCTGCCGGACCGATTGGGGATGCAGTTGCAAAGGCGCTAGAAGAGGGCTACTCCATCGGCAAGTCGGGATTCCACGGGTACTACTTCAAAATCCTGAAGGGGCAGGGGCCGGCAGCGCCTTTGGGCAGGCTGGACTATGTTATCGAGGGCATCATGATTGGAGGCTTCGCTCTCGTCGCAGTGCCCGCCCAATACCGCGTCACAGGTGTAAAGACTTTCCTGGTGAACAATGACGGAATCGTTTACCAAAAAGATCTGGGGCCTGATTCCTTGGACATTGTCAAGAAAATGGATCTCTACAACCCGGATTCAAGCTGGCGTCCAACGGATGACGAGTGGCCGCCGAGCGTCGCCGGTAATGTTGCGGCGGATTGAAAGCATCTGGAAAAAACTTGCTAGAAGTGAACAATCCACCGATGAGCAAGGCTTAGTATTGTTCGAGGCAACCACAGGAGAGAATCCTCGGAGCGGTGCCCAATACGATGACGCAACCCAACATCCTCGAGGAACCGCTCGATTTTTCCTTGGTGCTGGGTGGGCCGATCTTTCAGCTCTTTCGGAAGTCCCATCTCACCGGAGATGGTTTAGAACTGTTGCATCGCCGGCTGCTTATTATCACCGCGGTCGCGTGGTTGCCGTTGTGGCTCCTCACCACCATCCACGGTTCCTGGGCTGGAAGCGTCGGGCGGCTCTCCTTCCTTCACGACGTTGAAGTACACGTCCGATTTCTTATAGCGCTTCCTGTCCTCATCGCCGCCGAACTGATAGTTCATGCCCGGACACGTCCCGTTGTGCGCAGCTTCGTCGAGCGGCGAATAGTTTTACCCGCAGACCGGAACCGCTTCGACAATGCTATCCACGCAGCCGTGAGGCTGCGAAATTCCGTCCCCTCGGAGGTTGGGCTTTTGATTCTTGTTTACACGGTTGGCCTATGGCTGTGGAACATTCGGATCCCAGTCGAGGCTTCGACCTGGTATGCCAATCCCGGTGGGCGCTGGAACCTCACTTCGGCCGGTTTTTGGTATGTTTTCGTCAGCATTCCCATCCTGCAGTTCATCCTTCTGCGCTGGTACATGAGGCTTTTCATCTGGTTTCGTTTTCTATGGCAGGTCTCTAGAATGAATCTGAACCTCATTCCGACTCATCCGGATCGCTGCGCTGGGCTCGCCTTCCTAGGCAAAAGTGCCTATGCCTTCGGCCCGATCCTTTTCGCGCAAGGTGCAATGCTCGCAGGCCTGGTTGCCAGCCGAGTCCTTTACCGAGGAGAGAGCTTGCTGTCCTTCAAGCTACAGGCTGGAGGCTTTATTGCGTTTTTTGTCCTCGCCCTTCTCGGTCCGCTCTTAATGTTTACTCCGCGAATGGCTCGCACAAAAAGAAAAGGATTGGCCGGCTACGGCCTGCTCGCTCAGCGCTACGTCGAAACCTTCGAACAAAAATGGATCGTCCGCGACCCCGCCCCTTCCGACGAACTTCTCGGAGCTGCTGACATCCAGTCACTGGCGGATCTGGGCAACAGCTATGCCATGGTGCGCGAAATGCGCCCGGTTCCCTTCGGACTCGACGACGTCGCCCGCCTGGCCGCCGCCACCGCGGCTCCGCTCTTGCCTCTGCTACTCACGATTTTCTCGCCGGAAGAACTCATCCTGCGCATCATCAAGGTCGTATTTTGAAAGTACCGAGCCGCTAACACCGCTCGCGACGGCTAGCCTTGCGCCGCGCCCACTAGGGATTTCCCCAGTTGAGGAATCGAAAAAGAAGAGCTGGCTGGCAGAACACAAACCGACCCGATGCCAACCTTCAACGGCAGCAAGAGGCCCGCACGCAAGGAACGCAGCGAACCCAGAACTTCAACTCGATGCGTAGTTGCGGCGGCGCTCGCATTGGGCGGCGGCCGAAGGAGATAACATCTGTTTGCTGCGCACGCGCCATCCGCGTCTGCGCCGGCATCATTTCAAGCCAAAGGTCCAGCTTAATCCGGAACTGGTGCCATAGTCGCTCCCGGAAAAGCCGGCTGGCGGCCGGTTGTCCCAGTTCCCATAAAACGTAATGTTCCATGACAGGTTGCTGATGAGTTTTATGTAGTAGGAGACATTGGTATCGAAACGAACTCGGCCCGGCTGAGAAAGGGCGGGTAGGATGCTCGCGGTTGCGGTCAGATTGGTCTTGTCGAACTTAAAAAGCCTGACGTCTGCCGCGATGAGGGCGGAAGCAACATTTTGCGATCCCAGGGGAACAAGGGTGGGCTGATAGCGTGTCTCTTGCCAGGCAACGCCACCGAGCAATGCGATGCTGGCTCGGTTTGTGTTCTTCAAGTAACGTCCGATCCCACCACCGAGGGTGCTCTGCAGACTGATTCCCTGCTCGGAGCTTTCCAGGAAGTTTCCGATGCCCGAGTAAAACCAATTGTTCCAGGGCAGCAGGCGGAGGGCGCTGAGCCCAAGCGAGTTCCGTGTGGAAGGATTCGTGCCGGTACTGGAAGAGAGGGTCGAACTGAAATTGGCCTTGGCATTCCAGCGTTCCCGCAAGTATGCGGTCTCCGAGCCCAAACTGTACTGTGTTGATTGATTACCCTTGGAATAGATAACTCCCAAACTTACCTCGCCGCTGAATCGCTACCAGAAGTTTTCGGATGTCTGGACCATCTGAACAACCTGAGACCTGTCGACCGCTACTTCATTCTCCTCAGCCTCTATCACCTCAATCTTCAGGGGCCGGTCAGCCGGCGTTTCTGGCGTACCGAGCCCTCCTGTGTACATGGATCCGTCCTGCGTTTTCACGATAAACAGTTGCGTGATTTCCAGGCGGTCCACTTTCGACCAATCCACCGAAGCCGTGCCGTCGATGTAGTCGAAGCTCACGTACAGTACTCCCGCGTCGAGTCCTTTGACCTCGCAGGTCATGCGGTCGCCGTTCTTCATGACCATCACATCGGTCTTGTCCCGTGCAAGAAGGGGCGCAGCGAGAAGGAGGGTGGAACTAAGAATTAGGGCCCGAATGCTCATCGCGGCTCCTGTTCATGCTATTTTGAACCCGGTTGTGAATGTTTCAGCGTTAAAGACAGCTTCGGAGAAATGATTCTGTTGCATCTTTTGAGCCGAGCAAGGCAAACGGCAATGCGTGGAATTAATTACCAATACAATGAGGGTTCGTTTGTCGGGCCCACGGCGCCTCGCTATTTTCATGCGAATACCATCACGGTTACTCGTTCTGACGATGTCACAGTTGTGAGCCCATAGATTCGCGCGCTGCCTGCGCGGCCTTCGCAATTTCTAGTGCGGCGGATAAGCCTCGAAAACCTTGATGAGAGCCTTGTCCAGTTGATCAAGAGCCTTGCTACGCTTCTCATCCAGGTTGACCTTTGCGTTCGCTGTCCAGATGAGTTGGTGGCGCTGCCGGTCGATGATCTCGAAGGCTAGAGTCCCTTTGCGAATAAGGCGTGCAGTGGATTGCTGGGGTAAGGGCCACCAAGTGACTACGGTCGTCTGCGGAAGTCCGAGCGAGAACGCGTAAGAATCGTTGTCCAGAAGAGTCGCATTTATCTCCGCGTTACTGGCGGCATGATAGGTAATGAGCAGATCAGCGTCCTTGGCCTCGACCTTGGTGAGTCCCTTTTGCTCCAACTGATGATCCCCGACGCCCTTAATGTACAGGTCAAGCTTGGGGTTACTGGCCGGTGTCCCCTTGATCCAGGCATAAGTCTTGGACCGGGAGAAATCCGTGCCCTTGTCGAAATCAATCGTCACCTTTTGAGCCAGACTATCGAGGGAGGCCAGAAGAACAACCGCCACGGCAACTATACCTAGAGTGCATTTGCTCAAAATCCTGTTCTCCAATGTCTTGGTCTCAGCGCTACGTTTGGAGTCGGGGTGTTCATGACTCTCGTCAATGAGTGCAAAGGCGATCTTACCTTAGGTAGCAATCCCAACCGAGCGGAAGTTGAACCAATGCGCCTCAACTAATGAAATTAACTGATGAAACCAAGCCCCAACATGACGTACGGTACGTTTGGTCTGAGCAAAGTGAAGATCGCGAGCTCGGGTAGAGGACTGCCATCAGGCGAGATCGCGTCGACGTCCACCGCCGCACAAGTTCGCCATCCGCGGCAGTGGGTGGCTAGTGATTGTCTGGCTGAGCAGAGAGATTGATATGCTCACGCTGGGTGTATTCTCGCGGCCCCGAACGGACGCCCGTATAGCCAACAGCCAATCTCGTTCGATTCCGATCGCGGTTGCGGAAACTTGGTTATTGGCCAGAACGGGAGTGTGGCATCGCTCTGACGCACTCCCGGCCCGCTTAGGGATTCCCCTAGTTGTGCAGACGGGCGGCGAAAACTAGGATCGTCGGACTGTTTCAAAGAACAAAGACCTGTCACTTCCGCTAGCGTAGGACATTGTGCTAGGGTGGCCTCAGCGCAGGTCAACCTAGGAAACAATTTTTATGATTGACCGGTTCCGGCGGGAGCCGGCGCAGGATTTGGTTGAGTTGCATGCGTTTTAGTCGTGACGGAAAAACCTATGCGCAAGGGCGAAACACTGAGTCAACTAAACGATGGCGATGGCCGTCCACGGGCTGGGGCGAACATTAACCGTCGGGACTGGTTGAGACTTACAGTAACCGGAGGCGCTGGATTGGCGCTCGGTGGAGTCCTCGACTTGTCCACAGTGAAGGCCGCGGCGCAAAATCTAAAACTTTCGAATGTGCGCGAATTCACGACCTCATGCAACTTCTGCTCTTGTGGCTGTGGCATGGTTGCGGCCGTACGCGAAGGCAAGCTAATTACGATGGAAGGTGATTACGATCACATCGTGAACCGCGGATCTCTGTGCGTGAAGGGCATTTCTATGTTCGCGACGCACACCTCCCCGAACCGGCTCACGACGCCCCGCTACCGGGCACCGGGCAGCGACCACTGGGAGGAGATCTCCTGGGATGACGCGATCATGCGGGTTGCGCACAAGATTCGGAAGACGCGATGCGACTTGGATTGCCACGTCTGGCCGTTGATGGTGCTGGTAATCGGATTGATCGTGACCAGGCCCGGACCTGCCACTAATGAGGTTACGAAGTTTTGACAGAAGTCATTCGCTGTGCCGCAATTCTGGCCGGCCTGGGGAAAGCTCACGGTGAATTGGAGCGATATGTTTTCGAAGCAATTTTTAAAGCCATTGAGCGTATGCTCGCAGGTTGGAAGTGCGAACGGGATGGACTGGTAGAAGCTTACGCGTTGAAAGAAGTTAGAATCAGCTCCGATCGACTATTGATGCTTACTCGCAGCTTGTCCAGCCATCAAAAGGTTCACGAAATAACAAGGATAACCACGATTAAGTATTGGTACGACCCAAGTTGGCCGGAGCCAAATCTGCCTGGAGGAGAGTTCACCCTTTCAGAATATTCAATTAGGATTCCGTTTCAGGTGCAATGGTCTGGCGACGAAAACCTCGTTCACGCCGAAGTGATGACCATCGGTTCCTGCTAAACTCACCACAATTGAGGCGTTAGGCCGATTCGTGTGCGGGAACGGCGGCTGCAGCCCACCAGCGACCTGCAAACAAGCCCCACTTCTCCAACGTGCTCATTGGTAGAGACCTTGTCTAGAAATCCGTCGACTTGGAGCTGTATTCGTAAGGCCGACGAAATGAATTTTTGATTTTCCTATACATCAAGCTGCGAATGCTGCAGCCCGGACCAAAGGAAGCCTATTCGAGATCGTGTATCGCCGCTCGGTCCCGCGCCTGGGACACAATCAAGCCATCGGAGCCATTGCACATCGACAGTGTCGACTGATCTGGCTGATCCTGCACCAAGGAGTTCGTTACGAGGAACGCGGCCCAGCCGTTACCAAACGATCGAAGCAACTGCGCACTTGGAAGATGGTCCGGCAACTCCGAAACCTCGGCTATCGGATCGAACCACCGAACCCTCAACCAAACCAAGCACAAGCGGAGTGATTTTCGACCCTGGAGTTCCTCCAGCATCTTTTTCCGTAGTTGGGTCACGGGGACCTCCTTTTTCCGTGAGCCAACTTATCTCAAACCCTCCACAACTGCCGATCCTCGAACACGCGGTAGCGTCCGCCGCGCCAGCGGCTTCGTACAAATCGCCTTAGAACGAGCTTGCGCTTTGGGTTCGCCTATCTGGCGAACAAAAGGCGCAAAGTTGTGATAAGGCCTGATTTCATCAGTTGAGCCGTATTGGTCCACCTTCCGCACCCGGATCGTACTTAGGGAATTCCCTAGTTGCGCAGACATCGAGTCAACCCTATGTTTAGCTCCATCCATTCGTTTGCCCCACTCTTGCCAGAGTTTTTGGCTGGGGTGGGGTTTTTGGCTGGGGTGAGGATCTTAATGCGCTGACTGTCGATGTCTTGTACCTTCAGCCGGCATAGTTCGGCCCGACGTACGGCGGTGGAATACAACGTCATGAGGAGGGTGCGGTGATAGAGATTGCAGGCCGCGTCGATCAGTCGGGTCACCTCGTCCGGGCTGAGCACGGTCGGCAGTCGCCTGCGGGATTTGGGAAATGGAATGTACTCAGCCAGAAAGTGCCGGCGCAGTGTTTTTACGAACAAGAAGCGCAACGCGGACACATACTGACTGACCGTGGCAGGCGCCAACTTCTTGGCTTGGAATAGATGAGCCTGATACATAAAAAAGAATACTGGGATGTGTCAAGTCTTCTGTGTAAACGACCTTGATTTTGTTCTTGGTTTTGTTGTTGCTCTTGGTTTTGCTGTTGTTGTTGGTTAGTGGATTGTTGAGAATCGTCACTGGTCGGTAAAGCGGAGGCAGGCTCTGCCGGGAGGGCAACCCGCCAAGGAATAGCCGACTGGAAACTCATCGCAGCCGATGAGCATGGGGGCGGCGACGTTGAGTTGCCGCTCCCAACTGTAACCGGGACTTACATCGGATCGATAGATTTCCTCATGCCTGAAAAAACTCATGCTCGTCTTTGCTCCAAGGCTGGCCAGGGCCGTAAGCTGCGTTCGAACTCCAGCGGCGGACGATAGCCCAGCGCCGAATGTAAGCGCTGCTGGGTGTAGACTTTTTCCAGAATTCCTTTGCATATCCACGAAGAGGAAGACCTGAGATTGCATTATGCCAATCTTCCGTGCTTGGTCATGCGCTCGGGCCACAGGACGGTGAAGTAATTTAGCGCTTCGCTCCAGTTCTTCACCGGCGTGATGCTTCATCGCCTCACGCGAAGGTTCCGCGCCGGCGCACTTGTCGATAGGGAGCTAAGATTTTGCAACAACTATCCTTTTGAAACGCTGCCAACTCTCTGGCCTTCATTGACTCGCTTCCTTCCCGAGCATTCTGCGCCACTGAAGTCTTTTCCGGACTTGAGCGCGTATAATAATTAACCTGAGGGAAGGGCTTATGAGAAAAACCATCGTGTTCTTCCTGTTGTTTTCCGGCGGCTGGCTTATGGCGTATGCCAATCAAAGCAAGTCTCAGCAGCCGCCAAAGAATCAAAATGGGCACGTCACAGTAAAGGGGTGCGTCAGCCGGTCGAGCGGCCACTACATATTAGCGCAGTCCGATCCGAGCAACAGTTACGTGCTTGAGGCAACTGGCGCAACTGATATGGGTCACTACCTTGGGCAGCAGGTGGAGGTGACTGGGACCGAATCACATACATCGCCCACCACCTCGCATTCCACCGGGGAGACCGGGGGCGGTCCACAGGTAACAATCGTGGTGGACTCAATCAACACTATTTCCAAACGATGTGCCCACTGACCATGGCGGCAGCGACATGGGAGTGTATGAACACACGCCTGCTCCAACAAACGAAAGCGTCAACGCGATTGCGATGGTTCTTGTTCTCATCATCGGCTGAGGAACTAGATGCCCAGCACAGCGGGAACGGGAACCAAAACCGCCACTCCCAACGAACAGAAAATGGCGGGTTCCCTTATGTTATTCAATTGTCACTCGATCCGATGCCAGCCTCACTCGCAGCGTTTCATTTTTTCTGAATGCAATCTTCTTACGCGTGCACTGCGCGACTGCGAAGCCGGGACGGTTTTCGTGATTACAACGTAGTGTTATCAGAGTTTGTGTGTCGGGCTGAGCCACGTCAACCCATGGCTTGTTCGGATTGCTCGCAACGACTTAGTCTTCCATTCGCAGGAAACTCTTCCTCGCGGTACTCAAAAGCCAACCAACAGCGGTTTTCGAGCAACCCTTTTTCGAGGATCAGCGCGGCCATGGGGTAGGCCCCGGGATGGTTCATAAATGGCGCACTGAAGTACCCCCTTGCGGTGCAGAGCCGCCCGTTCGCTTGCCGAAATGCTCGTGATGGCGAAGGCAAAAATCAATCTTAACTACCGACCCGCAGGCATAGAATAGGTGCTGGCGTCGCCGTTATCAACTGCAGGCGGGACTCCCATCCAGACTGCTAGTCCATCGTTATGCGGTGCTCCGGTTCCTTTATCCGTTCCCGCTTCCCGTGCACTAACCGCCTTGGCATCTGTGCGCTTGTCTTCGGTTTCCTTTGTCTTGCCACTCTAAGCCACGCTGCGAGCGGCCGAATCACCGGCACTATCTTTACCATCGACTCCAATCACATTCGCACTCTCTGGCCAAACGCTCGCGTCACCCTCAAAAATCCCGTCTCGGGCAGGGAAGTCTCCAGCGTCTCCAACGACCTCGGGCAATATCTATTTGTCGGAGTTGTAGTCGGCGGATACCAACTCACCGTCACCGCTGCCGGTTTCGCTCCCGCCACCAAAGAGGTCACGGTAACCGCAAGCACTCCCGCCAACGTCGATTTCCAACTCTTTCCGGAACAACAGACCACTTCCATCACCGTGACCGCCAATCCTACCGGCATCGATACGACTTCCAGTTCCGGCGGCACACAGGTTCTCACTACGGCCACACTAAAATCCCTCGTCCGCCTCAATAACGATTTCCGGGAAGCGCTTCCCCTCCTTCCCGGCGTGCTGCGCGGCCCCGATGGCCTCATTCATGTGAAGGGCGGCAACGCCAACCAAACCACCGCTCTCATTAACAACGCCTCCATCGGCGATCCGTTCACTGGTCAACCCGCGCTGCGCCTCCCGACAGCCGCAGTCGAATCGATGCGCGTTCTCTCCAATCCTTTCTCCGCCGAATATGGCGGATTCTCCAGCGGCGTCATCGAAGTTACCACTCGTGGCGGTGGCGACGAATGGAAGTGGCTCTTCGAAGACCCCATCCCGCGCCTGCGCTGGATCGATTACAGCACCCATGGCATCGAAAGCGCCACGCCGCATCTTGCCTTTTCCGGCCCCGTCATTCGCGACAAGCTCTATCTTTTTCAGTCTTTGTACTACGGCTATGACACCATTCGCACGCCGTCTCTTCCAAATCCCGATAACGTCCGCGTCGACGAGCGCATCAACACCCAGACCCAGTTCGATTGGGATATCAACCCCCGCCAGCGCCTAACGGCTATTCTTACCTTAGACCCGCAGAATACCGACTACGCGAACATCAATACTTTCAATCCTCAACCCGTCACCGCCGATTATCGCCAGCGCGGCTTTTTCACCTCTTTCTCACATCGCTGGATTCTGCCCGAAGGCGGCTTCGTTCAGTCTCTGTTCTCCGTCAAGCGCCTCAACGCTCGCGTATTTCCCGCTGATTCCGATCCCGGCGCCATGACCCTTTACCCCGAACAAAATTCCGGAAGCTTCTACGACTTCCAACATCGCAACACCTGGCTTTACCAGTGGGCGCAGGCGCTTCATCTGCATCCGCTCGATTTCTTCGGTCGCCATCTCTTGACCTTCGGTTACTCGTTCGTACGCGAAACATACGACGGAGCCATCTCGAATCTCCCCGTTTCCGTTGTTCGCGAAGATCACACCTTGGCCAGCGAAATCAACTACGCTCCTCCACTCAACTCCTCCGCCACAGAGAACACTTACGTGTTCTTTGCTCAGGACAACTGGCAACTGCATCCTCGATTCGCCCTCGATCTCGGCATCCGCATTGAACACGACAGCCTTTCTTCAGACAGCTTGTACGCCGCACCGCGCATCGGCTTTGTCTTCGCTCCCACTAGGGACGAGCGCACCGCCATCCGCGGCGGCGTGGGCATTTTCTACGACAAAATTCCTCTTAACGTCGCAGTCTTCCCCGAAATTCCGGCGCAAACCATCACTCAGTTTGCTCCGGATGGCATCAGCATCGTCCGGCCCGCTACAACCTACACTCACGTTATCGCCACTCCCAACGGAGCATTACGCGTTCCCGATAGCCTTGGCGCAACTCTTCAATTCGATCGTCAGCTCCGGCGCAATCTCTTACTTCGGCTCGGCTACGAGCACCGCCAGAGCAATCGCGAATTCTTCATCAATCCGGTCTCGCCCACTGCCCAACAACCCGCTCAGCTCCAACTCCTCGCTTCCGGCCACCAAGTCTACGACGAATTTCTCGCCATGCTTCGCTGGCAACCCACTGAGCGCATCAGCGTCGTCGGCAGCTACGTCCGTTCACGCGCTTACGGCGAACTAAACGACTTCAATCAGTTCTTCGGCAACTTCCCGTATCCCCTCATTCGTTCCAACCAGTACGGCCCGCTCTCGAGCGACGCCCCCAACCGCGTGCTGTTCTGGGGCCTTATTGGCCTGCCCCACAGACTCCAGTTTGTTCCAGTGCTCGACGCCCACAGCGGTTTCCCGTACTCCAAACTCGACCAAAATTGGAACTATATCGGCCAGGAAAACGGAGCCGGCCGCTTTCCCGCTTTCATGAGTCTCGATGTAAAGTTGCAGTACCCATTCGATTTCAAGTACCGCGGCCATCGCATCCAGTTTCTCGGCGGTCTCAAGGTCATCGATGTCACCAATCACGACAATCCTCGCGACGTTCAGCAATACTTCGGCTCGCCGAACTACGGGAATTTTTACAACTCCGTAGGCCGCCTCTGGCGCATCGACGGCGATTTTGACTTCTGAGAAGCAGCTTCCGCCGCCAGATCGACAGTGCGAATGCGGAGGCTTGATTTCGCCCGCCGAAGTGCGGCGCATCGACTTTGAGCGTATCGAGTGTCCGGTGTGCGGAGAACAGTTTGCACCGCGCGGGGCTGAAATGTAAGGCATGAAAACCACGGACTTTTTCCGCTGCGACCGCTGTCACATTTTGTCTTCAAGTTGAAGCCGA
>Ga0210401_10004799_pt1 | contig 14023 bp, 10 predicted proteins | sample IncBWH32MmetaG_FD_150866 | JGI IMG/M metagenome (GOLD analysis project Ga0210401, IMG submission 150866) | Forest soil microbial communities from Barre Woods Harvard Forest LTER site, Petersham, Massachusetts, United States - Inc-BW-H-32-M | ecosystem: Environmental > Terrestrial > Soil >... | reverse complement strand
TCGTTAGAAGCAATTCTGCAGAAATCGGGGCACGTCAGCCGAATGCCTCACCACACTGTTTCGGCGTTCGACAGGACAGAGCAATTTGGTGATATGGAACGGAGCAATCGAGCGCAGGCGACCTCGGACAGAAAATGAGCTGGGAGGAGATCGTGACAGGAACAGCCGCGATTAAGACATCGAAGATCACAGGCATCGAAATCCTGAGTGCCGACGCCGGTTGGAGAAACTATCACTTCGTCAAGCTCACGACGGAAGACGGGGTCACGGGCTGGAGCGAATTTGACGAAGGCTTTGGCTCACCCGGCGTGGGCGCTGCAATACAGCGCCTCTCCGCCCGCGTCGTCGGGCAGAACGCTTTTCAGCACGAGCGCATCTACGCGGAGCTATATGCGGCGACGCGCCCGGCCGCGGGCGGGGTCGTGGCGCAAGCGCTGGGGGCGATCGAAAATGCGCTCCTTGACGCCAAGGCCAAGTTTCTCGGTGTGCCCTGCTATGAGCTGCTTGGCGGCAAGATCCGCGATCGCGTCCGGGTCTACTGGTCGCATTGCGCGACCTGGCGGATCAATCACCCGAACTGGTATACACCGCCGATCGAAAGCCTCGACGGGGTGAAGGCGATCGGCTCCGAGGTGCGTGAGAAGAAATTCACCGCATTGAAGACCAATATCTTCACCTATGATGGCGGCAAGCCCACGGGCTGGCGGCCCGGCTTCGGCTCGCCGTTCCAGCCTGCCATCAATGTCGACCGCAAGGTGTTGCGCGACCTGCGCATGCATCTCGAAGCCATCCGCGATGGCGCAGGTCCTGACGTCGATATCCTGCTCGACCTCAATTTCAACGCCAAGACCGAGGGCTACCTGAAAATCCTCCGCGCGATCGCCGACCTCGACATGTTCTGGATCGAAATGGACAGTTTCAGTCCGGAGGCGCTCGGCTATATCCGGCGGCAGAGTCCGCACCCGGTGTCGTCCTGCGAAACGCTGTTGGGATTACGCGAATTCCTGCCCTATTTCCGCGAGCAGGCGATGGACGTCGCGATCATCGACACGCCGTGGAATGGGGTTTGGCAATCCATGAAGATCGCGTCGGCAGCCGAGGCCTTCGAGGTCAACGTCGCGCCGCACAACTTCTATGGCCACCTCTGTTCGATGATGAACGCGCATTTCTGTGCGGCGATCCCGAATTTGCGCATCATGGAAATCGATATCGACCGTCTCGCGTGGGATCATGAGCTCTTCACCCATTTGCCCGAGATCCGGGACGGCCACCTGATCATCCCCGATCGGCCGGGCTGGGGCACCGAGCCGAACGAAGAAGGGCTGCGCGCGCATCCGCCGAAAGTCAGCGGCGGTCTTTTGAACTATGGGCGCAAGCCCACGTAGCGTGCTGATGACGCTCAGCAGCCGCTCGTGCAGGCCGGATTCTTGACATCCGGCCTGGGATCGACGCCGAACCCGTCCCGGTTCGGCATCTTGATCGCGGCAAGCGATTTGGGTCAACCGTCGCGTCGGCCGCAAGCAAACCATTCAAGTTGAGCACGTAGGCGGAAACCGCGTAGACATCGTCGTTGCTCAGGGATTGCGGCGCATTCTGCGGCATGGCACGCCGGATGTAGTCGAACAAGGTCGGAGCGTAAGGCCAATAGCTGCCGACCGTTCGTACCGGCTTCGCCGTGGCGAGCGTCCCCTGGCTACCGGCAAGCTGGTCGCCAGCGCCACCCTGACCTTTCGGGCGTCTTCATCCATTCCGGGACATTTGGCGGGAGATTGCCACCGTTTGCAGCGCGAACTTCGCCGACGGACAATCCGCTCGCGAGCGTGGCGCCCGCCGATAAGGGCGCCCTCATGCAGGAAACGCCGCCGCGACCGATCGATATTCGCATCCTCTTCCGTGGCGATCGACGATCTCTCCTTTTCTTATGCAGCTCTTGTTCGATGCATTCGCGACCGCGGCCAGGCCCGAATCATACCTTGAAAAGCCTCGCGTATCGCGCCTTGATGTCCTCGCTCTGCGCCAGCACCGCGGCCGGATCAGACTTCAGCAATTTGAGCGCGGACAGCGGCTGCCGGCCGGACTTCTCCTTGACCTCTCCGTGAAACGAGCGATGCGCGAATTCGTCGACCAGCAGCTGCTGTCCTTCGACGCTGAAGAAGAAGCTCTGAAACAGCCGCGCAGCGTTCGGATTCGGCGCATTGCGGAATACGCCTGACGGAACGATGATGAGCGGGGAGCCCTCACCCGCATAGACCACCTCGACCGGCTTGCCCTGCTCCTTGAGCAGAAGCAGGTTGTAGTCATTGCCGTCGGCCATCACCGCCCGTTCGCCCAGCATCAGCTTCTTCGGCGGGTCGGCGGCCGACTGCACCTGCAACACCTTCTGCCGGGCGAGCTTCTCGAAATAGCTCCAGCCAAGCTCGCGCGAGAGCACGAAGGTCGCGGTCATGATCGCGCCGCTGTAACCGGGATGTGCCTTGACGATCTTGCCCTGCCACTTCGGATCGAGCAGGTCCGCATAGCTTTTCGGTGCCTCGTCCAGCTTCACCAGATTGGTGTTGTAGCCGATGGTCTCGATCCAACCGCAGGACGTTGCATAGGTTCCGTCGGGATCGACCTGGTCTGCGGGAAAATGCCTTGCAACGTCGTCCGGAAGGTACGGCGCGAGCCAGTCCTTGGATTTCCAATCCAGATAATGCGCCGGGTCGGTCGAGTTTGCGACATCGACGGCATTGATGGCACTGCCCTGCTCCTGCGCGATGCGCTGATAGATCCGCTCGGCGCCGGAGCGCTCGACGTGGACCGCTATCCCGGCATATTTGGCCTCGAATGCTTTGGCTAGGCGCTCGGCCACGTTCAGCTCGAGCGCCGAATAGTACGAGATCCTGCCTTCCTTGCGCGCGGCTTCGACCATTTCCGGCGTCACGGCGGAAGCCGGAGGCGGTGCAGACCTCACAGGTTCGGCAAACAACGCACCTGCCGCGAGCGAGAGCGCAGCCTTGAGAACGTCGCGGCGTGACCGTTGGCGATTTCGCATGGCGTCCCCCGTTGTGCGCTGCTTCCGGACCGACGGCGCTATTACAAATCCGTCACAGGCTATCACATCGCCACGACAACAGAAGCCGCGGTCTATCGATCGACATCGTCCCGGATTGTCGGGTCCAGTTCAGATTGCATTCAGATTCTCATCAATAGGTTCCCGCGGGGCTGAATTAAAAGGAGATAAGATGAGCTTGAGGCCATTGATAACGGCGGCATTGGTCGCGGTCACGATTTCCGGCACGGCGGCGATCGTCGCGACACCTGCGCGGGCGCAGGATGCGGTCGAGGCCGAGATGATCGGCTTTCACCGGCTCTGCGAGCAAGGCGATCGCAAAGCCTGCGTCCGCTTTGGCATCCTGATCGGCCGGAACGAGCAGCGTCATGCGGATTGGCGCAGGGCGCATGGCGACTGGTGGTGGTGGGAACGATAATCACGGAAGTTTGGAGGCCGCCTGACGGGCGGCCTTATTTCATTGCGCGGCTCGACGCTCTAAGGTTCGTCCAGTGCATTGTGCGCTGATCATCGCGACGCCGGGACCGGGCGCGAGCGTTGTGGTTGATACTCTGATGTTTCTTCGCGCATCACGACAGGCTGCGGAGAGCGAACATGGCATCATCAGACGTTCTGATCGCGGGCGCGGGCCCGACCGGGCTCGTGCTGGCGCTTTGGCTGACGAAGCTGGGCGTCAAGGTCCGGATCATCGACAAGACCGCCGAGCCGGGGACGACCTCGCGCGCCGTCGCCGTGCAGGCCCGCACGCTCGAACTCTACCGGCAGCTCGATCTCGCGGACGCCGTCGTCGCCGGGGGGCATCAGGTCCTTGCGGGCAATTTCTGGGTCAAGGGCGTGCGCAAGGCGACGATTTCGCTGAGCGCGTTGGGAGCCGGCGTGACGCCCTATCCCTTTCTGCAGATCTTCGCCCAGGACGAGCACGAAAAGCTACTGATCGCGCGCCTTGAAGCCCTTGGTGTCACCGTCGAACGGCGCACCGAACTTATCAGCTTTGTCGAGCAGGCGGATGTCATCACGGCGCGTCTGCGCGGGAGCGACGGCAGCGAACAGAACTGTGAGGCGCGCTATCTGGCCGGTTGCGACGGCGCGCGCTCGAAGGTGCGGGAGACGATCGGCACCGGCTTTCCCGGTGGAACCTACCCGCAAATCTTCTACGTCGCCGACATCGAGGGGACCGGTCCGGCGCAAAATGGCGAACTCCATGTCGATCTGGACGAGGCGGACTTCCTCGCCATCTTCCCACTCACCGGAGCGGGCCACGCACGACTGATCGGCGCGGTGCGCGGCGTGAACGCAGAAACGCTGACATTCGCCGATGTCAGCGACCGCGCCATCAACCACATGAAGCTGACGGTCGGCAAGGTCAACTGGTTTTCGACCTACCATGTGCATCACCGGGTGACGCAGCATTTCCGTAAACGCCGCGTCTTCCTTGCGGGCGATGCGGCCCATATCCACAGTCCGGTCGGCGGCCAGGGCATGAACACGGGGATCGGCGATGCCATCAATCTTGCCTGGAAACTAGCGGCGGTGCTGAAAGGCCGTGCGCCGGATGCCTTGCTCGACAGCTATGAGGCCGAACGGATCGGCTTTGCCCGCCGGCTGGTCGCGACCACCGATCGTGCATTCACCTTCGTCTCCGGTGAAGGACAGCTTGCAAACTTCGTGCGCACCCGCATCGCGCCGGTCGTCATTCCCACCGCTTTCCATTTCGAGGCCGTGCGCCGCTTTGCCTTCCGCACGGTGTCGCAGACGATGCTGAACTACCGCGGAGGCCCGTTGAGCCAGGGCGCGGCCGGACGCGTTCATGGCGGCGACCGGCTGCCTTGGGCCGACGTCGGCGGTTCCGACAATTTTGCGCCGCTCGTAAGCCTCGACTGGCAGATCCACGTCTATGGCTCGGCAAGCCGCGAGCTCACCGCCTGGTGCACGCAAAGGAACCTGCCGCTGCACATTTTTCCGTGGCGGGACGACTATGAGCGCACCGGCCTTGCCCGCGACGCCCTTTACCTGCTGAGACCGGATACCTATGTGGCGCTCGCGGACACGAGCGGCGCCGTGAGTGCACTCGGCCGCTATATCGCCGATCGTGGCATCCAGCTGTCCTGAGCGCCTCCGCCCTCAATCCTGCGGCGCGATGGCGTTGCTCGGCGTCGGCCGGTCGATGATCTGCTGGCCGAACAGGCTGCCGATCAGTTCGACGACCGTGCGCGCGGTCCGGCCTCGTTCGTCCAGGAATGGGTTGAGTTCGACGATGTCGACCGATCGGACCAGACCGCAATCGTGCAGCATTTCCATCACGAGATGCGCCTCGCGATAGGTGGCGCCGCCGGGCACCGTGGTGCCGACACCGGGCGCAGTACAGGGGTCGAGAAAGTCGACGTCGAAGCTGACATGCAGCACACCATTGCGGGTTCGCACCCTGTCGATCACGCGGCCGATCAGCACCCCGACGCCGAACTCGTCGACGGCGCGCATGTCGGTGATGTTGATATGGCGCTGGCGCAGCAGATCTCGCTCCGGCCTGTCGACTGACCGGATGCCGAACAGCTCCAGCCGCTCCGGCGCAAGGGGCGTCCGCGGCTCGTCGCCCAGCAGATTGTCAAGACCCGGCTCGCCGCACAAGAAGGCCGCCGACATTCCGTGCATATTGCCTGACAATGTCGTCGCCGGGGTATTGTAGTCCGCATGCGCATCGAGCCAGAGCACGAAGAACTCGCGCCCGATCTCGTGCCAATAGCGCGCCAGACCGTTCACCGATCCCATCGACAGCGTGTGGTCTCCACCAAGAAAGATCGGAACCGCACCGGATCGCGCGAACTCGTGGCTGCGCCGGCTCAGCGCACGAACCCAACGCTGGATCTCACGGTAGTGCTTGGTGTTCTCGGGAGGTACGTCAGCAAGTTCGGCAATGTCATCCATGCGAAGATCGCCGCAGTCGGTCACATCCAACCCGAGCGAGCCGAGCAGGGTCACAAGACCCGCGGTGCGAAGTGCCGCGGGTCCCATCAATGTCCCGCGTTGAGATGCGCCGATTTCGACGGGAACTCCGAGCAGTGCGACCCTTGGCGGGCTCGTCTCAAGCGTGTCAGTCACCGTTCATCCCACATTCCTGGCCCGGCGGCTTCGAAAGCCCTAAGCCAACCCCGGATCGGCGACAATAGCTTTACGAACGGAAGGGGAGCGGTATCAAGCGATGAAACACATCGAAATGGGGCTTTGCGCCAGTCTTGCGGCGGATTCAAGAATGCAGGATAGCCTATGCCGCGCGACCGGCATCCGACGATTCGTGGTCGATCGCCGGCAGGAACCGGCTTTCAAAATCCGCAACCGGCATCGGACGGCCGAAAAAGTAGCCCTGCCCTTCCTCGCATCCGAGGCTCAGCAGGAAATCGGCTGTCGCCCGATTCTCGATTCCCTCCGCGATCACCGATAATCCGAGTTGCTTGCTGAGGCCGATCGTCGAACCGACGATCGCCGCATCATCGGAGTCGAACAGCAGGTCGCGAACGAAGGAGCGGTCGACCTTGAGACCATCGAGCGGGAGCTTCTTCACGTAGCTGAGGCTCGCATAGCCGGTGCCGAAGTCGTCGAAGACGATACGGACCCCGAGCTTCTGAATCTTCTCGAACGACTCGAATACCTTCTCCTCGTCCTGAAGCAGGATGTCCTCGGTCACCTCGATTTCGAGCAGTGATGGCGTGAGGCCGGTCGCGTCGAGAACCTCTGCGATCACCTCGGCAAGATCGCCCGAGTGCACCTGTGATGGTGAAAGATTGATGCCCACGCGAACCCCGCGCCCCGCAATTTCCCAGGCCCTGGCCTGCTTGCAGGCCGTCTGGAGAACCCAACCTGCGATCCGCTCCGAGATCGGGGACGTATTGACCACCGGCATGAATTCGCCGGGCGCGACGATGCCGCGCTCGGGGTGACGCCAGCGGATCAGGGCCTCCGCTCCAATGATCCCACCGTCGAGCAGGCGAACCTGCGGTTGGTAGAACAGTTCGAATTCGTCGCGTTCGACGGCAAGCGCCAGCCCGGCCTCCAGGGCCAGCCGCGATTCAAGTTCTTCTCTGATCGCGCTTTCGAACAGGACATGGCCGCCACGTCGGATAGCCTTGGCACGGCATAAAGCGAGTTGACCGTTGCTCAAGAGTTCGTCCACTGTGCGACCACCCTCCGGATAAGCAGCAACTCCAATGGAGACCTTGACGCGATGTTGACGTGTCCCGGTCTGGAGCGGGCGGTCGAACGCGGCAGCCAGCCGTTCCGACAGATCCGTGATCGACCCGTTGATCCCCTCGCAGTGCACTGCGATGGCAAACTCGTCGCCGCTCAGACGCGCGACCAAGCCTGTTCCCGCTTCCGCGCGCAGTCGCTCGGCTACGGCGCGCAAGACCAGATCGCCATTCGCATGGCCGAGCACGTCGTTGATACGCTGAAAGCCATCGAGCCCGAGCACCAGCAACGCAATTCCGCTTGGGCTCGCCTTGGCGATCAGGCCTGCGAGTTCGTCATGAAGCGTATTGCGATTGACGAGACCCGTCAGCGCATCGTGTTCCGCAAGATACTTGATCCGTTCGGCCTCGCGCTTGCGTACCGAGATATCGCGCAAGACCGCGCCGTACTGCAGGCCATCGGTGCCCTGCCAACCCGAGAAGCACGCCTCGACGGGAAACACTTCGCCGTTCTTGCGACGTCCATTGAATTCAATGACGGCGCCGGCGGACGGCAATGCCGCGGGCTCGGTCGCCTCACGGATCGAAAATGGAGCCGACCTGCCGTCGTCGTTGCCGGCGCAGACCGTATCGAAGGGCTGCCCGATCATCTCCGCCGCCTCATAACCGAAGATCGCCGCGGCCCCGGGATTCCACACCGTGATGAGATGGTTCTGATCGGTACAGACGAGACCGTCGCCCAGCGCCATCGCGATCCGTTGGAAGCGGTTTTCGGCGATCCGGCTCAAAAGGCCCCGGAAATCGATTTCGTCGAGCGCGACGGCGGCCATATAGCCGATGATCGCCGTATGAAACAGCGATGTATCGACAGCGAAAGGAGAGATCGCCTGCAGCAGGATCGCGGCGCCTTCGCTCGTGACAGCCATGGTGGCGAGGACTGCGACCCTTGTGCCTGCGGTGAGCCGCCGCCATGAGATCGTCATCGTCAACGCCAGCACGCACAGCCCGATGGCTGTTACCAAATCCGACGTCCAGCGCACGACACGGTCCTGCAGGATCGACTCCGCCGCCAGCGCTTGGAGCAGCGGACCGGACACGACCCTGCTATTCGGGATGCTGAAACGGTCACCGAGTTCAAGCGCGGTACCGCCGACGATGATCTTCTTGTTCCTCAACCTGTCCAGCGTCGCCTTGTCGCCACGCAACACGTCAGCATAAGACACGGTCGGAATGGAATCGGGACGGACGCTGAAATCGATCAGGAACGGCGCCTCGCCTCGGCGGTATTGCCCGGCCACCACCGCGCCCATCGAGGGAAGGAATTCGCCTTCGAACAGTTCCCCAAACGGATAGCGCCGCACCAGGCCATCCGGCTCGACATCCACGTTGACCATCGCCGACCAGGATTGATCGGAGAACTCCTTCAATGGGCGATTGATGTGAACGGAAGAGGCACTTCCCGCGCCCACGCCGGGTTGCTTGAACGATGGCAGGACGACGGAACCGCCCGCCTCCGCCAGTGCGTTGACGAATTCACGATCGGATGCGGGATCGGACGGCGTGCTGAAATCCACGTCGAAGACCACGTCCCGCACACCGGCCGCAGTCAGCCTGCGCAGCAGCTCCGCATGGAGCCGACGCGGCCACGGCCAGACTCCGACATCCTCGATGGACCTGGCATCGATCGCGACGACCACAATATCGCCGGTCGGCTGACGCGATCCCCAGGCGAAGCGGAGGTCGAGCAGCGCGTTGCGCAGGGCACCGTGCCAGCCAACGGCCAGGACGAGAACCAGCGCGCCAGCGACAAGGATGTGTGGCCGGTAGTATTTCACTTTGATCCCCCAACGCATCGCGCTGCCGGCAGAGAGTACGCCTCCCTCAAAACATGCAGCGGCTAGTGCTTGCCATTTCCCTTGCCGTTCCCGTTTCCAACTCCGCCGTTACCGTTCCCATTGCCGTTGCCATTGTTTCCATTGCCGTTATTGCCGTTGCCATTTCCGTTTCCATTGCCCTTGCCATTTCCGGTCGCGCCGTTGCCGTTTCCAGGTGCGGCGACGGAAGCCGCTAGCGATGTTGCGGCCGCCGCCGATGCACTGCCCGAAGACGAGGTTGCTGCAGCGGCCGCAGACGTATTGCCGCTGACGACAGAGTTTTGGTTGGAGGAAGCCGTCGAGGTCGCGCTCGCCTGCGAATCGCTCCACACCGTGCTCGTGCGCCTTCCAGACGGAGCGATCTCGGATCCATGGACGAGACCGTTGGTCGCCTTGCGAACATTCAGCTTGACCTCGCCCAACGCGCTCGAGATGCGAACGACGCTCCGCCTGACGGGATCGTTTGGTCCGGCCGGTCGACCACGTTTAGACATGGACGCCAGCTTCCCAGTTGCGGCGCCGCCGTGGTTGAGCGCATGGATCAGCTTGCCGTTTGCGGTCTCGCGCGGCGCGGACAGCCCCGATTTGGGAACAGGAACCCGCTCGATCGAGGAGGCGCGAGGCTGGCCCTGCTCGATCGGATGGAATTGGCCTGTCCCGCTGAGCGAGAGGCCCGGCTTGCCGTGGGCAAAGGCGGTGGCGACCTGCCCCGGCATCACTTGCGCGATCTGGCCCGATTTGAAATCCGAGACCTCAACCTGCCCACGGCGCACGTCGACGCTGGTGCTGCCCGCATTCACCGTGACCGCGAACTGCGTGCCTTTCACGACTGCCGCAAGATAGGGCGTCTCGACCTCGAAATGCTTGACGTTGCGCTTCTCGACATCCAGCAGGATCGAACCGGCCTGTTGCAGGATCGTGGTCGATAATCCGTCCTTCTGCTCGGTCGGGAGACCGATCACCGAGTTCGGCGCGATCAGGATCGTTTCCTCGCCGCGCACCAGAAGCACGCGACCGCTTCGTCCGGTCCGGATGGTGTCTCCCGGCTTCAGAACATCTTCCTGCTTGAGCGAGACCGGATCGGCGCTCGTTGCAGTGACCCAGACTTCGCCCGATGATTTGCTGACTGACCAGGTGTCGTTCTCAGCAGCGAACGCACTCGAAGCCAGGCACCAGAGCGACATCGCGACCATGGCGCGCGGCACATCTGCGATCCGAAACATCATACTCTCCGCCTTGTGCAATCTCCTCCAGGCGTAGCGAAAACATTTCAACATTGAATTAGCAGGACACGCGAACGGTGAGCGCGGTCTTAACCGTTCCTTGACCATAAAAATCTATGACAAATCATGCGGCTAGCAGATCAACCAACGTCGATACCGCGCGCTCCGTGGATCTACGGAGATGCGCTTTTGCCGGCCGCATTGCTGAGGCATCTTGCTACCGTCTGCATCGCCGTCATTGGTCTCAGTCTGTTAACGTCAGGTCTCGCGGTCGCACAGCAAGCCGGCCAAACGGGCTTCGATCCGAGGCAGACCGAAAAACGTTTCGACGATTTGCAGTCGGGACAGCCGCAGGCCGCACGCCACTCTTTGCGAGTGCCTGGCCTTGCTCTTCCTGCCGTCGCCGAAGACAACAAGCCTCTCTTCGTGCTGCGCGGCGTGACCGTCGTGGGCGCGCGCGTCATGTCGAACGATCAGCTCGCGGCGAGTTATCAGTCTTACCTTGGCAAGCAGGTCTCGCAGTCCGACCTTGCGGCGATCGCAGGACACATCAGCGACCTCTACCGCAGCGCAGGTTTTCATCTCAGCCGCGCGATCGTTCCGACTCAGGACATCCCGAATGGCGTCGTGCGCATCGAGGTGATCGAGGGCAGCATCACGGACGTGACCCTGAAAGGTGATGGCGCAGAACAGTTCGGCATCCGGCCTCTGCTTGGCCCCGTGCTGGCCGAACGCCCCTCCCGCCTGACGACGATGGAGCGACAATTGCTCCTGATCGATGGCCGCCCAGGCGTGCGGATTGTCGACACTGCGTTGGAGGAGATCGGTGGTGCGACCGGCCGTTTTCGCCTGGTCGTGGTCTTGAAGACCTGGCATGTCTATGCTTCGTTCGGATTGGACAATCTGGGATCCTCATCCGTCGGCCCCTGGCAAAGCTATGCGACCGCTGCGCTCAATTCATACATGTTGCCGGGCGACTCGCTCGCGCTCAACCTCTCGACGACCCCGAATGACCCGCGCGAGCTCGCGTTCGGCCGCCTGTCCTACGATGTTCCGGTCGGAATCGACGGAGCGCGAATCGGTGCATCGGCGCTTTACAGCGACGTGCGGCCGGGCGACGACCGGCGGCTCACGAATGACACGACCAGGACAGAGGCCTTTGAACTGCGCGGAAGCATCGTGCCGCTGCAATCGCAGCGAACTTCGCTGACCCTCACTGCGGCCGCGGGATTAAGCGACGTGTCTGAACGGGACGTGTTCGGTCCGATCTATGACGACCATATCCGGACACTGAGTCTGACCTCCGACTACCGGCTGCAGGACGGCTATGGCGGCAACAACTTCATGACCTTGACCTACCGCCAGGGCCTCGACATCTTCGGCGCCTCGCATTTCGGCGACGACCTGCTGTCGCGCGCCGGTGCGTCCGCCAATTTTTCGGTCCTTGATCTCTGGTTCGCCCGGTATCAGACGCTGTCAGATGCATGGTCGCTGAAACTGTCGGCGGCCGGCCAGACGGCCTCGGGGCCGCTGTTCACGTCCCAGCAATTCTATCTCGGCGGAGCCGCCTTCGGCCGCGGCTATGGCAGCGCCGAGACCAGCGGCGACAACGGGATTGCCGGCTCATTCGAGTTGCGTTTCGATCAACGGCCGAACTTTCAATACCTGAACGGCTACCAGCTTTACGGCTTCGTCGATGCCGGCGTCGCCTGGAACGACGGCTACGCAATAAACGATGGCATTTCATTGACCTCTGCCGGCGGCGGCGTACGATTTTTCCTCTGGGACGACCTCCGTGCCGACATCGGCGTCGCCTTCCCTCTCAGCTATCGCGCGCCTGACAATGAGAGGCGCAGCGCGCGATTGTTGTTTTCTTTCTCCAATGCGCTGAAGCTTTGCCCGGAACGAAATGAGACACGCTGTTTCTGAGCAGGTCTGCGGTGTCCCGTCCGAGATTCGCGTGGAGTTGATCCTGCCCCGTAGTTGCCCGGATTGATCGAAAACGCGTTAGCCCCTTGGTTCGCCGAGGGAGGGCTCGCTCGTGATTCACAGAGGCGTTCAGTACACGATCATTGCAACCGCCGAACCGGATATCTGGGAGTGGCGGTACGAGCTTGACGACGGCATCAAAACCGGCCGAACCCAGACAAGGCTGGCCGCGTTGGCCGCCCGGCGCGTTCGATGCAAGATCGACGCCGCACTGAGGATGCCGAAACAGGCTCCGCCAACCCGGCGGGTCGCGCAAGCGCGCGAACTGTGATCCCACACCTGACACGGAGCATGCCGGATCATCACGTGATGAGATCCCGTCTTGCGCGATCAGACCTGGCTTGGGCACGGCTCGGGACAGCTCAAGGCTTTCCGGCTGGCCGACGAGCCATGATCTCCATGTGCCAAGACAAGCTCCCGTGCCTCACCAGGGAAGATAGAGGCCGCGCCCGCGCGCCGCCTCATTCGGCGCACCTTGAGAGTGCTGAGGTCCGTTGCTGCGCGGCTGGATGTTCAACACTTCCCCTTATCGTGTTGTGGATGATTGCCGATCGAGTTCGTGCGTTTTCGAGAACTGCTTGCGTTCAGCTCTTGGCTGTCGCAGCACTTGCAGAATCAGATCCTCAGGGGTGACGACGGCCCGGGCCAAAACCATCGCGCTTCAGCTCATAAGATCCAAAATGAAATCCCTGCCGGCCGGTGACCGACAGGGATCAGCAGAAAGGATGGCAAACGGCGGTCGAACCGAACCGGTGGCTCGCCATGGACCTGCGAGACGATTGAAATTCCCTGCGCGCTGCGACGCAAGATCATATTATGGGCACCAATCCGGGCTTAAGGATCGCGCGCAAGACCTGGTCGGGGAGCCGGCTACGCTGCGTCACGATTTGCCTTTGGTCAGGTCCTTCGCGGCCGACATGACTTCGCCCGTTATGTTTCGCATATGGTCGCCGGCGCTGGTAAACTGACTGCGCAGGAATTCCGACTGAATGCGCATCGCCTCCTGCAGATCCGTTGCGTGAACCAGCTTCCGCGCATGTTCAAACGCGGATTTCAGGTTCTGCTCGGTGAATGAAAGGGCTTGCTTGGAAATTTCCGTTCCGGCTCCGGGAACCGCAGCCATCGACTTGCTTGCGGCGTCAAAGAACATTGTAAAGGCCCTTTCGGCCTGGTCGATGGTCTTCTCCGCCAGGTCGCGTAGCTCGTTCGGGACTTCCAGTTTCGGTTCGATCATGGGCACGCTCCTCCAGTCATGAGCCTTGGTTAGCACATCTGCGAGACGCCGTCTCTGCCATGTGCCGATCTGGAAGCCACGCGATAACCGGCCATCGGCGATCAGGGGCGCCTTTTCGCTGATGCGAAAACAGGTCGCTCGCGGGCCGAGCTTAGCTCGAAAAGCGCCTTCTGTACTCGGAAGGCGATACGCCGAGGTGCCGGATGAAGGCGCGACGCATCCGCTCGTCGTCACCAAAACCCGCGCGCTTGGCGACCTCGACAACCCCACCGACCTGCCCGCTTTCGAGCAGGAGTCGCGCGGTCTCCACGCGCAGCGCCTCGACCCCGCTGGCTGGGGTCATGCCCGTACGGCTGAGATAGGTTCGGGCAAAGGTCCGCGGCGTCATTCCGGCCATTTCCGCGAGCCTTTCCACCTTCAGATCGCTCGCAATATTTTCCAGGATCCAGGCGTGAAGCGCGCTGAAGCGCCCC
>Ga0210401_10004797_pt1 | contig 14028 bp, 11 predicted proteins | sample IncBWH32MmetaG_FD_150866 | JGI IMG/M metagenome (GOLD analysis project Ga0210401, IMG submission 150866) | Forest soil microbial communities from Barre Woods Harvard Forest LTER site, Petersham, Massachusetts, United States - Inc-BW-H-32-M | ecosystem: Environmental > Terrestrial > Soil >... | reverse complement strand
GCCGGCGCGGAGGAAGGCGCCCATGTCCCGGATGTTCGCGTCGGCCTGCCCCGCCGTCGGGCCGTAGTGGACCAGGGCGTCGGGTCGGAGGGCGACGAGCGCATCGAGGTCGTCCGTAGCGGTGAGACCGATCGGTTCGATGCCGCAGATGTCACCGACGTCCCGGCCCACCTTGTCCTTGCCGTTGACCCCCACCCCGACCAGCTCGAACTTCGGGTGACGCAGCACCTCGGGGATGACCATCTTGCCGACGAAGCCCGTTCCCCAGACGACGATCCTCTTCTTCTGTGTCATGGGGCATCATCGCACGCACGTCCCGCCGCATCGCTGTCTCGACCACCGGTCCGGCCAACGGTCGGCGGCGGAAGTCACTGCAAACAGGCGTGCCGGCTTCTACACCCGACGCCTTCGCAGGTCCCGGCGTACTCCAGGGACGGAGTGAACTCGTCGCGAACGTTCTCGACTCCTATCGAGAGACCTCAAACGGCAGGGTACAGTGACACTGCACTTCCGCCCGGACCCCGCGGATCTTGTTTGATCTGGCAGCGCAAGGGACGGCCCATGGAGAGTGACGAGAAGCTCGCCGAAGTGCTGAGCGAGTTTGCTCGCACGATGCTGACCGACTTTCCGATCCAGAGAATCGTCGACCGTCTGGTTGCACGCATTGTCGAAGTGATGCCGGTGAGCGGGGCCGGAGTGACCCTGATATCGCCCGGCGGCGGCGCGCACTACATCGCCGCCTCCGATGAGAAGGCGATGGAGTTCGAACGACTGCAGTCCGAGCTTGGCGAAGGGCCCTGTATGGACGTCTATACGAGCGGTGCGCCGGTATGCGTGGCGGACATCGGCGAAGAGACCCGGTTCCCCAAGTTCAGGGCGGAGGCGCTCAAAGCAGGGCTGGCCGCCGTCTTCGCGTTTCCCCTTCGACATGGTGAAAGTCAACTCGGCGCGCTCGATCTGTACCGGAACATACCCGGGCCGCTTGAGCCGGCGGCGTTGAAATCAGCGCAGACCCTGGCCGATGTCGCCGCCGCCTATCTGCTCAACGCCAAGGCGCGCTCTGATCTTGAGACGTCCTTGAATCGATCACAAAAGGCCGCCCTGCATGACCCATTGACGGGGCTGCCCAACCGGGTACTTCTGTTTGAATTCCTCGAGCAGGCTCTTCGCCAAGCCGGCCGCTCCGGGACGGTCACGACAATCCTCTTCTGTGACCTCGACCGTTTCAAGCGGATCAATGACGCCTTTGGACACCGGGTCGGCGACGAGCTCTTGGTGGGCGTGTCCGAACGTCTGACTGCACTGATGCGACCATCGGACATCCTGACTCGATTGGCGGGGGACGAGTTCGTCATCCTGTGCGATTCGTTGAAAGGATTCTCAGAGGCGAAGTTGATGGCTGAACGAATCGTCCGCTCGTTTGACATCCCCTTCCTCTTGTCGGTCGGCCCGGTGGAAGTCGCCGCAAGCGTCGGTATCGCGGTCGGCGGAGCCACCACCGTCGCGTCCGGCGAGTTGATCGATGACGCAGACTGGGCCATGTACCGCGCCAAGGAGAATGGCGGCGCGAATTGGGTCTTCAATGACGCCTCGAAGTCGTTCACCTTCGAGGAGGAGACCTTCTCGAACAACTTGTTGACCGCCTCACAAAGTGAGGTCGGTACGACCAAACCACCTGCCCAGACAGTGAGGATCCACCGGCCGTGGCCATCATGGCTGTTGCGTAATCTCCAGACTCTCAAGCAAACTTGGCACAGTACGGGAGCCTGTCGTATCCCTGAATGCGAAGAGAGGACAATGCACTTCCCGCCGTCGCTCTTCTGCAAGGCTCATACGAGGTAAGCATGGGGCGCGCCCTCAGCTTTTGAATCTGAGGGCGCGGCATAGTTCAGTGACGTTCGTCTCGTCGTCGCAGATCCAATGAGCTCATGGTGAAACCAACTGACGACCCGCTGCGAGCCTTGTCGCAGGCAGCCAAGCAAGCGCTCGTGCCCTCTGCGCCGCCGGTGTGGGTCGAGCCGATGCTGGCGACCCTCACCAAAGAGCGGTTCTCCGACCCGGACTGGATCTTCGAGCGCAAGCTCGACGGTGAACGCTGCCTCGCCTTCCGCTCCGGCGGGGAGGTCCGGCTCATGTCGCGCAATCGGAAGATGCTCAACAACCACTATCCCGAGATCGCGGCCGCTCTGAACGACCGGGCGGGGCCCGACCTCGTGGTGGACGGAGAGATCGTTGCCTTCACCGGGTCTCAGACGGATTTTTCGCGACTGCAGCGTCGCATGCAGGTCAGTGATCCCACCCAGGCGCGCCGCTCCGGCATTGCCGTCTTCTACTACGTCTTCGACATCGTGCATCTCGACGGATTCGATCTTTCGAACCTCGCTCTGCGGGACCGCAAGCGGCTCCTACGGACGTCTCTGTCGTTTGGTGGTCCATTGCGCTTGACGCCACACCGCAACACGGCGGGCGAGACCTATTTCGCCTATGCCTGTCGAAGCGGCTGGGAAGGCGTGGTCGCCAAACTCGCCGAGGGCAAGTACGTTCACAGACGTTCGCCACAGTGGCTCAAGTTCAAGTGCCAGCAGGGCCAAGAGTTCGTCATCGGGGGGTTCACTGATCCGAGGAACTCCCGACAAGGCTTCGGCGCCCTGCTGCTTGGCTACTACCGCGGCAACGATTTCGTATACGCCGGCAAAGTGGGCACTGGGTTCGACGAGCGAACTCTACGCGACCTGGGCCGCCGCCTCACCGCTCTCGAAATCGACCTATCCGCCTTCACGGCTGGGAATCCTCCGAAGGGAGCACGGTGGGTGCGTCCGAGCCTGGTGGGCGAGGTTCGATTCAGCGAGTGGACGCCGGACGGCCGGCTCCGCCATCCCAGCTTTTTGGGTCTTCGTGACGACAAGGCGGCGCGAGACGTCGTCCGTGAGATGGCCGTGTGACGTAGACCCAGCAACGTGTCTGCGCTTGGTCACGGAAGTGGGGGTCATCGGCAGGACGTGTCGTGACCGGACGACATCCGCCCCAAACTTCTACCGGTCGAGACTGATGACGATGTTGTCGACAATGCGGACGAGATTGTGGACCGCGTGCACGAGAACGTTCGTATCCGACCCGCTCTCAGTTCGCTCGTCGATCACACTGAGCTGCTGATCGATGTCCTCGAGCGCCGCCCGCATTTCGGTTGCTGATTCAGTCATTTGACTCCTGTTGTTCGTTGGTGGATCACCCTCAAGTTAGCTTCGCAATAAGGGGTCGTCACTGGGCTGAAATACGTCCGGTCACATGCGAACGGGCGGACGTCGAATCGAGCTTTCCGATTCGCCGGAGCGGCCAATCTCCTACTGGTGGCCGCAAATCTCTTGAGGTGCACATTCTCCTATTACTGCGTCACGTTCCCGGCCTTTGGGGGGCTGGCTGTGAATCCTCTAACTGCTCGGTCAGGAGCTCGAGGGAGTTGTGCAGTTGGGCGAAGCGACGCGGCCCCAGGATGTCTTCGATCTTCTGCTGGGCCGCCCCCGCCGCGGCGTAGATCGTCTGTTGGAGTCGCCGACCCTTGGGGGTAAGTCGGATCACCCGAACCCTTCCGTCGGCCGAATCGGGCTCGCGCAACAGGTACCCGTGTTGTTCCAAGTGCCCGAGCAAGTCGTTCACGGACTGTTTCGTGATCCCCACGCGGTTCGCAAGCTGGCTTGGACGTAGTCCCTCGAGGCCCGGGTAGCGCCAGAGCCCGACGTGCGCCGCGTTCAGATCATCGAAGCCCGCCGCAACGACGCCTGCATAGAGCTGCTCACGGACCCACTGCCAAACGACACGCAGCAGCGCGCCCACATACGGGCTTGGATCGCCGTCGGATCGACCGGAGGGGTCGCTTGACATAGTCGTAAGGTTACCATACGATCTAATTCGTAAGGATACCTGACTACCCGATCAGGGACGGGTTTCTGGCTAGGAGGTGGCCGCAGTGACGACAGCCGTTGTTGAGTTGCCCGAGAACGATCAAGCGAGTGCGTGGTTGTCGTTCGACACCTTGGTCGTGAGGCGCGACAGCACAGCCGAAACCGACCCCGCCCTGCCCGAAATGGTCCCGCCGCTCCGCTCGGTGCCCTCGCTCCATGAGGTCGTTCAGCCCGAGAGACGGCCCGGGAGTCTCGTCGCCCGTTGGGTCCCGGATCCGCGTGGTGAGTCGGGCCTCATCTGCATCTGGGTGCCGCGGGCCGGGACTGAGGCGTCGGTGAGCTTCGATGCTTGATCCAGGGATAGCTTTTTCAAAAGAGGTGGCCGAAGTGACGACAGCAGTTGTTGACTCCCCGGACAGCGAACAGAGCCCGGCGTGGTGGTTCCTCGACACATTGGTCATCGAGCACCGCTCCGCCCCTGAAATGGACACCGTTGTGCTCGAAATGACCTTGCCGGTCGGCTCTTCGCCGCCGCTGCACGTCCACGACAACCTCGACGACACCTGGTACGTCCTCGACGGCCAGATGGTCGTGCGCTGCGGCGAAGAAGCACTACTCGTCGGAGCCGGGCACTGGGTCTCTATGCCTCGCGGCGTGCCGCACACGTTCCGGGTGGTCGGTGAGCGCGAGGCGCGGATTCTCCTCGTGCACGACAACGCCAGCTTCCGCGACTTCATTCGGGACCTCGGCAGTCCGGCGGCGGCACGTGTCGTTCCGGCCCAGCCCCAGTTCCCGCCGATGGACGAGCTGGCGCGCATCGCCGCCTCACACGACCTCAGGCCGATGGGGCCCCCCATGAGCGTCGAAGAGAGCGACCGCGTGCGTGCCGCTGCCGGCTGACCCGTTGTTGCGCACCGAAGGAGGTACGGCCGTGCAGGTTGAAGCCCTCGGCCATGTCGTCCTCAAGGTCCGGAATCTGCAACGTTCCGAGCGCTTCTACTCGGGAACCTTGGGCATGCGGGTCATCTCTCGGCTCTCTGAACCGCCCATGACGTTCTTTACGCTCGAGAGCACGGACAACCATCACGACTTCGCCCTGATGGAGGTGGCTTCCGTCGCCCCATCGCCAACAGACAACGCCACCGGGCTCGCTCACGTGGCCTTCAAGGTCGGCAGCTCAGCAGAGGAGTTCGGCCTGGCACGCGGTTTGCTCGAGGAGTCGGGAAGCCCGGTCCTCTATGAGGCGGAGAGGGGTTCCTCCCGAAGCGTGCACGTGCTCGATCCGGACGGGAACGAGATCGAGCTCTACATCGACCTCTCGGACGCCTGACCCACTGGTCCACCCTTGAGCTTGCGATAGCGACGAGCCAGCCAGCGTTCCTGTTCGAAATCCGGAGGGCTACCTGACACGGGTGTCAGGGATTGGTTATATTCCGGCAGGTTGCCGTTCCTGAGGGATTGCACGAACCGAGCCGGGGGGCCGTACATGAATTTCAAGGGTCAAGGGCGGGGTCGCAGGCGCGGGGAGGATGCGCTCTTGAGCAACCGCGCACCGAGGGTGCGGCGGAACATGGTCGCGCTCGGGGTGTTGGGTCTTCTTGTGACGCTGCTGGCCCAGACTCCGGCGGTCGGCGGGGCCGCTGGGGCCTCGTCCCCCAACGTCGACCCCAACGGGGTACTGAAGTACGGGTTCGACCTGAACAACGAATTCAGCAACGACTTCGCGCCAGCGACCGAACAGAACGACTGTTCGTACACGGTCTCCGCCAACATCTACCAGTCAATGACGACGCCCGGGAACACTGCCGTCGGTGGTGGGGTGGCTCAGAGCTGGACGATCTCCAACAACGGCTCCACCGTCACCTTTCACATTCGGCCAGGCATCGAATTCTCCAACGGCCAACCGGTGACGTCGGCCGACGTCGCGGCCAGTCTGAACAAGACCAAGACAAGCCCGCTGCGGTCGTCGCTGTTCGACATCTCCAACGTCCAGACACCGGACCCCTCGACCGTGGTCGTAAACCTCAGCAAGCCGACAGCCGGTGACTTCCTGTGGGCCATGAGCTACATCGACGGGCAGATCTACCCGGCGAACGCCATAGCCAGCCAATCGACCCAGCCGGTGGGGTCCGGCCCCTACGTCTTGAAGAGCTACCGGCAGGGCTCGTCCATCGTGCTGGCCAAGAACCCCAAGTACTGGAACTCGAAGGCCTATCCACTCGGGGGCATCAACTTCACCCAGGTGACGCAGGGGCCCGAGGCGGCGACGGCGCTCACATCGGGCGCGGTCGACATGATTCAGGTCGAGCCGGAGAACTACCCGCAGCTGAAGAGCGACTCCAACGTCGGGATCTCCGTCAGCAAGTCCTACGACTACATGGCCATAGAGCTGCGCCAGAACACCGGGCCCTTCGCCAACGAGCAGGTGCGGGCCGCTCTCGAGTACGCCGTGGACCGCAATGCAGTCAACCGGGTCGTCTTCGACGGCCTCGGCCAGCCCGCGTACCAGGCCGTTCCCTCGTGGTCGCCGGGCTACTCAAAGTCGCTCGGCACGTTTGATTCCTACAAGCCGTCGAAGGCAAAGAGCATGCTGAAAGCAGCCGGCTACCCGAACGGTGTGAAGTTCACTCTGATCATCCCGTCCGGTGACGCAACGTTCGCCCGGGCCGCCGCCCTGATGCAGCAGGAGCTGGCTTCGTCCGGCTTCACCGCGAACTTGCAGCAGATCCCGGGCGCGGACTTTCTGACCGACGTCTACATCAAGAAGCAGGGCGACGCCCTGCTGAGCGAAGAGCTTTCCAACGGCGTCGACATCACCAACACTTTCGAGGCTCTCTACGAGCCCTCGGGGTTCCCGGCCAACGCGCTGGGGTCGGTGAACCAGCAGCTGACCCCGCTGATTGAGCAGGCCAACGCCTCGTTGAGCGCGAGCCTGCAAGGCTCGCTGATGCAGCAGATCGACAAGACGGTGCTGCAGCAGGGGCTGCTGGTCCCGGTGGTGTTCATGCCTTCGATCGTGGCCTACAACAAGAGCAGGGTCGGAGGAAATGTGGTCGCGCCGATCGGGCAGTGCCGTTCGGACTTCGCCGGCATGTACATCAAGAAGTAGCCCCGGTCATGGGCTCTTCGACATAAGTCGTCGACGATCGTGGGTGGTGGCGGCTCGCTTTTGACCTTCGTAGCCCGTCGGCTGCTCATCACGGTCCTTCTGCTGTTCCTCATCTCCCTGGGCGTGTATTCGCTCATCCTCATCATCCCCGGCAATCCCGCCATCGCCCTCGCGGGGGGCACCAAGGCGACCCCCGGGGAGATTGCGAAGATCACCGCCCAGCTCCACTTGAACGAGGGCTTCTTCGTCCAGTACTGGAATTGGCTGAAAGCGGCACTGGGCGGAGACCTCGGTAACTCCCTCTTCAACAACGAGACGGTGGCGTCCGGCATCGCGGCCAGGTTCCCGGTGACGCTGAGCATCGCGGTTGGGGGCATGATCATCGCCATCCTCCTCGGCGTCCCTTCGGGCATCGTGTCGGGGCTCCACCAGGGCACCGCCCGGGACCGGCTTGTGACCGTGGGCTCGAGCATCGCTGTCGCCATCCCCGATTTCTGGCTGGCGATGCTGCTCGTCATCGTCTTCGCGGTGAAGTTGGGCTGGCTTCCCGCGCTCGGCTACACGCCGTTCACCCAGTCGCCGGTCGAATGGTTCCAGGACCTGCTTCTGCCGTGGCTGGCACTCGGCATAGGCGGCTCGGCGGTGATCGCCCGGCAGGTGCGCGGCGCTCTCATCGACACCTTGGACCAGGACTACATGCGCACGGCGGTGGCCAAAGGTCTCAAGCCACGCGTGGTGGTCGGGAAACACGCGCTGAAGAACGCCCTGAGCCCGGCCGTCACCGTCATCGGCATCCAATTCGGCTACCTGCTCGGCGGCACCCTGATCATCGAGCAGATCTTCTCCCTGCCGGGCCTGGGTACATACATCATTCAGGCCATCAACGACAAGGACATCCCCGAAATCCAGGGCGTGGTCCTGGTGGTGGCAACCGCCTTCGTCCTGATCAACCTCACCGTCGACATCGTCTACGCCTACCTGAACCCGAAGGTCCGCCTGTCGTGAGGACGCGTCCATGAGCACCTGGAGCCCCCCGAACGCCGGCGACCCGTTCGTCGGCCTCACCGCCATCCCCGAAACCGGGGACAGCCCCAACGAGTTGCCTGAGCGCCGCCCTGGGTTCTGGGTCAGGTTCCTCCATCAGCGTTGGGCCATCGCCGGTCTGGTCTTTTTGTTGGTCGCGATCGTCGCTGCAATCTTCGCTCCGCTGGTCGCGCCCCACCCGCCGAACGTCCAGGACATCAACGCTATCAATGCGGGGCCGTCGGCCTCGCATTGGCTCGGCACCGATGACCTCGGGCGCGACATCCTGAGCCGTCTCATTTGGGGTGCACGCATTTCGTTACGAGCGGCGTTCGAGATCGTCGCCCTCGCCGCCGTCGTTGCCGTCCCGCTCGGCCTGATTGCCGGGTTCTTCCGCGGCGCGGTGGACTCGGTGATCATGCGGGCGATGGACGCGCTCTTCTCGTTCCCCCCGCTGATCCTGGCGCTGACCGTGGCCGCGTTGTTGGGCGCCGACGTCAACGACGCATCCATCGCCATCGCCATCGTGTTCGTCCCCAGTTTCGTGCGGTTGCTCCGGGGCGAAGTCATCGCAGTCCGGGAAGAGGCGTACATCGAGTCGGCCCGAAGCCTTGGCGCCACCTCGAAACGGCTCCTCGCGCGTCATGTGGTGCCCAACGTCGCCTCGCCGATCATCATCCAGCTGGCTCTGGCCCTCGGTTTTGCCCTGCTCACCGAGGCCGGTCTGAGTTTCCTCGGCATCGGCGAACAGCCGCCTATCGCGAGCTGGGGCGGCATGCTGCAAGAAGGTTTCCAGTTCATCAACTCGGCGCCTTGGGCTGTCATCTTCCCCGGGGTCGCCATCATGCTGACCGTCTTGGCCTTCAACCTGGTCGCGGACGGCCTGCGTGACTCGCTGGGGCGGGAGCGTCCGGCCGGCAGCGGCCTGGTCGGTGGTGACCGGGACGGTTGGCTCAGACGCCTACCGCGCCTGGGCGCGACCACCAAGACGGAGCGGGAGGTGGAGACGACGACACGCGAGCCGGAGGTTGCGCTCCTGGACGTCGAAGGCCTCCGCGTCGAATTCCTCACCAGGCAGCAGTGGCTTCCCGTCATGGAGGAGGCCGACTTCGCGGTGCGCCAGGGGAAGACGCTGGGACTGGTGGGCGAGAGCGGTTCGGGCAAGACTGTTTCGGCGCTCGCAATCATGGGGCTGCTACCCCCCAGGGTCTCCCGCGTAGGCGGTTCCATCCGCTTCGAGCACCAGGAGCTCACCCGCCTGGACCAAGCCGGCCTCCGTAAAATCCGCGGGAACGACATCGCCATGATCTTCCAGGAGCCCATGACGAGTCTGAACCCGGCGTTCACCGTGGGCAACCAGATCGCCGAACAGGTGCGCACGCATCTCGGGCTGGGTCGCGCCGAGGCGCGGAAGGTGGCGATCCAGATGCTCGATCGGGTGGAGATCCCACAGGCCAGCGTCCGGGCCGAGGATTATCCGCATGCGTTCTCGGGCGGCATGCGCCAGCGCGTGATGATCGCCATGGCGCTCTCGTGCGCCCCCAAGCTGCTGATCGCCGACGAGCCCACCACGGCACTCGATGTGACAACTCAGGCGCAGATCGTCGAGTTGCTGCACACGCTCCAACGCGAAGAGGACATGGCGATGATCTTCGTGACCCACGATTTCGGGGTGATCGCCGACGTCGCTGACGACGTCGTGGTGATGTACGCCGGTCAGATCGTCGAACACCGCGCGGCCGCGGACATCTTCCCGCGACCGCGGCACCCCTACACCGAAGCGCTCCTCCATTCGATCCCCCAGCTCACGCCCCGAGGCGAGCCCCTGCACGCCATCCCCGGCATGGTGCCACGTCCGGACGAGTTTCCGGCGGGCTGCCGCTTCGCGCCGCGCTGCTCGTATGCGCAAGACGCATGCACCAGCGCACCGGTGCCCATACGCACGACGGCCGGGCCGGCCGGAGACGGTCGAGCGGCCGCCGCGTTGGCGCGGTGTCTCCGGCAGGATGACCTGGTGCTGGCCGGGCCGCCGCCGGATCCTGCTCGCGAGCCGGCACCCGGCCCCGTGAGCGGTGCCACGCCACCTCCCGAGCCAGGAGCAGCGGTCCTGGAGGTGACGGGACTCGTCAAGGACTTTCCCCTTCGGAGTGGGGTGCTCCGGCGGATCAACGGGATGATCCGAGCTGTCGACGAGGTCAATCTGCGCATCGAAGCCGGAAGGACCCTCGGCCTGGTCGGGGAGAGCGGCTCGGGCAAGTCCACCCTGGCCCGGCTGGTTCTACGCCTGATCGACCCGTCCAGCGGGACGATCGTGGTCGACGGCAAGGACATCACCTCTCTGCGCGGACCGACGCTCCGCCGGCACCGGGAGACGATGCAGTTGGTCTTCCAGGACCCCTATTCGTCGCTCGACCCCAGGCAGAGCATTGCCGACATCATCGGCGAGCCCCTGGCCATCCACACCTCGCTCAGCAGAGCCGAACGCGAGCAGCGGGTGGTGCAACTCCTGGCCCAGGTCGGTCTCGGTTCACATGTCACATCGCGCCAGCCGCACGAGTTCTCGGGTGGGCAGCGCCAGCGCATCGCCATCGCACGGGCGCTGGCACTGGAGCCCCGGCTGCTGGTGTGCGACGAGCCGGTCAGTGCTCTGGACGTTTCCACCCAGTCTCAGGTGATCAACCTGCTGACGGAACTGCAGGACGAATTGGGCGTCGCCTATCTGTTCATTGCGCACGACCTCTCCATCGTCCGTCATATCAGCGACCGGATCGCCGTGATGTACCTGGGCCAGATCGTCGAAGAGGGTGACGCGAACGAGGTCTACGTGAGGCCCACCCATCCCTACACCGCTGCACTGCTGTCCTCCATCCCGGTGCCCGACCCGGCGCGGCAACACGAGCGGAAGCGGATCGTTCTGCGAGGCGAAGTCGACGAGGCGACAGGCGGCGAACAGGGCTGCCGCTTCCGGGCCCGTTGCCCGTTTGCCATGGAGGTGTGCGCCCAGGTCGAGCCGGAGCCCTATGTCACGCCCGCCGGGACGACAGTCCGCTGTCATCTGCACACGGCGGGTCCGGCCCTGGCTGGTCACACGGTCGATGGGCTTCGCGAGCCCACCTCTTCTATGTAATCGCGGGGTCCCGTAGAAGGCCCGAATTCCGACCAGGCGCCTGACCAGCACCGTTGAGGGCTGACGGGCCGCCGTTCAATATTCCATGGCTGAGAACGCGGCTCGATTCTCGTGCCCCACTTTTTCGGAACGTCGCAGGTCACATTCGGTTTCGGCGCATCACGCACCACCTGAAGAACCGCGATCTCAGTCACCTGGACTGAGAACGACAGCAACCGATTTACAACCATGCCCCGCGCTACGCAGGCACAAGTTTCGACGTCAACGCACGTTTCGCTTCCGTCCCGCTCGGAAATAGATGCGGAGAACGGGAAGAGATACAGGAGGGGAAACACTGTGCGCCACCGTGCTCGTCGTCGCGTCGCGATCCTGCTGCCTATCGGCGTCATGATCATCAGCTCCACCGCCGCCGCGCTGACCTGTCTACCGGCCGGAGCCGACGGGATCTTGCCGCCGGCCAACCCAGCCTCGAACATCGCGCCGAGCAGTGCAGACTGGCTCAGCTCTATCGATGCGGCCCGCGCCCAGGAGGGCGTCGGGACCATGGACATCTCCCAGTCCGCGCTGGCCGCATTGCCAGTGCCCGAGCAGATGTTCGCGGTGCTGAACCTCGAGCGCGTCGACCGCGGCCTGCCGCCGATCTACGGCATGAGCGCACAGCTCAACTCGTACGCGCAGGCGGGCGCCAACGCGATGACGGATCCTCCCATTCCGTCCGCGGTCTCGAGCGGAGCGCCGGTCACGTGGGGCGGGACACTCTGGGCCGGCGTACCCTCCGCGCTCGGAGCCGACTACTACATGATGTACGACGACGGCTTCGGCGGGCCCGCCACGACGAACATCGCCTGCGGCCCCGCCACGCCATCTGGGTGCTGGATCCACCGTGACATCATCCTGAACGAGTTCGGCAACTGCCCCACGGGTCCGCCGGTCCTCTCCATGGGCGCTGCCTCATCGGCGGCGGGCTCCATCGCGGCCCTCTTGGTCTCGTCGTGCGCGCCACCGAGCGACATCACGTTGACCTGGAGCCAGGTGGCGGCTGACGTCTCCGAACGCACGATCGGCATCGCACCGCTTGCCAGCGGGTCCGGGTACTGGGAAGCCGAGGCCAACGGCACGGTCGCCTCCTTCGGCGCGGCGCACAGCCTCGGGTCGCTCACCGGCCGGCTCAACGCGCCGCTCGTCGGCATCACGGCCACGCCCGACGGCGGCGGGTACTGGCTGGTGGGCTCCGACGGTGGCATCTTCAGCTTCGGCGATGCCAAGTTCTTCGGATCGACGGGATCGTTGCACCTCAACAAGCCCATCGTGGGTATGGCCTCGACGCCCGACGGCAAGGGGTATTGGCTGGTGGCCTCCGACGGTGGCATCTTCAGCTTCGGCGATGCCGTTTTCCACGGCTCCATGGGTGGGTCGCCGCTCAACCAGCCTGTTGTCGGCATGGCCGACGACCCGGCCACGGGCGGGTACTGGGAGGTCGCGTCCGACGGCGGGATCTACAGCTACAAGTCACCGTTCTTCGGCAGCACCGGCAGCATCCACCTCAACAAACCGATCGTCGGCATGGAGACGTCGCCCAACGGCCAGGGCTACCGGTTCGTTGCCTCCGACGGGGGCATCTTCACCTACGGGCAGGCGCCGTTCTACGGTTCGACCGGCAGCATCCACCTGGCCTCACCGGTGGTGGGTATGGCGCCGGACAACGCAACCAACGGCTACTGGATGGCGGCCGCCGACGGTGGGATCTTCACGTTCGGCGGCGCTGTGTACATGGGACGGCTGGTCAGCTCCGCCGGTTAGCGCAAACGCCGGCAACCCCCATCGGGTTGCGGGGCGACTGGACGCCGCCCCGCAACCCGATCAGATGGAGGTGCTAGTGCCCTTGGCCGAGGCCGGGTAGGACTTGCGTGCCCTCTTGCTGGACGGCTTGAAGCGCACTCGGAGAGAGTCCCAACAGCTTCAAGATCGTGGGGGCAACCTGCGTCGTTTCCACACCGTTGCTCGATTGGCCTGGGTCGACGGTGCCCGGCGCATAGACGACGAGCGGGACGTCCCGGTCGCCCGGGTTGGCGCCACCGTGTTCGGCGATCTTCGAGCCGCCCGTGTAGATCGTGCCGACCTGCGAGATCGCGAACACGTCCGGGTGGTGCGGGTCGGAGTTCGAGACGCCGAAGTACTGCGCCGACTCCGTTCCGGCAAAGATCTGTGCGAGGCCGGAGTGCGCGACGGTGACCGTCTGGCCGGCGTAGTTGACGGCCGGGGCGCTGTGCGTCCACAGGTAGTCCTTGACGAACTCCGCCGCCGTCTGCGAGCGGTCCGACAGCCACCACAGCAGCCCGTCGTCGTCGGCCACCTGGACGACCAATGTTTGGTTGTCCGGATGTATCGCCGCCCATGCCGCGTTGACGCCGGCGATGATCGGACCGTCATCGATGCGCTGCAGCTGGTTGTTGTTCAGCGGCGATTGGCCATGCTTTGCGGTCAGGATGATCGCCGTCGAGCTGGCCTCGCCGTCGGCCTTGATCGTGTCGGCCATCTGTTCCAGGGCATTGTTGACGTAGTCGAGCGCGCCCTGGAGAAGCGGGCCCGGCACCTGTTGGCCGTCCACGGTCACGTACCCGCCGGGCAAAGACGGGCCCTCGCTGTAGTTGCCGTGCGCGTCGGGGCCGATCAACACCGCCGGCGAGCTGATCAGCTTCTCGGCGGTCGATACGGTCTGGAAGTTCATCCCGTAGATCGCCGGCGTGCCGACCGTCGGCCCGCTGCCCGAGTGTTCGCGGCCGTTGATCCAATTGAGGACCGCCTGGACCTTGTAGGAGTCGTACTGCTTGGTCGCCGCGTTGTCGGCCGTCCACGCGCCGTCCACCGGG
>Ga0210401_10004795_pt1 | contig 14035 bp, 9 predicted proteins | sample IncBWH32MmetaG_FD_150866 | JGI IMG/M metagenome (GOLD analysis project Ga0210401, IMG submission 150866) | Forest soil microbial communities from Barre Woods Harvard Forest LTER site, Petersham, Massachusetts, United States - Inc-BW-H-32-M | ecosystem: Environmental > Terrestrial > Soil >... | reverse complement strand
CCTGTTTGCGGTCGCGGCGGAAAAATCACTTGGACGCTTGTTCCTCGCGGGCATCGGGCCCGGCTTCCTGCTGGTCACGCTGTTCGGCGCCTATGCCGTCATCCGCTTTCGCAAGGAATACGCCGCTGCAAGCGCGGTTTACAAACGAACCGGCGCGACCTCGGCCATCCTGACGCGCGATGAGTTCACCATGGGCGAGCGCTTCAGCGCCCTGCCGCGGGTGTTGCCGTTTGTGCTGCTGCTGACGGGCGTGATGATCGCGCTCTATGGCGGCTACGCGACGCCGTCGGAAACCGCAGGCCTCGGCGGGTTGCTCGCGCTCATGCTGATCGCCCTCATCTACAGCGTGTGGCGGCCCTCGGACCTCGCGCCGATCCTGAAATCGACGATCCGCGAATCCACCATGCTGATGATGATCATCGGCATGTCGCTGTTATATTCTTATGTGATGAGCTATCTGCACATCTCGCAATCGGCCGCCGAATCCATTGTCGCGATGCATCTGCCGCGCTGGGAATTGCTGGCGGCGATCCTGGTCATGGTCGTGATTCTCGGCTTCTTCCTGCCGCCGGTTTCGATCATCCTGATGACCGCGCCGATCATCCTGCCGCCGCTGCGCGCGGCAAATTTCGATATCATCTGGTTCGGTATCGTCATGACCATCGTGATGGAGATGGGGCTGATTCACCCGCCGGTGGGCCTGAATATCTTCGTCATCCGCAATGTCGCGCCCGATATTCCCTTGCGCGAAGTCATCTTCGGCACGCTGCCCTTCGTGCTCTTGATGATGCTGGCGGTGCTGGTGTTGTGCCTGGTGCCGGGGATCGCGACCCACCTGCCCGATCTGGTGATGGGACCGGACGGGGGACGGTGATTGGGCGGCGAATAGGGAGTGGCGAATAGCGAATAGAAAAGTTCCGTTCGCTATTCACTATTCGCTAGTCGGCTCTTCGCATTCAACGCTGCCGCCACCCGGCTCACCGGCGACCGGCCGATGAGTTTGCCGATCGCATTGGTGGCCGCCACGAGCTTGGGCATATCGACCCCGGTCGCAACACCCATCCCTTCAAGCATGTAGACAACATCCTCGGTCGCGACATTGCCGGTGGCGCCGGGCGCGTAAGGGCAACCGCCGAGCCCGCCGGCCGCGGAATCGATCGCACGGGCGCCCTCCTCCATGCCGGCATAGAGATTGGCCAACGCCTGGCCGTAGGTGTCGTGGAAATGCATCGCCAGATGGGCCATCGGCACGACAGCCGCCACGGCGCGCAGCAGTTGCCGCGCTTTCAGCGGCGTCCCGACGCCGATGGTGTCGCCGAGCGAAACTTCGTAACAGCCGAGATCCCACAGCACCCGTGCGATGTCGACCACCGCCTGCGGCTTGATCTCGCCGTCATAGGGGCAACCCAGCACGCAGGAGATATAGCCACGTACCTTGATGCCGTCGGCCCTGGCGCGCGCGATGACCGGCTTGAAGCGCTCGATCGATTCCGCCACCGAGCAATTGATATTGGCGCGCGAAAAGCCTTCGGAAGCCGATCCGAACACCGCGATTACGCAGGCGCCCGCGGCGCGCGCGGCTTCGTAGCCTTTTTCGTTGGGGACCAGCACATGGAATTCACTGTCGGGATGATGATTGACACCTCGCAGCACCTCATCCGAGCCGATCATCTGCGGGATGGCCTTCGGCGACACGAACGCTCCGACCTCGACCGTCTGCAGCCCGGCCGCGACGAGAGACTCGATGAAAGCAATCCGCCCAGCGACGCTCACGGGCGTCTTCTCGTTTTGAAGACCGTCGCGCGGGCCGACTTCAACGATGCGAACCTGGTCGCTCATATCGATCTCATCCACCTGCCGGCTCGATTTCGGCCAATTCGACGCCTTCGCCGACGATGTCGCCGACCTTGCATTTGATCGCTTTCAGCACGCCCGCAAACGGCGCCCGCAGGGTCTGTTCCATCTTCATCACCTCAAGCGTGAGGATGGGCGCGCCCTTCTCCAGATGCGCCCCCACCTCGGCGAGCAATGCCACGACGGTCCCCGGCAGCGGCGCCACGATCTTGTCCTCACCGACCTGCTCTTCGTCGTCACCGCCGAACGGATCGACCCAATGCAGCTCGAAGCGGCCGTTGCGCGTCCGCAAATATAGCTCGTGGCCCTCCATGACCGCCACGACATGGGTTTTCATGCCGTGCAGTATAAGATCGATGCCACCGGCCGGACCGGGTGCGGCGGCGAAGGCCATTTCGCGATCGCCGATCACAAGCGCTGCCGGCCCTTTGCCATAGTGCAGGCTGACCCTGTGCTCGCCGCCCTGCCCGTGCCGGAACGTGAACAGCCGCTGCCGCCGGCCGACGGGCATCCAGCCGGCCGTTCGCCATGGGGACCGTGCCTCGGCCTGCGCTGCCTTGGCTTCCCCGTTGAGGATCGCGGCCACGGCCGCGCCAAGTTCAAGATCGTGGGGCGCTGGGGGGTTTGGTGTGAGGTGCTTCAATTCGCGCTCAATGAAGCCGGTATCGATGGCGTTGGCGCGCACGGCGGGGTGGGTGACCAGAGCCGACAGGAACGGAATGTTGGTGACGACGCCCCTGACGTCTGATTGCTCAAGCCCGCGATTGAGCCGGTCGATCGCCGCATCCCGGGTCGGCGCCCAGGCGATCACCTTGGCGAGCATGGCGTCGTAGTGGGGCGACACCGTATCGCCCTGGCGATAACCGGCATCGATCCGCAGGCCGTTGGATGCTTCCGCCATAAGCCAGGTGCGTATTTTGCCGACGGAGGGCATGAAATTCTTGTGCGGATTTTCCGCGTAGACCCGCGCCTCGATGGCATGGCCGTCGAGCGCGATCTGGTCCTGCGTCAGCGGAAGCTTCTCGCCCGAGGCGACACGCAACTGCCATTCCACGAGATCGATCCCCGTGATCAACTCGGTCACGGGATGCTCGACCTGCAACCTCGTGTTCATTTCGATGAAGAACACGTCCTTGCCATTGGAGACAAATTCGATGGTGCCGGCGCCGACGTAATCGACCGCCGCGGCCGCCTTGCGCGCGGCCGCACAAACCGCTTGGCGCTGGGTCGCATCGAGCGTTGGCGAGGGCGCTTCCTCGATCACTTTCTGATGCCGGCGCTGCAAGGTGCATTCACGCTCAAACAGCGACAACAGATTGCCGTGACTGTCGCCGATGATCTGCACCTCGATGTGTCTGGGATTTTCGACGAATTTTTCGATCAGCACGCGATCGTCGCCGAAGGCCGCCTTGGCTTCGCGCTTGGCGCTGACCACGGCAGGTGCAAGTTCACCCGCCGAATGCACGATTCGCATGCCGCGTCCGCCGCCGCCGGCAGAGGCCTTCACCAGCACGGGAAAACCGATTTTCTTGGCCGAAGCAGCAAGTGTTGCGTCGTCCTGAGCCTCGCCGTGATATCCCGGCACCAGAGGAACGCCGGCCTGTTCCATCAGCAATTTGGAGCCCGATTTCGACCCCATCAGCCTGATCATGGCCGCGGTCGGGCCGACGAATACCAGGCCGGCATCGACACAAGCCTGCGCGAAGTCGGCGCTCTCGGACAAGAACCCATAGCCGGGATGCACGGCCTCCGCGCCGCTCTTGCGCGCCGCTTCAATCACGCGCTCGATGTTGAGATAGCTGTCGCGTGCGCGCGCCGGCCCAAGCAGAACCGCCTCGTCGGCCAACGCCACGTGCATCGCGTCGCCATCGGCCTCCGAATAGACAGCAACGGTCCGCAGGCCCATGGCCCTCGCGGTCCGGATCACCCGAACGGCGATCTCGCCGCGATTGGCGATCAGGAGGGTACGAAATCGCCGATACTGGCTAGTGGCCGCTTTCCGAAGTTCGTCAGTCATCGCGGCAGCCTCTTACACGAACTTCGGAAGGCAAAGGGCACTAGTAAACCTTTTATTCCAGTGCCGCTTTTCGATCTGACGTTCCCAGAACGAAGTTGCAGCAAGCGCCGTGGGAACTTCAGATCGGCGGCACTATGACGATCCATCATCACATCCTGAACAAGCCGAAACGTGTGGGCTCGATCGGCGCGTTGGCAGCCGCCGCGAGGCCGAGGCCCAGCACCAGCCTGGTATCGGCGGGATCGATGACGCCGTCGTCCCAGAGCCTGGCGGTCGCGTAATAGGGACTGCCCTGGCTTTCATATTGCGCACGGATCGGCGCGCGAAACTTTTCCTCTTCCGCGGCCGACCAGCTTTCGCCCTTGGCCTCGATGTTGTCGCGGCGGACCTGGCTCAAAACCATCGCCGCCTGCTCGCCACCCATCACCGATATCCGCGCGTTCGGCCACATCCAGAGGAAGCGCGGGCTGTAGGCGCGGCCGCACATCCCGTAATTTCCGGCCCCGTAGGAGCCGCCGATCACGACGGTGAATTTCGGCACGCCGGCGGTTGCGACCGCCGTCACCAGCTTGGCGCCGTCGCGTGCGATCCCGCCGGCTTCGTATTTCTTGCCGACCATGAATCCCGTGATGTTCTGCAGAAACACCAGGGGAATATTGCGCTGGCAGCACAGTTCGATGAAATGCGCGCCCTTCAGCGAACTCTCGCTGAACAGGATGCCGTTGTTGGCGATGATGCCGACCGGGTAACCCCAGATGTGAGCGAAACCGCAGATCAGGGTTTGGCCGTATAATTTCTTGAACTCGTCGAACTCGGAAGCATCGACCAGCCGTGCGATGATATCGCGAACATCGAACGGCTTGCGGCCGTCGGCGGAGACTACCCCATAAATCTCCTCGGACGAAAACAGCGGCTCGCGGGGTTCACGCATGTTCAAATGGCTGCGGGCGGGCTGCTTCAATGTGGCGACGATACGCCGTGCAATTCCGATCGCATGACTGTCATTTTGCGCGTAGTGATCGGTGACGCCTGACTGCCTTGAATGCACGTCGGCGCCACCCAATTCTTCCGCCGTGACGACCTCCCCGGTTGCCGCTTTCACGAGCGGCGGTCCGCCGAGAAAAATCGTGCCCTGATTGCGCACGATGATGCTCTCGTCAGACATCGCCGGGACGTAGGCCCCGCCTGCGGTGCAGGAGCCCATCACAATCGCGATCTGTGGAATTCCCAGCGCCGACATCTGCGCCTGATTGTAGAAGATGCGGCCGAAATGCCGCTCGTCGGGAAATATCTCGTCCTGCTGCGGCAAAAATGCGCCGCCGGAATCGACCATGTAGACACAGGGCAGATTGTTCTGCCGCGCGATATCCTGCGCACGAAGATGCTTCTTCACCGTCATCGGATAGTAAGTGCCGCCCTTGATCGTCGCATCGTTGGCGACGACCACGCATTCCCGGCCTGATATCCGCCCCACCCCCGTGACAATGCTTGCCGAATGCACATCGCCGCCATACAGGCCGAAGGCGGCCAGTGGCGACAGTTCGAGAAAGGCCGTGCCGGGATCGATGAGCAGGTCGACGCGTTGCCGCGCGAGCATCTTGCCGCGCGAGGTGTGCCGGGCACGCGACGCTTTCCCGCCGCCATCGGCCACCTGATCGAGCTTGTCGCGGAGTTCCACAACCAACGCCCGCATCGCTTCAGCGTTACGGGCAAAGTCGGAGGAAGCGGGGTCGATACTGGAATGGAGCGGCATGGCCTTCAGCGGTTTTATGGTGCGCCGCAATCTGCGCAACGGGCTTGCGCCATGGTGTCATTGCGCCGCCGCCTGACGCAACCTAGAACTTCTCGGACCAGGCGGCCCTCCCCGGAAAGTCTTTTGAGAATATCACTTTAGTCTTCTGTCTTGAGGTCTTTTCTTCGCGTCGGGCCCGGCCCGCTCCCGGATCAGATCCAACGGGTCTGGTTGCATGGAAACGGTCTAGTGGGTCCAGGGCTCGCCGCGCCGGAACGCGAAATTGTCGGCATAGGCCGCCTGCCGGCGCGCCGGCTCCTTCGGCTCGAATACCTGGTAGGGAATGCCCTCACGTTCGCAATACGCCACGGCCTCCTCCTTGGTCTCGAAGCGCAGTGTGAGCTGCTGCTTCATATCGCCCGAACTGGTCCAGCCCATCAACGGCTCGACCACGCGCGGCTGTTCCGGCTCATAGTCAAGCTGCCATTCTCTCGTCATGGCAGTGCCCGATTGCATCGCGTTCTTGGCGGGCTTGAAGATGCGTGCGGTCATGGACGGTCAAACCCCCTTATTGGGAATGCGGTGTGGAGCGCGTGGTGAAAAAGGCCGGAATAGTATAGTGACACCCTTCACAAATCTCGGTGATTCCCCAGCCTCATCTGTAACATTTTCCAGAATGGTATAATCATTATGTGGCCGGGTGACAATCTTGCCGGCTCGCGCGACGGCTCCCCGCTGCTCGGTGCTTTCGGGCGCATGACATCGAAACGGCTCCCATGAGAATCAACGCCACCCTGCCGGAAAAAGGACGCGACCTCCGCCTCGACCTGTTTCGTGGGATCGCCAACTGGGCGATTTTTCTGGATCACATTCCCGATAACGTCGTGAACTGGATCACCACGCGAAACTACGGCTTCAGCGACGCGGCCGATCTCTTCGTGTTCATTTCGGGTTACACGGCTTCCTTCGTTTATGCGCGAATAATGCTCGAGCGTGGCTTCATCATCGGCGCTACGCGCCTGACCAAGCGGGTCTGGCAGCTTTATGTCGCCCATATCATTCTGTTCGTGATCTACATCGCCTCGATCAGTTATCTCGCGCTGCGCTTTGGCGATTCCGAGATGATCAACGAGTTCAATGTGGCCGGGCTGGTCGACCATGCGACCGAGACGCTGCGCCAAGGCCTGATTCTCAAATTCAAGCCCGTCAATCTCGACGTACTTCCGCTCTATATCGTCCTGATGGGATTCTTCCCACCGGTTTTGTGGATCATGCTGCGTCAACCTGATTTGACAATGATCGTGTCCATCCTGTTATGGCTTACCGCCCGATACTTCGGTTGGAATTTCGCGGCCTATCCCGGCGGCAGCTGGTACTTCAATCCCTACTGCTGGCAGGTTTTGTTCGTGTTCGGCTCCTGGTGCGCGCTCGGCGGAGCCAAAAAGTCGCGATCGGTTATCGATTCTCCGATCACGCTCTATCTTTGCTTCGCCTATCTGTTCTTTGCGATGGTGATGACCATGGCGGGCAAGTTTCCCGACTTCGGCGCCATGTTCCCGGATTGGCTCTATTCGACCTTCAACCCCAACGACAAGACCAATCTGGCGCCCTACCGTTTCCTGCACTTTGTAACGATCGTGATCCTCGTCATCCGGTTTGTGCCCAAGGAATGGCCGGGCCTGGAATGGAAGATGTTCGATCCGCTTATCGTCTGCGGTCAGCAGTCGCTTGCGGTTTTCTGTGTCGGCGTCTTCCTGTCCTTTGTTGGTCACTTTGAATTGATGTTGAGCTCCGGTTCCTTCTTCGCACAGCTCTTTGTCAGCGTGACGGGAATAGCGATCATGACGATCGTCGCCTACTACATCTCCTGGTCGAAGAGGCAGGACAAGCCGTTGCCAAAGGCGCCGGCGGCCAAGGCGGCCTGACCGAGCTCGACCGTCTGCTATTCGGAGGTTGATTCCGGGTCGCGTTTGGGAGCCAGCAATCTGCCGCGTGAGGAAAATCCCTTCCACTCCGTGGACCAACCGAGCTTGGAGTCATGACTTCGCTTGCCCTGCAGGGCGAACGTAGCGCCTTGGGGATCGACGCATCGGGCGATCCAGCTGCCGCCCAGCAAATCAACCGCGTCTTCCGGGACCTTCCCCCCGCCAGCCGTAACGCGCTCCACGGCGGCATCGATGTCCTCGACGTTGAAGTAGAAAAGCCAGTACGGCAGCGGGTCGTCCGGAAGCTTTGTGAACATTCCGCCGATCGTTTGCCCACCGGCGGAAAACAACTGATACGTGACCGTCTGGTTGATTTCGGTATCTGCCTTCTGCCAGCCAAAGACCTCGCTATAGAAAGCAAACGCCTTCTCCCGGTCTGCGGCGTGCAATTCGTGCCAACCCACGCGCCCCAGTTTACCCGACTCCGCTGGCTGTCGTCGGCCAGCCTTCAGCCCCTTGACCAGCCCGAATGTTGCGGCGTGCGGATCGGCCATGACCGAAATAACGCCGATGTTGGTGTCGGTTGGCGGAACATACACCGCTCCGCCGAGATGCTTGATCCGGCTAACCGTCAACTCGATGTCGTTGACTTCGACATACCCCATCCATCTCGGCCAAGCGCCCTGTTTCCTGCCCGCCTCAGGCAGTTCGATCAGCCCGGCGAGCGGGGCCTTTCCGGCCGTAAACAACGTGTAAGCGAGATCAGGCGTCGACGCGTCCAGCGTCTCCCAGCCGACAACGTTGCGGTAAAACGCCTCGGCCGCCGCCACATCGGTGGTCATCAGTTCGTACCAGGCGAAGCATCCGGCATAGTCGACCAAAATCCGATTCTCCGTTCGCGCCTGCAAATTACCGCAGCGCCAGATATAGCCAACCGGCGGCTAGTCCGGCGCGCACGATCGAAGACCAGATCGCACGGGCTCAATAACGGGGAGCCGGAGCCGATGCAAGAACGGCCACAGCGCACCCCTCGTTCGATCTGCCAAGCCGACCCTGCCCCGTCGGGCTTGCGAGGGGAAGCCGATTGCGATGATCGCCGCAGCGCATTTTTCGCGCGCCGCGGAACTACCGAAGCCCTCGGATAGTTGCCTGTTATTCGGACGGTCGGGGACAACTTGGATTCGCCGCCTCGAATGATGAATAGATCATGAATGAGCGGCGTTATTGAGGTCGTTCATGAATGTGAAATCTTGGCAACTCACGGGCTTTCGGCGGCTCTAGAACTGTCCTCAGCTTGCGAGTAGTCAACCCTTGAAGTAGACTTACCGAACTCGAACCACTTGCGAGAGATAATGGAGGATTCGAATATGCCACGAGTTAAACAGGCTTCGAAGAAAAAGCGAGTGACGAACGCCCTGCCGGCATTGGGCGCGGCCGGTTTGACTTTTTCGCTAGTAGGAGGCGCGTCGGCAGCGGTTGCACCGGTAAACGATCAGCCTCAGACGTCGAATTATTCGCCGAGCCATCAGATCACGCTCGGTGAAGAAGAAATCGCCGACGTCAGTCTGGCGACGTTCTACGTCTTCGACAAAGAGAGCTCGGCTGCTGCCAAACACGGCGTCCAGGAAGCCCGTGGCTGTGGCTGCAGAGGCTGTGGCGGCTGCAGAGGCTGCAGAGGCTGCCGCGGTTGCGGCGGCAGGGGCTGCGGAGGCTGTGGCTGTGGTTGGGGTGGTGCCTGCTGCCTTTCATGGGGAGCTTGCCGCATCTGCTAGTCGAGATCGACGGCCTACGTCGATAGATGTCAATTGTGCTGGCCGGGTTCGACAACGTCGACCCGGCCAATACATTGTGTATGGCAGCGTCGTCCCGGACGTGCGTCGACCCGCCTGCGCATGTCGACCAAGCCAATCTCCCACCCCATCAAGAAACGCCCGCACGCCAGCCGGAGAATAAGGGAGTTTCGGTGATCCAAGAAAACGTCTTGCGCCCGCGAACCGGCGTGGTACGCAAGCTTCGTGTGCTGAAATCATGACAGGCAATCGCAAGACCTCTCCGAGCCGCCGCGCCGGCAAAGATATCGCGCAGTTTGCGCCGAATTTTACTGTCTATGTCCTGCCCCCGGACGCCGTCTGCCTCTACTCCGAAGACCGAAAGTTCTTCCTGCACGGCGAGCTTTATTGCGCGCTGGCCACCGCGATCGGCAAGGGCGGAAAGAGCCTTCAGCAACTTTTCGCCGAGTTCGCCAAGCGCTTTCCACCCGACAAGGTCGAGGAAGCTCTCAAACGGCTGATCGAACGCCGATACATCATCGAAGCGTCGCCCGCGTCCACCGGCGTAGTCGCCGGTTATTGGGCGAGCCTGGGTCTGCCACCCGGACAGGCCGAGCAAAATCTCGCCAACTGCCGCGTGCGTGTCGAAGCCATCGACGTGCAGGGTGCAGCAGAGTTTGCCGACGCGCTGAGCGAGTTCGGCGTCCTTGTTTCCAAGCGCGATGCGGACCTGACCGTCACTCTGGCCAACGACTATTTGGAGCGGCGGCTTGCTGAATTGAACAAACGGCGGGTGTCAGACCGCACACCCTGGCTTCTCGTACAACCTTCGGGCGCCTTTCCCCTGGTTGGGCCGGTGTTCAATCCCGACAATGGTCCGTGCTGGACCTGTCTATTCGATCGCATGATCCGCAATCGCGAGATCAAGGGATTTCTTGAGCGCGGAGGAGCTCGCGCCGTCGCCATTTCGCCGCTCGTCCGCAGCCCGCTCGGGCAAGGCGCCATTCAGTTCGCTGCCCTCGAGGTTGCCAAGGCCATCGCCACCGGCTTTCGGACCGATTTGAATAATCACATCATCAGCCACGATCTGTTGGGCGCGAGCGTCATCAAGCACTACGTGGCGAAGCGACCGCAATGTCCGAGCTGCGGCAGCAAGAAATTGCGCAATCCGCGCCGTCCGCCCGCGCCGATCGAGCTGGGTCCCGGCGCCAAGCTGATGGTGACGAGCGGTGGCTACCGTACCGTGTCGTCGAGAGCTACTGTGGCGCGCTTCCGAAAGCATGTGAGCCCGCTCACGGGCGTAGTCACGCGACTCGAACGGATCGAAGCCGATCTGCCGATGAACACCAACTTTTTTGCGGGACATAACTTCTCCGGACCGGCCCTGACCATCGACGCGCTCAGGTCAGGGCTGACGGGCGGCAGTTTCGGCAAGGGCTCCACGGCCGAGCAGGCGGAAGCCAGTGCGCTGATGGAGGCGATCGAGCGCTATTCGGGTATTTTCCAGGGCGACGAGATCCGAACGGCCAAGCGCTTTACGGATTTCCCCGCGGGCGAAGCCCTTCACCCCAACGATGTGCTGTTGTTCAGCGACGCGCAATACCAGGCGCCAGAAAACGAACCTGATGAATCCCACCAGGTCCCGGCTCCCTTTGATCCCTCCAGAAAAATGGAGTGGACCCCGGTGTGGTCGCTTAGCGATCAGCGCTTTAAGTATCTTCCGACCAGCCTGATGTATTTTTTCTACGGCGGCGGCCCCGGCACCTACCAGGCCGATTCCAATGGCTGCGCCGCCGGCAACACGCTGCAGGAAGCCATCGTTCAGGGGTTCCTTGAGCTGGTAGAACGCGATGCATACGCGATCTGGTGGTACAACCGGTTGCAACGGGAAGAGCTCGATCTCGGCCAGTTCGATGACTCCTACGTCCGCGACTTGCACCGCCAGCTCGCGGACGAGGGAAGACGGCTTTGGGTGCTCGATATCACCAGCGATCTCGGCGTTCCGACCTATGTGGCGATGCTGCATTGGATTCAGAACGGTCATGAAAACATCGAGTTCGGCTCGGGTGCACACTTCGACAGCCGCATCGCGTTGTTGCGAACGCTGACCGAACTGAATCAGTTTCTGTCGATCGGTTTGATGGGCGGCGGGACCGGCGAGAAACCGAGTCTCGACAGGGTCAATCCGCTGCACCTGAAGGAACACCCATTCCTGACCCCGAGCGGCAAGCCGGCGGCCCCTCTCGATTCAGGTTCGAAATTCGGTCCTCTCGAAAACACCCTCCAGCAGGTGGAGGCCTGCGTTGCGATTGCAAAACGCGCAGGCCTTGATTTTCTTCTGCTCGACCAGACCCGGCCTGACGTCGAGGTTCCCGTTGTCAGGGTGATCGTACCCGGACTGCGGCATTTCTATCGCCGCTTCGCGCCGGGCCGGCTTTACGACGTTCCCGTGAAGCTCGGGCTGCGAGACCAGCCGGCGCTGGAAAGCGAGCTCACACCGTTCCTTCCCCATAGCTAAAGGGGTCTTGCCGGCTTGCCCACTCCCGCAAAAAAAAGAGGGCGTCGGATCGCGCCTGCGGTCGTTGCCGCCCGTCTAGGCAGCCACATCATGCTGGAGACGCAGCCGGACGGCAGCATTGCGGCGCGCTTCGAAGGCTATTCGGTCGGCCTCGGGAAGTTCGGCTCAGCCATCCGAGGCCCGTTGCAGGAGCTGCGCACCGGCCTGCCGCTCGCCTCGTTCGCGTCCGGCCGCGCGGCCGACAAGGAAATCGATCGGCTAGTCCGGCGATTGGCCCAAACCGGCCTGCTCGAATATCGCTTCGGGCCCCCGCGTGCCACCGATCAGATCGTCATCGAGCCGCAAGTCCCCGATTACTGGCCGCGGCTACCGAAGCTTTCCAATACCGACGTGATCGTCCTGTCGCGGTTTGCCTATCTGCGGCGGCGCGGCAAGGAGATGGTGCTGGAATCGCCGCGCGCCGGCGCATTGTTCAGAATTTGCGACCCAAAGATCGCCGCTGCTCTGACCATTTTGTCGACACCGCAAAAGATCAGCAAGCTCCGCCAGGCACCGGGCTTTCCCGGTTTGGAGCTTCTCGCATTGCTGCTGGATTGCCAGATCCTCTTCAAGGTCGCGACTGCCGACAGAGACGGCCTGCGAGCTTCGGAAGGCGACGATAGCCTTGTCCTTTGGGACTTCCACGATCTTCTGTTCCACACCCGCAGCACCGAAGGGCGGCAAGCCAACCCGATCGGCGGGCTGTATTCAAATGCCGGCGTCATTGCTCCTCTGCCGGCGGTGCGGCCGCCCTGGCCCGGAGAGCCGATCGATTTGCGTAAAGTGGTGGCCTCTCCTTCTGAAGCCCCCTCGTCGCTCGCCAGACTTCTTCATGAACGCCACTCGACACGCGACTTCGACGACGAACGGCCCATCACGCTTCCCGAGCTCGCAAGATTTCTCGACAGCGCCGCGCGCGTGCAGTCGAAATGGACGAGCGCCGACATGGACGACGAGGGTCCCGAAATTTCCTACGCCGCCCGGCCGTATCCATCGGGAGGCGCAGCCTACGAGCTTGAGCTTTATCTGACGGTCGGCAATTGTGAGGGGCTTGCGCGCGGCTTCTATCATTATGACGCCGAGCGGCATGCGCTGACGCCAATCCCGGCACGCGCGCAGGACCTCGAAGCCCAACTGATGGCCGCCGAGTTTGCCATGGGCGCCTCGGGCGCTCCACAGATCCTGGTCACGATCGCCGCGCGATTTGGCCGGGTCTCGTGGAAATATAGTTCGGTGGCCTACTCGCTGATCCTGAAGGACGTCGGCGTATTGATGCAGACGCTGTATTTGATGGCGACCGACCTGGGGCTCGGCGGGTGCGCGATCGGAACCAACAATATCGACCTGTTTGCCAAAATGACCGGACAGGAGTTCTATGTAGAAGGGCCCGTCGGTTTGTTTGCCCTCGGCCGCGGCGGAAAGCCGGTTGAGGAGGCGCCGCACTGACAGAACTCGATGGATTGACGTGAATCAATCGACCGAACTGCGGATGCGCCTGACATCTCAACTCCAAAATGTCTATGTCTCCGTGTCCGGCGAAGAGATCAATCCGCGGTCAACTTAACGCCCGGCCAGGAGAAAAACATGTCCCACTTCCACGCCATCGTCTGGATCGATCATTCGCAGGCCAAGGTGTTCCACATCGGCTTGTCCGGCGAAGACGAGGTTGTCCTGCATCCGCATATGCCGACACGACATCTTCACCACAAGGCCAACTCGATCGGCAGCGGGCATGCGGGGTTTGACAAGGAATTTCTTGCGCAAGCGATGAACGCGGTCAGCGACGCCGGCGAGATCGTGATCATCGGGCCTGCCGGCGCAAAGACGGAGCTGGCAAAATTCATCCGCGAGAAGGATTCAAAAATCGGCGATCGTATCGTCGCGGTCGAAGCCGCCGACCACCCCACCGATCGCGAAATCGTGGCCTATGCCAAACAGCATTTCAAAATGGCGCCGCCCCGGGGTTAGCCCCGCGCGCGGTACCCCTTGATACTCGGCGAACAATGATCCGCAAACTGCAGCTGACAGAATAACCCGCAACGAACTCCGCGCACGCGGGCGACTTCCATCGCCGCGCTTGAGCGGAGCCTGTCCAGCAACTAACTGAATTGATGAGTTTTTTGGTCGGGGCAGCTGGATTCGAACCAACGACCTGCAGTACCCAAAACTGCCGCGCTACCA
>Ga0210401_10004794_pt1 | contig 14037 bp, 9 predicted proteins | sample IncBWH32MmetaG_FD_150866 | JGI IMG/M metagenome (GOLD analysis project Ga0210401, IMG submission 150866) | Forest soil microbial communities from Barre Woods Harvard Forest LTER site, Petersham, Massachusetts, United States - Inc-BW-H-32-M | ecosystem: Environmental > Terrestrial > Soil >... | reverse complement strand
CGAAAATTATGATGCGCTCGTAATCCCCGGAGGCCGCGCTCCCGAATATCTACGCACGAAACCGAAAGTCCTCGAAATCGTCCGCCACTTTTCTGAAGCCAATAAGCCGATCGCCGCGCTCTGTCACGGCGCTCAAATTCTCGCCGCCGCGCAGGTCATCAAAGGCAAGCGTCTCAGCTGCTATCCCGCCTGCGCCCCCGAGGTAGAAAACGCGGGCGGGACCTACGCAGCCGTAGAAATGACAGACGCCGTAGTAGACGGCAACCTCGTCACCGGGCCAGCCTGGCCCGCGCATCCGACCTGGCTGGCCAAATTCCAAACAGTCCTAGAGCGCTACCTCGCGGAGCCCGCCGCCAAGAAAAAAACAGGGAAGGCCTCCGCATAAGCGCGGCGCCAGCCTCGCCTGCCGAGAATCGCAGGAAGTAGGCGGCGCATGCGAGGGGAAGGATCGATCCGAAAGGACGGCCCAAGAAGAGTTTTGGAATTGGTTTATCCGGAACGAGCCCGGATTGATTTCGATCCTAGTGAGTTATTATTTTCATGGTTCGCTTGTGACGCCGAAGGCGGCATGATTTATTCGTATCGCAGCGCGATCACTGGATCGGTACGCATCGCGCGCCGCGCCGGGACGTAGCACGCGACCAGGGCTACAGTCAGCAACAGCAACGACACGGCTGCCAACGTAAGCGGGTCCGTGGGCCGCACGCCGTACAAAAAGCTAGCCATGGTGTGACCCATCGCGAGAGCGGCTATCAAACCAATCGCAATCCCGAGGCTGGCGAGGCGACCGCCGTGCCCCAGGACCATCGCTACGACGCTGCGTCGCTGCGCGCCCAGCGCCATACGGATGCCAATTTCCTGCGTGCGCTGCATCGTGGAGTAGGAAATCACCCCGTACATTCCGATCGACGCCAGCAGGAGCGCCAGCGCGCCGAATGCCCCCAGCACGAACATCGCGAAACGCTGCTGCGTCATGGAACCATCCACCAGAGTTTCAAGCGTTGCGATATTCGCCAGCGGCAAATCCGGGTCCACCGAATGTATGGTTTCACGCGCGGCGGCGGCTGCCGAAACAGGATCGACTTTCGTGCGCAGCACCACGTCCATTGTGAGCAACGAGGGCCAGACCTTCTGAGTATAAGGCACGTACATTTCAGGCGGCGGCTCCTCGCGGAGTGAAAGTCGTTTGGTGTCCGCAACGATCCCGATGACGGTCGCGACCGGGTAGAGCCGACTCAACGGACCCACTTGCTTGCCGATGGGGTCCTCGCCGGGCCAGTATTTTTTGGCCATGGCGCTGTTGATAATAGTGACGGGCATGGAATCCGCGGTATCCGATTCCAGAAAATCCCGGCCGCGCAGCAGGGGCGTACCCACTGCGACGAAGTAGCCGGGTGACGCCATGGTGTAATTCGAATACGGCCTGTCGTTTGGATCCGCTGCCGGGTGCGCGGGAATTCGCAACGCCGTGCTCTCGGTCGCGCCGCCCATCGGCACGGTTTCGGTGATTCCGGCGGACTCCACACCGGGCAAAGCTCGCAATTTTTGCAGAGCGCTTTGGTAAAGCCCAACAATCTGATCCTGATTCGTATATTTTGAAGCTGGCAGCGACAGCTCGAAAGTCAGCACATGCGCGGGATGGAACCCAGGGTCCACGCTGAGCAGATGAAAAAAGGTTTGGGCCAGAAGCCCCGCGGCGATCACCAGCACGAAAGCTAGCGCAACTTCCGAAACAAGCAGCGCGTTGCGAAGTTTTGTAGTGGCCTGACTCTCGCCGGACCTCGGGCCGCCTTCCTTGAGCGACTCGATAAGATTTTCACGCGTGCCTGCGATGGCCGGAGCCAAGCCGAAGCAAACTCCCGAGAAAAGCGAAACTCCGAGCGCGAACCCCAGAACACGAAAGTCGAGTGTGGTTTCGCCCAGACGAGGAATGCTCGCTGGGCCAAGAATTTTCATGAAATGGATTGCGGCCGCAGTCAGCAGAGTTCCCAAAAGCCCGCCGAAACTCGCGAGGAGAAGGCTCTCGGTCAAAAGCTGCCTGATTAAGCGGCGCTTGTCTGCGCCGAGGGCGGCACGCAGCGTGAATTCTCGCTTGCGTCCCAGAGAGCGCGTCAGCAGCAGGCTCGCAACATTGGAGCAGGCAATCAGCAGCACAATGCCGACCGCGCCGAGAATCAGCAGCAAGGGACGGCGGGTCTCTCCGGCCAGCTGCCGGGCCATAGGCGTCACGCGCGATGTGAACCAGCCCTTCGCTTGAGGAAATTGGGCCTGCAGACGCTGACCAAGAACATCCATTTCTGCTTGGCCCTGCGCGACCGCGATGCCTGCTTTCAGGCGGCCAACCACCGCCAGTTCGGAGGGCTCGGCGGGGATGAGTGCGCCGCGAGAAAGAGCCAAAGGAATCCACAGCTGTACCTCCCGCGCAAAAGTGAAACTCCCCGGCATTTCCTGTGCGCGCGGAAAAACGAAGCCCGCGGGCATCACGCCGAGAACCGTGTATGCGTCGCCATTCAATTCGAGAGATCGGCCGAGAATCGCCGGGTCCCCGCCGAATCTGTCGCGCCACAGTTGATAACCGAGCACCACCGAGTGTTCATGGCCAGGCTGGTCTTCATCCGCGGTGAATGTTCGCCCTAGCAGCGGAGATACGCCGAGAGCGGGGAAGAATCCGGCCGACGCTCGAAGGCCATCAAGACGCGCCGGATCGCCTGAGCCGGTTAGGTTGAAGGAATCACTCTTGAACGCGCCCAGAGCTTCGAACGTCTGCGATTCCCGCGAAAGAAATAGAAACTCGATGCGGCCCCAGGGAAGGTCGTTGTAACCGAGATTCAACCCGGGTGGCGCTTGCCGCCATGGGAAAACGATCTGTCCTGAATTGGGATAGGGAAGAGGCTTCAGCAAAACAGCGTTCACCAGGCTGAAGACGGCAGTGCTGGCGCCGATACCCAATGCTAGTGTCAGTACGGCAATGGCGACAAACCCGGGATTCTTGCGCAGGATACGCAAGGCAAAGCGAATGTCTTGCGTGAGAGTTTCAAGAAACGGCAGCCCACGGCGGTCGCGGCAGGATGCTTTCGCTGCTTCCATGCCACCGAATTTGAGCACAGCCTGGCGGCGCGCTTCGACGGGAGACATGCCATCCCGCAGATTGTCTTCGATGTGGAGTTCGAGGTGAGATTCGAATTCTTCGGTAAGTTCGCGGTCGCGGCGCCGCCCGCCGAACAAGCCGGCTATCCGCAACAAAAATGCGCGAAGTGATCTCACCAACGTTCCTTCCCGGCGCCTATGAGTTTCGAAGCGCCAACGGCTCTAAGACGAACTCCCGGATTCCGGCGAAAGAAAACGCGCTACGATCGCTGTGGCTTGTTCCCAATCGCGCGCTTCTTTTTGCACTTGTTTCGTGCCGGCGCGCGTCAGCTTGTAGTATTTCGCGCGCCGATTGTTGTTTGACTGGCCCCACTCGGAAGCGATGTAACCTTCTTGTTCGAGCTTTATCAAGGCAGGATAGATGGTCCCGTAATTCACGGCTAAACGATTGCCGCTGGTCTGTTCGATGCGCCGGGCGATACCGTACCCGTGCAGCGGACCAAGCGCCTCAAGCGTTTTCAGAATCATAAGCGCCAGGGTGCCCTGCCAAACGTCATTCTTACTGCGTGCCATGTGGGGCGTTCTCCTATGGGAAAACCATAGCGAGGATGCCAGACATTCTATGGGAAAGCAATAGGAATTGACCTTGTCATGGTGGTGCGTTAGGAAAACATGTGCACAAGGGCGAGTGTCTCAAGCCTATTCTGCGCGCAGTGCTTCGACTGGGTCGACCGACGCTGCTCGGCTCGCCGGGATGTAGCTAGCCATCAGTGCAGCGATGGCAAGTACGACGGCCACAACGGCTAACGTCGGAATATCCCATGAGCGGACGCCATACAGCAGCCCACGCATCAGAGTCGCCGCAGCCACCGAACACAACAGGCCGATGCCAATGCCAACGGCAGTCAACCATGCCGCCTCTTTTAGGACAAGCTGATACACGGCGCGGCGCTGTGCGCCGAGTGCCAGCCGAATTCCAATTTCACGGGTTCTCTGACTCACCGAGTAGGCGACCACTCCGTAGAGTCCGACCACGCTCAATAGAAGTGCGACGGCGGCAAAACCTCCTACCAGCCAGGCCGACGAACGATGAAGATAGGCCGATTGCGAGTTGATGATCTTGTCGTTCATCGTTGCTTCGCCAGCGGTAGCGATGTCCGGGTCAATCTGATGGATGGTAGCGTCCAGCATGACAAGCGTTGACTCTTCAGCCTGCGAGGTACGGACGACAATACTGAAGGAGCTGTCGGGGCCCTGGTTGAAAGGATAGTAGAAGGCCGGCCAGATTTGAGAATCCAGCGGACCTTCTCTGATATCGTCTACGACGCCAATGACTTCCCTGATGGATGCCGGCGAAAGATTGTCGTCTCCAATTTTTTTGCCGATGGGATCTTCATCGGGAAAATATTGTCGTGCCAGCGTCTGGTTAATGATAACCACGTTCGGCTTCGAAGCGTCCTCGGCGTCGGTAAAGTAACGTCCGCGAATTAATCTCGTATGCAGGGTTGCGAAATAGTCCGAGCTGACACTGCGCCCGTTCACTTCGTTATGCTCACCATGATAGGGCCGTCCTACAAACCTGATCCAATCCGTGTTGCCGTTGCCGTCCAAGGGGAGCCCGCGAAAGGAAAGCCCTACGGATTTTACGCCGGGCAGATTCCCGATGCGCCGCACGATCTGGCGGCCCAATAGAACGCCTTGCTCGTACTTTCCATAGCTTGCCTCGGGTGCCTCGACTGAAAGGGTGGCTAGATGATCTGGCTGGAATCCGAGGTCTATATGAAGCAGATTGTAGAAGCTCTTGCCGAGCAGCCCGGCTCCTACCAACAACACCATCGCAATAGCCAGCTCTACCACGACCAGGTTGGAGCCGAAGCGCATCCACAGGGTTCCCGAAGAACCGCGACCACCTTCGGTCAGGCTTTCGCGCAGCTGCAACACGGACAAACGCCACGCGGGCGTGAAGGAGAATAATATCGCCGCGAGCCCCGCAATGGCGGACGCGAACATGACAACACGGATACTCAAACCGAGACCCTGCAGATATGGCATACCGCTCATCATCTTTGCTGGGATAAGCCGAGTAAGCAGCTGCATGACCCATGCGGCAGAAGCCAGCCCCAGCGTGCCGCCGAGCGCCACCAACAGCAACCCTTCGGTCGCGAACTGACGAACCAATCTTGCGGACGAGGCACCGAGCGCGCTGCGGACCGCGATCTCGCGTTTGCGGCTTTCCGAGCGCACCAGCAGCAGGCTGGTGACATTCACGCAGGCGATCAGAAGCAATAGACCCGCGCCGCCGAGCAGTACCAGGAGTATGGGACGAATGTCTCCAATAATGACGTCCGAGAGTGGTACCACGCTTGCCCCCTGACCGCGATTGGAATCGGGGTACTGCTTCTCAAGCTGCGCCGCGATCGCCTTCGTATCGGCCAGCGCCGTCTCCACGGACACGCCATCCTTAACCCGCGCTATTCCGTCGAAAGGGTGGCAGCTTCTGCGGAGATCACATTCGCTCGATGCATGAACAGTGGTCCAGAATTCCGCGCGTTCTCTGGGCGCAAAATGAAAGCTAGGCGGCAGCACACCGATGATGGTGTACGAAACGCCGCTCAGCACAACCGATTGGCCGATCACATCTGGCCTTGCCCCCAAGCGCTCTTGCCAAGCGGTATAAGTCAGCATCACCGTGCGAGGCGCTGACGGCAGGTCCTCACCGGCGTAAAAATCGCGGCCCAGCATCGGCGCAATGCCAAGTGTGCGAAAAAAGCCATCGCTGACGCGAGCCCCAGGCGCTGTTTGCGCGCCGGCTGGAGTCGTCAGCAAGTAACTGTCTCCCTCCCACACATCCAGCGAGCTGTAGACGTTATTGAGTTTCTTCCAGTCGAGGTAATCAAGATAGGAAAGCCGGGCACGAGGAATCATGGGGATGCTTTCGGTCACGCCGACAAGGCGGTTAGGATTCGTGTAAGGTAACGGCTTGATTAGCGCCGCATCCACGAAGGCGAAGATCGCCACACTGGCGCACATGCCGAGCGCGAGCATCGAGATGGCGGTGCACGTGAATCCCGGATTTTTTCGCAACTGGCGGAGGGCGAAACGAAAATCTTGCAGCACCGTTTCAAACCGAAAACCGACTATCTCGCGGCTCTGCTCTTTCAGCTGCAGCGCGTTGCCGAATTCTTGGATCGCGGCATAATGCGCCGATTCTGCACTCATTCCTTCTGCGCGTAGCTCTTTCTCGCGCTGCTCGTGATGGAAGGCCATTTCCTCTTCCAGCCCGCTGCTGAATTGTTCACGGTGCAGCAGGATTCCCAGTTTGCGGAAAAAGCGAAAGATCGAATCCACAGCGACCTCCTACGCGTCCTGCAGTACACGGCCGATGGCTGTCATCATCTGCTCAAATTGTGAAAGTTCCGCGCCGAGTTGCTTGCGGCCGGCAGGCGTCAAAGTGTAGAAACGCGCCCGGCGGTTGGTTTCCGTTTTTTTCCATTCGGCTTTGAGCCAGCCCTGCAACAGCAGCCTTTGCAGTGCCGGATAGAGCGACCCTTCTTCCACCGTCAGAACATCTTGAGAGAGATGCTTGATGGCGAGCGCGATTCCATATCCATGCAGCGGTGCGCGCGTGAGCGTCTTCAGGATCAGCATATCCAGCGTTCCGGGCATCAACTCGGGTTTCTTCAGCATAGGATCACAACCATAGACTATCTATGGATAGAACGTCAATGACAAACGGAAAGTGTCGAGCCTGTTTTGATGGACCAGGTTGCAAAAATGCGTGAGTCCCAGGATCTAACCCTTGGCGGCGGGTTGCGTTTGATGCCGTGGAAGCGTTGCCAGCTACAGTCGGTGTAGAATCGCCAAATGCCGCTGTCCCCCGGAGTCCGGTTGGGACCCTACGAGATCTTGGGCGCGATTGGCGCGGGCGGAATGGGTGAGGTGTATCGGGCGCAGGACTCGCGCCTTGGCCGTGACGTGGCGGTGAAAGTCCTATCGGAAGCGTTTGGCCACGACGCCGAACGCATGATTCGCCTCGAGCGCGAAGCGAAAGTCCTCGCTTCGCTCAATCATCCCAACATTGCCTCGATTTACGGCGTTGAGGAATCGAACGGCGGTCGTGCCCTGGTGATGGAGTTAGTTGAAGGGGCAACGCTGGCCCAGCGAATCGAGCAGGGCGCGCTTCCCCTCGACGAGACATTGCCGATTGCCAAGCAAATCACCGAAGGGCTGGAATACGCTCATGAGCGAAGCATCATTCATCGCGATCTGAAGCCTTCCAACTTGAAGCAGACACCGGATGGCCAAGTCAAAATCTTGGATTTTGGCCTGGCAAAGGCGCTCGAGGGCGAGGCGACCGAGCTGGAGTTGCAGAATTCGCCGACCCTGAGCGCAGCTGCGACCCGCGCGGGGGTGCTGCTTGGCACCGCAGCCTACATGTCACCGGAACAGGCGAGAGGGAAACGCGTGGACCGTCGCACAGACATATGGGCATTCGGCTGTGTGCTCTACGAAATGCTCAGTGGCGCGCGGGCGTTTGGCGGCGAAACGACCTCCGACATTCTTGCTTGCGTGATTCGTGCCGAGCCTGATTGGTCCCGCCTCCCCGGTTCAGTGCCGCCGCGCATCCGCGAACTGCTCCGCCGCTGCTTGCAGAAAGATCCAAGGCAGCGCTTGCAGGCCATTGGCGAGGCGCGTGTCACGATTGAAGAGGTACTCGCCGGCGCGCCTGACCTCGCGATTTCCGCCGCGCCCTCCGATGGGCATCTCAAGTCGCGGGAGCGCAGAGCGTGGGCCGTCGCGACGGCGTTGCTGGCAATAGCCGCAGCACTGCTCGGCATTGGATATTTCTCTCGTACGCCTAATCCTAAGCAGGCGATCGTTTCGCAACTAGCCCCGCCAAAAAACACGGGGTTTATCCTGACGGGGCTGTCTGCTGGACCACCTGTATTGTCACCGGACGGCAATCGGCTGGCGTTCACCGCGCGGGGCACCGATGGCAAACAGCTCTTATGGGTGCGCTCGCTGGATGAAACGATGGAAGAACCGCTCGCGGGAACTGAAGGAGCTACTTTTCCCTTTTGGTCGCCCGACGGCCGGTCGCTGGCATTCTTTGCCAGCGGCAAGCTCAATCGGATCGAAGCCAGCGGTGGCCCTCCCTTGGCACTCTGCGATGCGGTTTCTGGCCGCGGCGGAACTTGGGGAGCCGATGGCACAATCCTATTTTCTTTGTTGTCCGGCCCGATCTTTCGCGTCCCGGCTTCAGGCGGCACTCCTCAGCCCGTCACAAAACTCCCTGAATCCTTGGGCCAGTACTCTCACCGGTGGCCGCAACTTCTGCCAGACGGCAGGCATTTCCTCTTCCTTGGCCAAGATACATCGGTAGGGGAGTCCATGGTCTATGTAGGGTCGCTGGACGGCGGCGAGCCCAAGCTGTTGCTTCGCAACCAATCGAGTGCAGTCTATGCCCCGCCGGGATATCTCTTGTTCGCGCGGCAAGGGACCCTATTGGCCCAATCGTTTGACGTGAAGAAGCTGCAGCTTGCGGGTGACGCCGTGCCGCTGGCCGCGCACGACGCCGTGGATAGCACAATGTCGAGAGGGAATTTCTCGGTTTCGGAGAACGGGATTCTGGTCTACGCCAGTGGATCTCTCAGCCAAGCTCGGCTTTTGTGGTTCGACCGTGCCGGCAGGCAGTTGTCGGAGACAGGAGCGGTTGACTTTTACGGCTTCCCGCGAATTTCCCCCGATGGGCGGAGGCTCGCTGTCTCCAAGATTTCCGGGACCAGTTCGTCGAGCATCTGGATATTCGAGCTGGATCGTGGCACCAGCTCGCGCCTGACATTCTCTAGCGGGCGCAACGACCTGCCGGCATGGTCGCCCGACGGGAAGTCCATAGCTTTTGCATTGACTCAAGACGGGAAACGGCACATCTATCAGAAGCCTGCCGACGGAACGGGAACTGCAACACCTCTAGTCGTAGGCGAAGGAGGCGAAATCCTTCCCTCGTGGTCTTCGGACGGGCGCTATTTACTTTTCCAGACTCACTCAAAGCGAGGAACTTCGCCCTGGGAAATCTGGGCGCAGCCGCTGTTCGGCGATCACAGAGCCTTTCCCGTTGTCGAGAACCCGCAGTTTCTGCAGGGGACTCCGGCTCTTTCGTCCGATGGCAAATGGCTCGCGTACGACTCAGATGAATCGGGAAGAGTCGAAGTGTACGTGACGCCGTTTCTCCACGGTGGAGGAAAATGGCAGGTTTCTTCAAACGGCGGCAATTGCCCGCGCTGGCGGGCTGATGGGCAAGAGCTTCTTTATATGTCCCTGGATAATAAACTGATGTCTGCCGAAATATCTGAACAGGCTTCCAGTGTGGCCGTCGGAAAAGTGCAGCCGCTGTTTCAGTCGAACCCAGTACCCGCCGCTCCTGAATGCATGTATGACCTGGCACCCGATGGAAAGAAGTTTGTGATCGTCACCCTGGCCAGAGAACAGGGGGCCCAGCCGCTGACGCTGGCCGTGAATTGGCCCGCACTGCTGAAGAAGCAACCACAGCAATGACGCTCAGAGGGCTTCCAGAAACGTGTTGGGGAAAATGATCAACGAACTTCTGGACGGATCGTCGGCCACTGGGAACTATCGTTGGATCACGCGGCCTCCGTTGGGCGTGGCCGAAAGGTCCTCGTCAGCTGCCGGTGTTGGGTTATGCTCGGCGGCACTTCTGCTGCTAATGTTCAGGAAAGCGTTTGGATTGTCTCGGGAGAATCCATGTCCAATCCTATTGGCCGTCAAGCTGTGGTCGTTGGTGCGGGGATGGGCGGCTTGAATGCGGCCCGTGCGCTCGCTGATTACTTCGAACAGGTGGTCGTGATTGAAAATGATGCGCTGCCCGCGGATGCAGCGCCGAGGCCCGGAACGCCGCAATGCAGGCACGTCCATGGCCTGCTGATGGGCGGCCTGCAAGCGCTCGAAAGGCTTTTCCCGGGTTCCGAGCAAGCTCTGCACGCGGCCGGCGCTGTGGTCGTTCGGATGAGCACCGATCTCCGCTTGGAACGTCCCGGCTACGACCCGTATCCGCAACGCGACCTTCAGTCGCACATCTCCTGCATGTCACGGCCTCTGATTGAAGCGACGATCCGAAAGAAGACCGCTGTGCATGGGAATATCTCCATTCGCGAATGTTGTAAGGCGCAACAAATTCTGGTCGGCTCGAAGGACGGCAAAGTAACGGGCGTCCGCTGCGCCGACGGCCACGGAAAAACGGAGGACATTGCCGCGGATTTTGTCGTGGATGCCTCCAGTCACGGCCTGCTCACGCTCGATTTGCTGGCTTCGCGGGCGCTGCCCGCACCGGCGGAGGACTCGATTGGCGTGGATATCGGATATTCCAGCAGCGTCTTCGAAATCCCGGACGATGCTCCCTCGGATTGGAAGGGCATGATGGTTCTTCCTGACCCTCCGCAGAACCGGCGTGGCGCGTTCGTTCTGCCGCTAGAAGGGAAGCGTTGGATCGTTACTCTCACCGGAAGATATGACGCGAAGCCGCCCGACGATGAAGCCGGCTTTCTTTCTTACATAGAAAACCTGCGCACGCCCACGGCCCGCAACGCTTTGAGGAACGCCAAACGGCTGACCGGATTTTCGCGTTACGTTCTGAAGGCCAGCCGCCGGAGATATTTCGAAGGGGTTCCGAATTTTCCGCACGGGTTGCTTCCGTTTGGCGACACGATCTGCCGTTTCAATCCCGTGTACGGCCAGGGCATGAGTGTCGCAGCGATCGAAGCTTGCCTGCTGCACGATTTGCTCGCGGCCGCTTCCACTGAAGGCAAGGGGACCGACGGCCTGGCTTCCAGATTTCTGACCGAAGCCCAAAAGGTGATTGAAACGCCGTGGTCCACGTCTGCTATCCCTGACTTCGTTGATCCGCTCACGGAGGGCCCGCGTCCTCCGGACCTCGAAAACAAGTTGAAGTACGGAGCTGCTATGTTGAAGGTCGCAGCCGAGGACCCGGCGGTACACAAAGTGCTCCTCGAAGTGCAGAACCTGGTAAGGCCACCAAGCGCTCTGCAAGTGCCGGAGATTGCGGATCGCGTGAAGGCCGCGGTGGCGACGGCTGCGGCGTAGGGTGTCATCAGCTCGAACGGAAGGCACTATGACCGAACTCAAGCATCGCTTTATCGAGACGAACGGCATACGCATGCACATTGCTGAATGCGGCGCAGGTCCGCTCGTGGTCTTGTGCCACGGATTTCCCGAGTCGTGGTATTCCTGGCGGCATCAACTGCGGGCGCTCGCGGGAGCCGGCTTTCATGTGATTGCACCGGACATGCGCGGCTACGGCCAGACCGACCGGCCCGAGGCCATCGATCATTACACGCTGCTGCATTTAGTTGGAGACGTGGTTGGTTTGCTCGACGCTGCGGGCGCCGAAAACGCGGTGATCGCAGGCCACGATTGGGGAGCTCCTGTTGCGTGGCATTGTGCGTTGCTGCGTCCCGATCGCTTTCGCGCGGTGATGGGATTGAGTGTGCCGTTCTGGTCGAGACTTCCTGTGCGGCCCACCAGTGTGATGCCGCAAACCGACGACGCTATCTTCTATCAGTTGTACTTTCAGACGCCGGGTGTTGCCGAGGCGGAATTCGAGCGCGACGTGCGTCACAGCATTCGCAGCTTGCTGTATTCGGCTTCGGGTGACGCACCGCGCCGCGACGGCGCCGGGTCTGCGGGCAGCGATGTCGGAATGGTGCCGCGGAGTGGCGGCTTCCTTGACCGCCTGATTGATCCGGCGTCACTGCCGGCATGGCTCAGCGAAGAGGACGTCAACTTTTACGTCGACGAATTCACACGCACCGGATTTCGTGGCGGGTTGAATTGGTATCGCAACATCGACCGCAGCTGGGAACTCCTCGCGCCTCACGCCGGCAGTCGTATCAGCGTTCCCGGACTTTATATCGCGGGAGACCGCGACCTTGTGGTGCGTTTTCGCGGCATGGAGCAAATCATCGCCAGCCTCCAGTATTTCGTGCCGGAACTTCGCGGCACCCTCATGCTCCCCGGTTGCGGCCACTGGACGCAGCAAGAACGCGCGCGCGAGGTGAACGACGCGATGATCGAGTTCCTTCGGCGGCTTTAAAGCCGGTGGAAACACTGCACGCTGGAACATCAGCGGCCAAGCTGCCCTGAGTCGGCAGTGTTACGTCGTAGCTAAGCCGCGACCCGCAAACACCCTGATTTCTCACGCGGAGCCTATCGTGTCTCCTCAAGTCGCGTACATCCTGATCAAGACTCATTGAGAAATAGTGCCGAAGCGGCCGTCGCCTTCGCTGCAAGTCTATGTGCGGCCAGCCGGTTGCGATGGCAATTTGTACCCGATACTAGTTGAGACCGAACGGTTCCCCGAGACATCCAAATAATTGGGCGCCTTATGTGATTCGTTACATGAGGAGAAGAAAATGAAGAATAAAGTTAGTCAGTTCGCGCTGGCTACGATACTCGTGGCAGGATTCGCAGCACCGGCGCTCGCCCAGAACACAAATTGGAAATTGAACTCCGAACGTTCCGCCGGTCGGCTCTCTATCAGTTCCAACACCGAACCAAACGCAGCATTTGATGCCGGCGTTGCGCGCGTGAAGGGATCCGTGCGTTTGAATGCGGGCTCGCCTGCGCATTCCTGGTTTGATTTCACGATATATCCCGCGGATCAGGGCCCGGCCTCGATCAATGAAGACGGCAGCTTGAATGCCGCCGAGTTCTCGAATGTGCCTCGCTCCACCGTCATCAACTTCCGATCGAAACAAGTGACTCTCACCGGCAACGGCGATCTCGCAGTAACTGGTGATCTCACGCTTTCCCACCTCGAGCGGCCTTACCTCGTCACCTACAGTGAAGCGTACGGCGGTCCCGTCTATGGCGAACCCGAAGTGCGCAGCGCCACTCGCGAAGTAACCTTTGTGTTTCAAAACGTTGCCGCTGCGGAGTCCAAGGCGGGGAGCAGCCGTGAATTGAAACTCGCTGGATCTGCCGGCATCAGGACTGAGGATTTCCCCGGGCTCTTCGACGCGGTGACCAATGCAAATTGGCCGCTTGTCCTCGACGACAAGAGCTGCCAGGAGCCCGCCATCATCGGCGAGGAATATCACGGAACGGGATGCACCAGCACACCGGCCGTCGTATCATCACGCCCGTCGCCTGGTGTGACGGTTGAAGAGTACTCCGGCTCGGATCCTGCCGCGCGTCACGTCCGGGACAACGTGAAGATCGCGCTCACTCTTGAACTTACCCGCGATGCTTCCGCAGTCGCCGAAGTCGCCGGCAACTAATGTTCACCGCATCTGAGCAGCTAAGGAACCGGGCCTCCGGCGCACGGGGGCCCTCTCTTCCTTTTCAGCGAACGTTGATGCCCGACGGCGGGTGGCGCGGCGCCTCCTTTCACCCTCCGCCGCGGTCGCTGGTTCTCGTCGCAGTTGTACTTCGGGGTGCCGCATCCCGTTGCGCTGTTGGCAAAGCGTGCGCAGTTCTCATCATCCGGCGGGCCGGGCCATGCCTGAGCTGAAACTTGCCACACAATAACGCCCAAGCTCTACATCCCGTCATTTCCGCCAGTCATGCCACACCCGGAGGACCAAGTGAAACTTCTCGAAATTCAGTCGTCACCAAGAGGCGAATCTTCCGACTCGATCACCCTCACCCAATCGTTCATCGAGGCGTGCAAGTCCGACAACAACTCGATCGTTGTGGATACGTTGAACGTCTGGCATGAACGTCTACCGGAGTTCGACTACGAGGCAATTGGAGCGAAGTACAAAGCAGTGAAGCACGAAACGATGACTGAGGCGGAGTCCAAGGTATGGGAGCGTATTCAATCGTTGATCCGACGCTTTCAGAACGCCGATCGAATCGTCTTAGGCACTCCCATGTGGAACTTCGGCCTGCCTTACAAGCTCAAACAGTTGATTG
>Ga0210401_10004792_pt1 | contig 14038 bp, 11 predicted proteins | sample IncBWH32MmetaG_FD_150866 | JGI IMG/M metagenome (GOLD analysis project Ga0210401, IMG submission 150866) | Forest soil microbial communities from Barre Woods Harvard Forest LTER site, Petersham, Massachusetts, United States - Inc-BW-H-32-M | ecosystem: Environmental > Terrestrial > Soil >... | reverse complement strand
CAATAGCGGGGGATCAAACGTCATGGCGCGCCTTGAGGCTCACTCGTACCATCATGCAGCCGGTCCCGGCATTGCGAAACCGCCGCCGGAGTTTTCGCGCGATTATTTTTGACTTGCGACGGCCGCAAAGCCATCCGGTGGACAAGCGGGTTCCACCTTGCGGGGGAAAAATCGGATGGTGGAGGATCGGCCGCCTCAACCTGCTTGATGTGGCAATTTGCCCGCATTGGTTGTAGGGATTAGGATGAAGCCGTCGGTCGGAGCGGGGCCTTAAAGGAATGATTTTACACCCGGATCACCCTTCCTGCACAAGGGTTGGGGCTATGCCCGCCACGCTCGCAAGGCTAGCCGTGCTGCTGCTGGCTGCTGCAGTATCGGCGACGTCCGGTCCGGCCCGCGCAAGCGAGGTCGAAGACTGCAACAGTGGCGCTCCCGAGAAGGTCGAACAGGCCTGCACCGCGATCATCGATGATGCGTCGCGTCCGGCGGACGATCGGTTGAAGGCCTACACCAACCGCGCGCGCCTCAATACCAACCGCTCGAAACCGGATCTCGCGTCAAATGACATTGAGGCCGCGCTTCAATTAAATCCCAAATCCGTCCCCGCCCTCCTGGTGCGCGGGTATTTGCGTCAGCGAAACCGTAACTACGATCTGGCGCAGGCCGATTTCGACCTGGCGATCGAGCTTGAGCCGAAAAACGCCGCCGCTTTCCTGTCCCGCGGCACTCTAAGAAGCGATCAAAAAGCCTGGACGGAGGCGATTGCCGACTTCAATCAGGCGATTTCGCTGCGGCAGGATTTCGCTGCGGCCTATGTCGGCCGCGCGCGCGCCTATGTCGAAACGGGGCAACTCGATCAGGCGCTCGGCGAGCTCAATACCGCAATTGCGCTGAGCCCAAATGTTGCAAACGGATTCTACTGGCGCGGCCAGGTCTATCGCCGAAAAGGCGACATCGATCATGCGATCGAGGATTTTTCCCGCGCCATCGCCCAGGCGCCTCAGACCGAGCGCGCATCCTATTTCTACCGGGGCCAGCTTTTCACGGCCAAGGGCGATTACGCCCGGGCTATTGCCGATTTTGACAAGCTGTTGTCGTTTTCACCCGATAACAAGGAGGCCCAGCAGCTGCGCCAATCGGCCATCGCCGCGCAGGCGGAGCTGGCGAAAGTCGCGACAAAGCTGCCGCCGGCAACGCCTTCGGCACCGGCCACCGCAGCGCCGTCGCAGCCCGCCGCTGCCGCCGCTCCGACCCTCAACCAGCAGATCGAGCAGGCCAGGCAACTTTTCAATCAGGGAAATTTCGCCGCCGTGGTCCAGCGACTCGATCAGGCGCTTGCCACCGATCCGGGCAACGAAGCAGCGCTTCGCTTGCGCGCCGTCTCCTATTTGAGACTGGGCCGGTTTGCCGAGGCGCGCAACGATCTCAGCGATCTCCTCAAGCTTAAACCGAATGATGCGCCGCTATTGGCGCTGCGTGGGCTGACGTCGGCTGGCCTGAAGCAGTTCGATCAGGGAATGGCTGACGTCAATCGTGCGATCTCGATCGACCCGAACAATGCGGCTGCCTATCTCGGCCGCGGCGTCATCAAGGCAGGCACCGGAAAGGCCCAGGAGGCGCTCGCCGACTACGATCATTCGATCGGTATCAACCCGAAAGACACGACCGCATTTACCGAGCGCGGCCTTGCCTATGTATCGCTTAACCAGATCGACAAGGCTTTGCTCGATTTCGATCAGGCCCTGGCTCTGAGCCAATCGAACGATCAGGCCAAAGCCTGGCGCGGGCTTACGTTGTTGTTGAAGGGCCGGGGCGCGGAAGGACTGCTCGACATCAATAGCGCGCTGGACAAGAATCCGAACAACCAGGCGGCACTGATCGGCCGGGGCGTTGCGCTCTTGACCTCGGGTCAGTTCGATCGGGCGGTTGTCTCGTTCAACCAGATCGTCGGCAAAATGGCCGACGATACGATGGTGCGGATCCTTCGCGCGCGCGCCTTCATGGCGCTGAACAAGCCGGCCGATGCGATGTCCGATCTCGACCACGTGCTGAACCAGCGCCCCGGTTTTGCGGACGCCCTGGTGGTGCGTGGGTTGGCCTGGTCCGCGACGCGCGAATATGGCAAGGCGCGGGACGATCTCGACCGGGCCATCGCGCAAAAAGAGACCGTCGAGGGCTATTTCTCGCGCGCAAAGGTTTACGAGGCGCAGAACAACGCGAAAAAGGCCACGGACGATTACCGCCGAGCCACCGAACTGACGGCTGTCAGCGTGTTCGATTCTCTGGCTCAAGCTGAATCAAAGCGAAAGATTCAGGAACTTTCGAAGCGGCTGCCTTGCGGTGGTGGCAGGCAGGCAGATACCTGCCTGTAGTGACACACGCTCAATGTCGATCGCACGGCTTTGCGAATGCGCTTTCCGCACCGCCGGACGTCGCTCCAATTCCCGAGATTTCTCGAAACCCCACTCCCGGATTGTTTCCGGGAGCGCGCTGCTATCGATCGAGCGCTCGCGTCAAACCTTGAGGTTCTCGGCGGAAGTCTTGCCGCGATTGGCGACTTCTTCGTATTCCACGGTCTGTCCTTCGTTAAGCGTCGAAAGGCCTGCTTTCTCAACCGCCGAAATATGAACAAAAACGTCTTTACCGCCAGTGGAGGGCTGGATGAATCCGAAGCCCTTGGTCGGGTTGAACCACTTCACAGTACCTTTAGCCATCACGTCGTCTCCGCGGGATCAAAAAACAAAAGCGGACCGCCGGTCCCCGCAAACCGGCATGTCCGACCTGCCTACGATACGCGGTATGGGAGGCGCTTGATAGCTCAAACGAAGGAGGGATTTTGGCTGAAAACGATCATTATCGCGGCTGATTTGCTACTTTCCGCCGGTTTTTCGATGATTTGGCCGAGCCGGCTTCCAAAAAAGGCAAGCCCAGCGCGTGGCCGGCCTGCCAAATTTGGTTCAACCGACTTTCAGGGAAGCCGTTCGGCCGATGGCGCGAGGAAGCGGGTGATCCTGCCGCTTTGACCACGCGACATAGCCGGCAACGAGCGTCATGATCGCAAGACCTGCGAGGCTCACCAGGGTCTGCTCCGCCAGCGAACCCGAATTCGTCACCAGGACCAGATGTCCAGCGAAGGAAAGGAAGACGCCGACGCAAAATACCGCGAGCGATTGCTGACCACAGAGGATAATCGGCTTGAAGACCGGCCAGTTCAGACCCCGCCAGTCCCTCGACACCAGCCGCGTCACGAACAGGCCAACGACGATGAAGTGCAACAGGCGATACGGCGCGAGGTTTGCCTTGTCGTTCGGAATGAATGCGTCGTGCAGCCAGGTGGGGAGCATTTGCCCGAATGCCGGGAAGCGTCCAGCCATGGTCATGACAAGCGCAAAAATCAGGTAGGCCAATCCGAGGTAGACCCATATCGGCGATCTGAAGCTGGAGCGAACGCGCTCGACGCCGCCGAGCGCGCACCATGCGCCCAGAACGAAGAGCAGCTGCCAGCACAGCGGATTGAAGTACCAGCTTCCATCGGGAAAGGACGCCAGATTCCACCCGAAATGACGTGCAGCGAGATAGAGCGCAAACGATCCGGCCAGCGTCAGGCCGGGCTTGCGCAACAGCATCCACAACACCGCGGGGAAGCAGGCCGTCAACAACACAAGCAGTTCCAGCACGTCGAGGTTCAGCGCCTTTGTTTGCAACAACAACCCGTGAGCGACGGTTCGCACCGGTTCATCGAGGAGGCTGGCGAGGTTGAATTGGTAGATGATGTCGGGCGCGGCATAGCGCGTGGCGACGTCGCCGATTGAAACGACATAAATCGCAAACAAGACGATGAAGGCGGCGTAGAGTTGCCACGCCCGCCGAAGCACCCTGGTTGCGCCGACGATGGTGCCGCGTTCCAGCATGATCCTTGCGTACAATATCGCCGCGGTGTAGCCGGATATGAAAATGAACACGTCGACGGCGCCACTGAAACCGTAGTTTCGCAGCGTAATCCAGTTCACCATGTTGTTTGGAATGTGGTCCAGAAAGATAAACCAGTTCGCCATTCCAAGAAACAAATCGAGTCGCGTATCGCGCGCGTTATGCGCGAGAGTTGTATCGGTTTCCATCGAAGTTTTTTGTTTGATTTGTATCGTCGGAATCAGAGACTCCGGAAAGTGCTGCTGATATAGGCTGGATGCGCGCAATACCCAATAGAGTTTACGTGAACGCGGCGTTACCGCGGACCGTCTCGGGATCCACTTTTATTTTATTCCCGATGCCTAACGGCCTTCAGGACAAGAGTTCGTTAACCCTCTCCCTTCACGCGCATCGCGCGTGGCGGGGAGGGGTTGGGGGTGGGGGTCTATCCGCGATAACCTCCGCTCCCCGGTTTGCGGCGCTACCCCACCACCGTTAACCCCTTCCCGCCGCTTCGCGGGTGGAGGGGAGCAGTGAGCCTCGTGGTTAGGAGCGCATTTGTCTCGAACTATCAGGGCGATTCCAGCAGAGAGCTCTACTGAAACGCCTAATAAGTCGTGGCGAGATATTCGACGATTCCGGCGATATCGGCTTCAGCGATCGGTGCGCCGTAGACCTTGATCATCTTGTTGACCTCGGCACGCCAGAAATCCTGCTTGTATTTTGGCCCGCGCGGCTGGGTGGCGATGTAGTCGGCGGAATGGCAGCCCGTGCAATTGTTCATGACCAATTCGAGATTGGGCCCGGGCTTGAACGCGGCAGTTTCGGACGGCAGATCGTAGGAGATCGGCGCGGCGACCACCTCGCCGAAACCCAGCGCCGAGACGGCGGCTGAGAGGAGCCATGCGGAAGGTGACCGGCGCATCATCGTCGTTCTCCTCACGCCGCGGTGACGCGGACGGTTTCGACGACGTTGCGCGAATAACCCGCCGGATCCCACAGCGGCTGCATCGGTTGGGTGTCGCCGGCATTGTTGGTGGCGCGAACCCGTAAGTCGTAGATGCCGGGGACGAGTTTGATCGGCAGCGTCCATTCGCGGAACGAATTTTTGCCGAGATCCTTGCCGAGCTTTGCCGGTGTCCAGCTCTCGCCATTGTCGATCGAGACCACGACTTCCCTGATGCCCTTGCCGCCGTCGAAGGCGATCCCTCTGAGTTTCGTCGTCTTGCGCGCCTTTACCTTTGCGTCGTCGGTCACATTGGTGATGAAGGAGCGGACGGTGAGGCGGTTGATCGGGACAGTGGCCTTTGGCGCGGTGCCCGGCTCGACGCATGCGCAAGAGTTGTCCGGAATCCGATAGGCGGATTTCATCCAGAAGCCGTCGAACACGCTGTCGACCACTGTGATTTCGTTGAGGTGCTTGACCCAATAGGTGCTGTAATAGCCGGGCACGACCAGGCGCAGCGGAAAGCCGTTGAGGAACGGCAAATCCTCGCCGTTCATGCCGTAGGCGAGCATCACATCGCCGTCGAGGGCGTGGTCGATATCGAGCGCCTTGACGAAGTCGGGCGTCGTGTCCATCACCGGATTATCCATGCCGTTGAAGGTGACCTGTTTGGCGCCCTGTTGCACGCCGGCCTTTTCGAGCACGGTCTTCAGCGGCACGCCGCGCCAGCGCGCATTGCCCATCGCGCCATTGGCCAATTGCCCGCCGGCGACGCGCGGCTCGAAAAACCCGCGGCTGTTGCCCGCGCATTGAGCGACCGCAACGATCTCGACCGCGGGAGGCTTCTTGATTTCCTTCAGCGACAATTTGAGCGGCCGGTCGACCTGGCCCTTGATTTCCAGCGTGAACGCGTCCGGGTCGATCTGGTAGGGGATGCCAGCCAAGTGATAGCGGACGAAGAAGGCATTGTTCGGCGTGATGGGTCCCTCGTCGAAGACGGAAAACGGCGTTTCGAGTTGCGGCGGCCGGCTGGTCAGCCCGATCATCGGCCGTTTCTGCGGATATTTGACCAGCGGCCGTTTGCCGTTTTCGAACGGCAGCACCACGGCGTTGTCCAGCGCGAATATTTTCGACGAACCGAGACTGGTCGCCAGCGCCGCTAATCCGGCGCGTTTGAGCACCTCCCGCCTGTCGAGCATCGCGTCTTCTCCCTTTTGTCGAAGCCGAGCGTCCCGGGCTCGTTTTTTCGCGCACCGCATCTTGCCAAATCGGTAGTCGATTTCACCGAGTGGAGCCCGTTGCGATAATCGCGTTACTTTGGCCCAAGTCAATTCCCGGCCAATTCATGCTTTCGGCGCGGCCGGGCGCCGCGACGCAACAAGAATTGTAGCCCGGATGAGCGAAGCGACATCCGGGGTCTCCATTTCTGACCCGCCCGCATCTCGCTTCGCTCATGCGGGCTACCGGCTATCGTTCGGGTCGGCAAAACGCGAGACCCCGGCCGCTGTAAGCAACCGGGGCTTTTGCGCGAAGCGAAATTTCGATCAGTAGGCGCAGATATTGACGGTGCGCAGGCGATAGCCGAACGGGGTCATCACCGGGCGGGTCACGTAGCATCCGTCGTCGGCATAGACGCCATCGACGTAGCCGATGCCATGGCCGAAGCCGTGACCGAAATGGCCATGAAAGCCGCCGCCAAATCCGCCGCCAAACTTCGCGGAGGCGGCGGTGGGAGCCAGCGCTACAGCACTGAGCGAAGCAGCGGCGACAAGTGCGAGAGTCAATTTGCGTAACATGGTTATTCTCCTCAATTGATGCGCTCATCGCGCGGGTTTCTACTTTTCAGTTTCACCCCTCGCTCGTCAGTCGCATCCTGGGAGAGTGCGGTTCGGGAAGATCAAAGCTGGATTGCGGAGATTTTTCTGAATGGTCGTTCAGACGTGCGCTAGGTCACACAGCCCGGCGTCGCTCTCAGGGACTAGCCGTCAGGCCGCCACAGGCTTCGCCTCGTCGATCAGTGCCGACAACGTCTTCGCGCTTTCGACGACGTGGACACTCATCGGCCCGCTGCGGCCGCGGATTTCGACTTCCCTCGCCGGCAAGGCCTCAGCGGCAATGCCAGCGGTCGCACGCACTTCGTCCGAGAGGATGGCCTCGCAGGAAAGGCCCTTGGTCATGTCTTGCAGGCGTGCGGCGACATTGACCGCGTCGCCGAGCGCGGTGAACACCATGTGATCGCGATAGCCGATGTCGCCGACGATCACCTCGCCGCCGTGAATGCCGATCCCGAAGCGGATCGGTTCGCGAAGGTCGTGTTTGAGGAATTGATTCAATTCCTCGACATTGGACGCGATCATGGCGGCCGCCCTGAGCGCCTGCCGGCACGCGGTTTGCCGGCTGGTGGCAAGCCCGAACAGCGCCAGTTGCCCGTCGCCAAGAAATTGATTGGGCTGGCCGCCGCATTCGATCACGGCCTGCGATACGGCGCCGAGGAAACGATTGACCACAAACACCGTATCGAACGGCAGCCGGTTTTCGGCAAGCTTGGTCGAACCGCGCATATCCACGAACATGCTGACGAGGTAGCGCTCCTCGCCGATACGCGCGGGGCCCGCCGCGCCCGCCACCGCAGTCTGCGGCGTGAAGATCTGGAAAAAGGAAATGTCGGTCTCGGGCCTGAGCTGACAGGCAAGGCGAATGGCCGGATCCGAACCTGTGCCGACACGGTTGAGCACGAAGGCCTCGCGGTTGGAAGGCTCCGGCAATGACGTGTAGTCGCCGATCACGCGGATGCGGCAGGTGGAACAGCGGGCGCGGCCGCCGCAGACGCTGGCATGCGGGACCTGATGGCGCAGGCTTGCTTCCAGCACGGAAAGGCCCTTCGGCACCCGGATGGTGCGGCCATTGCCATAGGACAGCGTGATCATGCCGCCCCGCCGCTCATGGAGCGCGCGCATGCCCCGCGCCGCCAGCACAAACCCAATCAGGCCGAGATAGCCGATCAGGAAATGGTCGCTGATATTTTCAAGGATCTTTGCTTGGGCCGGCGTGCCGACGTGGTCTTGTGAGAGGTTCTCTGCCCGCCATTCGGCATCGGTGCTCTCTTCCGCGACAGCCCGCCCGCCCTGGTAGAGACCGAGCAGGGCCAGCGTCGGCACCAGCACGGCCGCGGCCAGCAGGAACGGCGCGGCGGGTTTGAAAAACGCCTTCATCCGCAGCCAGAAATAGAGACCGATGCTGCCGTGGATCCAGGCGATGATCAGGACCGACAGCGTCAGCCAGACTCTGTATTGCCATAAGACAAAGTATGAGTAGAGCACCTGCGGATAGAGTTTTGTATGCTCGAAAAGTGTCTGGCTGAGCCGCGTGCCCACCACATGCGCGACGACGAGCGCCGGAATGCTCAAGCCGAGCGCGAGCTGCAGCGGCTCGATCGCCTTCCAGCGAAATTGCCGGCGTTCGTAAAGCGCCCAGATCCCGAGGCCGGAATGAACCAGCACGGCGGCGTAGAAGGCGATCGCGACCGGGAGAAACTGCCAGAACAGAACGTGGTAGTGGACGCCCCAGGCAAGCGCGTCCAGCGAGATATTGCCCAGCGCATGGTTGAGGAAATGGCTGACCAGATAGGCAAACAGTACCAGCCCGCAGACGAGGCGGATCTGCCGGACGCTGATGCCGCTAATGAATTTCTGGACCTGGGCCCGCGAGAGTTTGATCATGCGATTCCGCTATGCGATAGACCAACGAAACTAGCGTTTAATTCCCTCAGGTGCGAGCGGCGCGGTGGGTGATCGGGCGGGTTCGAACACGTTGACACTCGTTAAGGAGTCGGGGAGAAAGCCCCGTGACGATCGCACCGCCCGATATTAGCCCCGCAAGCGGCGAAAATCCCGCCTTTCGGCAGCTGCTTGCCGTGGCCGCCCTGATCGCGGCGATGACGGTGTTGCGGGCGGTTTACGCAAGCGTTCTCGATCTGCGGACGGATGAGGCCTATTACTGGACCTGGTCGAAGGAAAACGCGCTTTCCTTCCTCGATCATCCGCCCATGATCGCCTGGTTCATCCGCCTTGGTACCGCGATCTTCGGCGATACCAATTTCGGCGTGCGGTTCGCCGGCCTCGTGGCGATGCTGGTGACGCAGGGGCTGCTCGCCGACATCGTGCGGCGGGTGACGCGCGACTTCCGCGCGGTCGTGATCGCGGTCTTGATGGCGGAAGCGGCCCTCTATTACGGCCTGCTGATGGCCAAGGTCTCGCCCGATGTCGCGCTGATTCCTTTCGCGACCGCGATGGTGTGGTCCCTGGTCCGACTCACCGAGAGCAACGACGCGCGCTGGTGGCTCGCCGCCGGAGCCTTCGCCGGGCTCGCGTTGCTGTCGAAATTCACCGCAATCCTGCTGCTTCCGGCGGTGCTGGCCTTCATGCTGGTGCCGCAATGGCGTGGGCGCTGGCTGCGCAGCCTTTATCCCTGGGCGGCTGCGCTGATCGCGTTGGCGTTGTTCCTCCCCGTTTTGATCTGGAATATGCAGCACGATTGGGCATCGTTCCGCTTCCAGTTTGTCCGGGCGGCCGCGACCCATGAATGGTCGCTTCGCACGCTCGGCGAATTCATCGGCCTGCAATTCGGATTGGTCGGATTCATCATGCTGCCGGTGGTCCTCACCGGCGTCACGATGACGGCATGGCGGGGATATCGGCGGCTGGATGCCGTGGCCATTCTGCTCTCGACCGCGGTGATTTTTCCGTTCCTTTATTTGCTGTGGAAGTCGCTGAGCCTGAGGGTCGGCGACACCTGGCCGATGTTCATCTGGCCGTTCGGGTTTGCCGCCGCCGCCATCAATCTTTCGCTGCTGCGGCCTGACGGTTGGCCGGAATCCGTCGTGCGGTGGTCGTTCCGCTCGGCGAGGGTGGCGATTGTCGCCGGCATCGCCTTCGTCGTTGCCGTGTTCTTCTACTACGTCGCAACGCCCTGGAATTTCATCGGCAGGACCGATCCCGTCGGCGGCGAAGCCGGCTACCAGACCATCGCGCGCCACGCCGAGACCGAGCTGAAAAAAGCAAGCGCGACCTGGATCGCCACCACGGACTACCGAACCTATTCGATGCTGCGCTGGCTTTTCAGAGGCCGCGTACCGGTGGTCCAGATCAACGAGCGCGGGCGGTATCTCGGCTTTCGCGAGCCGGATATGGATTGGGTCAAAGGCCACGCCGGCCTCTATATCGGGCGCGAGCCCGACAATGACGCTGGCAATCCGCTGTGGGCCTCGATCCCGGCGACCAGGGTGCCGCTCGAGCGGGTCGACCGCGTCTGGCGCGGAATCGTGATGGACACCTACACGATGGAAAAATTCACCGGCTGGACGCCGGAGCTTTCACCGCCGCCGGACTCGCCGCTGTTTCGTTGGCGCGTGCTGGCGGGGGAAGTCGGCATTCACCGCAGCCGAGTGTGAGAAGCCTAGGGTCACTGCGAAGTCCATGGCAACATCCGTTGCATCACGCCATCGCGCAGAACAAGGCGATGAAAGAGGGCCGCGCCCGCGTGCAGGGCAATGAGCAGGAGAAGCGCTTTGGCGCCGAACTCGTGGGCCTCCGCAAAAGAGTGGCGAAGGGCGTCGTCCGGCTCGAACAACGCCGGCACTTCCCAGACGAAAACTTCAAAAGGCTGGCCACGAAAGACAACCCTGCCCAGGCCCGTGATCGGCTGAATGAGGAGCAAGACGTAAAGGCCATATTCATTGGCCTTGGCAATCCATTGTTGCAACCTCGGCATGCTCGGCGGAAACGGTGGCAAATAAGCAAATTTGTGCCGCCAGACGAGACGCACGATCCCAACGACCCATGTCAGCAAACCTGCCCCGCCGTGAGTTGCCAAAACGGCCGCGGCAAGACTCGTATTGTGATCGATGGTTTCGCGAAACCACGCGCTCGCAAACTGACCGACGACAAGCAGCACCGTAAGCCAGTGAAGGGCGATGCTTATTTGATCAAAACGTCCGCTCTCGGGAACCGCCTCAATTGCAAGCACTTCCGCAGCTGCCGAATTGTTGGTCATGATCTGCTCCGGTTTTCTGTCGAGCGTAAAGTTCGCTGCCTACAAGACCAGAGCGACCCTGACTTTATTCCTTCACCGATTGCGGATGTTCCTTTGAGACTTCACGGACGGCTAAACTGCTCCGCTGCGCTGCGGGCGAGCTGCCTTCTCGGCGGCTGGTGCACCGGAAAACGCACGGCGCACCGATCGTGCCAAAGGCGTTGCCGTCACTTGACGATGATTTTTTCCTTCATTTGCGGATGCAAGCCGCAGAAAATATCGAAGGTGCCGGCACTGGCGAACGTGTAGGAAAACGAATCTTTCGTATCCAGCGTTTTCGACCTGAAGGTCTTGCCCTTGTCGATCACTGAATGCGGCATGTCGTCCTGATTGACCCACTTCACCGTCGTTCCCACCGCAACCGTCAGTTCCGCCGGAGCGAATGTGAAGTTGTCGATCACGACGACGTTTTCCTCCTGCGCCGCAACCGCGCCGAACGCCAGCAGTGCACCGACGAGCGGACCTGCCAGCATTGCAACGACGATGGTGCGAGTGGAAGTCAATCGCGCCGCAGCGAGGCGGAGGGGTTTCATGAAAGTTGGCATTTAAAACCTCGATCGGCCGCCCACTGTCTTGTCGACAATGGAACGCGGCTTTGTTGGCGTGCACCACGGCGAGTGGATAGCCCAAGCTTGCTGCCGATTTGATCGGCAGGGACAACACTCGGCCCTGGCGACTGCGCGGGATTGCGCTGCACGAGGAGACCGGGAGTTTTCGGTCTTTATTCCCGCGCGAGGCAAATGATCGGTCGGCGGAGTTCCCGGCCATCGTTAGCGCAGCCTCTAAGCTAACGTGATCTGTTTCTCGCAAGCGATCCGGAATGCGCCGTTGCCGGCGCGCTCACTCCCCCTCACGCTTGCGCAAGAGGTCCTTCGCAAGGTCGGCAAGTACCGGCCGCGGCAGGGCGGTGAACGGCAGCGGGCGGGTGACGTCGATGGCGGCCAGTCCAAGCCGAGCTGTCAGCAGGCCATTGAGAACGCCTTCGCCGAGCCGCTGCGATAGTTTTGCGGCCAGGCCATGGCCGAGCACCTGCTGGATCAGGCTGTCGCTCGCCGCCATGCCGCCGGTGATCGCCACATGCGAGATGACATGGCGCATCAAACGGATCATGCCGAGCGCACCCGGCCTGCCGCCGTAGAGCCGGGCCAACTGCCGGATCAGGCGCAGCGAGGCGGCGAACACGAACAACACGTCGACCAGCGCGCGCGGGCTGACGGCGGTAACGATCGAGACCCGCTGAGCAGCCGCGGAAATCAGGCGCCGGGCCTCGGCATCGAGTGGCGCCATCAATTCGCGCTCGGCGAGGCGGATCATGTCGGCGCCGTCGATGATGTCACTGGTGTGGCTTTGCAGCGCGGCGCGCGCGCGGGCCAGATGCGGGTTCTGGTGCGCGATCTTGACGAGATCATTGACAACGGCCCGGCTTTCCCTGCGATCGTCGCTTGCGAGTACGGAAGCCGCGCGCAGATGCAGCTTTTCGATTCCGGCAAGACGAACGAGTCCGAGCGTCTCGCGCGCCACGACCACGACAAAGGCAAGCGCCGCGGCAACGGCGAAAACCAGCCCGAGCCAGCCGAGCCCGGCGCTCCGCGCAAAGAGATCTTCGACCAATTGGGTCACCCCGAGGCCAACGCCGAGCAGCGTCAGTCCGCCGACGGCGCTCCAGAACACCGCGCCCCAGCGCAATCTCCGCCTGGCTGGAACGATCGGCGTTTCGACCGCGACCGGCAGCAGCACGGGATCGCTTTCCGGGGTAACATGAACCGTGCCGCGGGCCGCGCGGCTTGCATCGTCAGCGTCGACGACGACCACGCCGGGATCGTCGAGCTTGAAGGTCGCAGGCCGCCGGTGGAGAGGGCGCTCGCTCATTATAATTTGTCTCCGATCAGGAACTGCAGCGCGCGGTCTAGGCGGATGTGAGGCAGCGCCGGCTCATCCGTCCCCTCATGTTCGAGGCGAGGCGGGCGAAAGCGAAGAAAGCGAAAATCGGCCTTCTCGGCGCTGGCGCTGGAGAGACCGCGAAACGCAGCCTCACCCTTGAACATGTCCTCCGGATTCTCCGGCAGGTCGCCCGGAAAGGTCGCCACTTCAGTGTTGCCGTCGAACGCCGCGCCGCCGGCACTCTCGCCGGCGGCTGGCGTGCCGAGGATCGAGGGCAGCCTTTCGCGGCCGCGCGCGACCTGTGCCTCTCTGGTGGCGCGCACCGCGGCCAGCGCGACGACGTCGATTGCGGCGCCGGTGTCCTCGGCCTTGGCGACGGCGCGTGCGACGGCCCGCCGCAACACCGCCTCGAGACGATCATGGCTCGAATGATGCAGATGGTCGGCCTTGGTCGCGGCAAACAAAATGCGATCGATCTTCGGCCTGAACAACGCACTGAACAGCGTGCTGCGGCCAATCCGGAAGCAATCGAGAATCCCCGACAGCGCCGCCTCGAGGTCGATCAGGGCTTCCGGTCCCGAGTTGAACGCCGACAGCGCGTCGACCAGAACTACCTGGCGATCGAGCCGCGCAAAATGATCGCGGAAGAACGGGCGGACGATGAAGTCCTTGTAGGCCTCGTAGCGGCGACGCATCATCGCCCAAAGCGAACCATCCGGGACCTCGCCTTGCGCGGGCAAGTCGAGCGGCGCGAAGGTCAGTGCCGGGGAACCCTGGAGATTGCCCGGCATCAGGAAGCGGCCGGGCGGCAACAGGCTCATGGCGAAGCGCTCGTCGCGGCAAGCGCGCAAATAATCCGTGAACAGCCTGGCTGCTGTGCGCGCGGCCTGCTCGTCCGCATGCCCTTCGGCGCGCAAGGTGGCGAGATAAGCATGCCAGGGAGCGGCGAGCGACGCGCGGGCGCTTGCCCGCGACAGCGCGAGACTTTCACGCGACCATTGCTCGTAGCTTTTGTGGAGCAGCGGCAGATCGAGCAGCCATTCGCCGGGATAGTCGACGATGTCGAGCGTGAGGCTGCGGTCGGCGCCGTTCTGCCGCTGATAGTCGATCACCAGCCGTAATTCGCTGATATCGATCGTCGAGTGCGGCCAGATGCGATCCTCGATCAGGGTACGGACATGGTTCTCGTAATCGAAACGCGGCACCGCGTCG
>Ga0210401_10004791_pt1 | contig 14041 bp, 12 predicted proteins | sample IncBWH32MmetaG_FD_150866 | JGI IMG/M metagenome (GOLD analysis project Ga0210401, IMG submission 150866) | Forest soil microbial communities from Barre Woods Harvard Forest LTER site, Petersham, Massachusetts, United States - Inc-BW-H-32-M | ecosystem: Environmental > Terrestrial > Soil >... | reverse complement strand
GTCGAAATCCGAGCCCAGGCCTACGTGGTCCGCGCCCACCAATTTCACAGCGTGGTCAATGTGCTTGACGATCTCGGTCCAGTCCACACGCGGCAGCTTTCCCTGCGCCACCATCTCCCGCGTGACTTTATCCGCTTCGATCAGCAAGCACGCTTCATTTTCGCCGCAGCGCTTCTTCGCTTCCGCTTCGATTTCCTTGCCCAGCTCGGGATGAGCCTTCTGCGCATCCTGAAATTGCTGGCTCAGGAAGCCGACATGGTAATTGATCTGAATCACGCCGCCCTTCGCCGCCAGCGCCTTGATCATGTCGTCCGTCATATTGCGCGGCGCGTTGCACAGCGCGCGGCAAGAAGAATGCGATGCGATCACAGGCGCTTTGCTCACAGCCAATACGTCGTAAAAAGTTTTGTCCGCCACGTGTGAAATGTCCACCATCATGCCCAGGCGATTCATTTCGCGCACTACTTGCCTGCCGAAATCGGTCAGCCCGTTGTGCGCGGCCTGATCCGTCGAAGCGTCCGCCCAATCCGTATTCACCGTGTGCGTCAGCGTCATATAACGCACGCCGAGCGCGAAGAACTTGTCCAGGTTCGCGAGCGAGTTGTTGATCATGTGCCCGCCCTCGACGCCCATCAGCACCCCAATTTTGCGCCCGGCCTTGGCGCGGCGAATTTCTTCAGCGGTCGTGCACAGAACCAGGTCGTTCGGATGCCGTGCCACGGTTTCGCGCACCGCGTTAATCTGATTGAGTGCTCGCTGCACCGCCGCGGGCCCGGTAACAGTTCCGGGAATCCAGATCGAAAAGAATATCGCGCTCAGCCCGCCCTCGCGCATGCGCGGTATGTCCACGCTGCCGTCGGAATGGCGTGCGCCGAAATCGAATTTCGGATCCAGCAAGCGCTGCGTCGTATCGTCGTGCGTATCCACCACGATGGACTGGAAATGCTGCTCCCGCGCCTGCGGCGAAATATTTGATTGCGATTCAGTAGTCACGGCCACCAGCGACAAAATGCCTCCCAGCGCACAGCAAATTGCAAGCAAACCTCTACAGCCCATTCATCCCCCAACTGTCATACATGCTCTGGGATTCTACAACCCGCGACGTTAATACAGAAAGAATGCGCGTGGCTCACGAGCCTCGGAAGAAGCTCTTCACCGCATGCACCAGCACCTGACCGTTCACAGCCGCCAAGGACTCCGTCAGCGGAATGCCCTTCGGGCAAACTTTCACGCAGTTCTGCGCGTTGTCGCAGTCCTCGATGCCTCCCGGACCCATCAACGCTTCCAAACGCGGGCCCGCATGCATCTTGCCCGTGGGATGCATATTGAACAGACGCACCTGGCTCACAATCGCCGCGCCCACGAAATGTGAATTCTCATTTACCTTCGGACAAATCTCCAGGCAATTTCCGCAAGTGATGCACTGCGAAAGCGCGTAGCCCACTTCCTGCGTCTCCGGCGACATGCGCGGTCCGGGACCGAGATCATACGTGCCGTCAATCGGAATCCAGCACTTGGTACGTTTCAAATTTTCGAACATGGAGCTGCGATCCACCTGCAGGTCGCGGATCAAAGGGAATTTCGTGAGCGGCTCCAGGCGAATCGGCTTTTCCAGATCGTCCACCAGCGCCGTGCAAGCCTGCCGCGGCTTGCCGTTGACAATCATGGCGCAAGCCCCGCAAATTTCTTCCAGGCAATTCGCTTCGTAGCTTACCGGAGTGGATTCGCTTCCGCTTCGCGTGAAAGGTTTTTCGGCGATGTCGCGCAGGCAGATGATCACGTTCATGTGCGGCCGGTAGCGCAGTTCGTACTCCTCCCAACGCACGGCTTCATCCGGGCGCTGCTGGCGCTTGATTTTCACGATGAAAGTTTTATCGGCCACGATTCCTCACCTCACTTCTTCCGCCCGCCACTTCGCCCGGCATTCCGCGCGTCACTTCGCGGCGGTGTATTTCCTCTCGCGCAACGGGATGAGCGACGTATCCACCGCTTCATATTCCAATTGAATTTTTCCCGCGTCCCAGCTGGCCTTGGTCGTCTTCAGCCAATTCTTGTCGTCGCGATCCGGGAACTCCGGCTTGTAATGCGCGCCGCGCGTTTCGTTACGCGCGAGCGCACCCAGCGTGATCACTTTCGCCAGCACCAGCATATTGCCCAGTTCGCGCACGAAATTCAGCGTTTGATTCGACCACTGCGTGCGGTCCTGCAAATTAATGCGCTTGAAGCGCTCGCTCAGTTCGTCCAGCTTCAGCAAAGTCTTCTGCAACGCGGCGTTGTAACGGATCACCGTGACGTTTTCCGTCATGATGTCGCCCATCTCGCGCCAGATCGTCAGCGGATTTTCCGTGCCCGTGTGCTGGTTCAGCAAAGCGTCCGAAATATCCTGCTGGCGCACGCGTTCGCGTTCATACACCGCAGGCGAAGTGTTCTCGCAACCCGATTCCAGGCTGCGCGCGTAACGCACCGCCGCAGCTCCCGCGATTCCGCCGCCGTAAATGCACGAAACCAGCGAATTCGCGCCCAGCCGGTTCGCTCCGTGATACTGATATTCGCATTCGCCCGCCGCGTAAACGCCCGGAATGTTGGTAGCCTGGTTTTCGTTGTCCACCCACAAGCCGCCCATGGTGTAATGCATCGCCGGAAAAACTTTCATGGGCTCCACATGCGGGTCCACGCCCACGAATTTCTCGTAAATTTCCAAAATACCTTCGAGCTTGCGTTCGAGCACTTCGCGCGGAATATGCGTCACGTCCAGATAAACCGCCGGGTCTCCCGCCAGGCCCATTTTCATTTCGTACACAACCTTGTGAATCGCGCGCGTAGCGACGTCGCGCGGCACCAGGTTTCCGTACTTCGGATACCACTCCTCAAGAAAATAAAATCGTTCAGTTTCTGGAATTTGTCTCGCAGGACGCGGGTCCTGCGGCGTCTTGGGCACCCATACACGCCCCCCTTCGCCGCGCGCCGATTCGCTCATCAAACGCAACTTGTCTTCGCCGGGAATCGCAGTGGGATGCACCTGAATGAATTCACCGTTCGCGTAGTACGCGCCCTGCTGGAACAAAGCCGATTGCGCGGAACCAGTGCACACCACAGAATTTGTCGAGCGCCCAAAGACCGCTCCGATTCCGCCCGTGCAGAAAATCGCGGCGTCGCACGCGAACGTCTTGATCTCCATGGTTTTCAAATCCATAGCGCAGATACCGCGGCACACCCCCGTTTGATCCAGGACCGCTGAAAGAAACGTCCAGCCTTCGAATTTCTTCACCTTGTCTTCGGCTTCGAAGCGGCGGACTTGTTCATCCAGCGCGTACAACAATTGTTGCCCCGTAGTAGCGCCCGCAAATGCCGTGCGGTGATACAAGGTGCCGCCAAAACGCCGAAAATCCAGCAAGCCTTCCGGCGTGCGATTGAACATCACCCCCATGCGATCCAGCAGGTCGATAATCGCGGGCGCGGCCTCGCACATGCCCTTTACCAGCGGCTGATTCGCCAGAAAATCGCCGCCGTAAATCGTGTCGTCGAAATGCTTCCAGGTGGAATCGCCCTCGCCCTTCAAATTCTTCGCCGCGTTGATCCCGCCCTGCGCACACACCGAATGCGAACGCTTCACCGGCACAATTGAAAACAGGTCAGCCGTTACTCCGGCTTCGGCGACGCGTATCGCGGCCATCAAACCGGCCAGCCCACCGCCCACGATAATAATTTTCGGCTGCCTCATTGGACGTAGCCCCCCAGCGGGAACGCCCCATAATGCAGCGCAATAACAATCGCCACGCCAATAAACGTAAATGCCACCGCAACGGCGGCGCCGAACCAGCCTGCCGCGCGCTGCGCCGAAACGCTGACCGCAATTCCCCACTTACAGGCGAAATTCCACAGCCCGTTGCCCAAATGGAACGAAGCGCAGGTAATTCCGACGATATAAAAAGTGAGGTACCAGGGATTCATCAGGTTGCGCTGCACGTCAGCGTAGGAAGTGACGCCGTGCCCCATAAACCGTTCGGTGTACAAATGCCATCCAATGAAAACGAAAGCGATGATGCCGGTCCAGCGCTGCAGCACGTACAGCCAGTTCGCCATCCAGGGATGCCCGATCGCATTCGACTTCCCCGTCCACCAGATGTAACAACCGTAAAGTCCGTGAAACAGTATGGGAATGAAAAGCACGCAGGTTTCGATCATGATTCGCCAGGGAATCTGCTGCAATTCGCGCGAAACGTCGTTGTATTTACCGACGCTCACGAGCGCGTAGCTGTTCGACCAGAAATGCTCGGCCAGAAAAGCTCCAATTGGTACTACGCCACTGAGGGACTGCAGTTTGTCGAGGAGATAACTGGTCTTAGAATCAGCCGCAGCAACCGACATGCACACTCCAAGCGCGTTGAACCATAACCCGCAGAAGTTTCAGTATAGTTGCGCCCGCAAGAGTTTGCAAGAAGCTCAAAGCAGCGCCAGTAGCTCAATTCTTTGCTTGCGCGAAGCACTGGAAAATCGCACGCGGGAACTTCCCACAACCGGACTTGACCCGAAACAAAGCCCGCTTGGCCCGTCGCTCGGCCTCAATTCGCCCGCGGGTGTCCATGCAGACAAAACCATCACACGATCGCTATCGCCACACGTTCAATTTCGGAGACTTCCAGTTTGCGCTCAACGGGCCGAAGGTAATCCGTTTGGTGCTCCTCGGCGCCGAAATCATGCCGTAAGCTCAGGCCGCGCGCAGTGAGGAAAGCTCTCAAGTGGCGGGGATCTACGCCGAAATACCATGGCTCAGGCTGACGGCTTGCGCTTTTCCGAAAAGCTTCGCTTCGGTCAGATCGATAAAGCCCGGTAATCACTTCTTGCAGCACGTAGGTGAACACCAGAACCGTCCCCTTGGGGCGCTTTGCGATGGCGCATAGAACGGAGTCCACGGCGTTGGGCCGCAAGTATTGCGAAACGCCTTCCCAAAGGAAAATTGCAGGTTCGGATGGATTCAATCCACAACTTTCAAGGGTTGTGTCCAGTTGCTCTTTGTTCAGGTCGCCAGGAACGAAACGAACGTGCCTGGGCAAGGCACCGAACTTTCGTAGCAAGCATGTTTTCTTGTGTTCTTGAACCGACGGTAGATCGATCTCGACGATGCTGACGTCGGTAAACTCTGTGAAACGATAGGGCCGAGTATCCAGACCCGCGCCAAGGATCACGAACGCCGGCAATCCTTGGTGGATGGCGTTCCGGACAGCATCGTCGATGCGTCGCGTCCGGCAAAGCATCGCACCTCGTATGCCTGGAGCGCTCGCTTCCAGCAATGACAGAAAGACCGCACGAATCACCGATCTCCGAAGCAGGAACTGAACAGGCCACGGAAGGAGGTCCATGACGATTTTGTCTTCGAAGAGTCGTTGGGGTGCTGGAACGAATGCTTCCGTTGCCTTCATCGAAGCAGCTCCATAAGCCGAACGGCCCGCCTCCGCATTTCGTTTCATTTGCGCAAACCTCCGTTCGTAAGTGGCATTGCCGTATTTCGAGATAGCCGCTACAACACCGATTCTATGGTGGGCTATCGGTCCCGCCATACCACGTATCGGCGAGCACCCCGCATCTGTCGGCGAATATGTGATGCCAGCGGATGGACGACGAGCGAATCTGAAAGTATCCAGAAACGAGGTTCGCGGAAGCGCTACACAAGCTTGCTCGAAGCGTACTTGGGCGAGGGTGCCAGTTCATCCCTCTCGATTGATAAAGCGAATACAGAACGGCCGCAACGATCACCACACTGAAGAACGGCCAAAGCAGAGGAACTTGACTCAAGAACCAACGCGTTTTCTGCCTCCACCGATGCTGCACGCCGGCACCGTCTCTGGTTTGATCGTGAGGGTCGAGATTCAGTTGACCGGGATTTTCACCGGCGACGCGAAAGATCCAATACCCCCTGCCGGTGTGGTCGGATACCGGCGCAAATGACCGTCGCCGGCTACAAACGCGGTCGTGGTCGGCGCGCGACGCCGTCCGCTACCCATTCCGAGATGTGCTATCTTGCGTAGCTGGGCAGTGGTTGAGCCGAAAATAAATCGCAGCGGGCACGCTATGCGCTGCCGATGGAAGCGAGCGTTCGTGACTTCTCCGCCGCGTAAACGAGACGGCTTCTCAAACCACGCTTGCGATTACTTACGCTGCGTTACGGTTTGAAGGACTTATCCGAGCCCTTTGGAGAATAATTGGAGCACTAACTACATCACGCGGAGCAAGCAGACCACACGCAGTGCAGACGTGTTCTCGGTCGGAGAGCGTCTTGCGCACTGTGGCTCCGCAGATGCATGTCTGACTCGTACCGCGAGGGTCTACCTTGATCAGATTGCGCCCAGCGTTTTCGGCTTTGTACGCAATCTTAGTGAGAAGGGAAGCCCATGCAGCATCGTGAACCGACTGGGCGAGCATGCCGCCAGCCAAGCCTTTGACATTCAGGTCTTCGACAACAATCGTTCCGAAATTCTTAATCAGCCAGAACGACAAACGATGTTGGAACTCGTTCCGTTGATTCCTGATTCGAGTGTGAACTTTCTGGAGCAGCGCAACCGCTTTGCGCCGACGCTGCGAGCCTTTCTTGCGGCGCGCAACCTTTCGCTGCGCTCGACGAAGACGCGCCTCAGCCTGCTTATAGAAACGCGGATTCGGAACGGCAGGATCGTTAGTGAGTGCCGCGAGGTATTCGAGGCCAACATCAATTCCGATTGCGTTGTCGAGCGGAGGCAACGGTTTGGCTTCGCATTCGAGCGAGAAGCAGACGTACCACTTGCCGCACTGGCGCTTCACCGTGACGGTCTTAATCTTGCCCGCAACGGGGCGGTGCAATTTCACTTCGATTATTCCGACGCCTTGCACGCGGAGCATGTTGCCGTTCAGGCGGACGCCATCGCCGTAACTGGGAAACGTAATGCTGTCGAAGCGACGACGAGATTTGAATCGAGGATAGCCCGCTTTTTCGTGACGCTTCACTCGGCGGAAGAACGCCTCGAAGGTCTTGTTCACGCGGCGGAGAATATCTTGGCAGCAAGAAAAGTTCGCCAGACCCAAATCACCCGCAGCGCGGATTTCCTGCAATTGATTCGCCTGCGTGTAGTAGTTGACGGAGACGCGCTGTTTCCACGCAGCGCGGCGTTCCTGCAAAGCACCATTGTACAGGCGGCAGGCTTCGCCCAGTTGCCCGTCGAGTGCTTCCGACTGGAGGCGTGTCGTGAATAGCCGATATTTAAACGTCTTCCGCACGGGTCTTTTGGTTGGCGATATACCGCCGAACAGTTTGCTCCGAGACTGCGCCGATGCTGCCCACGTAGTAACTGCGGCTCCACATGCTGGGCAAGCGAGACTTGAGCCAAGGAAATTCGCTTCGCAGTTCGTGCGACGTGAAGCCTTTGAACTGCGCCGCAATATGCGCGGGAGCCAGGCGCGGGTCGGACTCGACAAACAGGTGAACGTGGTCAGGCATAATTTCCAGCGCGTGAATCGTGGCGTCCAGTTCCTTCGCTTTGCGATAAAGCAATTGCCGCAGTCGCTTCTCGACGGGACCAACGAGTACTTTGAATCGGTACTTCGGACACCAGACGAAGTGATACTGGAGCGAGTAAAGGGCAGCGATGCTGACTCTGTAGCGATTGTCAATCACACATCGAGCGTAGCACGGAAGTTAGAGATATGCAAGAAATCGCACAGGAGGAGAACCGCATTCCTCTGCCCGCTAAAGCGAGCAGTTCCCTGCGGTTTTTAATCTATGGGTTCGCGATGAACGGCGGCACGGCAAGGAAACCTCCGTCTACGGCGCTTGCACGAAAGGCAATACGTTGCTGCAAGTGTTCGGGCTCGATCACACCATGATTCGCTCCGCGGCGGAGCGCGACCCTGAAAAATGGGGGAGATATACGGTCGGTACCTGGATACCGATCGTTTCCGAAGCGGAGGCTCGCGCGCACGCTGATAATTTTCTGGTGCTGCCGTGGCACTTCATGGACGAGATTCAGGTCCGCGAGCATGACTTTCTCGCGCGCGGCGGGAAACTGGTTGCGCCTTTGCCAGACTTGCGAACTATAACCTCGACCGAGTGGAGTGCGATCGCTTGCGCGCCGCGGGCGCGCCGGCTGAGGCGCGCTCTTACACTCGCCGTCACGGAATAGGCAATTCAGCCGGGCGCAGGCGAATCTTTCGACAGTCCGCCCCAGAAAAAACGCAATCGCTGGAAAGGTTCCACGTAATTTTCACATATCCGCAACCTGAATTCCCTCATTTCTTGTATAACATTCCGACGCCCCGTCTTACGCTCTCGGCAAAGCTCTACTTACACGCGCGCCGCCCACGCTTCCTATGAGCAGATTCGGATTCTTGTTATAGTAATTTTTCGTTTCGTATCGCGGCTTCAGCCCGGTCTGGGTGCGGCTGCCTTAATTCGCAGCAACGAGGGAGAGAGATGGCCGCGGAGCGCAAGCCGGAATTTTTCGGCGGAAAAGATGTCAAGATCGGAATTATCGGGTGCGGCTACGTGGGCCTGCCCCTGGCATTGCGCTTTGCGGACGTGGGCCAACGCGTCACCGGTTTCGACACCGACCAGGAAAAAATCAACAAGCTGAACGCCGGGCAGTCCTACATCCAGCATATTTCCGCGGACAAAATTAAACAGCACGTGCAGGGAAAACGCTTCGCTGCCACCACGGATTTCACCCGCCTGCGCGAGATGGACGCTGTGCTGATCTGCGTTCCCACGCCGCTGGATGAACGGCGTGAACCGGATTTGAGTTACGTCGAGAAAACCGCGCAGTCGATCGCGCCGAATCTGCATCGCGGTCAGCTGATCGTGCTGGAAAGCACCACCTACCCCGGAACAACCGAAGAATTGGTGCTGCCGATTCTGGAGAAGGGCGGCCTGAAGTGCCCGCTCGCGCGCGGCGCGGGCAGCGAAAACGTAGCCACGGATTTCTACCTGGCGTTTTCTCCGGAACGCGAAGATCCGGGCAACAAACAATTCGGCCTGGCGCAGATTCCGAAAGTGGTCGGCGGGATCAATCCGGCCAGCGGCCGCGCGGCGGTGGCACTCTACGCGCAGATCGTCTCGAAGGTGGTGCCGGTGAGTTCGACGCGCGCGGCGGAAATGGTGAAGCTGCTGGAAAATATTTTTCGCTGCGTGAACATCGCGTTGGTGAATGAACTCAAGCAGCTTTCGCTGCGCATGGACCTGGATATCTGGGAAGTGATTGACAGCGCCGCAACTAAACCTTTCGGCTTCATGCCGTTTTATCCCGGCCCGGGCCTGGGCGGACACTGCATTCCGGTGGATCCTTATTATTTGTCCTGGAAAGCGCGCGAATATGATTTCGCGACGCGCTTCATCGAGCTGGCCGGCGAAATTAATACCGCCATGCCCTACAACGTGGTGGACGCGCTGGTGACCGCCCTGAACACCCAGGAAAAAAGCGTGAAGGGCTCGAAGATTTTGCTGCTGGGCGTGGCCTATAAAAAAGACGTGGACGACCTGCGCGAATCACCTTCGCTGAAACTCTTGGAGCTCCTCAGCGCGCGCGGCGCAGTCCTTGATTACAACGACCCCTATTTCCCCGCGCTGCACAAAATGCGCCATTACGACTTTTCCAACATGAAGTCCGTCGAGCTTTCGCCCGAGCGCCTGGCCACTTACGACTGCGTGTTGATCGCCACCGACCATACCAGCTACGACTACGACGCCATCGTGCGCCACTCCAAGCTGGTAGTGGACACGCGCAACGCCACGCGCCACGTAAAGCAGGACCGCGAAAAAGTGGTGCACTGCTAGCCCGCTCTCCCCGGCTTGTCGCGCGACAAATCACCGCTCGTCTTTCGCCTGTACCGACGAACAGGGGAAGTATGTGTTTGCGTACATGGGAAGATAGTTCCATTGCCCAGTACGAAGCGAAACCCTATCGTGTGGGCATGCGAGCACGGACTCAACCGCAAAAGGACAAAGAGCCGCTGTTATTGGACCCGGGACGCCGCCGCAGCATGAGGGTGCTGCTCAGCGTGCCGATTACGGTGACCGGCAAGAACACGTCCGACCAGGAATTCGCGGAAGAGACGCGCACGCTGGTGGTGAACGCCCACGGAGCCCTCATTTCGCTAGCCGCGCGCGTAGCCGCCGCGCAGGAAGTTATGCTCGCAAATAAAGCCACGCAGCACACCCAGAAATGCCGCATCGTGTATGTGGGCGCCGCGCAAGCTGGAAAAGCGCAGATGGGCATCGAGTTCGTGAAGCCTTCGCGCACTTTCTGGCAGATTGATTTCCCGCCGGACGATTGGGTCGTACCCGAAGATTAATTCGCCATCCTGATTCGGCGCTGCACCGAGGTCATTATTTGGGCGCTGTTGTTAATTCCACCCGAACATTTCCCAACGGCATTTGCGCTAACACCAGCACTGGGGTGCGTGCGGCATTGTGCGCGATCCAGACCAGGAAACTGGCGTGCCGGAGTTCCCTGCCATGCTCGAAGAGATGGATGGAGATTTTGGTAGCCTGAAAACTTCCCGCATCCACCGTGACCGGATCCGAAGCGGCTTCCTGGCGCGCGCGAACCTCATATAAATCGCTGCCATCGTAAAGCGGGACGTGAAATTCCGGCGTGCGCTCCCAATCCACGCCCCGCAGCGCGTAGAATCCGCCGAGGGGATCGCGCGTACCCGGTTGCACGATTACCGGTGCGACGCTGCCGCGGCTGGATTGCCCGATTGTGACGAGGTGCAAAACGTCGTTCTCCTTCGAACCCATTTCACTCAGGTACATTTCGTACTGATGGCTCTCCAGCGTAGTGGAGTCGGTGTAGGAATCAAACTGGTCGTCCACTTCGAAAAGCGTGCGCGCCGGAGCCTCGGAGTGCGCCGACGCGCGAAAGTGCCAGGTCTGCCAGCCGAAAAGATTACGACGCTCGACGACGCTCATCTGCAGCGCCGCGGCATTCGGAAAGATCGCCCATTCGACGCGGTAATTCAAAATCTCGCCTGCGCGGAATGGCATCGCCATTTCCGCAATCGTGATCTTGCTCACGGTTACTGCCTTGCGGGGGGTGCTCGAGGGAGTCTGTTGTGTATTGGCGCGAGGCCGCGCGGTTGGAACCACGACGAGAACGCAGCCGCCGATGAAAATGACAGCGGCGGTGATGAGCCGGCTTGCAACGGCTGCGCGATAATCCGATTTCATAACGCCGCCCGCCCGACAATCAGCTTTTCACGACGCGGCAACATTCTCGCCTCGCGCCTATTGCGCACCAGCCACCTATTCTGGTGCCAGAGGTTGCCCGTTCGCAAGGCACAGGGATATAGTCGGATGTCACGAAAAAAATAGATGAGTGACCGTATGTTGCGCTTGTTCTACGCGGGAGGATTTTCAGAATGCGTTATCTTGTAACAGGCGGCGCCGGATTTATCGGCTCGCACATTGTCGATCAGCTGGTTCAGCGCGGCCAGGAAGTCGTGGTGCTCGACGATCTCTCAGCCGGCAAGGAAGCGAACCTGGCGGGAGTCCGCGACAAGATCGATTTTCACATCGGGAGCATCACCGACTTGGCCGCGGTGCAGTCGGCGTGCAAAGGCGTGCAGTACGTGATTCATCTTGCCGCGCGCACTTCGGTGCCGCGTTCGGTGCTGAATCCACTGGAAACCAATCATGTGAATATTGACGGGATGCTGAACGCGCTGGTGGCCGCGCGGGATGCGCAAGTGCGACGCTTTGTTTTCGCCGCGTCGTCGGCGGCGTACGGCGAGACGCCCACACTGCCGAAAGTTGAAAGCATGCCCGCACAACCTATTTCTCCATACGGCTTGACGAAATACGTGGGCGAGCTCTATGCGCAGGTGTTTGGTCGCGTCTATGGCCTGGAGAATGCGTGTCTGCGGTATTTCAATGTTTTTGGGCCGCGCCAGGATCCTTCGTCGCAGTATTCGGGAGTTCTCTCGCGCTTCATGCTGGCGGTGATCGAGGGGCAGGCGCCGGTAGTGTTTGGTGACGGCGAGCAATCGCGCGATTTCACTTACGTGGAAAATATTGTGGACGAGACGTTGCGTGCCTGCGAAGCGTCCGGCGCGTCAGGATTGGTGTTCAACGGCGGGACGGGCGCGCGCATCACGCTGAACCATGTGCTGAAGCTCCTCGAACAAATTACCGGAAAAACCATCAAGCCGAAGTACGACGCCCCGCGCAACGGCGACATACGCGATTCGCAGGCGGACGTTTCGCTGGCGGGCAGAATCCTGGGCTACGAGCCGCGCGTGCTCTTCGAAGAGGGATTGAAACGGACTTGGGATTGGTACAAGCAAGCCTACGCAAAAATGTAACGAGGATTGCAGCACCGGATTTCAGAATTCATCTTAAATGCGCGGGCAGGTCGCTCAGAGTATCGAGCATTATGTCGGGTGGATGCGCGCGCAAACTTTCGGCGCCAAAGCCATAGGTTACGCCGCACGCATGCATTCCCGCATTGCGCGCGGTTTTGATATCCACGTCGGAGTCTCCTACCATCATGGCCTCGTGCGGCGCGGCTTGCAGCTCGCGCAGCAGAATTTGCGCGCCCTGCGGGTCGGGCTTCTTGGTTTCGAAGCTGTTGCCGCCGTAGACGTAGCGGAAATAACGGGAGAGGTTCAGTCCCTCGATAATCGCGCGGCTGAAATGCACGGGCTTGTTGGTCAGCACCGCCATAGGATATTGCTGCAGCTGGACGAGCGCCTCGCGCACGCCGGGATACACGTCGGTGTTGTCCAGCATGTGCGCGCGATAGTATTCCAGAAAATAGGCGAGGCCCTTTGCGACATCCGCTTCCGTGGCGCCTTCACCCAACGCCCGCTGCACCAGCATGGGTGCGCCGTTCCCGATGAAGCTGCAGATCTTCTCGTGCACGTGCGGCTCGCGGCCCATGTGCTCGAGCATGGCGTTCACCGCAAGCACCAGATCCAGCTGCGAATCAATCAGCGTGCCGTCCAAGTCAAAGATTACGGCGCGCACGCTGGAGAACCGGCCGTTACTTTGCGCCATGTCTCAGGGAAGCCTCGCGTGAATTTTTCGTTCGACACTTTCATTTTATGCGGCGACGCGGGAATTGTCACTGCGTCGGACCCGCATATCTTCCATGTTGCTATCGCAACGTACATATGTTGTGATGGCAACACGGAGGCTGCGCATGAATCAGATTCTTGAAGCCATCCTGCAAAGAAGAGCTATCAAGGTGTTCGATCCTGTGGAAATTTCGCCAGACACGCGCGAGCAAATCCTGCATGCCGCGCGTTTGGCCCCCTCGAGCTTTAACATCCAGCCTTATCGTTTCTATTGGGTCGAGACGCCGCAAATGAAAAATGAGGCCGCGCGCCTTTGCTTCGGCCAAAGTCCGGCCGCGACGGCTTCGGCACTGGTCGTCGCGGTAGCGGACATCGGCTCCTGGAAAGCCACCACGGAAAGCGAACTCGCATGGATGCGCACGGCCGGATTCAGCGAGACAAAAATCGCGGAGCACGACCGCCGCGCCAAATCCGGCAAATGGTTTTTCATTCAAGGGTGGTTTGGCGTGTTCGGACTTCTGAAATGGACGATTCTGCGCGCGCTGCATTTCTGGAAGACGATGGGCACGCTTCCCGTGGCGCGGCAGGGCATGTTCAAATGGGCGACCAAGAGCGCGTCACTGGCGTGCCAGAATCTGATGATCGCAGCGGAAGCGCTGGGTCTGAACACGTGCCCGATGGAAGGATTTGACGGGCGGCGCCTGGGCAGATTGCTGGGGCTTTCCGGCAAGTATCATGAGATCGTGATGGTCATCGCCATCGGGAAAAAATCGGCGCGCCACGTGGACCATCCGCAGTGGCGCAGGCCGCTGGCAGCGACAGTGCGCATTGTATGATCATTGTTGACAAAAAACTGATCCCCCAGGAAATCCTGAAGGATTCCGTGCTGTTGAATCTGGCTTCGGCCTATTTTTCGATTGGCAAGCGGCTGCAGCAAAAGACAAAGTGCTCGCAAACGCGCGGCTTCATCATGTCCGCGCTGCGCGGCGGAGCAGCTCGGAAC
>Ga0210401_10004790_pt1 | contig 14044 bp, 16 predicted proteins | sample IncBWH32MmetaG_FD_150866 | JGI IMG/M metagenome (GOLD analysis project Ga0210401, IMG submission 150866) | Forest soil microbial communities from Barre Woods Harvard Forest LTER site, Petersham, Massachusetts, United States - Inc-BW-H-32-M | ecosystem: Environmental > Terrestrial > Soil >... | reverse complement strand
CGCAAGCATCGGACTTGATCATCGCCAAGCACCAGTGGGGCGCCTTCTACGGCACCGAGCTGGACCTGCAGCTGCGCCGCCGCGCCATACGCCGCATCATCCTGGGCGGCATTTCCACCAACATCGGCGTCGAGTCGACCGCGCGCAGCGCCGCGGAACACGGTTACGAGTTGGTCGTCGCCGAGGACCTGTGCAGCGCCAGCAGTGCCGAGATGCACGCGTTCAGCTTCAAGCACATCCTGCCGCGTCTGGCCCGCATCACCACTTCAGAAGCGATCACGCTGGGATGACCGCCGGAAGCGGCATTGCTGCAGCGGCCTGGCGCCGGCTCGCCGCGTGGCCCGCGGTGGCGCAGTGGGCGACCCTGCTGCTGCTGTCGGTCGTGGTCTCGTTGATGCTGTGGATGGCGGGCCTGCCGGCGGTCCTGTTGCTGGGGCCGATGATCGGGGGCATCGTGTTTGGCGTGAGCAACCTGCAGCTGGCCGTGCCGCGGTGGCCGTACCTCGGCGCGCAGGCGCTGGTGGGCGCGCTGGTTTCAGCTGGCATCACGCCCGCGATCATCGTCACGCTCGGCCATGATTGGCTTCTGTTCGGCGCCGTCGTTGCCGCCACGCTCCTTGGCGCCGCTGCGCTGGGGTGGCTCATCAGCCGTTCCGGCCTCATCCCCGGCGTCACTGCGGTCTACGGCATCTCGCCCGGGGCCGCCAGTGCAATGGTGCTTCAGGGCGAGGCGCACGGGGCGGACGCTCGCCTGGTGGCCTTCATGCAGTACTTCAGAGTCCTGCTGGTGGCGTCGGCTGCCGCGATGGTGGCGCGTTTCTGGGCCGGCGCCGGCGGCGCACACGTGACCGGCGCGCCCTGGCTCGCACCGGTGCACTGGGGCAATCTGGCAGCGGTTCTGCTGCTCGCTGCGCTCGCTCAGCAAGTCGCGCGGCTGCTTCGCCTGCAGGCGTGGGCGCTGCTCGGGCCGATGCTGGTGCTATCGACGCTCCACGCCGGCGGCTGGCTCAACATCGAGCTGCCGCGCTGGCTGTTGGCGGCTGCCTATGCCCTGCTCGGCTGGCACATCGGTCTGAGCTTCCGACGCGATGTGCTGCTTCACGTCTGGCGGGTCTTGCCAGTCGTAGCTGGCGCCGCCCTGTGCTTGATCGGATTCTGCGGCCTGCTCGCCTGGTGCCTGACCCGCTGGGCCCACGTCGACATGCTCACCGCTTACCTGGCCACCAGTCCGGGCGGCATCGACTCTGTCGCCATTTTGGCCGCCTCAACGCCGCGGGTGGATTTGCCGTTCGTGCTCGCGTTGCAGTCGGTGCGGCTTCTGTTCGTCATCGGCTTGGCGCCACTGATTACACGTCAGGTGGTGCGCCATTCGCCGCATTTGATGCAGGCGCGGAATTGAATACGTCTTACTAAAGCAACTCAACGACCGGCGCTCGATTGTAAGAGACGCTCGACGGACCCAATGGCATTCGCGCCGGCTTTCTCCACCCCTGTCGCCGTAGCGGGCGGCCGGCGCCGGGTGTAACGTCAGGCCTTTATCCAGCGCATCGGAGGCATCACCATGAAGCGCATCGCATACAGCGCCTCAGCGCTCTGCCTCGCAATTGCTCTCGCGGCCGGGGCGCGCGCGGCCGCGCCGGGCAACAGCGCCGAAGGCAAGCGATTGCATGACGCAAACTGCACGGGATGCCACGACACCCGCGTCTACACGCGCAAGGAGCGATCGGTGCGCTCCCTGGATGGCCTGAAGCAGCAGCTGGAGAACTGCAGTCACATGGCCGGAAAGCAGTTTTCAGCGATCGAAACCCGTAACCTCATCACGTACCTGAACGAGACGTTCTACCAGTTCCAATAGCTCGGGCCGGCAGAGCCACGGGCGTGCTATTGAGGGATCGGCCAATAACGGCTCGCCGACAGGCAGTGCAATAAGTCAGCTCTCCTCAGGACCGAACGGCAGCTAACGGACAATCTAATGTTGGGCGTTCTACCCGAGGACTTCTGTTGATAGTCCGCGCTGAAGCGATTAGTCGCACGGAATTTGCGCACGGTTACTCGTCATGGTCACTCGATCGGTAGACATTCGGCAGATGTTGACATCGATCCATGAACGCCATGGCGCGGAAGATGCGGCATAGGCGTCAACTGCTGGAACGCTGAGTTCGATCTCCGTACCGCCGGCGCAGCCGCACCAAAGCAGCGCGGCAGTTTTGTCGGCGAACGACCGTCACCTGTCGCCCCTTTCCGCGGATTCTCGCGCGGCCTGCAGGCGCGTCTTGCGCGCCGCCTCCTCTGCGCGCGCGTCATCGATCTCGCGCATCACGCCAACCAAATCCACCGCCTCGAGTGAGGGTTCGAATCGGCCGGTGAGGACAGCCTCCCGCTGCAGCACTCCGCGGTGATACAAGTCCCAAATCTCCGGGCCAAAGCTGGTGTTCAACAACTCTGGCGCGAAGCAGCCGAAATAGTCTCGCAGATTGGCTACGTCGCGAAGGAGCATGCGACAGGCCGTGGTGTTGCCGGCTGCATCCACCGCTTGGGGCAGATCGATGATCACGGGGCCTTGTTCACCCAGCAGAATGTTGAACTTCGACAAGTCGCCGTGCACGACACCAGCGCACAGCATGCTCACCACCTCTGACAACAGCGTCTGGTGATGCGCGCGTGCCAGTTCGGGCGTGAGAACCAGGTCGTTCAACCGCGCGGCCGCGTTGCCGTACTCATCGGTCACGAGCTCCATGAGCAGTACGCCGTCGAAGAAGTTGTGGGGCCGTGGCACTCGCACGCCAGCGGCCGCCAACCGATAGAGCGCGTCAACCTCGGCGCTTTGCCATGCGGCCTCCCGGGCCTGCCGGCCAAAGCGCGTGCCCTTGGCCATCGCGCGGGCCTGCCGGGTATTCTTCACCTTGCGGTTTTCGGTGTAGTCCACCGCCTGCCGGAAGCTGCGCTGCGTCGCCTCTTTGTAGACCTTAGCGCAAAGCGTCTCGTCACCGCGGCGCACGACATATACCGCCGCCTCCTTTCCGCTCATCAGCTGGCGTTCGACCTTGTCGATTAGGCCTTCCTCGATCAGAGATTGGAGTCTCTTGGGTGTTTTCATGGATGCCATTTTGCACTTGGGCGCGGCGCCAGCAGAACCGGCATGTATTCACGACGCAATGTACGCATAGCCCTTGGACTGATAAGCCATCAGCGAGATGAAGCCGTTGCCTACAACGTGAATCTGGGGGAGCACTTTCTCTACGCTCGTCCCTTGCTCTCGAACCGCGACGGCGCATTGCTCGAAGCCCTCGATGCCGGGCGCGCTGCTCATTTTTCCGATCTTTTGGGCGATCTTCTCAGTCATGGCTCGATCCTCTGGCTTGATGTTCGCCGGGTCTGTTTGCACCAGCTTGGTCGCAGGCCCTCGGAATGCGAGGATGAAATGAGGCGTCACGCCCTGCTTGATCAGGGATTCGCGCGTCTCATCGATGATGGCGAGCCGATTGAGTAGGCCTTTGGCGTCGCCTTCCTTGATGTCAAATGCAACTTTGACTTCCTTCAGTCCGGCAAGTGCAGTTGCGTCGTCCGCTGCGCCCGCTCCCAACGGCGAAAGAAGGGTCATTGCTGCGGCGATCGAACCGAATGCTCGAGATAGACTGCCATAGGTACGCATGATGCACTCTCCTCTGTTGTGCTCCGCGAAAATTGAATCAAAGGCCCGCCAGCGCTAGATCGTACTCATTGCGAAGGCCATCAAGTACAGATTTGACGAGCTGGCGAGCAGGAGCATCGAGACGATGCGGGCCTCGCGTAGAGTTCGTTCGCAGCAAAAAGATGTCGCTGGTCTATTCGGGAGTGCTCGTTTGCTCGCAGTGGATCATTACCCTCCGTGTGCATCTGAATGCGGAGGATGTCTCGACGGAGCAACAGGCGGGAAGCGTGGGGTCTTGCTTGTAAAAAGGAACGTCTCTTTTTCGGAGGCCTGCTCGTCCGCAACGGGTCGACCTCGTCAAAAGACGCCCGCTTTCGAGCGCGTCTGTTCAATGTCGGGTACCCGCTCCATAGCCGACCGAATCAGGGCGAACCGTCGAGGTCCGGCAGCGCGCCAGGCAGCCGCCCGGTGTCATGTGCGCCAGTGCGGCGGAATGGTCTTCTCGAAATAAGGAAGCGCCTCAAGGCGCCGCATCCACGCGGTGAGCTGCGGACCGAACGCCGCATCGAGCGCGAGAGGCGGATAGCGCTTCTGTGCGCGCAACGCCAGCGCAAAGAACGGATAGACGGTGAAATCGGCCGCGCCGACCGCTCCCACCAGGAAGTCCTTGCCCGCCGCGGCAGCGGCCCGCCAGTGCGGCAGCTCGGCAAGGAGCTTGTCCTTCGCGGCGGCGATCGTCGCGTCGTTCCGCTTGTCCTGCGGCACGAACAGTACCTGCTCGAGCAGTTCGTCCAGCGAGGCCATCAGGTATTCGTCGGCCTCCCGGATCAGGCGGCGCGCGATACCGCGTGGCTTCGGGTCAGCCGGAAAAAGCGGCGCTCCCGAGCTGGGGTAAGCGTCTTGCAGGTACTCCATGATCGCGGTCGACTCGTACAACACGTAGTCGCCGTCCTGGATCAGCGGCACCTTGCCGCGCGGGGTGAGCGCCTGAAACGCGGGCTGCTTCAGATCGCCCTTGTCGAACGACATCACGCGTAGCTCGTACGGCAGCTTCTTGTGCTCCAGCGCCAGCCACACGCGCCACGCGAAGGGTGAACCCGAGCCGTAGTAGAAGACAATTGCCATGACCTGCCTCCGTTGTCACGTTCGTGAAACGTTTGTCTTGATGCGCCGGTCTATTGCAGTCGGCACTCGCGTCCGCAGAGTAACCTATGGACGAGAGCTGCGCACAAGCGGCCAAGACGGCACCGCGACGGAGACTCGCCGCGATAGGCCTTTGGCGGAACCTATGTCCGTCGAACTCGTTTTCCTCTACAGAGTCAGTGGCTGGCCCATAGCCCATCGCATGTACGAGCCGGACATGAACACCCGGCAGGTCTCGCGAGCGATCATAGGCGCCCGCCTCCCCACGGCTCCGTCGCGACCCCGAGCAGAAGTCGACCTCACGCGGCAGCAGACATGGGGTTCAGGGTCGCAAAGGCGATGACTCGTTACGCTAGGCGATATCGAGCCACCGGGCGCATCGGAGCGGCAGGCTGGGTCTAGACGCGGTGCCAGGGCGTGAGTACCGTGAAATCGGTCCCGGCCACCTATTGCCGGCTCGGCGTATACCAGACGCCAAACCTTCGAAGGTGGATTGCATGCATCGCTCGCGCATCAATGGTCTGCTGATCGATTGCAAGACCGACGATATCGACGCCGCCGCGCAGTTTTGGGCAGACGCGCTGGGCCGTCCAGTCGATATGAAGCATCCGGGAAGCCGCGGCAATTACCGCATGCTGGAAACGCCGCCCGACGAGCTCAGCGTGCAGGTTCAACGCGTGGAACACGAAAGCCGCGTGCACATTGATATCGAGACCGACGACATTCCGGCCGAAGTTGCGAGGCTCGAAAGACTCGGTGCCAAAGTGGATGAACGCAAGGAGCGCTGGGTGATCATGCGCGCGCCAACGGGCCAGCGCTTCTGTATCGTTCGCGTGCAGCGCGCGGATTGGCCGAAAAACGCCAATCATTGGGACTGATGTGCGATTGCCACCGACATGTCTTGGATGGCGGCTGGCGCAGGCCGGCAGCAAGCATCCCGACGCAAAGGCACTGACTGGGTTCGGGTCAGCGGCCGTGCTGGAAGTGGTAGAGGATTACCGAGGCGATACCTATAGAGCAGTGTATACGGTGAAGTTCGCCGGCTGGGTCTATGTGCTGCATTGCTTCCAGAAGAAGTCGAAGAGCGGCATCAAGACGCCGAAGCCCGATCTGGATCTGATTGACCGTCGCCTGAAGGCGGCGAGAGAGGACTACATGGAGTGGCAGGCAAAGCAGGGAGCGAAACCATGAGGCGTCGCAGCGCATTCCGATCGAAGAAGGCAGCACGAATGTCTACGCCGACCTGGGTTATGCGAATGCGGGCGAGATGCAGCGCAAATCGCAGCTCGCGGCCGAGATCGCCAGTGCAATCAAAGCACGCAAGCTTACCCAGGAAGCGGCTGCCGAACTGCTCGGGATCGACCAATCGAAGATATCCCGCATCACGCGCGGGCAATTCCGTGGGGTGAGCGAGACGAAGCTGTCGGAACCGCTGGCGAAGTTGGGCCGTGACGTGAGCATTGTGATCGGCCCCGCCCGACGCCGTCCGGGCAAAATCGATCTTCAGTTCGCTTAAGCCGTCGCGCTAGGACTACGACCCGGCCTTCGGCAGCATGTGGCTCGTTACTCATTCGGCGAACGGTCGCCCGCAAGTGCGTGGCTGCGGAACGACGGCGTGCGCTTGCGCACAGATCCCTCGGTGTATTTGGGCTAGCGTGCTTTAGCATCGGGCAATCCCGATGCACGAACGCAAAGCAATCGAAACCATGAGCATGCATACGGAGTACATCGCCGGGATGGAAACGCAACTGAAGAAATGGGACGCGGATGTCGACGCGCTCGCGGCCGAGGGCAACAAGGCGAGCGGCGAAGCGCGCGCCGCGTATAACGAGCGGATCAAGGACTTGCGCGCAAGCCGCGACGCGGCGCAAGAGACATCCCTGAAAATCTGCCAGGCGACCGAATCGGTCGGTGCACAGATGCAGGCCACAATGCAAGGGGCCTGGCAAACGATGCAAAGGCCCCTCGAAAAGGTGTCTTCGGACATCAGGAAGTAGTCCGCCGAAGACCGCAAAGTCGCGCCACGCTCCACCGACTTTGACGGGTGCCGGCCGGGTCAGTCGCAATTCACACGCGGCGGAACGGCTGGTTGCGGCGATGATGATCGCCCTACATACACCTTGCCACCCACCGAGGATCACCGCTTCACGGCGCTCGGGTGCCGCGTAAGTCATGATCGGATGTCGGCGACGGTTAAAACTTGCGGTGCTCGTCGAACCGCCTGGCCCGCTCACGGAGTCCCGCCGAGCGTCACCCACACTCCGCGGGGACTCTATCTCTTTAAACTTCTGATTAGGCTTTCTTGACCCAGGCTGTGCAATATCCTTGAGGCGATATTTCAGTATCGCCCGGCAATATCTTGCAGCCACCTGGGCCTTTTTCGGACGGGCCGGGCACGAATTGCATGCAAGTGGCGCAACTCTTGTCCCCTTCGGGCGTGTCCTTGTATTTCAAGGCGCTGCGCAGAGCGGCATTGGTCGCGGCACCCGCGCTGCCCGAAGCAACCATCAGCGGTATCACGGCGAGCGTAGAACCGCCGATCTTCAGGAACTGCCGCCGCGACGTTTGATTTTGATTCATCTGGCGCTCCTTGTGCTTCTCAGCATGGAATTGGCGTGTGACCGTTCGATGCCACCGGCTGCAGACTCCTGTATCGGCTGCCATCGACAATCGTCATATTGCCGCGCTGGTGTATCGTGGTCGGTGTGCTGCCGCACACACACGAGCCTTGACGCCCGCACATTCGTTGCGGAATCATCGGTCGACCTTCGTTGGTTTCCAAAAGCGTGGATGCCGAGTATCCCCGCAAGACCCATGGTGCTCAGGAGTACCTTGGTCGAGCGCCAATTAGCGCTAAAGACTACGGCAACACGGCGATCGGTCCCCCGCTCGATGTGTAGCAACGGCAGCACGTGTAGCAGCAGCACTCGAAGGGGAGCGCGGAGCGGGGGTAGTCGGCGAAGCGCTCCTCGGCCACCCACTTCCGAAGCAAATTGGCATTCAGCCCATTTGCGAGCGCTACCGCGGCGATCAACACCTCCGGCCGACGGCATTCTTCGGTCACCCTGGCTTTGAACTCTTCGGTGTACCGCCGGCGACGACGGCCCGGCATTCCTGGTTTGACGTACATGTGTCCACCTATTTCTTTGGTGGACACGATCGTCGGCTCTCGGGGCCGGCCCGATCAATATGCCTTCACTGGCCGCTTACGACTTACCAACCAGGATGCCGATCTATTCCCGACGACCGCGAATTGCGGCAAACCGCAAACGTTTGAATATTGGACAAGCTCAATCGCTACTGGACCTCACGATCTGCCAATTGGCAGAACGTCCACCCAGACAAAGGAATCCATCATGAAGATGCACCTCGTAATGACAGCAGCGGTTGCCGCTTTGTGCTCGCACGCTGCGTTTGCGGTCAGTGAAGGCGGCGACACCTGGTCAGCCCCCTGCAATCGCAGGCGCTCACGCGCTCAATGCAATCGCCGATGCCTCTGGTGGCAACGAGCGTCTCTCCGGACGGCCTGCAGTGGGGCTTCCTGATAGCCGCCAGTGAAGGCAGCGACACGTGGTCGGCACTGCAAGCGCAGGGCAACGCCGGCTTAGCCCAGTCGGCCGCAGTGGTGACGAGCGCGTCCTCGAGCGCCTCGCAGCGCGGCTTCCCGGTGGCCGCCAGCGAAGGCGGCGACACCTGGTCGGAACTGCAACCGCGACTCTATGGAGATGCGACCCCGTCGCTCGTGTCGGCCCACTAAGAGCTGTTGCGAAAAGCGGTCAGTTACCGCGGAACGCGGAGCGCCAAGTTCGATATGGCGGGAACTGAATGAACGAGCTCGAAATGTCGGGTGTTCAGACAGTTCCCGCGCTTCTGTGACGTAGTAATAGGGCGACCGAGAGCCGAGTCACTAGGAAGTTTGGGCGGTGAATCGCGCCAGTTCGAGCCTCTCTTCGCGCGGCTATCTGATCGCTATCACCTAAGAGCAGGCATTGAATGACTGGTCGATCGGAGCGTCACCTCCAACGGCGGACGCGTAAGGCGAAGGCTCAGGGCCATGCTAACCAGACCGGCGAAGGAGTCAGCCCCCATCTTTCGCATCATGCTGCCACGGTGGGCCTTCACGGTAATCTCCGAGATACCGAGCTCGCCTCCGACCTGCTTGTTCAACAGACCGGAGGCTACCAGCATCATGACTTCCCGTTCGCGGCGACTCAATGACGCGTACCGGTCCCGAAGCTCGCGACGCTCCGCTTCGCGGCGAATCAAAACCTCGCTGTGCTCGAGGGCGCGACGAACGACGTTCAACAGCATGTCGTCACTAATCGGCTTCGGCAGAAATTCGAAAGCTCCCGCTTTCATGGCCTGCACCGTCGTCCGCACATCGGCATCACCCGTGATGAAGACGATCGGGGTTTCGCTTCGGTCGGCCAGCAGCTTCTGCAGATCCAGCCCGTTCAGACCCGGAAGATGGACGTCCAGGACCAGGCAGCTCGGACCGGGTGTTCGCAGCTGATCAAGAAATGCCTCTGCCGACCCGAAGGTTTCGGCCTGCCAGCCGGCTTCGAGGATCAGCAGTTCCAGCGATTCGCGCACCGAGATGTCGTCATCGACCACGAAGACGCTCGGTATGGCCTGCGACTTGGATAGCGCCGATCGTTCTGAACGGCACACACTTGGGTTCATCTGATTCATCTCCGACCTCACGTATCGTTTGAACGCCAACTACGCCTCAAGAGTACGTGTGCTTCGGAATCCGAGACACCTTGTACACAACAGATTTGGACCTGGATTTTTCTGCAGGCGCACATCGGGCATGAACGTTTCACAGCTGGTATGCCAAGCGCACTCCTGGCGACTCGGATCAGGCGGGATAGGAACGACGCCCCCTACCCCTGAAGGATCGCTTTGATAGAGTCCAATACACTCTTCCGCGCCCCGCGGAAGGCGACACTTCCGGGAACCACCAGAGTGATCTCGGTCCCCGAGCCTGCCGAGGTCAGTACCGTGAGCCTGCCGCCGATATGGCCCGCTCGCTCGCGCATTCCCTGCAGACCGAAATGTCCCTTTTTCCCGTGCTCGGCTACGGAGGGGTCCATGCCAACGCCATTGTCGCTTACGCGGACGGCAAGATCCTGTGCGTATCTCAGCTCGACTTCCATTCGACTGCCGTCCGAGTGTGCGCAGACGTTGCGAATGGCCTCTTCGCAAATCTGGTACACCTCGTCGCGGACAACGGGATGCAACTCCCGAGCGGTACCGACCATCGAGAAGGAAACCTCCAGTCGCCCCTGGATACCGCGCTCCTCCGTTGCACGCCTTAGGGCTTGCGCCAGATCGTTCGAGTCAGTTCTCGACGCACGCAGCGAATCGAGGGCGGTGCGCCCTTCCTCGATCGCCCGCTGAAGCCAGATGGAAAGCTGCTCGACAGCGCGACGCAACCGCATCGGATCGCCCGGTTGTTCCAGGGCGTCATCGACCACGAGCTTGCTGCCTTGGATCGTTTGCAGGAGCGTGTCATGAAGGTCCCGCGCGATGCGAGTACGTTCAGCCAGACGCTCGTCAAAGCGGGCGCTCAGCGCTCGCGCAACCTGTCCTACCCTGAGGCGATAGGCGGTCCAGATCGAGAACAGAAGGACAACGACGCATCCCGCCAGGAACCACATCGTCTGATACCAGGCCGGCGCCACGCGCAGGTCGAGTGTTGCGCCCGTCTCATTCCAGACGCCGTCCTCGTTGCACGCGACGACCCGGAACCGGTACTGTCCCGGTCGAAGGTCGCTATAGAAAGCCTGGCGGCGGGTCCCTGCGTCCTGCCATCCTCCGTCGTGACCCTCGAGCCAGTAGCGGAACCGCACCCTTTGCGGAATCGCGAAGCTCGGCGCGGTATAGTCGATTTCGAGATTGCGCGTATAGGGAGGAAGGCGAAGAGACGGCCCAGGGAGATAGCGCTTCCGATCGGCGATGACCTCTTCCACGTGCACCAGGGGTGCCAAGCTATTAATCGTGAGGCGGCCGGGATCGATCATCTGCAACACGCTGTCGTTGGCGAACCATAGCTGACCATTGGACGTTCTCGCGCTGCCCTGGAACGGTGCAGTACCCGGTTGCATCCCATCGAGTGCATTGAAGACACGAACGTTCAGCGACAGCTCAGGTCTCTGCCACCATTTTTGCAGCTCCTTCCTCGCAATCTCGACGAGCCCACAACGCATATATAGCCAAAGAGCTCCCGAGTCATCCAGGATGAATGCACTGACCGCATCGCACGGAAGACCGTTGCGGGCCGTGAGCGTTTGAGGCCTACCGTTCTTCAAAGCCACTATCCCGGAATCTGTAGCGCCCATTACCGAGCCGTCAACGCCTACCGATAGTTGATTGACAATCGAACCTTCCTTCAGATCAAAGTGGAAGGTTTCCGTCCGGCCGTCGCGATATCGAGCCAGGTCGCCGTTCATCAGGCCTAGCCAGATACCGCCTTGCGGATCGGCTGCGACCTTGTGAGGAACCGGTATCTGCGGTTCCTCGAACTCCTCCTGAACCTTCCGATCCTTGATTCGAAAGAGCGCCCTGTGATGTCCTCCCGACACGATCCAGATACTGTGGTCCACATCCTCGGTGATTCCGACGCTCAGTCCGAGCGGAGTGCCATTCCGCCTTGTGATCGGGGTGAACCTGCCTTTTTCGTAAATCGTCATCATGTCATCGATGCCGACCCACAGCTGGTGCTGATGATCCTCGAACAGCGACGTAACCTGGCTTCCTGGCAAACCTCTACCCTTCGCAACGCAGGTCATGCGGTCCTGCCGGAGAGCGATCAAACCCTCGGCGCCGCCGATCCAGAGGGTTCCATCTTGTGCAGCCAGCACCGAATCGACCTCGGACGTGCACAGTCCTTCGCGCGTCGAATAGGTTGCAACACGGGTGTCGCGGAAGCGGTCGATGCCCCGGGGGGTAGTGGCCCACACATTGCCTTCACGATCCTCGTAAAGTCCTAAAACCCAATCGCTGGACAGACCGTCTGCGCTGCCGAAGTGATTCACCTTGTTTTGATAAACACGGTAGATCCCCTGATCCACGGTCCCGATCCAAAGGGCACCCGACCGGTCCAGCAGCAGCGCCAGTACCTCCAAGCTGCTGCCTTCAAATCCCGGTGCAACCAGGGAGTTCCATCGGCCTTGCACGACGTGTTCCAGTCCCATACCGCGGCCGCGCAGACCGACTCCGACCCATACAGAGCCATCTGGGGCCGCCGCGAAGGCACTCACGCCACCCTGCCCGCCGTTGGCTTTCAGTCCCTCCGGCATGTAGGCCGTCGATGAATCGGGCCTCCAGCGGACAAGCCCGGTATCGCCGCCGAGCCAGAGGTTGCCGGTGGCATCCTCAGTCAGGGCGAGCGCACCACGGAAACTGGGCACCCCATCTGCGCCTCCATAGCATCGGGTTTCGGTGCCTATGAGCTGACAAAGAGGTCGCGCCATCCAGACCGACCCATCGCGCCTTTCGAGCAGAGCGCCGATAAAGTCGCTATCGACTGTGTAATTTACGAGTTCGCTGCCCGTCCAATGGCTCAGGCTAGCTTTTGCGCGAGTCGATCGCGCCGCGATCCAAAGACTCCCGTCCCGTGCACCCAAAAGCGCGGTGATTTCGCGAGAGGAAAGAGCCGCCGCCCTTTCGCCCGGCGGGTCCCAAGGAACGAAACGAACCCCATCGAAGCGAACCAGACCCGCTTCCGTGCCAATCCAGAAGTAGCCATCTGCCGTCTGCCCGGTCGCCAGGACATTGCCATTGATGTATCCATCCGTGATGGTCCAGGTATTGTGCGCGTATTGAGAGATGTGTCGGCTTGGATCAACTGCCCAGACCGGGCTGACGGCACAGAAGATCCAAAACACCCGGACCATGGCGAAGCGCAAAACGCCCAACGCCATGCCCCGCTTCGCAGCCAGGCCGCCTCGGAGAAATCGATAGCGCTGAAACATTCTTCCTGGACGCTACGCGCCGCAATCTGCTCGCGAGCCCTCGGAATCCCGGGTTGACGCCCTGTGGTTTTCTACAGGCCTGCAATCGACCTCAGATGGGGATCAGGCCGCGCTTCAACGCAATGATGACCGCGTGCGTACGATCTTTGGCCCCGAGCTTGCCAACGGCGTTCTTGATGTGGAAATTGACGGTCGTTTCCGCGATGGCCAGGCGATCGGCAATTTCCTTGTTCCGACAACCGTCCCGGATCAGGCGCAGTACCTCCAGTTCTCGATTCGTCAGGTCTTCTTCGCCCAGGTGCTCCGCGAGACGCGATGCAACTTCCGCTGGAACGTGCCGCCGCCCTGCGTGGACGGAGCGAATCACTCCAAGCAGTTCATTCTTCGGCATGTTCTTGAATACGTAGCCCGAGGCGCCGGACCGCATCGCACGCTGTATTTCACCATCGCTCTCCGAGGTGGTGAGCATGATGACACGAGCGTCGGAAAAATCGGCTCGAATCGCGATCATCACATCCGTGCCGTTGCATCCAGGCAGATGCAGGTCCATCAGCGTGATATCCGGTCGATGCCGGCGGAATTCCGCCACCGCCTCCGCCATATTAGCCGCCTGCGCAACCAGGACCATGTCGGATTGAGACCCGATGATCGTGCTCAGCCCTTCGCGGAACACCGGGTGATCCTCGACGCTCAGGATGCTGATGGGCTTCGAACTGGCCACGGCAACTAACCCATTTTTTTAAATCGAGATTTCCTCAGGCATCCAAGGTCACCAGGCGGCTATGTTAGCGCTGTTCTCACTTTCAGTGCGTCAGCGGACTGACAAGAGCGTCGATCGTTACGATCGTTCAATAGCTTTGTCTTCATGCCTGTAGTCATGGCAGTATTCCAAAAATGGATCATTCAAGGCGAACATGAGCCGGCGGCGAGGTTCGCCTCTAGGCGAGCGCCACGGCACGGCGCCACATTCTCGTTTTCAATCCCCCGCAGATCCGACACCGAAGTATTGACCGACACCATCGTCCAATAGCTCCGACTTCGCGCTTGCGGTCTGATACCGCAGCGAACGCTCCTGGATAGATGAGGAAGAGTGATGTCTCGAGCACATCAGCCTGGCGAGGTCGACTTCAAATCCATCCTGCCCGAGGAGATCGACTGGAAGCCATTCCCTGCGTTCCCTCCCTCGGTTCGACTGGCCGTCCTTGTCGGCAATCCAAGCGAGGCGGCGCCTTACGTCGTCCGGGTCAAAGTCCCATCCGGCGTGAAATTGATGCCGCACAAGCACCCAGAA
>Ga0210401_10004787_pt1 | contig 14049 bp, 26 predicted proteins | sample IncBWH32MmetaG_FD_150866 | JGI IMG/M metagenome (GOLD analysis project Ga0210401, IMG submission 150866) | Forest soil microbial communities from Barre Woods Harvard Forest LTER site, Petersham, Massachusetts, United States - Inc-BW-H-32-M | ecosystem: Environmental > Terrestrial > Soil >... | reverse complement strand
TCCTTGGCCGCGCCAGTCTTTCCGGTCGCCTTCACGTTTGCGGGTTCATCGGAATAAACTTCATGAAAGGCGTTCGTAATTCTCGGATCATTTGACCCGGCGCTGGGCTTGTATCTCGGAGCCATATTAGCCCTTGACTTCGCCGCGAGCCTTCGTCAAATCAACATAGTCGATGAACTGAGGCTTTTTCCCCGGATAAGCAGTCTCTTCCTGATAGGCAACCGCGCCATGAAGAATCTGCGGGCGGGTTTCTTCGCTCGAATATGCCTTGGTATAGATCGTTCCACCTTCTCGGGCATCTTCCGCAATTTCTCCCGGCTCTTCCACTTCAGCCGGAGTCACCATATGGGCCTGCGGAATTACAGAAGGCGTTGCTCCACCTTCGATTGGCTTGATATCGGGATCGCCGTCACGCATTTTGGTAGTCTCCTTGAGTTTGCATTGTCTATCTAGTTCAGTCGAATGTCAATCACTGTGTTGGCTGTTGCCCACCTTGATGCATCTGCAATACCGCGTCGAGTAATTTTTGCTGTGTCTGCTGATCGTTCTGTTCTCGGGAAGCCGCAATTGTTCCATGCGCCTTAGCCTGCGCAGCATGGTACGGATTCTGAGAAGCAATTTGCGCCTGTCGAGCCTGTTCCGCCATTTCATCGGCATTCGGTGCAATGAGTTCTGCCGGATCAGGGAAATGGTAGGCGTCAAAGATTCTCTTTAGCAGAACGGGTAATTGTAAGCCAGCCTGCGTGAGCGCCTGCGGCCCTAATTGCGCAAATGTCATAAGTAAATCTTTGTACTTTGACAGGTTTTGTTGCCGTTCTATGGACCGGGAAAGTCCATGTGCCTTGAAATTGTATTTTCCAAGAATCAAGGGTAGTCGCCTCGAAGCTGGCAACTGATCGAGAAATGCTCCCACCTGCGGACCTAGAAGCTCTGTCCATGTCGGGTTCGATGTTGAATCGATGAACTGGAATGCCCTTTGCCATATTTTCTCCGCAACGAATCCGAGGCATCCATCCTCGATGTTTTGGGCAATGTCGGCCAGAATCAGCGAGCTTTGAAGTTGCGTGTTCTGAACCTCCGTAGCGGTTGTTTCGCCCTTGACATCCAGGATTCCCTGCGCCTGATCCGTGATAAAAGTTCCTCGCTGGTACTCCTTCTCCATTGATCCCTGAAAATTGAAAGAAGAATTTGATAACTGAGGAAACTGAACTCCGCTAACAGCCTGAGCGCCAGCACCAGCACGCTTATAGAATACTTTCCCCGGCTGTACGCCCGTCTGCATATCTCCTTCAGGATTCTCAAGTGCGCTCGCCTCTACCTCAAGCATCGGAACGACGCTGAATTTTAAGTGATCTTCCTGCATCTGTGCGACTCGATCAATCGCATCCTTGATCGACATGTTCATTTCGAGGAGGCCCTGACCGGGGAAGCGTCCGGCTACAACAAGCGGGCTGAAGATGATATAGGGAGGAAGGTTATCCCAGTAGGGATTATCTTCCATCTTCAGGATGGTGGTTCGATTGGCAATCAGGATTCTTTGATTCGCTTTGACGACCGCTTGCGTGTGCGGGTCGATGAGGTCGCCCCAGTACTCCCAGAGCATCGCTTGCTTGCGGTAGTGCTCAGCGGGGACCATGCGCTTGTCGTAGCGGGCGAAGTCTCTGGTATAGACCTGATCGGCGAAGTACATTTGATCGGTGATTCTATCGACGTGTTCAAGCTCGGATGTATTATCAAGGCCCTTTTGCGCTTTAAGTTCGTCAACATCGACAAGCGATTCTTCGATGATAAAATCAAATCGATTATTGTCGCGAGTACGAGGACCAGTCCAAATATGGAAAGGATCAATGCTTTGTACATAAAGCTGTCCTTCCTTCCGTTGCTTTTGGATTAGAATCGGCCCTGTATCGTCGCCGCCCACCGACATGTCCAGTTTGTTCAGATAGGCCCAACCAATCTTTAAAACGCCCAGCCCGCACACTGCCCCAAACTCCAATGCATCTCTAAGCTGAGAGCGGAAATGCGCGTTATCGGCCAGCCTGAGCACCGTTTTTTCGACAAGCGGGGAGGTTTTTTGGAGGTCGATGGTTGGATTTGTTTCTCCCGGTTCGACCGTCACCCACTGCTCGGATTGCATGAGCAGGCGCATGATATTCGCCACGAAGTTCTTAACCGCGCTGTGAGCCTTCGCATAGGTGATTCGGGATTGCCATGGGGCTTTATCATCGAAATCCTGCTTGTTGCGGTATTGGCCGTAGGCGTCTAGCCAGGTTGAACGGATGATAAATTCCCGCATGTAGGCTTCATTGCGGTAGCGTTCGACCTGCGAAACGATTTCCGCATCGGATAAGCCTATGCCATCTCTGGTTGTGGATTCGTTCGAATCGTCGGAATGGGTAGTGCCTTTAGCGGTATCGCTGTCTGTCGTTCCCGGCATTTCATCGGTGGAAGGGGGAAGCGGCTTGCCGGATGGAGCGCCGAACCCTGACAGAAAATTAGTTGCCAAGCTAAACCACCTGTCCAATCACTAAGCCACGAGAGAGCGGAAATTCCAGAAACTTGATTCCCTTGATTGCTTCGAGTTCCCGCCAGAGAGTCGGCGTGTATGGGTCAGGCTCGCCCGGAGAAATGGTTCGGAGGCGGGAAGTATCATGCATGGCAAAGAACGCTCCGGGTAGTAACAGTCCTTTGTCTAGGCATAACTGTAACTCCTTGCAACGAAGATACAACTGTGAGTCGAAAAAAGCAAAGTCAAATTTACGTTCCGAGTTAGCTATGGCTTCCAAGGAATCGTTAACCACGATTAAAGCCCAATCTTCAAGCTGATTAACCCGCAAAAGTTCCTGCGCCCATTCCGCCGCCTTAATCTCTTTTTCGACGGAAACAATCGTACCGAAGCCGTTCCTTCGGAGGGCTTTGGCAATGAAGGCTGTACCCATGCCCTTGAAGGCTCCCGTTTCGAGAACGCTTTGCGGCTTGATCGAATAGACGAGCGCATGAAGCAGGTGCAGGTATTCATCCTCGGTTGACTGTGTATCTTCGGAATGGAAGAGATAACCCTTTTCCTCGGGCACGTGGCAGTGGTTCTCTGTTTCCATTTTAAGAGCCAAGGTATTCCTTCTTGAAGTCAGCAAAGTTTTTTTCGAGTAGAGGAATTGAGGAGTCGATAATTTCAAGCATGAGATAGGCATCCCGCCAGCGATAGGGACGGTTGCCCGATTCAAGGAGCACGGCTTCATTGCCGCGTATCTGGTAATTGCCCATCATTTTGTCGGTGGCCGCGTGAATCCTTTCCGCGCACTTGAATACCGCCATCGAGAGATCGTCTAGCTTCTCGATATTCTCCTTGATTCTTCGCGACGCTCTACGTCCTCGTCGGAATGATGCGTCTAAACTTCGAGTATCCTTGCCACTGCTACGCTTTCTTCGTTCGAGAATCTGTGCCATGTGCCGGGTACGATCCTTTGGGAGTCACCGGGTTTTAGATAACGCTTCTTGCCGTCGAACTCCAGATGAATGAAACCATATTCCACAATGAAAGTCTCGTCCTTAATCGCATGTCGATGAAGCGAGCATTGCCAGCCCGGTTGCACGAAAAGGTACTTGGCGCAATATAGCTCGTTATTCACAAGCCATTCCTCGCGCCCCCAATTCTTAGGAACTTCGATCCTGCTTGACTCTGTTTGGCTGTGGAGCATTTGGCAATTTTCTCCAATCGTGCGACCTGGGTTTCGGCGCATTTCCGGGAGTCGAATATCCTTTTACCGGGGCTTCGGTATAGACGGTGGTTCGATACATCGGAACGGGAGGCTGTTCCCTCATTTTCGGCGCTTGCCAGACCGAGGAGTTGGCGAAGTAGCGGAGCGGGTCATAAGCATGGTCAGGGATTCCAACTGCGCGCTCTTCAGTATATTCCTTATCGCCCGTAAGTGGGTTTCGAGTCTCCGCGTGTCTCTGGAGTTGAATTTGCTCCACTAGATTTTTGCAGCGAGAAGATATAAACAGTCGCGGAGTTCCAAGCTGTTTAGTAACCGGGTTGTGAACGTGAGGTTCGATGTGCATGAGTTGCTGGAGGTTGGCGACCGATGCGACTTCATTGTTATCCGCCTTTTGGAGATAGAGTCCGCATTCGCGGTATTCCTGAGCCACCGAGGTCATGGCGTTTTTGGATCGGTCCCTTGTGGATTCGAAGAAGACGGAGGGGTCCGCATAGATTCCTCGAACCGAGTAACGATTGTCTCGCATGATTTTTTGTATTGAAGCCGCGTGCTCACGAATTGTGATAGTGCGTCCAGGAGTTGATCGCTGGTAATACTCGTGGGTGATGAAATGAAAATTATCTGATGTTGAGGCGCTAAGGAGCACGCATGTTGGTGCACTGAGACCGTAGTCCATCCAGCCCCAGCAAGATTTAATGTTACAAGAATCGAAGGGGTCGAATCGGTCGGCATCGTAGACATGAATCTCCCTCTTGAAGTCAGGATGAATGGCTCCCTCGAAAACATCTCTTGAGCCGTAGACCCAGCGGCGTTTCCACGCCTCGGGCTTCGACATCAGCATCTTGAAATAGCCGGGGCTTACTTTGTCGAGGATGTGTTGGTTGATTCCGGTTTCCCCGAAGAAATACGCGCGTTCAGGATGATCCCTGACCACGTCGGGGTGAAACCTAAAATATATCCAGTCATGTCCATTAGGATTGCAGTCTCCCCAGATGTAAGGCGGGCAAGCATCCTTCCATTCTGGTCTAGCCCAACGTCCAACACGGGAGTCGAGATACTCCCACATTTCCGGTGCAATCTCTTCAGCTTGGCTAACAAACGCACCGTTGATTTCAAGGCCACGCAAGTCTCCTTCCGACATATCGTCTAAGTGCATCCAGTAGATTTCCGAGCCATTGGCTAGGGTCATGCTTTCTTTAACGTCGCGTTTGATCCAGTGGGGCGGGCAAATCTTCTCGAATGTTTTCCGGGTGGTACTCATTAAGGTCTTGAAAGTTTGTCGTGCGATAACGAAACGAGAACCGGGGAATTCCCTGGCGAGAATCAACAGTCGTAATATGCCACCCGTCGTCTTTCCATTCCCAACCCCGCCATCGAACATCGACTCGCGCTTGGTGCTCCATATAAACGACTCCTGTGTTTCTGAAGCTGGCTCGAATAGGATTTCCGGCCCTTTGGATTTCTTCACAGTGGCGCGGATGTCCTTTCATTCGGCAAGAGAGGTTCCACTGGAGGCGTTTCGAGCTGTTCGAGGAGATTCAATAAATCCTGCCTCTGGAGCTTCTGAATGCCTTGCGGGGCAAAGACCAGCGGTACGGTGAAGTTAACGACCTTGCCAAGTCCCGAAAGGGCATGAAGCGTTTCGGCATCCTTTACAACGATAATATCACCTGGCTCAAGTCTCAGTTTCTCGATGTGGCTTATCATTGTCGCCGTGCTGATCTGGTACACTGGCTTCGACATCAATCACCTTCCTTTTTGCTTGGGAATGTCTTTTGAGTTCGGGAAGCTCGCCTCGTTTAAAAGCCTCAAGTCGTTCAGCAGACCGTCGATTACTTTCCTCTTCGAGCTGCTCTCTTGTGGGCTGAGGCGTCGAGTTGCGTAGGGCCTTAATTCGTTCAGCAGTTGCTCCCACGATAACCATAGTTGGCCCCGTGGAGTTAACGGTAACATTCGATCCCCCCTCACCCGTCGATTCCCCCTCTAAAGCCAGAAACAACCGGGAAGCCGCCAGAACCTCTTTCGGAAACTTCTCTGGGTCCAAGTCGAGAACCTTGCGAATCGTAAATGCAATACGAGGCTTTGTGATCCCGAGAGCCCTTGCCGACGACTTGAACGATGTATCGGCATATTTGTTCAAAATCCTCGGCCATTGCTTCTTCGCTACCGAATCCGAATAACCCGCAGCCTTCGCCGATTCCATCCCATTACCCTTTGTCGGCGACTTCGCCCCATAATAATTCTCCAGGAACTCGATCTCCCGGATGTCCGGCCTTCCGTTATACCCTCTTCGACCTCCAGGCATTATTCTTTCAACTTTCCAAAATGTCTGGGATACAAAAGTTCAGCTTCTCGCTCCTGAAGCATCCTTGCCGATGTCCAACTAGAGTCTGGTTCAATAGATGAAAACGGGAAACGCGGGTACATCGACCAATCAACTGTTTGCCATGTTTTTCCTTTATCAAATGATTGCTCCCAAACCTGACGTTCGATAGAGATTCTTTCCCAAATCTCGACATACGGTTTCGTAATCATGCCTCAACCTGCGCCACGCCGCCGCATTGCCAGCAATGATAGCCCTTCTCTTTTCCGTGTTTACAAGTTTTTTTGGGTTTTGGGGCATTTTCAACTTTTTCCGTCACTACCCCTTTTTCAAGGATCGAGTGATCCGGCACCGCCTGCGCCAACTCCGCATTGCAAAGCTGCCGTATCCACTCCGTAACCAGCATCCCATCCTCTTTCGCCGCCGCCTTCCAAGAGTCTAGCTCCTCTTGCTCTATCCTCATGTTCCACTGTGTCTTCATGTGTATATACATAACACGTTTGTATATACGAATCAAGGCAATTTGCTATACAGAAATAGGGGGATTGCTATACAAATGACGGGGTACTGCTATACAAACATACCCCCATAGGCAAATCGCGCGTGCGGGCCAATACAAAAGTCCCGGCTTCCATCGCCAGGAGTGCTCCGAGGGGCTACCCACGTCATTTCCATCCAGTTATGCAGCGCAGACACAACTAAACATAATACATCTTATGCGACCGCATAACTCTAAACCATTGCAATCATTGGATATGCGCTGGTGATTACCGCTCGATTGCATGATACCGTCACATATATGCGCTGTTCGAGCTGATCCTGGCTGGCTGTAACTCTGCATAATGCATAAAGTTTTGCGCTGACTTGCTCGGATCGTCGGAGAGCTTTCGTGTGACAATTAATGTCACAGTGACATAATTTGTCATAGTTGCCATACTGAATCCATTGGATTTACCGATTTGCGCTTGATTCAGGTGTGACATAGCAAACCAAAGACCTGCAAAGCCCTGAGAGTATAAAGGAATAATGGCCGAAGACCTGAGCGTCGATTAACCGATGATTGCCGAGCATTAGAGACTAATAGCCGGATGATCGAAAAGTAGCATGTCGTTGCGTGTACTGTGCGTGCATATCCGAGAAGCGAGGTAATCGAATCAGTAAGTTAGAGAAATAATTGAAATACATGCAAATACCTCTTGACATGCTTTGCATGCCTTGCTACTATCTAATCACTGGAGGGAACACACAATGCTAGACCAGAATGGCCACCATAATCGAGGTTGGCGCCTCCCGAAAAAGCGCGAAGTAGAAGTACAAACCAAGATCAGCAATGGTTCCGAGTACCCAAAAGGTGACTTGCTCCGAAAATGCGCCCATTGCTCCAAGTTTGTACCTTACGGGAATAGCTTTCATTTCGAGGAATGCGCTGGACAGTAACGCGCGTAATCGGCACGCCTAAGCCGATACATAGGCACTCACCATGCCGACAAGGAGAGTCGAAAATGCCAATCACAATGAAGCCGGAAACAATCGCACGGCGCGCAGCCCAAAGACAGCAAGAACAATATCATCGCCGCCAATCATTTGAGCGCAGCTACCTGCAAGCCAAAGTACAGTTTCCACTATTACCGGAATTGGGCACTTTGGACCTGTCAGCAACTCACTATTGGTCCGAATTTGTCGATGGACGCGCGGTTAATATCTGTGCCGACAGATGGCGCGAGGAATAGCTTAGCCCCTCCCGATAGCCTTCGCCGATGAGTCGAGGGCCTTCGGAAGTGACTAAGCTTCGAGGAGTCAAATGAAAGAATACACAACAATTAGCGTTAGAAACATTCCCACCGACCTGTGGCAAGCCTTAAAGGTTGCTGCTGTTACTCGGGGAATGTCGGTATCCGAAATACTTGTTCAGGCAATCAAACAATACCTTGCGCCGAAAGGACAAAAGCCATGATCGACCAACTGCGTGACCATCTCCGAAACTTCGCCATGATCGGAGCTGCCATTGCTCCGTGGATTTGGATGGTGTGCCGATGAGCCACATTGAAGCAATTCGGGAACTTAACCGAAGTTTCGAAAAACTCTCCCTAACCGCCTTGCAGGTCAAAAAGGAAAGGGATGCGCTAGTCGAAGCGTGCAAGTCGGCACTCAATGAAATGGAGCATCTAGAAGCGCACGACCATCTGAGCTATTTCGATCTGGATAAGCTCAAAGCAGCCATCAAACTTGCTGAGGGGGATAAATGAACAAAACTGCACTCGAAAAAGCACAGGAATATGAAGATCGTTGCTTGGTGGCAGTGCAAGATGCGTTCAAAGAATTATGCCAAGCAAAGATTCATCACGAAAAACAAAACGCCATTTGGGTTGATGCCGTCCGCAAGCGAGCTGAATTAAAGGTTAAAGCGGGGAGTGGAGAGAAATGAACAAACACCAGTCCGAAAAATGGTACGAATCGAACTACCGTCAAGCTTCAAAACGTCTTGACGAAGCCGATTACATCATCACACTCGATCCTCGACCCGAGGAAGCCGAACGCGGGCAAGCGTTTGACTCCGATCTGGTCGAAATCGGATGGGGCCTGTTTTTTGGGATCATCGGTGGCGGCATTCTTTGGACTCTAATCTATTGGTTTGGGAGGTTCTTATGACATCCGAAGCGAAGCGCATCACACTCGAAGCCCTGTTAGACGAAATCATCGACATGCGCGGCATTATCGAAAATGTCGATGTCACACTCGCAAAGTATGGTTGCCATGATGTCGAAATCAAGGAAACCATTGGCCGAGGCGAACCGTTATTCGTCAAATGTACCAAATGCGGCAAATCGGCGCTCAACGCCGGAGATGGTCTATGTGTCGGATGCCGGACATTGCAGAATGTGCGGTCGATTGTGGGGATTCGATGAGCCGTAAAAAGAAAACTTGCCCATGCTCCGAACATGGGAAAGATGGAACGCTCGACCATGACTTTTCGCAAATGTTCCTCTTCTCCCATAACACCAATGTCAAATTTACGCTAGAAGTTTGCGCGAACCATAAAGACAATTATGTGCGCTCGGCTTACTTCACGGAGGTGCCAAGTGGACAGGTCTGAAGAACTGATTATGGCTGGGGCCGAGATTACCGCTCCATATTGTCGAAATTGCCACCTGAACTGGGAAGAGCATAGTTCAACCAATATGTGCCTCGATGGGAGTTGGGGGCATTATGTCCCAATGGACCGGGAAGACTACCTTGAAAGGGAGGGCCGAATATAATGGCCGAAGAATTGGAAGTCATCCCATACGAAAAAGCCATTGAAATGATCCAGATACATGATGGCTCGGTGCATACGTTTCGATCCTCGGTCCCGGGAATGCTCTTTGGAGCCGATTGGCCGGAAGCTAGATTACTTGCGGCCATGAAGAAGTTCCCAATACATCCAAGTGGTCCTGTAGCCTCGAAATCGAATCATGCAATCGTGCTATTCGACGATAGAGGGCCGCTGTTTATCGAAACCAAAGAGGAGGGCCGAATCTGATGGATTACAAAGAAGAAATACAAGCTATCTTCGAGGGAATGGTCCAGTCCGAGTTTGGCTGCAACTATTGGGACTTATCCGATGATGAGCAATACCGCCTTTACAATGCAGCGACTCGGGAATATGCAGAACGTCGAGCTGACCGTGCCGATTATCTTCGAAAAGCACAAAGGGAGAGTGTCTAATGGCCGAGAATGTCGAAGCACCGAAACAGAGCCTTGCCGAAAAGATTCTTGCCATCCAAGCCGAAGCTGGAGCCGTAAAGAAGAAAGGCAAATTCGATGCGCAAATGGGAGGGGGAGGCTACCTGCGTATTGAAGATGCAGTTGTAGCTGTCGGCAAGCTCATGTACCAACACAAGTTACTGCTTAGTGGAACTCTCCTCCGAAAAGCGGATGGAGCGTTTTATCTCGAAACTCACCCGCACAAGATCGACAAAGGCTATATTGTCGATGTGATCGTCGAATGGACCCTCGAAGATGCCGAATCAGGAGAAAAGCGCGTCTGGCATTTCCCCGGTGGCGGCTACGACGGGACCGACAAAGCCGTGTACAAGGCTTTAACAGGCTCCCGAAAGTACGCCATTATCTTTATCTTCAACCTGGCTGTCGGCAATGATGTCGAAGCGAGTGCAGCGCCCTCTTTCGATGAGAGCAAGAACAAGGCAAAGGCTGTCGCGGCCAACAAGATAGCCGAATCAGCCGCAAAGGGAAATCAGACAGCCATCGACGCTATGAGCCAGATTCAGCCAGAAGCCAAACTTATCATCCATCGGCCCGAGGAAATGAATGGGCATTACATCTTCGTCGGAGGACTCACAGCAGTACCGCAGCTCCAAGCCTTCTTTTCGGATACCGGATGCAAATGGCTAAAGAACCGGACTACCGGAAAAGACGGCTGGAAGGTTCCCGCAGAGTACGAGAAGGGCTTATTGGCTCTGTGCGAGAAGTTGAATATCGAGGTCGAAGGTTAAGAGTTTGCCGCTACCCCCGTGACGGCAGGTCGAGGATGTGGGCCGGATTGACTGGGTTCTGGCCCTCTCCTCGGAATAATCGAAAAGGAGCTTCCATGTCCGAAAACGTAATAGCCTTTTTTCAATTTGTCGGATTTCTCATTTCCGCATACTTCGTCATAGTCGGGGCTTACATCGTTCTTCGATGGGGCACGATTGGCGTAACTGTACTATGGGGAAAAAGAACTGAGATTGACGAGATTGTCGATGATGAGTTTCGAAAGAGCTGGAGGATTCGATGACCCTGAAAGAATACCTGAAATCTCAGCATCACCCACCGGAAATACAAGCCAAGCTGGAGCAACTATTCGGACTGGCCGAGAAGTGGACAAAGGATTTCCCTACAGGCCCTTTCTCTAGAATGGACGTTGACCTCGAAGACATGACTCTGGGGAAATGTGCCGAAGAACTAACCAAGATTCTCGACTGACCTGTTTACTTTCCGAACACGCCTGATCGAAATTAGTAACTATTCGAAAATTGGTACTTGCTAATCATACAGGAGATGGTGTATGTACTCTCTTAGCACGTGTTCCTCTTTCTCTCTAGTGGGCTGGAGTTGCCTTGAACTTCTCCAGCCCCACCCTTTCAAGGAGGGGTTACGCTTACCATTCCACCAGAGAAGTCCAGCCTCAAAGCTAAAAAGTGGTCCGAATTTCAGCATTATAAGCACCGTCGCCCACCGTGGATCAGACTACACAGGAAACTACTCGATGACTGCGACTTCCAATGCTTGCAACTTGCTAGCAAGGCGCTAGCACCAATGCTCTGGTTGATAGCAAGTGAGAGCCTTGATGGGACAATCGAGATGGAGCCAAAGAATTTGGCGTTCCGAATTAGGGTGACTGAGGCAGAATTGATGAATGCAGTTAAACCATTGATAGAAAACAACTTCTTTGAAGGAATTGGGGCATTTTCCATTAGCGTGCTAGCACCGTGCAAGCAGGATGCTAGCAACATGCTTGCTCAGAGTACAGAGTACAGAGTACAGAGTAATTCAAATTCAAAACCTATTGCTCATCAAAATTCGATGAGCGAGTTACCTGGCTTTGAAACCTTCTGGGAGAACTACCCTAAAAAAGTAGGCAAGGGTGCAGCTAGGGTGAAATGGCTGTCGAAGGTCAAGGATGATGCCAATTGGCCAGCAGTAATAGCCGGACTAGAGTGCTGGAAGCAATCCGAACAATGGCAGGACATTCAGTACGTACCGTACCCGGCCACATTCCTAAATCAAATGCGCTGGCAGGATGAAGTACCAAAGAGCGGAGGGAAACGTGAGCGACAAATTGAGCAATCCATCAGGGAAACAATCGAACTCGCCAAACATTATGGGGTCGATGAACACTGTGTTGAAGTGGGTCGGATTTCTCGATCTTCACTTCAACCGGAAGGAGCCATTGTCTTACAACGAAAAGGCAATCTACGTTGAGGCTCTTGCAAAGCATCCGGCGCACTTGCTGGAAGAGTCTTTCCGGCGATGCCTTGATGAATGCACGTTTATGCCAAAGATTTCCGATGTGGTAAGCCGATTGCCGGATGAAAAGACTTATTTCGATCCGATGAGTGTGGAATTTGTGCCTATTAAGAACTGGTATGAGCCCTACCCACAAACTTCCAAATTGCGGATTTGGCAAGATGCCAAGGGGAATCGAAGAGTTGCAGTGGTGAAGCTGAAAGAAGGCGAACTACCTCCCCGAGTGGCCAGACCGCACCCAAATGAATATATCAGCCTGGCTGAAGCTTGGGAGAAAATACACCAAACTGCAAAGGAAAAGAAACTGTGAACCCCTACCAATCCATAGCCGATTTCCTGTATCGAGCGTCGAAAATGGACCTGTGGCTCTCGGCCCGAGAAGTAGGATTTGCCCTCAAAGTATCGAAACGCAGCGTTTGGAATTGTATCGAGCAGCTTCGAGACAAGGGAGTAACTATTTCGACTCGGGGCGTTCGGCCAAATACCGAGTACAAGGTGGGAGGGTAAAACAGTGTGTCACATATGCCCTATTTGTGACGGGTTGTGTTATTGCGATCTGGAAGATCATGAATCCGAAGAAGCTCCCGATGATTGCTGTCACCGTTGCCCTGAGATGGAAGAAGACGATGAGGATTTCGAATGACCTTCACTTGCGAATCAGCCGGCTGCTCGACTCGTCGGCTAAGGGCTGCGTTTTTACCTGCTGCATGTCCGTGGTGTGGAAGAGTAAAGACACCCCGGATTCCCGACAAGGACAATGCCAGATCAAGCACCCTTTCGAATCGTGGAGGATTTCGAGATGTCGGCAAAGAGGGCAACGCATTGCCGGAAGCTAGTACGGGTCGATTGTGGAAAACAATACAGGAAAGTACGAAGTAACGAAGAAAGCCCTTGACAGATGAGTACAAATGTAGATAATGCCATTATATGGATTATAGAGAGCCTAATCTAACAATAAGCGGTAAAGACTTCATGGAAGCCAACTCTTTAGGGGTTTATGCGTGGTTTAGGGGAGGTATTGCCCTATACGTCGGATATTCTCAATGCCCAATCGGGAGAATCGGCCATCATAACGTCATTGGCAGCGTGGATCGGGTGTTGCCAAGTGATGAGTTTAGATTTTGGGCTTTCGATGATCCCAGGAAAGCCCTCCTTTTTGAGCAGCAGCTAGAAGCTGAGCTTGGTCCTAAATATTCTTTGCCGTTGAAGAGGGGTGAGGTTAGGAAAGTTCCGTGTGCAGTTTGCAGAACTAAGTTCGTGCAAAAAAGATGGTGGCAGAAGTTCTGTAGCACCAAATGCAGGACCGGAAAAGGCTGGAGTAAGTAAAATTCTGTCCAACTCGGGACTGGCAAAAGTTCTGCAAGCCGACTTGTCGATGGAAGAGTTGGGATAAACGCAATCCAAGAATGAGGGAGAATAAGCCGAATGAATGAAAATAAACTACTAGCGTTCCACGGTAAGCAAGAAGTGAAGGATTTCTACCTCGCCCGAGTCAGGGCACACCGGGAGGCCGATGAAATCATTCGTGGCCTGTACTGGGAGAATGGCAAGGGCTGTGCGGTGGGATGCACGGTCCATTCCTCAAGTCATGCGGCTTACGAGCCGGAGCTTGGCATTCCTACAATCCTGGCGAAACTCGAAGATAATATTTTCGAGTCGCTGACAAATGGCCGCTCAAAACTCTGGCCGGAACAGTTCTTGAGCGCTCCGAAAGTGGGAGCAGACTTATCGCTGGTATGGCCGAAATTTGCAATCTGGCTGTTGACTGATCCGAAATTCGGGACTATCCAATTCGCCAAAAGCAAGCAATCAAAGAAGTCAATTCAGGACGTGGCCGACGCTTATCAAAAAGTGGTTGATGGAAGCGCGAAGAGAATCGACTGGCTGAAATTACGAAACGACGCCTACGCCGCCGCCGCCGCCGCCGCCGCCGCCGCCTACGCCTACGCCGCCGCCGCCGCCGCCGCCTACGCCTACGCCGCCGCCGCCGCCTACGCCGCC
>Ga0210401_10004786_pt1 | contig 14050 bp, 5 predicted proteins | sample IncBWH32MmetaG_FD_150866 | JGI IMG/M metagenome (GOLD analysis project Ga0210401, IMG submission 150866) | Forest soil microbial communities from Barre Woods Harvard Forest LTER site, Petersham, Massachusetts, United States - Inc-BW-H-32-M | ecosystem: Environmental > Terrestrial > Soil >... | reverse complement strand
AGTAAATGCGCGCGCCGCGCGAGTTGTGCTCCCCGCGCAAACCCCGCGACCCTACATTCAAAAATTAAAGTGATCCCCCGCTAGCCGCATTCGCCCGCAGATGCTAAAATTAGCCAAGCCAATTTGTTCCTTAGGCCCGTAGCTCAGTTGGTTAGAGCGCTACCTTGACACGGTAGAGGTCTGCGGTTCGAGTCCGCACGGGCCTACCACTCGTTTCAATGCTTTAGAGGGATTTCTTCGGAATCCTTCAAAAACTTCACCTGTAATTCTTCACCTGTAAATTAGAGTTTTTGTTGAGTCGGAGTCGTTGTTGCGAGAATGCGGTCCAATTTTAATGCATGTGAGAGCAAGCGACTTTGGCTAAATCGCTTTCCGATCAATGACCACTCCTGACCTCTAAACAAATACGAAATGATCTGGTCGGGTGCTACCATTCCGAAGGATCGATGTCCTGGGGGCAATAGACCATGAGCTGGATTAATGCTGAAAGCGGCGCCGGTTTGGGTGCCAACCGACGACCGGACGGAGATTGGGAATTTTCAGTGTGGGCCCCGGATAGAGAAAAAGTTGCAGTCCATCTTTTCGGTTCGCATGATCGTGTCATCCCAATGACCAAGAATCAGCTTGGCTACCACCAAGTTTTAATAAGGGATATCGAACTCTCGTCTCGTTACCTTTATCAGCTTGATGATTTACAAGAATTTCCAGATCCCGCATCTCGGTTTCAACCGGACGGCGTTCATGGCCCTTCCGAAATCGTCGACTTGTCTGCGTTCCAATGGACCGATGCCGGCTGGAAAGCTCCACGCCTCGAGGAGAGCATCTTCTACGAGCTCCACGTGGGTACGTATTCTGAAAAAGGATCGCTGGATGGCGTGTGCTCACATTTAGCGGAGCTGGCTGATCTCGGCGTAACCACGATCGAATTGATGCCAGTCGCACAGTTTCCTGGATCGCGTAATTGGGGCTACGACGGCGTCTATCCATTTGCCGTCCAGAGCACTTACGGAGGTCCACTTGCGCTTCAGCGGTTCGTGAACGCCGCACATGCTCATGGGCTTGCTGTCGCACTGGATGTCGTATACAACCACCTTGGACCTGAAGGAAACTATTTAGGTCAATTCGGGCCCTATTTTACAGACCGTTATAGAACGCCGTGGGGGCAAGCTATCAATTTCGATGGTCCCCGGAGCGACCCTGTTCGTCAGTTTTTTATCGAAAACGCGATCTATTGGTTCGACAAATACCACATCGATGCTTTGAGGCTCGATGCGATTCACGGTATATACGATTTTGGCGCTTTTCACATTTTGGCGGAGTTCGAAAATCAAGTCCAGATCGCGAGTAAAAGGATCGGACGTGATTTCTGCTTAGTAGCGGAAAGCGATTTAAACAATTCGAGAATCTTGCTGCCTTCCGAAAAAGGCGGATACGGGCTTCCCGCTCAATGGAGCGATGATTTTCATCACTCCTTGCACACGCTTCTTACGCGCGAAACACAGGGCTACTATGCCGATTTCGGTAGTGTCGGCCACTTGGCGAATGTTCTTCGCGATGGATGGTTTTACCACGGACAATATTCCAGGTTTCGGCGCCGACGGCATGGAAATTCTCCATGCGGAATTCCTCGGTCGCATTTTGTGGGATATAGCCAGAATCATGATCAGATAGGCAACCGCGCGTGTGGCGAACGCCTGAGTACATTGGTCAACTTCGAAGCGCAAAAATTGGCCGCAGGAATGACGTTGCTCTCGCCCTTTGTCCCGCTTCTATTCATGGGCGAGGAGTATGGGGAGCCGTCGCCGTTCCTGTATTTCACGAGCCACGGAGACAACGATTTGGTCGAGGCAGTTCGCTGTGGGCGCCGTGAAGAATTCTCCGAATTCGGGTGGAGCAACGAAGTGCCCGATCCTCAGGACGAGACAACATTCGCGAATTCGAAGCTGCAACACAACTTACGAAATACTGATCCGCATCGCACATTGCGGCTCTTCTACCAAGAACTAATTCGATTTCGCAGGGAAAATCATTTCGGCGCGGAAGCGAATTTGGAAATTATGGAAAGCGAGAATCCACCGACCCTGACCGTTTCCAGGAATGCGGCTGAACGACGGTGGCTGATGATTTTTAACTTCGGAGCCGACTCGGTTGATCTCCCTTCCGTATCGCCCAAAGAACACTGGACTACGGAACTATATTCGGCCGACTCACGATGGCTAGGGCAGAGTGATGATTTTCCACGCACGGTGAATCCAATGGAAACCATTACGCTAACAGGCCAGTCGTTTGTTGTGCTTAGCCGCGAAGTGAAAGATTAGGGACCGTCTGCAGTGTTTAAATGTTTTACTTTCCTCGGGCAGCTGCTTTTGATTCGCGACAAATTGCTTTACTGAACTACAAGAATATTACCTATTGTAAGAATCTACTCTGGCTGATGTGCAAAATCTAAAGCAAGACAGTTCAACTCCAGTTAACATCACTTGATGCAGTTATCTGCTCCTTTTTAAACACTCAATTAATCTCTCAAAGTTTAAAGATATACAGTAAATCGAGTACAGCGAAACCGGTCTGTGACCCTATACGATATGGAAATGAAGTATGACTGTATTCATAAGCATTTCTACAGACCACTGCGAGATAATTCTTGTCTCGAAATCATGAAGATTCAGGACTTTGGCGACAGGTATCATCACTGGGATGAATCGGTGAACAATTTATCCACCGTATATCTAAAATCTCAAAAAATAGTGACCGGTGCGGCAATGCTTCAAGAGATGCCCTGTTTCAAATGAGCCAGCGGCTAAGGATCCCCGGTGAGCTAATCCATGACTGAATGTCCCTTTCCAGTCGCAACGTACCGGCTTCAGTTCAACGCCGATTTCCGGCTGTTCGACGCGACCAGTCTTGTTGAGTATCTCGCGAAACTCGGAATCACGGACATTTACGCCTCGCCCATTCTTACGAGCCGCAAAGGCAGCAGGCACGGTTATGACGTCACGGATCCTACGCAGATCGATCCGGACATCGGAACGGTCAACGATTTCGAACAATTGCAAAACGAACTCATGAAACATGAAATGCGATTAATTCTGGATATCGTGCCGAACCACATGGCCGCCAGTAGTGAAAACCGCTGGTGGATGGACGTTTTGGAAAACGGCAGCGAATCCGTCTTCGCCTCTTATTTCGATATTGATTGGCATCCACCTACGCGGAATCTGGAAGGAAAAGTGCTGTTGCCTGTGCTTGGCCGCCCGTTCGGTGAAATCCTGGATAACGGCGAATTGCGACTCACATTGGATAACGGGAAATTCTTCGTTCAGTATTTTGATTCAATTTTTCCGCTTATGCCTCGATCTTATCGTCGGCTCCTCAAGCACCGTATTGACGAACTGAAAAACGTATTATCTGAGGATTCGCCAGACTTTCAGGAGTATTCGGGGATCATCGCTGCATTGTCGTCACTCTCGGAATCCACTCGATCGAAATCGGAGGCCGAGAACCGAGTCCGATTGGATGGAGTTCGTGAACGGCTGCAGCGTTTGCTGACTGACAACTCTGAAATCGCCGCCTTTGTTAATGAAAACATCATCGTATTCAATGGCAGGTCGGGTGACCCGGCCAGCCTCTGCGCGCTCGAACATTTGTTAGGCGAACAACATTTCCGGCTCGCGTACTGGCAAGATCGCAATCAGGCGATTAATTACCGCCGCTTCTTTGCGATTTCAGACCTTGTCGGAATGCGCGTTGAGGATCCACTCGTTTTCGATGCTACCCACGACCAGATTTTTCACCTTTGTGCGAAAGGGGCTATACGAGGCCTGCGAGTCGATCACATCGACGGATTGCGCGACCCGGTAGGTTACCTGAACCGACTCCAGGAGCGCTTGGTCGCCTCGCAACCTCCCGAATCCGGCCCCCCGTATGTCCTGGTCGAAAAGATTCTTTTGAACAATGAATCTCTGTCCGAGGACTGGGCAGTTTCCGGTACCACCGGTTATGAATTTTTGAACGCGGCGAATGGCTTATTCGTATGTCCGTCCGGCGCATGCAGGCTGGAGAAAATATATTTCGATTTTATTTCCAAAGAGATGAATTTTACGGATGTCATATACGAGAAAAAGAAACTTGTAATGAATACGCTGCTGCGAGTCGAAATGCGGTCACTCGGGCGCCAGCTGGCCGACCTTGCCGCCCACGACCGTTACGCGAGGGACATTTTGCGCCCGGAGTTGATGGACGCCCTGATCGAGGTAACCGCGTGCATTTCTGTTTACCGGACTTACATTCGAAATCTGGATGCGCCCGATTCCGCGAAGCTGATGATCGAGCGCGCCATCGAAGAAGCAGGAAGGCGCCGGCCGCGTCTTAGCCGCAAGTGCTTCGCATTCCTTGGCGATGTCCTCACACTTTCGAACCCTCCGCACATTCTTCCCGATCAGCGTGAGGAGCGTCTCGCCTTTGTGATGCGCTGGCAGCAGTTCACCGGACCTATCGTGGCGAAAGGCATCGAAGATACGGCGCTATACGTTTACTACCCTCTACTTTCTCTGAATGAAGTCGGAGGGAATCCGGAACCTTCGAAGATATTGGGATGGGAAAAATTCGTCGAATTTATAAGGGGCCGACAACGGCTCTGGCCGGATTCCTTGAACGCCACTTCTACTCATGATTCGAAGCTAAGTGAAGACGTCCGCGCAAGGCTGAATGTCCTCTCAGAGATTCCCGATGAGTGGGCAAAAGAAATTTCAGAATGGTCGAAGGAAAATGAACTCCATAAACAGGTGGTTGGTCGGCGCAAAGTGCCTGATGCCAATGAGGAATATCTAATCTATCAGGCGGTTATCGGCATCTTGCCTGCTGATCGATCCGAATTGAATTCGATCTCAGAGCGCCTTCAGGCCTACGCCATAAAAGCGATTCGGGAAGCTATGGTTCACACGCGTTGGACGGAACCCAATACGGCTCATGAACTGTCTGTGAGCAGGTTCATTCAAAAGGTCATTTCCCCCCAGGAAAATTCCGCATTTTTGTCCAGAATCGCGCCTTTTCTACAAAAGGTGGATCATGCCGGCATGATTAATGGTCTCAGCCAGGCATTGCTGAAAATTACATGTCCAGGGGTTTCAGATTTTTATCAGGGCTCCGAATTTTGGAATCGCAACCTCGTGGATCCCGACAACCGCGGCCGTGTCGACTTTCAAATTCGAACCGACGATCTCCAAGCCTTGGTCGACTGCGCGCATGGCGAGACGATGGAGATTGCCAACAACTTGCTGACTCAATGGCATGACGGGCGCGTTAAGCTATATATGATTTGGAAGGCGCTCGGCTACCGGCGTCAGCATCCGGTTTTGTTCAGGGAAGGAGAATTTATTCCCCTGGAAGTAGTCGGCGACCAATTCCATCACATCATTGCTTTCTTGAGACGGCACGGAAAAGAACAGGCACTTATTGTGATTCCGAGATGGGTGGCAAATATGCCGAATAGTGTAGATACAATTCTGGCTGGAAGATTTTGGCGAGGAACCAATCTACGGCTGCCACCGACAACTTCGAACTCCTGGCGCAATGTCTTTACTGCAAAGGCTTGCGATATCAAGATTGAAGGTAATAATTCGTTCATTGCGGTCGGTGATTTGCTTGCGGATTTTCCGGTAGCTCTGCTGGTTCCGAGCGAAACCTCAACGGCGGGCATGTAGCTGAGGCGTGTCAAATGAGTGCATCAAGAGAAATTCGTAAATGCGTCAAAGGTTGAACTCTTGCGACAAACATGTTGCCCTAGTATGAAGGTGCACAGCCCTGGAAGATAATTTTACAAGGGTCTTTAGACTAATTGCATTTTATGACGAGGAGGTCTCGCGTGCCGGAAGAGCGAGCTGACGGGCGTCGTCGAGTCGTAATCGAGTGTGTTTGGCCTCAAATTGATTCCGGCCATTTTCCGATTAAGCGCGTCGTTGGAGAAACGGTGGTCGTGGAAGCGAATGTGTTCGCAGACGGCCATGACCAGGTTGCATGTCAGCTTTTATTCTGGCAGGAAAATGACAAAGCGGAGCACTCGTTGCCCATGAAACATATTGGCAATGATCGGTGGCGTGGTGAGTTTCCTGTCCTGCACGTGGGGCGATACGAATATACGGTAGAAGGCTGGATCGATCGTTTCAAAACATGGCGCAGTGACTTGATAAAGCGAATGGATGCGGGGCAGAACGTTCACATTGACTTCCTTATCGGAGCCCAGATCATTCAGGATGTGGCCTCACAAGCCACTGGCGAAGACGCGGACCTCTTGCGCCGAAGTATGCGCCAACTGCGTGAGGAAAAGGACGAAGAGTCGAGGAAGAATGTCGCTGTCGACTTAGAACTACTGAATACTGTTCAGCGCTGCCCGGACCGTCAACTCGTTACTCAGTACGAGAAGCGATTGGCCGTAGTTGTTGATCGTGAAAAGGCGCGATTCTCTGCATGGTACGAAGTATTTCCCAGGTCATGCTCGACCGAGCCTGGGCGGCATGGAACCCTGCGAGATTGCGAAGCTATGCTTCCATACATCGCATCCATGGGTTTCGATGTCGTATATCTTCCGCCAATCCATCCGATCGGACAGACATTTCGCAAGGGGAAAAACAATTCAGTCTCAGCACAACCGGATGATGTTGGCAGTCCATGGGCGATCGGCTCTGAAGAAGGCGGTCATACTTCCATTCATTCAAAGTTGGGAACACTGGAAGATTTCAAGCATTTCATTTCCAGCGCGAATGGACACGGGCTTGAGGTCGCTCTGGATATTGCATTCCAATGCTCACCGGACCATCCGTACGTCAAGCAACATCGGGAGTGGTTTCGGACACGCCCGGACGGCACGATACAATATGCCGAGAATCCGCCTAAACTATATCAAGATATTGTCCCACTCTATTTCGAATGCCCCGAATGGAATGCGCTCTGGATTGAGCTAAAGGAAGTTGTTCTTTTTTGGGTAAGGCAAGGAGTGCGCATCTTTCGCGTCGATAATCCACATACGAAGCCCTTTTCATTTTGGCAATGGTTAATTGACGATATTAAGAAGCAGCATCCGGATGTGCTATTCCTCGCGGAGGCGTTCACGAGGCCTCATGTGATGTATCGGCTCGCCAAAATAGGTTTTTCCCAATCCTACACCTATTTCGCCTGGCGCAACACCAAACAGGAATTGACGGAATATTTCAACGAACTTATGCAGCCCGAAATACAGGAATATTTTCGGTCGAATCTTTGGCCGAACACTCCTGACATTTTACCAGAGTTTCTACAAGTCGGCGGGCGCCCTGCATTCATGATCCGATTTATTCTGGCGGCGACGATGGGTGCCAGCTATGGAATTTACGGGCCGGCTTTCGAACTATGCGAAAACACTTCTTACCAATCGGGAAGCGAAGAATACCTGAATTCGGAGAAGTACGAGCTCAAGCATCGCGATCTTAATTCAGCCTGGATTTTGAAGGATTTTATTGCTCGGATCAATCTGATCCGCAAACAGAATCCGGCGTTGCAGAGTAATCGCAAACTGCGCTTCCACGCAACCGATAACCCCTCGTTGATTTGTTACAGCAAAACAACCGAAGATCTTTCCAACATTATTATCGTCGTCGTTAATCTCGATTCGTTCCACGCCCAAGCAGGTTGGATTGATCTCGATCTCAATGCGCTCGGACTTGATGCGGCTCACGCCTTTCAGGTCCATGATTTGTTGGGAGAAGGCCGGTATCTGTGGCAAGGAGCGCGGAACTATGTCGAACTAGCACCTGAGAGTTTACCAACGCACATCCTGCATGTGCGCCGTTGGGTTCGCACGGAAACGGATTTTGACTATTACCTTTAGATGAATCGATCCAGCCCAATTTCCGCAGTAGCTATGGAAAGGAGGCGCCATGTCGCAATCGACCTTGAGTGAGTTCGATCGTTACCTGCTTGCAGAAGGTACCTATGACCGCGCGTATGAGAAGTTGGGCGCTCACCTAAGTGAGAGAAACGGGCAACGCGGCGTGCAGTTTGCCGTCTGGGCGCCGAACGCAGAAAGTGTTTCAGTAATTGGAGATTTTAATAATTGGAATCCATCGACTGACACCATGCGCCCCAGTTCGGCAGGTGTTTGGGAAGATTTCGTGCCGGATATTGGATCCGGATTCGTCTATAAATATCATGTGGAATCGCGTAATCGACGCTATGTAGTCGATAAGGCCGACCCATTTGGTTTCGCCGCCGAAATTCGACCTCGTACAGCCTCATGCGTGTGGGACTTGCAAGATTATTCCTGGCTTGATGGTTCCTGGATGGCGAACCGGGCAAAAAATAATTCCCTCAATTCTCCAATTTCAATTTACGAGGCGCATCTTGGCTCTTGGATGCGTGTGCCCGAGGAGGCCCACCGGTGGCTAACCTATCGTGAAATGGCTCCTCTCCTAGCCGATTATGTCCATGACGCAGGTTTCACGCATGTCGAATTTCTCCCCGTCATGGAACATCCCTTCGATGGTTCGTGGGGATATCAAATAATTGGTTATTTTGCTCCGACCAGCAGGTTCGGCACTCCCTCCGATTTCATGTTTCTCATCGATTACCTTCATCAACGAGGAATTGGGGTCATCCTGGATTGGGTTCCTGCGCATTTTCCAAAGGATGAAGCCGGACTCGGTTATTTCGATGGAACTCACCTCTATGAGCACGCAGATCCGAAACAGGCGGAACAACCGGACTGGAACACCTTCGTTTTCAATTACGGACGCAATGAGGTCCAAAGCTTTCTGATTAGCAATGCCATGTTCTGGTTTGACAAGTACCATGTCGACGGGCTTCGCGTCGATGCGGTCGCGTCGATGTTGTATCTCGATTATGGTCGACGTGAGGGGCAATGGATACCCAATCGTTATGGCGGGAAGGAAAATTTAGAAGCAATTCATTTTATGAGAGAGGTGAATAAGCGCGTTTACGAATCCTTTCCTGACGTGATAATGATCGCTGAAGAATCGACAGCTTGGCCGCAAGTATCGAGGCCTATCTATCTCGGAGGTCTTGGATTTGGCCTCAAGTGGAACATGGGTTGGATGCATGACATGCTGGACTACATGTCGCAAGACCCGATCTTGCGCAGCTATCACCACAGCCAGATCACTTTTAGCCTGGTCTATGCGTTTGCTGAGAATTTCATTCTACCTTTCTCGCATGACGAGGTCGTTTATGGAAAAGGCTCCATGCTTCGGAAGATGCCCGGCGACGATTGGCAGAAATTTGCGAACCTGCGGCTTCTTTACGGTTTCATGTTTGGCCATCCTGGAAAAAAACTTCTATTCATGGGGGATGAATTTGGGCAATGGTCGGAGTGGAATCATGAAGCGAGCCTCGAATGGCATCTGCTGAAGAATCCATTTCACGCGGGGCTGTTGCGGTGGGTGCGAGATCTCAATACCTTATACCGCGGTCAGTCTTCGCTCTACGAATCTGACTTTAATGCTGCCGGCTTCGAGTGGGTCGATTGCAAGGATTCACAACGAAGCATTATTAGTTTTCTTCGCCGCGGACTCACGGAGGATGACCAAATTCTTTTTGTGTGTAATTTTACTCCTGTCGTTAGAGAGAACTACCGCGTGGGTGTTCCGCTGGAGGGTTTCTGGAAAGAAATCCTGAACAGCGACGCACCCTTATATGGTGGCAGTGGACAAGGAAATTTCGGAGGTTTGTCAGCCATCCCACTTCCGATTCATGGCCGGCCTTACACATTGAACATGACACTTCCTCCTCTCGGGATTGTCGCGTTCCAGCCGGAATCCCAGTACGGCAGATAAAGCGCGAAGAAAGGCATTATGGCAAAACAACCGGGCAGTGCAGGCGATCCTCTCTGGTACCAAAATGCAATCATTTATGAGCTGCACGTGCGCGCCTTCAAGGACAGCAATGCGGATGGGTTCGGTGATTTCCCGGGTTTGATACAGAAATTAGACTACCTGCAAGATCTGGGCGTGACGTGCCTGTGGCTGCTGCCTTTTTTTTCTTCACCGCTTAAGGATGATGGATACGACATTTCCGACTACCTGAATGTCCACCCGATGTATGGCACGATTGATGATTTTCGGACGTTCCTGGACGCCGCTCACGACCGGGACCTGCAGGTAATGATCGAACTGGTGGTCAATCACACTTCCGATCAACATCCGTGGTTTCAAGCGGCGCGTTTAGCTCCACCACATTCGCCAGAGCGGGACTTTTATGTGTGGAGCGACACCGACCAGAAATACAAAGACGCCCGAATTATCTTCACCGATACCGAAAGATCCAACTGGACCTGGGACCCTATCGCCAAGCAATATTACTGGCATCGTTTTTTTTCCCACCAGCCGGATTTGAACTATGACAATCCAAGAGTCGTCGAAGAAATCCTCAAGGTGATGCGATATTGGCTGGACATGGGCGTTGATGCGCTGCGTGTCGATGCCATCCCATACCTGATCGAGCGCGACGGCACCAGTTGCGAGAATCTTCCGGAAACGCATGCAATCATCAAGAAGCTTCGTCAGGAAATTGATTCGGGATATTCCAATCGAATGCTGATGGCAGAAGCCAATCAATGGCCAACTGACGTGCGACCGTATTTCGGGGACGGCGATGAATGCCACATGGCATTTCATTTTCCATTGATGCCGCGCATCTATATGGCGCTGCGCCAGGAAGATCGCATGCCCATCACCGATATCGTCGCACAAACCCCCGACATTCCTGAGACCTGCCAATGGGGCTTATTTTTGAGAAATCACGATGAGCTGACGCTCGAGATGGTAACCAATGACGAAAGAGATTATATGTACCTCGCCTATAGCGCGGACCCAAGAATGCGTATCAACCTGGGCATCCGCAGGCGTCTGGCGCCACTGGTTGACAACAATAGCAGACGAATCGAACTGCTAAACAGTCTGCTGCTTTCATTTCCCGGCACTCCGGTGCTGTACTACGGAGACGAAATAGGAATGGGAGATAATATCTATCTCGGAGACCGCGACAGTGTTCGGACTCCAATGCAGTGGAGCGCGGACCGCAACGCTGGATTTTCCACCGCAACGCCTGCCAGGTTATACAGCCCCGTCATTATGGATCCGGTCTGGGGATACGAAGCGATTAACGTCGAAGCCCAACAGAGTGACACATCCTCACTCCTCCACTGGATGCGAAACATGATCGCTTTGCGCAAACTTTTTCGGGTGTTCGGGCGCGGCACGATCGAGTTTCTCAACCCAATTAACCGAAAAATCTTGGCGTATATTCGGTGCTACGACGGTGAGCAGGTTCTGTGTGTCGCCAATCTCTCCCGTTTCGCCCAGCCGGTCGATCTCGATCTTTCAAAACTTGAGGGCATGATCCCTGTAGAGATGCTCGGGTACGTGGAATTTCCAACCATTGAGCATGCGCCGTACCGGCTGACATTAGCGCCATACAGTTTTCTCTGGCTGGAGCTTCAGCGGAAGACCAAACCCGCGGAAACCAGTGTTGCTGGCGCTGAATATGTACCATTCGATGTAACTGCTGGTTGGGAAAGCCTTCTCGAAGGCCCGGGCCGTGAGCGGCTGGAGACTGTGGATCTTGTGGAATACCTGCCGAAGCAGCGCTGGTTTGCCGGGAAGTCACGCCGAATCCAGACGACGAAAATCCTAGATTCAGCTGAATTGGACGCATCGCATTCGGCCGTCACTCTGGTTGAAGTAGGGTTCGATCACGGATCATCGGAGACGTATCAATTGCCGCTCGCCATGACGTTCGGAGAGGTCGGAGATGAATTGCGAAGAGCGGCCCCGACCGCAGGCATTGCCAGCATTACATCGAAGAGAGTAGGCGGCTTGTTGTACGATGGAACTTTTGACGACAAAGCGTGCGCGGAATTGTTCTCACTGATCGAAAAGGGCCGCAAATTAGAGGCGCGCAACGGCCATGTCCAAGGGGTGCGCGGCAAAGCTTTTCAGGATATTTTGGGATCCGGGGAGGCTCCATTGCAGGTGCGTCGCGGCTCGGCCGAGCAAAGCAATACCTCGATTCTATTCGGGAACCAGTTCATCCTCAAGCTGTTCCGTCGCCTGGAAGCAGGTGTGAACCCGGATTGTGAGATCGGCCAGTACCTTACCGAGAAAACAAACTTTGGTGGAATCCCTCCGTTTGCCGGTTTGATCGAATACACGCCGGCACCGAATGGTGAACCGACCGTGCTCGCGATGCTGCAGGGTCTAGTGCCGAACGAAGGCGACGGTTGGAAGTGGACGGTCGAGGAGCTCGACCGCTATTACGAAACGAGTGCCGCCGCAGCTTTTCCGGAAAACGCAAGCGACGAACTTGGTGATCCACTCGATCTTTCCGAACGCCCAACGTCTCAACTTGCTCAAGACCACGTAGGCATTTATCTCGATTCCGCGGCAGTGCTTGGCCGCCGTACCGCCAAATTGCATCTGGCCTTGGCGTCACCAACAGAAAATCCGGATTTCGCGCCCGAACCACTTACCGAAGATTATCTCAATGCGCAGCTTGCAGACGCCCGTCAACATGCAGCAGGTGTCTTCGATATCCTGAAGGAGCGCGTATCCAATCTGCCGGATGAGGAAGTTGAAATCGCAGCTTCGGTGCTGAGCCGGAGGCGTCGGATTCTCGAACATTTAGGAAATTCGAAATTTGAGGGCCTTCAATCACAACGGATTCGAATTCACGGAGATTACCATCTTGGACAAGTGCTGCGGGTCAAGACCGATTTTGTGATTCTAGATTTTGAAGGCGAGCCCGCTCGATCTTTGGCGTATAGGCGCTCCAAACAATGCGCGTTAAAGGATGTGGCAGGCATGTTGCGCTCGTTCAGTTATGCTGCGTATGGGACGCTAATTAATTACACCGCGCGGCATCCCGAGGATCTTGCGCGTCTCGAACCCTGGGCACAGCTCTGGGAGCGATACGTGGCAGCAGAATTTCTACGAGCTTATCGCAATACTGCGCAAGGCGCGGACTTTCTCCCCTCGAGCAAGGCCGACTTTCGGAAGTTGCTTGACGTCTTTCTACTGGACAAGGCGCTATATGAAATACTCTATGAATTGAACAGCCGTCCCGAATGGGTTCGCATCCCTATGTTTGGAATAATGTCGCTCCCAATATGAATTATTTCAAATGCGTGTACACTGCCAAAATAAGGGGCGATCTGGCTTAATAAAGGACTGAACTTTGGAAGTAGACTCCATCCCGCAACAAACGCAGGAAAAGGCCGCGCAAATCGATAGCGCTGATCTCGTGGTAGGCCTTTTCGCCGGTTTAAACCAACAAAACATATCGCTGCTGTACGAGGGACTTCGCGCATTGCCCGGATCCCTACGAATCGTGGTGCTGCAAAGCGACCCTGCAGGAAACAAGGCTACGCAAAATTCGCTATCGGCCGAAGGGAATTCGTCGCTGTCCGTGCTGCCCTGGTCTAACGTAATTCCGGACCTTGCGGGGGGACCTATGCAGAGCATATCCGTTGCGTGTCGATCGCTTTTCGCGACGACCGAAAAAATGGGTGCTCGCGGGTGCTGCCTCGTTGCATCCGAAATGGAAGGCGAAATGCCCCAATGGGTTTGCCAGTTGGTTCAGCCTCTGCTCGAATCGGATTTCGACTTGGTCGTGCCGTACTATGCGCCCCGCAAGTTGCAGGGATTGCTGAATAACAGCATTGTCTATCCACTCACACGAAGTTTATACGGAATGCAAATTCACAATCCGCTCGGTCCGGACGTGGGCGTTTCACGACGGCTGGCCCAGAAGATGCTCGGAAATAATCGGAACGCTAACGCCGGATCGAGCCAGTCGCATCCACTAGCTTCGCTTACGCCAGCAGCTGTCTGCGATAACTTGCAAATATGTCAAGTGCACGTCGGAGCGCGCATCTATCCGCCAACGGATTGGGTGAACATGAGCTCTCTGCTAGCCCAAGTGTTGAGCCCGATCTTCATTGAAATGGAGCGATATGCCCCCTGTTGGCAAAGAACGCGGGGCACCGTTTCTTTCCCGGCACGTGGTA
>Ga0210401_10004783_pt1 | contig 14053 bp, 10 predicted proteins | sample IncBWH32MmetaG_FD_150866 | JGI IMG/M metagenome (GOLD analysis project Ga0210401, IMG submission 150866) | Forest soil microbial communities from Barre Woods Harvard Forest LTER site, Petersham, Massachusetts, United States - Inc-BW-H-32-M | ecosystem: Environmental > Terrestrial > Soil >... | reverse complement strand
GGCCCGCTTCATTCTCGGTGAATCGTGGAGTGAATTGTAGGTTACGGGCTAACTGCATATCCATCAATGCCAACGGATTCAAACTAAGCATGTATGACGATCGACCCTTGACCCTTCGTCCGCCCCAGGGGATAATTACGCGCCCTTGGAACGCCAGTCTCCAACGCTTCCGAGACATCCATTGGGCTGACTCCATTACTTGTGGGGTGAAACCTGCATGAAGAATGTGCGCCTCTCCGTTATCGTGTCGACCGTGCTGACAATGGCTATATCTGCAAATGCCCAAACCTTTTCCGTGCTCTACAACTTCGGGACCAACAACGGCGACCCGCTGAATCCTCAATATGAAGGCGTGATTGCGCAGGGTCGAGATGCGAACTTGTACAGCACAACGCCCAACGGCGGAAACCAATCGGCGGGCGCCGTTTTCAAGATGACACCATCGGGGGAATTGACGGTGCTGTACAACTTTGATGGCACGGACAGCGGAGGGCCATATGGAGGCCTGACTTTGGGGACGGATGGAAATTTCTATGGCACAGCTAGCTTTGGAGGAACTTCTGGCTTCGGTACTGTTTTCAAGATCACACCGAGCGGAGGTCTCACCGTGCTCTACAGCTTTGGAGGCACGAGCGACGGAGCATCTCCCACGGCTCCGCCGATTCAAGGAATGGACGGCAATTTTTACGGAACGACCGTGTACGGGGGAGCAGGATTTTATGGGACGGTTTACAAGATCACGCCCGGCGGTAAGTTCACGAGTCTCCACCAATTCAATTTGTCGGATGGGTATCGCCCCGAAGCTCCCTTGTTAGTTGGACGCGATGGCAATCTTTATGGAACCACGGAATCAGGTGGTTCCAACAACTACGGAACTATATTCAAGATCACGTCGACGGGCAGCTTCAAGGTACTGTACAACTTTGATTCGATTCATGGCGCAAACCCTGTGGGCGGTCTTGTACAGGCGAGTGATAGGAACTTTTATGGGACAACAATGCTTGGGGGAGCCTCCAACGCAGGAGTTGTTTTCAAGATAACGCCGACAGGGGTCCCCACGCTGCTCTATAGCTTCAATGGCACGACTGACGGGGGTACACCGCTGGCCAGCTTAGTTCAGGCGACGGATGGCAACTTTTACGGCGCTAATTACTCGGATTACGGGACTCTGTTTGAGATAACCCCCGAAGGAACATTCTCAGTCCTCTACACGTTCGATGTTTCCACTGGCGCAAATCCCGAAGTCACTCCTATGCAACACACAGATGGGGAGATATTTGGAGACTCGTCTGGTGGGGGCTTGAGCTTTGGAGGCACCTTCTACGGTCTCACTTTGGGTCTCGGACCGTCTGTGACTTTGAATCCCGCTTTCGGTCGGTTTCAACAGACAATCGGCATCCTTGGACAAGGTTTCACTGGTACCACTGGCGTTTCTTTCAACGGAGCGGCGGCCAGCTTCAATGTGGTTTCCGATACGTTCTTGACGGCTTCTGTTCCATTGCGCGCCACCACCGGCCCAGTGACCGTGGTGACCCCTAGTGGAACACTGACCAGCAACCACTCATTCCAGACATTAGAGGTCGCAATTTCAACCCAGAGCCCTTGAAGTGAAGGAGTCCACGACCAAGAGCACAAGAAAGGAAAGCGCAGGTTAGTACTGATGCACTTTGGAACGCTGAAGCACGGGACAGAATTAACCCGCTTTTTCCACTTCACACCCTCTTCTGTTCCAGTGCCTCAGTCGTCCTAGAGCACTCTTGACATCAATCCGCTTCAATCCCGCCACATTTTTCGAGGGGGAAACTGAGCCGTCCCACGGTTGGCGCTCCGCGTGAAGAACCTTTACGCAATAGTGACGTGCCAGGGCGGAAACTCGTGAAATCCCAAGCCCGTGACCAGAACTTGAGGAGACCATTCTTTCTCCGCAAGTGCTTGAGAAGAATGGCGGGGACGACGGGACTCGAACCCGCGGCCTCTGCCGTGACAGGGCAGCGTTCTAACCAACTGAACTACGTCCCCGGTTTTGCGACCGGAATGCCAATCTGGTGGGTAGTGCAGGACTCGAACCTGCGACCTCCTGCTTGTAAGGCAGGCGCTCTAACCAACTGAGCTAACCACCCCTCGCTCCCGACTTCACGCGCCGTAGGAGCCTTGCAAAAACATGAGGGGCGCTTCTCTGGAACTGTTTGCAGTATACGTGAGCGCCGGAAAGGGGGCAAACTCGAAGCGAGCATTCAAAGAAAGCATTTAGCGAACAGAGCTTGTTGCCGGATCAGCGAAAGCACCTGGCAACCAAATGCCAATTGCCAAGCGCCAATTGCTGGCTACAATGTCGCGTGCGGCGTTTGATCGTCAATGCGGATGATTTCGGGCTCACTGCCGGAGTGAATCGCGGGATTGTGGAGGCCCACGCCGCCGGCATCGTGACTTCCACCACTCTCATGGCCAACTCCACGGCATTCGACGACGCCGTTCAACTCGCGCAATCAAGCCCAACACTTTCCGTAGGCTGTCACCTGGTTCTGATCGACGGCTCTCCGCTGCTCGCTGCCGACAAAGTCCCGAGCCTGATGAATCCCGGCAATCCCAGTCACTTCCGGCAAAACCTCAGTGGCTTTGCCTTGCGGGCATTGAGTGGGCGTCTGGATCCTGACGAAATTGAAGCCGAGGCCACCGCGCAGATCCGCAAGCTGCAATCCGCAGGCATTCGGGTCTCGCATATCGACACTCACAAGCACACTCACATGTTTCCCCAGATATTGCGACCCTTGTTACGAGCGGCGCAAGCTTGCGACGTGCGGGCAGTTCGTAATCCGTTTGGGCGGGTGGTTTTCTCTCTGGTCGCGAGCCATCCGGGATTGTGGAAACGATACGGTCAGGTACGTCTGCTGAATGTCTGGCAGGGAAACTTTCGCCAGGCCGTCGCGGACAGTGGAATGATCACGACGGACGGCAGCCTGGGTGTGGTCGCCACCGGCGCACTCGATGATCGGCTGATTCAGTTCATCCTGGAAACTCTTCCCGAGGGTACCTGGGAATTGGTAACACACCCCGGCTACAACGATGCTGACCTACAGGGGGTTGCCACTCGTTTACGCGAATCGCGCCAGTTGGAATTGAAAGCTCTGACCTCGGCGAGCGCCCGCCAACTGCTGGGCCACAAGGGGATCCAGCTGATTTCGTACCGTGACTTGGCGTAACCCCGCGGACCGCGCAGTCCAGCCGTACACGGCCTTTAGGCATCCGGAGGCGCTTACGTTGGTAACCAACCAAGGTCACCGGTTCGCGGTTATGATAAGCAAGACTTTCACATTCACTCATCAGGTAGCGGAGTCCATGGATAAAAGACCGGAGAGCCGGATCGAAGCCCAAATCCTTGTGCGAGTCTGGGGCATGGATGCGGACGGCCGTCCCTTTTTTCAGAATGCCAATGCCGGCAAGATCTCTAGCGAAGGGGCGCAGATCTCGGGCATCGCTCACCCGCTGAAGGCCGGCGATATCATCGGTATTCAGCACGGCGACAAGAAAGCCCGCTTCAAGGTCATTTGGGTGATTGATGCCGGGGTAGCCAGAAAAATTGAGGCTGGCGTGCAACTGCTTCCCAACCAGCGCAGCCCGTGGCAAGACCTGGCTGCCTGGGAAAAACAGGAAGTTGGCACCGGCGAGAACAAACGGCGCTTCGTGAGGCACAAGGTTCTTTTCCCGATCGAGATCAGTTTCGACGACAATCGCAGGACGCAGATGCACACCCACGCGACTGACATCGGGGGCCGGGGTTGTTATGTTGAGAGTCTGCTCCCGCTTCCTTTGGGCACAAAGGTGAACATCAAGTTTTGGATGGACGAAGAGAAAGTCCAAACCAGCGGCATTGTGCGGGCCAGCGATCCCGGCGTAGGCATGGGGATTGAGTTTACCGCATTGGACAACACCGTCCAGGAACGCTTGCAGCTGCACCTCGACAAACTCGATGACGGGCTCGCCAGCCGTGAGGCCGCTGCCAAAGGCGCCAGCAACTCAGAGAGTTAGCGCCTCCCTTCCGCCCGAAATTCGGCAAAATCTGAATCCCATCGAACCGGTCGCCATCGAATGAAACAACCACATCAGGCTGGTGTGGAAAGGATCGGCATGAAGATCGGGATTACGTGTTATCCCACATATGGCGGCAGCGGGGTGGTCGCCACGGAACTCGGCCTGGAACTCGCGAATCGTGGCCACGAAATCCATTTCATCACCTACGCACAACCAATCCGGCTGACCGAACTGCATCCTAACATCCACTATCACGAAGTAGACGTGTCCCGTTATCCTCTTTTCGAGTATCCGCCCTATGACCTGGCTCTGGCCACGCGCATGGCGGAGGTTTCTGAGCTCTATGCGCTCGATATATTGCACGTGCACTATGCGATTCCGCACTCGGTAAGCGCTCTGCTCGCCCGCCAGATGCTCGCTGCCAAGCCGCGTGGGCAACGCCTGCCTTTCGTCACCACCCTGCACGGCACCGACATCACCTTGGTGGGACTCGACCGCTCCTATCTGCCCATCACCCGTTTTTCCATCGAAGAAAGCAACGGCGTCACCGCCATCTCAAAGTATCTGCGGGAACGGACGATGCGCGAGTTTGACGTAAAGAATCACATTGAAGTGATTTACAACTTCGTGAATTGTGATCTCTACTGCCGCGATGCCGGAGCCGCAACCCGCCGCCTCGAATATGCGCCCGACGGGGAACGCATCCTGGTGCATCTGTCAAATTTTCGTCCGGTCAAGCGGGTGACCGACACCATTGAGATCTTTGACCGGGTGCGGAAGAAAGTGCCGTCCAAGCTGCTGATGATTGGCGATGGCCCCGACCGCTCGCGCGCGGAGTGGCTGGCGGTCCAAAAAGGAATCCATAACGACGTTCTATTTCTGGGCAAGCAGGACGAGATCGGCGAAAAACTGGCGGTCGCGGATGTCATGCTCATGCCCAGCGAACTGGAGTCGTTTGGGCTGGCCGCGCTGGAAGCCATGGCCTGCCAGGTGGTGCCGATTGCCACGCGAGTGGGCGGCGTGCCCGAAGTGATTGAACACGGAATCAGTGGTTATCTGGCCGACGTGGGTGATGTGGACACCATGGCGAAATATGCGCTCGAGTTGTTGACCGACGATAACCGCCTGCAAACCATGGCCAAGGCCAGCCGGGCCATGGCGCAGTCCAGATTCTGCGCGTCGAAAATCGTCCCGCAGTATGAAGCGTTTTACCGGCGCACGCTGGAACGCTCTTCCTGAAGCGCCGCCGGGAGCGATCCTTCACTGTGCAGCACCGGCAGCCGCAGTCGAATCAGGGTTCCCTTGCCTTCATGACTGTCGATGGTCATGCGGGCAGTGTCGCCGTAGAGCACTTTGAGGCGTTCGGCAACGTTGGCCATACCGATGCCGGTTCCACCCAGCCCAGTAGGCCTTTCCAGCAGATTCGCGGCGCCCATTCCAACTCCATCATCCTCGACTTCGATAATTAACTTGGAATCGGTAAGACGGCTGCGCAGGAAAATGCTGCCGCCTTCGATCTTCGGTGAAAGCCCGTGCTTGATGGAATTCTCCACCAGCGGTTGTAGCAACATGCTGGGCACCATGGCGTCGAGCGAGGCGGGCTCCAGTTCCTTCACCACTTGCAACTTGTCGCGACCGAAACGCACGACTTCGATGTCGAGATAGTTATCGATGAACTCCAGCTCTTCGCGCAGTGGTACGAAGGCATCGCCGCTGCCCAGCAAGCGCCGCAGAATAGTGGCCAGCTTGATGATCAGTTCCCGCGCGGTGTCGGGATCGAAGCGCACCAGCGACGACACGGAGTTCAGCGTGTTGAACAAGAAGTGCGGGTTGATCTGGTTTTGCAGCGCCTCCATGCGGGAACGCAGCAGCAACCGTTCCTGCTCTTCCAGCTTGATTTGAATGCGCACGCTGTTCCAGATCTTAAGCTCGATGCCAATCACCATGATCGAAGCGGCGTAAATGAGAGACTCCACCCAATACTCCGGGCTCTCCAGGCTAAAGGTGGCGCGGGGCGAAAAATGTGACATCTCCGTCTGGATAAACCTCAACCCCACGATGGTCGCGAAAAACATGACCTGCCAGTCGAACCTTCGGGGAGCGGGGAGATTGCGGCGGATCATGCGATAAATGCTCAGGTCAATAAAGGGCGAAAAGGACCAGATATCCTCGCGATCGGGAGCCGCGTCCCGCAGTTGCCCGGACACCAATCCACAGATGATGGCAAATGGCAGAGTGGCCCATTCGCCATAGAGCAAAGCGGGAAGAGCGACCAAGGTCCCGCCCAACAAACCACAGAGACGGCCGCCAATCACGCCCAGCACAATCGCGGTTTCGAACGACAGATCGCCGGCCAGAAAACTGCGTGCGATGAGCCGGAACCAAACCCCGATGGCCAGTGGTCCCGCGACCCACAGCACCAGGTAGATTTTCTGCTTGAGAGAGCGGTCTTCGAGGAAAAGCAGCCGTTTGAACTCGACCGAACGAACCAGGATGCTGGCCACGGCGGCAGCGACGCCGAGCTTGATCAGCAGGTTGATAAGGATGAGGCGCTGTTCCATACGGGCTGAAGGAAATGTAGCACGTAGCCGGGGCTTTCCGGCCCTGCTTTGCGTGCCTGGCGGACTTTCTTTGCGCCTTCGCGGTTACTGGTCCCGCTGTTCCAACGACATCGAGACCTGATTGAGCTCCGCTTCGATTCCGGCCACTTGCGCCGGCCTTCCCTGAGCCATATCCTTGCTGCCGCCTCCGCGTCCGCCTACCTTGGCCAAAATCTCTTTCATCAGCGCACCCATGTCGAACGGTTGTCCGGCGGACTGAGCAAAAACCAGCGCAGCAGGATCAGACGTCGCTCCCAGCAAAGCCACCACGTTGGAACTGTGGCGTACGAGTTTCTGCGCCAGGAGTTTGATGAACGCCAGGTCGCGATCTGGAAACACGCGGACCACAACTTTGCGACCGCCATCCTCGGGCATTTTCTCCAGAATGTGGCCGGCCTGCATATCGGCCAACTCGGCGAGCACGTTCTCAGCCGACTTCTTCAACGTTCGTGATTCCTCCTGAGATTTTCGAACCTGCTCCGGCACGCCCCAAAGGTGCGTGGACAGCAGCCCTGCAGACTCGGCCAGCGTTGTGTAATCCCTGCGCGCAGTGCTGACCGCCCGTTTCCCGCAGACAAACTCCACACGCCATCCCTGGCGCACTTTCTCGATTTTCCTCAGCAAAATGCACCCGATCTGGCCCGTCGCCGTGACGTGGGTGCCGCCGCAAGCGGTCAGGTCGAAGTCATGAATGTCGATGAGCCGCAATTGGTCCCGCTCCGCCGGCGGCAACTTTCGCAGTCCCAGGTCCTTTGCTTCTTTGCTGGTGACAAAGCGAATGCTGACGTTGCGGTCTTCCGTAACGATATCGTTGGCCAGCGCCTGTGCGGTTTCAGCCTGTTTTGCAGTTAACCCCTTGGTATCGAGATCGATGGAGCAGGACTCCGTCCCCATGTGGAATGAAACCGTCGGCATGTCGAGAGATCGCACAAACGCCGCTGAAAGCACGTGCTGGCCGGTATGCTGCTGCATGTGGTCACGCCGGCGGTCAGCATCGATCAGACCGCGAACGCGGTTGCCAGCTTGAACTTGTGCGGGGTTCTCCAGGAAATGCACGATGGTGCCGTCCTCTTGTTCTGCCACCTCCGCGACCCGGAGTTTGCTGCCCTCGGCTGCCGCAGTGGGGACGATCCAGCCAGTATCAAACACTTGTCCACCACTGGTGGGATAGAACGCCGTCCGATCCAGAATGATAGCCGGACGCGAGTCCACAGTCGTTACATCGATCACGTCCGCGTCAAACTCGTACAGAAAAGAATCGTGATAATACAGGTGTTCAGTCATGGCTGAGTGTTGAGGGCTGAGTGCTTTAATACGGTCCGATGATCCCACCGATTTGCCGGGCGGCAGGCCGTGGCGCCTGCGATTTCTTCTGGCCTTCAATTACGTCCAGATACTTCAACCCCGAGCCGGTATTGAACAGCACCACGGTGTCTTCTGCGCCAAAAAACTCGCTGGCGCGCAGCTTGCGATATGCGGCCAGTGAAGCAGCGCCTTCGGGCGCTGCAAAGATCCCCTCGACACGCGCCCAGTGGCGCAGGGCATCCATGATTTCGTCGTCTGTCACTGCCAGCGCCAGGCCGCCGCTCTTCTTCAATATGTCGAGAATCAGGTAATCGCCGTAGGCCTTGGGAACCCGCAGCCCCGCCGCCAGCGTCGACGCATCCGGCCAGAGCTCCGCCACAGGCTTGCCTTCGTCCCAGGCCTTCGCAATCGGCGCGCATCCCGCCGCCTGTACCGCAACCATTTGCGGCCGCTCCTTGCCGATCCATCCCAACTGCTCCATCTCCTCAAACGCCTTCCACATTCCGATCAGCCCGACTCCGCCGCCGGTGGGATAAATGATTCCCTGCGGCATCCGCCAGCCAAGCTGTTCCGCGACCTCGTAACCCATAGTTTTCTTGCCCTCTACGCGGAACGGTTCTTTCAGTGTGGAAACATCAAACCAACCTGCTTTGTCTTTTTTCTCCGCAACCATGCGGGCACAGTCGCTGATCAAGCCGTCAACATAAGTGACGTGGGCGCCGTAGCTCTCGCACTCCACCCGATTGGCCAGCGGCACATCTTTGGGCATGAAGAGATGAGCTTCGATGCCGGCCGCCGCTGAATACGCTGCCAGCGCGCTGGCCGCGTTACCGGCTGAAGGGGCAGCCAGTTTCTTCAGGCCATACGCCTTTGCCATCGTGACCGCAGCCGACATGCCTCGCGCCTTGAAAGAACCTGTGGGATTCAGCCCCTCGTCTTTTATATAAATGGCAGCAAACTCGCGGCTGGGCAACATGGGAGTGAAACCCTCGCCCAAAGAAACCGGCTCAGCTTCAGGCAACACCTCGGCATAGCGCCACATGTTGGGAGTACGCCCTGCGAGCGAAGCCGCCGGAAACGTCTTTTTCAATGCTCCGAGGTCGTAGCGGACATACAGAACTCCGCCGTCCTTCGGACAGACGGTCTGGGGACGATCAGCGCTGAGATGCTGACCGCACTTGGTGCATTCGAGATAGCCGATGGCTGCCACGCAGCGAGTTTAACATTCCGATAATGGCCACGTGGAGGCGGACCTCCGCGCAGCCATGCTCCGCAGATTCTCAGCGAGAGAACTACCTCGCAGGGTCAACGAACCGCGCGTGATAGATGAGGTGGGTTGCAGAGTCGACCCAGGCCCTCAGTTCACCTTGAGCATACGCACGGCCTGGGCCAGCAGGCTCCAGAAAAAATTATCCACAACGCCTGCCAGCCCGGGAACATCAACTCCGGGCCGCGCGCCGGGTAACTCCTGCAAAAGTGTGAATAGAGTCGTGACCCGCTGGGTTGTCCAGGCACGAATCCTCCGCTGCTTGCCTGCCAAGTCCGGTTCCGACAAAACAGCTTCCTCCCAGGCACGGCAAGCGCCCAGGTAATGGAGATCGCGGGCGAAGCTCTCAAATTCCCTTTTGCTCGGGAAAGTGCTACGGTGTCGGTGACCAACCCCTGTTTCTGGAGTCGTCATGTCGTCGCGAACATTGCCGGTGCAGGCCAAAGAACTTTTCCAATATCTTTTTGAGCAAGCCTCTCTCGGAATCGCAGTAGAGGATATGGAGGGGACACTTTTGCTTGCTAACCCGGCGCTTTGTTCCATGCTGGGATACCGGGAAGACGAACTGTGCGGCATGAGCTGTTCCCAATTTGCCAGTCCCGAAGATTCCCAGGATGATTGGGCTCTGTTTCAGAAACTCTGTTCAGGAGCCATCGATCAGTACTCGCTGGAAAAACGCTACCTCAGAAAAGATGGCACGCCGCTTTGGGGACGTCTGAATGTGTCTCTCCTGAAGGCCACCGATGGAGGATCCACGCTGGTGTTTGCCTTTGTCGAGGACATCACGGATCGCAAGCGAACCGAAGAGACCATAAAACGGAGCGAATCAAATTACCACCTGTTCGTTTCGCAGAGCTCGGAAGGTATCTTTTGCCAGGAACTCGACCGCCCCATTCCCGTGGGATTGCCGGAAGACGAACAGATCCAGCGGATTCTGCATGAATCGCACCTGGGCGAGTGCAATGAAGCGTTGGCCCGGATGTACGGGATCTCTCCGTCCGACTTTGTGGGCAAGCGGCTTACAGAAACCGTGGATGCAAAGGATCCCGTGAACATCGAATTGACTCGCGACTACATCCGCGGCGGCTACCGTGCGGTGGATCGGGAGTCGCACGAGGTGGACTCGCAGGGAAATCCCAGGGTGTTCTTGAACAGTATGTTCGGGATTATTGAGAATGGCATGCTGCTGAGGACGTGGGGCATTCAGCGGGACATCACGGCTCGTCGCCAGGCCGAGCAAGCTCACGTGCGCGCTGAGCAGGCGCTGCGCGAGAGCGAAGAGCGGTTTCGTTTGGCCGCCCAGTCCGGAAAGATGTACGCGTATGAGTGGGACGTCGCCAGCGACGCGGTCATTCGATCTGCGGAACACGTGAATGTGCTCGGTTTCAGCGATCCGGCAAAGCAGCTGACCCGCCAACAACTTCTCGCCAGCATTCATCAGGAAGACCGGGCCATGTTTGTCACTTCGGTTGAACAGCTGACTCCCCAGAATCCAGCCATGCAGATCAGTTATCGCGTTTTGCGGCCCGATGGCTCGGTCATCTGGGTGGAGAAAAGCGCAAGAGGCTTCTTTGACCAACAGGGAAAACTGCTGCGGATGATAGGGATGGTGGTCGACATCACGGAGCGAAAGCAGGCGGACAAGGCTCTGGCGAGTTTGAGCCGCCGGTTGATTGCGGCGCAAGAACAGGAACGCACCCGCATCGGCAGAGAACTCCACGACGACATCGGCCAGCGCATTGCGCTGCTGGCCGTCGAGTTACAACAACTTCACCAAGACACTCCGAATTTGCCTGAAATCCGCAACCGCATTGGCGCCCTCCGGAGGCAGACCTCCGAGATTGCCGTAGATATTCAGTCCTTGTCCCACGAGCTGCATTCGGCAAAACTACAATATCTGGGTCTTGGAGCGGCCATGAGGGCCTTTTGCCAGGAGTTTGGCGCGCAGCGGAAAGTGAAAGTGGACTTCAGCACCCAGTATTTGCCCAGCCCCTTGTCGCCGGACATTTGTCTTTGCCTCTTCCGGGTGCTGCAAGAATCACTGCACAATGCGGCGAAACACAGCGGGGCGCCGCACATCGAAGTGCGCTTGTGGGGAATGTCGGATGAAATTCATCTCACGGTCAGCGACTCCGGCTTGGGCTTTGACAGCGAGGTGGCAAAGGCGAGCCCAGGGCTGGGTCTCGTGAGCATGGAGGAGCGGCTGAAGCTGGTGGGTGGGGAGCTTTCTATCGAGTCGAAACCCCAGCGCGGCACCAGGGTTCACGCTCGCGTGCCTCGCAATTCCGAAACAGATTCCATGCCTGTTGCGGGTTAGGCGATGTCGACTGCAGGGGTTGCCACCGGGAGAGCTAAACTTCAGGACTGACTATCGGCGGCCCACTGGGAACAGACAGCTGAGTGTTCGGCACAGATTCTTTCGTAAGTTTGGCTATCGCGTTCGCCCTGAAGGGGGCTCAACACGTACCCGCACAAAATGTCTACGCTGCAGGTCCTGGCTATATTGTCCCAGAGGTGTTCGAGCTGAATCGCCGCATCCGCCTTGCCCTGCGCCCACAGCGTAGGTGCGCATTCCCCACACGCTGCAACCCGGAGATGCTCCCCGCTCGTCGCTCCGGCCGAAGCTGCCTTTTCGACCAATTCACTTGCGACTTTGAGAAATCGCTCCGGGTCGGGCAGACCATTCACCATAAATGTCGAGAGCGTCGTGGCAACATCCAAGGGGATATAACGCCCCCGTTCAATGGCAGCCGCACAGTCCACGGCGTCGGCCTGCAATCTCTGAAGAATATCCTTCTGATGGGAAGCCGTGGCGACCACGATAACCGGATTCCCGCCTTCCAGAGCCGCCTCGATAAAACGCGTAAATCCGGCCAGGAGAGAGTCATCATCAGGGTAGAACTGAACCTTGTGGTTGCGCGCGTGCTCTGGCGCCGTCGCCAAGAACGATGGTAAAGCTTCTTCCCTGCGGAAGTCAGAAGACTGTTCGTCCATGGCGAACTGATCCGGCGACAATCCACTACCGACAAACCGCCCGCCCTGACGAATCGTCTCCACAGCAGGGAGCAGTTCAGTGCCGGCGCAGGCTTTAACCACGTAGCCCTGCGCACCTGAGCTGAAAGCCGCCTGCGCAACATCCGCGGAAGATTCCTGGGTCACGAAAAGTATTTTGGATTTAGGGGACAGTGTGCGGATCTCGCGGGCGGCGTCGATTCCGTTCATGGTTGGAAGCCCGACATCGAGCAGAACCAGGTCCGGCTGCAGTTCTTCTGCCTTGCGAACTGCATCCAATCCGTCTGCTGACTCGCAAATGACCTGCAATTCCTCTCTTTTTCCCAGGGTCGAACAGATGAATCTCCGAAAAGGCTGGTAGTCCTCCACCACGAGAATGCGGATCGACGACAGCGCAGCACCCGTGTTTCCCCGGCCGGCATTCTCGCTTGGGGCAGAATTCAAAATTATCACCGCTGTCATCATCGTCCGCTCAGGAGAAAGTTGTCAATTCCTCTAAAGTGGTGCTTTTTGCCGGCTGGTGAAGACCCGCGATGTACAAACTCGTTCAAGCTGAAGGGTTCCTTAACGGTCCTTACCCCCTACTTTTTCAGTGGAAACCGTTCATCCAGTTCCAGGTTGAGTTCCAGCACATTCACACGTTCTTCACCCAGAAACCCTAACTGCCTGACTTCTTTATGCTTGAACACAAGCTGCCGCAGGTCTTCCGCCTCCACTCCTCGCTGCTTTGCGACTCGGTCGATCTGAAACTCCGCCGCTGCCGGAGAAATATGAGGGTCAAGCCCAGAACCGGAGGTTGTCACCAAGTCAACGGGGACCCTCTGCTGAGGGTGGTCCGCCTGATTGGCAACAACATCAGATTTTACGCGGTCAATCAGATGCTGATTGGTGGGCCCGAGGTTGGATGCCGAGGAATTCGCCGCGTCGTACCCGCTCCCTGCGTTTGAAGGCCGCGAATGAAAATAGGCAGGACCGGTAAATGCCTGGCCGATGATTCTTGAACCGACGACACTCCCGTTCCGTACGATCAGCTGGCCGTTGGCCTTATCTTTGAAGAAGACTTGCGCCAAGCCGGTGACGACTAGCGGATAAATAACCCCCAGCAGGACGGTGGTCGCGATGGTCATCAACACAGAGATCAGTAGGTTTTTTTTCATGAAACTCACGCCATTCCCACGCGTGTAATCAGCATGTCAATGAGCTTGATCCCGACAAAAGGGACCAGAATGCCGCCCACTCCATAAATCCACAGATTGCGGCGGAGCAACGCGGCCGCACCCATTGGACGATACTTCACTCCGCGCAATGCCAGCGGGATCAGAGCAATGATAATAAGCGCGTTGAAAATCACCGCCGACAACACCGCCGACTGCGGCGTCTTGAGCGCCATGATGTTCAGGGCGTTAAGCACCGGGAAGGTCCCGGCAAACATTGCCGGAATGATCGCAAAATATTTGGCGACGTCATTGGCGATCGAGAACGTGGTCAGCGCTCCACGCGTCATCAATAACTGTTTACCGATTTCCACCACCTCAATCAGCTTGGTGGGATTGGAATCGAGGTCGACCATATTTCCCGCTTCTTTGGCCGCCTGCGTACCGGTATTCATGGCGACGCCCACATCAGCCTGTGCCAGGGCAGGCGCGTCGTTGGTGCCATCCCCGGTCATGGCCACCAGTTTGCCCTGTTTCTGCTCGGCCCGAATCAGGTCCATCTTGTCTTTCGGGGTTGCCTCGGCAAGAAAATCATCTACGCCCGCCTCACGAGCGATGGCCGCGGCGGTCAGCGGATTGTCGCCGGTAATCATCACCGTTTTGATCCCCATGGCGCGCAACTGGTC
>Ga0210401_10004782_pt1 | contig 14055 bp, 14 predicted proteins | sample IncBWH32MmetaG_FD_150866 | JGI IMG/M metagenome (GOLD analysis project Ga0210401, IMG submission 150866) | Forest soil microbial communities from Barre Woods Harvard Forest LTER site, Petersham, Massachusetts, United States - Inc-BW-H-32-M | ecosystem: Environmental > Terrestrial > Soil >... | reverse complement strand
AGCATCTGGCGGTGACCCATCACACCGATCGCGTCCAGTACAGCCAGGGCAAGAGAGATTTTCTCGACAACGTGGAAGGCCTAGCCCGAAGGAACATCCTGGCATCCCGCCTCGTGTCCATCTGACGCGCTGGACCGATACAGGGACACTGCAACGCCCCATGCACTTGAACCACTGCCCTGGTGCTGGCCTGATTGCCGCGGTGAGGCTTGCGCGCGTCGAGTCCGAGGAATTGAGTAGGCGAAGTCCACGCGTGCGGTGTGCAATCGCTGACTCAATTAGCATCGCCCGGATGGTGATTGAGGCGGCCAAAGCAAGGCATGAACCCGAATCCTCGCTGCAAACTTTAGTCACTTCGATCAAAATTGCTCAGTTTAAGCAAGCAGCAGCGCGCACGCTCTAATCAACGTCCGCTGATATTCGAGCGGTTGAAAAGAGATCCGTCCATGGCAAACCGAACTCTTCTTGCCTTCAGGCGCAGGCATAACGAAGCCGGGACCTGGGACTCAATATGCCTCCGATGCTTTAGAACCGCGGCCACCGCCCGGGATCTTTCCTGGCTCCCGCTTTTGCAGAGCAACCACACTTGCGATCCGATGGATCTGCACGCATGGATCTCAGATCGCGAACGATTTGGGCTCAATCTACCTCGGCATCTCCTAATCGATCACTCCGCACCGGAGAACCTGCCGGTGTCAGGTCTCGCACTCTGAGACGCTTTTCCGGAAAGCAGCAATTTCATAGGGTGAGCCATGAGGCGCGAACGATATAAGGATCAGATCGTGGTGGCTAGGCTGCAGAAGGTTCGGACGCAGCCCATTTGGTACGCCGCTGTCTTCCTTGATCGATTGGTGAATGGGAATTGGCAGGAAATTCCTATCAAACCGGGACTGGACGGGGAAGAATTTGCGAGTGAGGATAGTGCCTTCGCGGCTGCCTTCGACGTTGGCCGCAAGTATGTTGACGGTCTCCATCAATTCCGACCGATCACTACCGCACGCTTGCAGCCAGAGTGATGAAAAGTAACTATTACAATAACGAGACGATCCGCGGTCTGCAGCGCTGTTACTCTTAAATCAGCGTTGTGGACGTTCTGACGCTACAAAGAGGCCATCCTTGGCCGCTCCGCATCTCCGTAAATTCCTCCGCAAACAAAATGACAGTGGGACCTACGACTCCACTTGCCCCGTCTGCAATAGAACGCTTGGTCCAGTGAGAATCGAGCTTACTCTCGACGAACGGGAAGGCTCGCATGTATGTCCAGAAGCCGACCTTTTCCGGCGGAAATCTGAGCCTGCACCTTTTCGAGCGCAGTGGGATGGACTTCCAGGCGCCAGCATCCGAAGCGCTGGGCGTAGCACCTAAAAATGGCTCGGTTCGAGCTTCAAAAGTTAGGGACCAAGGTGTGCTGCGACAAGCACCGCCCTGCCATCTTCCTCGCCTTTAGCCGTACCGCTGCTGCGGACGAGCCACTTTCAAGTTATCTCAGGTAGCACCAGGAGCGCTCTATGTTGAGGAGTCTCAGTACACCCATTCTTGGCACGGATGAGTTTTCGCCAGATGCAAATACCATAACTTTCCTGGCTTATAAGTTGTGGGAAGAGCGGGGAAGACCGACTGGCTCGCCTGAAGAAGACTGGTTCAGAGCTATATGTCAAATCAAACATGACAGGACACCTGGTTCTGTTCTCTAGTCTCGAAGTAACGCCGAAGGAGGGCTTTATGGCGAGTGCAACAATTTTACTGGTAGATGATGACGACGTTCTGCGTCATACGTTGGCTGCAGTTCTGCAAGAACACGGCTTCTGCGTAACGACCGCAGCCAGCGTGCCCGAGGCGCTGAAACTTATCAGCGCGGGAAGCTATGACGTACTGCTCAGTGATCTCCATATGCCAGGAAGAGGAGATGGTCTTACGGTCGTAAGTGCGATGCGCCACGCGAATCCGAACGCTGTCACCATGCTATTCAGTGCATTCCCGGAGATGGATGCTGCCGCTCAGGCCATCCTGCTTCAGGCCGATCAGATTCTTGTAAAGCCCATGAATATTCCTGCGCTGATCGAAGCGATTGAGCAAAGGCTTGCGATTGGACCTCCTCCTTCGCGCGTGATCCAAAGCGTGGCTACGATCCTCGAAAACTCCATCCAAAGCACTGTAGACGCTTGGTATGAGCGCGTCGAGAAGGAGAAGAAGCTCACTACCATTGCAATGAGCCAGGAGCAGCGTGTGGGTCATCTTCCTAAAATTCTGATCGACCTGATCAATCGTCTGCGCTCTTTCAGTTCTTTGGGCAGCAGAGAATTGGTATCAGTCGCAGCACAGCGGCACGGTCGCCTTCGGTGCCAGCAGGGGTATTCGGCTGCAATGTTGGTCGAAGAGTCGCGGATGTTGCAGGTCAGTATCTTTGAAACTTTGCAAAAAAATCTGGCAAGCATCGATTTCAGCATCCTTTTGAATGGAGTCATGACAATCGCGGATGAGGTGGATTCACAACTCAGCCAGGCGATGGATAGCTATATAGAGGAATCTCTTCTCAAAGCCGCGTCCGTTTAGCCGGGTGCTGCCTGCAAAAGCAATGCGCGGATTGTCACATGAACGGTGCTGGTTACTCGGCGCCGCAGTGATCGCAGACCAGGCGCTCGCCCACGTTTAGCGAAAGCAGGAAGGAAACTCTAGTGAGACTGGCGACGAAAATTATTTTGGTGTATCGGCGGCTGGCTCATCGTCAGGAGTTCTGCCACGGATCTCGTAGGCGGCCGATCAGCCACTCAATGCTGAATCCGACCAAACGAAATCACACTGGCTGCTAACAAATCAGGAAATGGACTAGTCCGGGCACCATGGGCCACTTCCTTTCCAGAAGAATGTTGAACCCGAGAACGATCACGATCGGGGGCAGCGTCCACCATTTAGATACCCGTACCGTCGGCCTGCGCACGGCTGACATCTGAAAGCTCCAGCCTCAAGACATGCTTTGCTTCCTTAAGTGACCCTGAAGACTTCAGACCGGGGAGAATCGCGGAGCCCGCAAACGACATGCCTCCAAACACCGCCAGCAGCTAATGATGAGTACGGCTCGAGCACGACCCTCAGGGCAAAAGCGCCATTCTTCATCATCAACTTGAGGGCCCTGATGATCTTTTTCATTGGGGAAAATCTCCTGATGGACCATTAGGTGACAGACGGGCGACCCGTTTGAGCGATTGGCCAAAAGATAGCCTTTGGAAACACGCCGGAGTGGGCCAAGCATTCTCCGCCTGGACATGCCGGTTACTGGGGCCAAGTCACGGGCTGGGCCGTGCCGAAGTCGAAGTCTCCGGCATACAAGCTGGCGATTCCTGGGCAAAACTTGAAACTCGAAATCAAATGCGAGTCGCGGTCAGCAGATGCACGCCTCACTTTAGGTACGCCCTGACAAGGTCGATGAGATCTTCGGCCAGTTCATTCGGCGGAGCAGAGGTCTTGTCCGCAGAAAGCAAATGCAGCCGTATGTGATCTTCCAGCACCTCGCCCATCAGACTGTTGATACCGCCGCGTATGTTTGCCAGGAGCATAAGGACATCGGCGCAGTCGTCGTCTGAGGTGAGGGACCGTTCGATGGAGTCCACCTGACCACGGATCCGTTTGATCCGTGCAACCAGCTTTTGTTTGTCCTTATCGAAATGCGACATACTCTGCCTTTGACCATATCCTAGGGGGATATGATACTTTGAATTTGGCAGGACAGTAGTCCCTGCCGGAGAAACTGAACCAAATATGAGCAGAAACTGAACCAAATATGAGCATAGATTCCGCACTAGAACCTCCGAGTACGTGGAGATCCTTGTGTTGCGATGAGCGCTCTGGAACTCGCCTCTAGCGATAGCTACAGACGGACCCACCGCTCGTCACAGCATACGACTTGTGAAGTGAGCGCGTGAGCAGTGGTCCTTGACTGCCGTTTCACCCCTCCCGAACCGATGATCCGTGCAGTTCTCCCATCCGCGCCACAAGCGCCCGGATGCGGTTGCGCCTGCCCGGACCGCCAAGGAGGAACAATGATCAACACCCGTTTCGCTATCCGCAATCCTGTTCGCATGGTCTGCGCCTGGATACCGACTGGGGACAGCAGGACAGCCCTTGTCCGTGTCTGGTTTAAGGCCGCTGACCCACGAGCGGCTTCCACGATGTCCTCCCTCAACAAAGAACCCGTGGAGTTGTGGCGGTGCGCTTAGAAGAAGGTCAACTCGACGTTGCCGTGAAGTCGGCAACGAATGGCGTCGTTGTTCGTCGCGCATGGCAGAAGCATGTGCTTACCTTTCTGATGGTCTTTGGTCCAGGGCTCATCGTGATGGAAGCGGACAACGACGCCGGGGCCGTCTCCACCTACGTGCAGGCGGGTGGACAGTATGGGCTGCATCTGCTGTGGCTCTTGGTGGTGCTGCTGCCCATCTGCTATTTCGTGCAGGAAATGGTGGCCCGGCTCGGTATCGCGACAGGCAAAGGTCACGCCGCGATGATCTACGAACGCTTCGGGAATTGGTGGGGACGCTTCTCGCTCTTCGATCTGCTTGCTGTCAATTTCCTGACGCTCATCACCGAGTTTGCGGCGATCTCGCTCGCTCTGAGCGCAATGGGCATCAGCTCTTATGTCTCTGTACCCGTCGCCGCTGTTGGTTTGACCCTGATGGTGGTGACCGGAAGCTATCTGCGTTGGGAACGCATCGTCATTGCGTTGTGCTTGATGGACTTGACCTGGTTCGTGCTGGCCTTCATGATGCATCCGCACTGGGCGACCGTTGCCCACAACTCCATCGTTCCGACGATGCCAGCGGGCGGCGTCACCAGCAGCCTTATCTTCCTGGTGATCGCCATTGTGGGTACGACCATCGCGCCGTGGCAGCTCTTCTTCCAGCAGAGCTGCGTGGCGGAGAAGCGGTTGCGCTTTGCGGACCTGAAATGGGCGCGGCTGGATACGCTGATTGGCGCGACCTTCACCGTCTTGGTCGCCGGCGCAATGATGTTGGTTGGCAACTACGGCTTCGAACACCGAGTTTCCTTCCAAGATCCGGCGCAGCTTGCTGTGGCGCTCGGGCCGATTGCCGGCAACTTCGTCCGCAACGGCGTGCTGTTGTTGATGGTCAATGCCGCCGTGTTGGGCACGACGGCGATCTCACTCGCCAGCGCCTGGGCTTACGGCGAGGTGAAGGGCTGGGAACACTCCCTGCACAAGAAGCTGTGGGAGGCGCCGGGCTTCTACGCAACGTATATGGCGTGCGTCGGCGCGGCGGCGGCGATTGTGCTCATCCCGCATGTGCCGCTGCAACTGATCATCATTAGCGTGCAAGTCTTTGCGGGGCTCATTTTGCCCTCGGCCATCATTTTTCTCCAACTCCTGCTCAATGACCGCGAGTTGCTCGGCGATCGTTGGGTAAACCGGCCATGGAACAACATCATCAACTGGACAATCATTGTCGTCCTCTTTGCCCTGTCGCTGCTCCTGGCTGCGCAGGTGATGCTTCCCAGTCTTTTCAAATCATGAGGGGTTAATCATGGCAACCATGGATGTAAGCCCGACTACGAACGGATTCCGTGTCATTCATCCGCTGGATGATGTCGCGGAGCAGAAGTGTTCGAGCGATGGTCTTGGACAGATTGCAATGACGCCGAGCGTACGGCTCTCGCTCAAGATCCTGCGTGGGTATCTCATCCTGATGAGCCTGATGTTGATCTATCACGTGCTCGATCTCGCGGGCGTCCTTACGCACGTCAAGTTCTAACAGTCGGAGGTTGGATGAATGGATGAAGTCAAGATAGACGAGCCTCCGCAAGCCGGAGGCGACCCCAGCTAGAGCACCGGCTTTTGCTTCATCGAATCGCTAGCGCTTGATGCTTGGGAACAAGCACAAGAGCGAGCTTCGTTCCGTACGAGTTCCTCAAGAAAACAGCATTCGCAACTCACGGCGAATGCACGAGTCCACTGGCGGACCGCACGCGGAGTTTGCCCAGAACACTCGTGGTGTGTCTGCTCCCTGAGCAGGCCACTACATCGGAGACGACGATGAATCACCGGAACTTAATCAATGATGCCTGGGTATATTCCTTCAACGCTCGCGCCGAAGATGGCTTGAAACCACCCGCTGGATGGAGGGCGGTGTATGACAGGTTGTTGGTCCCGCTCGGTTTGTATGTTGCGCTCTTCTTGCTCTTGCTACTGGCAAGTCAGAGAGCTCTCGCCCAGACGGGAAGTGGAAGAATTGCGGGATCGGTGAAGGATGCAAGTGGCGCGGTTATCCCTGGCAGTAAGGTCAGCCTGGTAAACACGGCGACGGGTGTTTCTCAAGATACGACGAGCGACGGAGAGGGAGTATTCAACTTTCCCGTCGTCTTGATTGGTCAGTACCAGCTTGGAGTAACCGCAGACGGCTTCACTCCGTACACGGAGGCCGGCCAGATCAAGATCGACGTCAATACTTCGCTCACCATCGATGTGAAGCTGCAGGTTCAGCAGGCTTCTCAAACCGTCACGGTGACGGAAAGCAGTGCGGAGGTTCACACTACCGACACTCAGCTTGGCCAAACCATCGAGAGCAAACAGATAGTGGACATCCCGCTCAACGGTCGCAGCTATACAGACCTTCTTGCCGTGCAGGCAGGGGTCTCCCCAGTCACGACGAGCGGCGCGGGCAATAGCAGCTCAGGAGGTGGCTTCGGGACCGTGCCCGCGGCGGGCCAGACCAATACGGGTCAGTTCTCCATCCATGGTCAGCGTGAATCAGATAATGCCTACTACCTGAATGGCGCCAGCGTGCAGGAAACGATTGGTCAGCAGGCGGGCATCATTCCCAACCTCGATTCCATCGCTGAATTTCGAATTCTCTCGAGCAACGTGGATGCCGAGTATGGCAGCTTTACCGGTGGCATCATCAATGTCGTTACAAAGTCTGGGACAAACGCTTTTCATGGCAACGTGTTCGAGTTCTTTCGCAATACCAATCTCGATGCACGGAATTACTTCTCACCGGAGCGTGCGACCTTTCATCAGAATCAGTATGGCGGGACCTTTGGCGGTCCACTCCGCAAGGACAAGATCTTCTTCTTCGCCGACTATCAGGGGCAGCGCTACATCCAGGGTATCGAGACAGGCTTTGTCACGGTGCCTTCGATGGCGAACCGTGCCGGTGACTTCGGCTCTGCATCCGCGTTTACGGGAATCGTGAATGGACCCTATCTCGCCCAGACGCTGACTCAGCGCCTTGGCCGGGCAGTCACACAAGGCGAGCCCTATGCGCAGGTCTTTCCAGATGGGAAGATTCCTCAGAGTGCCTGGGGCGCTGCACCGCTGCGCATGCTGCAGTACATTCCTCAGCCCAATATCGGCTCCGACACTTTCTCCAGCGGCGCATACAAACGTCGCATCAACGACAACAAAGTGGCTGGCCGCGTGGACTTCAACTCGGGTCGCGTGGGCATTTCATCGATCTACTACTTCAACGATCGTTACAACCTAGATGATCCATATCCCAGCGGCCTGGGCGGTGCCACGGTGCCTGGTAACGGCTTCGCCTACGATGCAATCTCCGCGGGCATCGATCAGGTGTTGATCTTCAGCAACATCCATACCTTCGGGGCAAGCACGGTCAACGAGGCTCGTTTCGGCATCACGCGCCTCGATAACAAGATCGGCGAACCGAAGGGCGGTGTGGGTGTCACCCTTGCCGATCAAGGGATCCAGTCTGGCGGCCAAGGCATTATCCAGGGCTTCCCACAGCAGGCGGGCGTGGAAGAGCTGTACTTCAACGGCTTTTCGGTAGGGACAAATCCGTTCTCTCTTGCACAGGTGAACGACACGTATGACTTGGGAGACAGCGTCTCGCGAACCATCGGTAGGCACACCATCAAGGCCGGTGGTCGCTACATCTGGTACAAGGTGAAACAGGCTCCGAACCTCGTTGCAAACGGCACGTTCTCCTTTTTCGGTTCTGGCAATCAGACGACAGGGAATGGCTTTGCCGATTTCCTGCTCGGCACGCCGGATTTCTATTCGCAGCAGTCCTCGCCAACCTTCTATGAGTCTGCTGCCGATGGCGACCTCTTCGCACAGGACAGCTTCCGTGTTCGCCCGGATCTCACGCTGAACTACGGCATGCGCTGGGATTACGTCACACCATGGGCGGAGAAGTATCACCAGACCACCACCTTCGTGCAAGGAGTTCAGTCCACAACCTTTCCCGAAGCACCACTCGGCTACCTGGTGCCTGGAGATCCGCTTCCCGGCGGCGGCCACATTCCAGCCGGGATTGCGCCCACACCGCTCAACAATTTTTCTCCCCGCTTTGGTCTCGCCTACTCACCTTCCCTGTCGGATGGTCTTATCGGCAAGCTCACCGGTGGTCCTGGTAAGACGAGTATCCGGTTGGGCGGAGGTCGCTTCTTCACTTCGCCCCAAGGTCTTACTGTTGCCTATCCCACGGGGAATCCGCCCTATGGCCTGACCTACACCAGCCCTGAGTCGCCGGTCATGGAGACGCCATTTATCGGCGCTCTCTCAGGCACGCAATACGTCCAGCAGTTTCCAGTCCATGTGCCGTCGTACAAGGTCTCACCTACCAATCCCGACAACTCTGTTGACTGGAGCCGCTATTACCCCATCAGCGGAGCGGGCAGCGTCTACTACAAGAACAAGACCAGCTATGTGATGCAGTACAACCTCACCATCGAGCGCCAAGTCGGAACCAATTCCGTATTCAGCGTCGGCTACATCGGATCTCTGGGCCGGCATCTACTGACGGTCCACGGTGCGAACCCCGGCAACCCCGCCCTTTGCCTCAGCCTCAGTCAGCAGTCAGATGTAGCGCCGGGCTCGCCTACCTGCGGTCCGTTTCAGGAGAACCTCGTGTTCACCCGCAAGGATGGCACGGTCGTCAACGGAACGCGTGGCCCATTCCCTAACCAGATTGGCACTGATGCCTACTACGAAAACATGGGCAATTCGAAATACAACGGCCTCGAAGTCACCTTCAAGCGTACCGCTGGGCCGCTGTCCTTTCTCGCCAGCTACACCTACTCAAAGGCCTATGACCAGACGTCCAGCATTCAAGAGCAGGTCGATCCCTACAACTACCATGCACTCGACGGCATTTCGGCCTTCGACCTGAAGCATGACTTTGTTGTGAGCTACAACTACGACCTACCCTTCGATCGCTTCCTCCACCCCGGCCGGCTCACCAGCGGCTGGGCTCTCTCCGGTGTCACACGCTTTGCTTCCGGCCTTCCTGTCACCTTCGCGAGTTCCGGCGACAACTACCTGGTGCAGGTGCAGAACAATGGCGTAAATGCAACGAGCATTGACATGCCCAATTATGACGGCTCCGGATATAAGCTCAACCATAACCCCCGAAACGGCCGGCCTTACTTCAATACTGCTGCCTTCACGCCGAATGCACTGGGCACGCAAGGCAACTCCAAGCGCCGGATGTTCTATGGGCCAGGTATCGACAACTACGATATGGCTCTCCACAAGGTGACTAACTTCTCCGAATCTCGTTCGCTTGAGCTTCGACTGGAGATGTTCAACGTCGTCAACCATGCGCAGTTCTATCCAAATGGATCGGTGGACGGAAATATCGGCGATGCCTCCTTCGGTCACGTCCTGCATGCAGCCGATCCGCGGATTGGGCAGATCGCAGCGAAATTCCGTTTCTAACAACCTGGGAGGCGCTGCTAGCGCTTCCCAGCCTCCTCTCAGTTCGGCAAAAGGAGAAACGGCATGGCCGGAATCAGCACTGTTCACTTCGGACTTAGGCTCGTGATGGCCATCGGTTTGGGCTCACTCGTCGGCCTGGAACGGCAATGGCGGCAGCGCATGGCGGGAACGCGTACGAACGCCCTTGTGGCTGGCGGCGCCGCTGCCTTCATCATGTGCGGCCTGTTGCTTGGCAACGATCCGTCTGCCCGTGGACGTATCGTCTCCTACGTGGTCTCTGGAGTCGGCTTCCTCGGTGCGGGAGTGATCTTCAAAGAGGGCGGCACTGTGCGTGGGCTCAATACTGCTGCAACAATTTGGTGTGCCGCGATGGGAGCACTCTCCGGACTCGGGGCGCTGAACCTGGCGCTCGTGCTCGCATCTGCGGTTCTTCTCACAAATATGGTGCTCCGGCCCCTTGCGTATCGTCTCCACCCAGTTCTTCCCGAGGCCACACCCATCGAGACGATGTACGAGGTGAGACTTGCCTGCAAAGTGTCGGCGGCAGCGCATATTCGCGCTCTGCTGCTCTCTACGATCACCAGCCTTCCGGTTACTTTGCAGTCCATTCGAGGGGAACAGGACGAGGCAAGAGACGAAACCAACATCCGAGCGGAAATGGCAACAGTCGGCCGAAACAACGAAGCCATTGAGCAGGTAGTGATGCGCCTCTCAATCGAAGATGACGTCTCAACACTGAGTTGGTCCGTCGGGGTCCTGAAGGAGATCCGGAGGCGTGCATGCATCGGTTTCGAATGAGGCTCTCGATAGACCCGTTTTCTAACTGATCACAAACGCGGAGACATTTCTCCGACACAGGAATGAAAGCACACGCTTGATCGCGCCATGACTTCATCTGCGCAATTGTCAAGGGATCTTGTGAGGATTGCTCACAAGCCGCGCGTAAAGTGAGGAGATACGCGTTTCCCGTACCGACTCATCTGCCCGCAGCAAGCATTGCTCGCCAAGCCGGCAGCTCTGCGAGCATATTTGAGACAATCACTCCGGAGGGCCCGAGCGCTTGCTGCGCCGGGCGCAGCTTCCGCAGCTGAGATGATGAGAGCTGGCAGTGGTTCTGTAGTTCGCGCGTACGCTCTGGCAGTATTCCTCTGCCTGATTGCGGGAGCGATTGCGTGGATTCTGGATGCTCCCTCCTCGTGCTTTTTATTCGCAGTAGTTGCAGCCAGCCTGTTCGGAGGGCGTGGACCTGCGTATCTGGCGATCGTCTTCTCTTCATTTGCCTTCGAGCTCTTCTTCCTGCCTCCACGATTCCACCTTCTCCACAGCGAAGCTTCCTGGCTAAGGATGGCCGTCTTCGTTGGAGCGCTGCTGGTGACAGAGGCGCTGCTGAACGCGAAGCGACGCTCAGATTTCGCCCGCCTGGCCATCGGTGAGGAGTTTCGCTCGCTGGCCGAGACGAGCCCCGATGGCATCTTCATCGTGGACGGCACATTGCATGTGCAGTTTGCGAATCCAGCGTTGTCCACGATGTTTCGGATGTCCGGCAAGGAGATGTTTGGCCGGCCTGCGGCGGAGCTGCTGCCGGACTTCCGAACGCAGTCGTCCACCGGAGAATTCATCGCGTTCCGCTCTGATCGGAGCCAATTCTACGTCGAGGCAACCTGCGGCCGGTTTGGCAGTAAGACGACAGTCTTTCTGCGCGACGTGAGCGATCGCAAAGCCGCAGAGGCGAAGCTGAAGCAAAGCGAAAAGAGCCTTCGCCTTACACTGGAGACCATTCCCGGTCTGGTTTATACCTGCACGCCCGACGGCGCGATCGAATATGCCAATGAACAGGTCTCGAAGTATCTCGGGAAGTCGCTGCCCGAAGTGCGGGACGGGGCATGGGACGACGCCCTTCATCCCGCGGAGAGAACAGGCGTTCTCGATGAGAGATATGCATACTTTCGATCGGGGATCGCGCACACCACGGAGTATCGGCTTCGCAGGTTTGATGGGGCGTACAGATCCTACCAGACCAGCGTTCGTCCGCTGACAGACGACACCGGCCGCATTATCCGCTGGTACGGGCTACTCACCGACATTGAGGACCGGCGGCAGATGGAGGACTCTCTCCGGCGCACAGAAGCCCGGCTTGCCAAGGCCGCACAAACCGCAGCGATTTCCGAATTGGCAGCGGCAGTCGTGCACGAAATTAGTCAGCCACTGAGCGCGATGGTCGCCAACGGGCAGGCCTGCCTCCGCTGGTTGGGAAGTTCGCCCCCGAACACGATCGACGGCAAAGCCTCGGTGGAGCGAATCGTGCGCGATGGCAAAGATGCGGCAGAGATAGTACGCGGGCTTCGGTCGCTCTTCCGGCAATCCGCATTGCAGAAGACAAAGCTGGACCTGCACGTCATCGTCGCAGAGGTGGTTTCTCTCCTTCGTGGCAGAGTTCAGCGCGAGAACGTTCATCTGGAGATCGATCTTGCTTCGGACCTCCCGACCATCCATGGAGACAAGGTTCAACTACAGCAGGTTGTCATGAATCTGCTCGCTAACGCGATCGACGCCGTGCAGAGCGCTGGCCAGTCCAGGCACGTAGGCGTGCGTGCGCGACGGCAACAGCAGGTCGTGATCACGGAGGTCTTCGACAACGGCGCTGTTCCTCCCGACTTCGTATCGGCTTTCGATCCGTTCGTCACGACCAAGGCGCACGGCATGGGTATGGGGCTTTCCATCTGCCGTTCCATCATCAAAGCTCACGACGGACAGCTTTGGGGTGCGGTGAGGCCCGAAGGTGGAACGGTCTTCTCGTTTACCTTACCGTGCGTGCCGGAGGACTCCCTTGAAGCGTGAAGAGTCGATCATCTACGTGGTAGATGACGATGTCAGAGTTCGCGAGGCTATGGAAGCTCTCCTCCGGTCGTCTCACAGGAAGGTTAAGACGTTCGCGAGTGCAACGCAGTACCTGGAATTCTTACCCCCGGAGGACGTGAGCAGCTGCCTCATTCTCGATATCGATATGCCCGAGATGAGCGGGCTTGAGCTGCAACAGAAGCTACTTGGACAAGATGGCCCCCCAATCATCTTTCTCACTGGATTTGGAGATATTCCTTCAACTGTGAAAGCAATGAAAGCGGGAGCGTGCGAGTTCTTTACGAAACCTGTCGACGATACGGAACTCCTTCAGGCAATCGAGCAGGCACTTGCGGCTGCAGGCCGCTCGAGAAGTGAACGTGCCGAGCTTATCGAGATGAAGAAGCGGTACTCATTGCTGACGCCGCGAGAACGCGAGGTTCTGCCGTATGTCGTTGCAGGTCTCTTGAATAAGCAAACTGCTGGAGAGCTCGGGACTAGTGAGATCACGATTCGCATTCATCGGGGGCAGATTATGCGCAAGATGCAGGCCGACTCACTCGCCGATCTAGTGCGCATGGCCGCCAAACTGAACATCTCACTGCCGCAGACACCCTATACAAAGCGATAATAGAAAGCTTCGCCGCGCCGATCTAGTATCGCTTCATGGCAACGCACACCCAGCCGATAGAAAATCTCATTGAACGGCTTGTTCTCGTAGTCGATGACGACTCACGGGTTCGCGAGTCTCTTCGAGACCTGCTGGGCTCCGCTGGCATTGACGCGTTGTGCTTCAGTTCTGCAGAGGCTCTATTTCATTCCGGCGCTCTCGCGAGATCCGGTTGTCTGATCACCGATGTCAGAATGCCGGAGATCGATGGCTGGGAGCTCCAGAAGTTCGTCGCCGCGGCACATCCGCACGTTTTCATCATCTTTATTTCGGCTTTTCAGGATCAGCAGGCATTGGAGCGCGCGCTCGCGCTTGGCGCCTTTGCCTTTCTCTACAAACCTTTCGACGGTGAAGAACTACTCCGCACCGTTGAATCAGCGCTTTCTCAATCCGCGGAATGTTAGCTCAGCCCGCGAAGTCTTCAAGAGGATGTCATGTGGATTGTCCGGCTCGCTCTTAATCGACCTTATACGTTCGTCGTACTCGCGCTTCTGCTGTTCCTCGCGGCTCCGCTGGCGCTTCTGCGCGCTCCGGTAGATATTTTTCCCGAAATCAACATACCGGTCGTCAGTGTGATCTGGACCTTCACGGGCCTGGTGCCCTCCGAGATGGACAGGCGCATCACGTCCATTTACGAGCGCGCCCTCACAACCACAGTAGCCAATGTAGAACACATCGAGTCGCAGTCGCTCAACGGCGTTGCCGTAACAAAGATCTTCCTGCAGCCGCAGGCGAATGTCGATGGAGCCATCGCGCAGGTCACTGCAGAAGCGCAGGCAACACTCAAGCAGTTGCCTTCGGGCATCACGCCCCCGCTGGTAATCCAGTACAGCGCGTCCACCGTTCCTACCCTGCAGCTGGG
>Ga0210401_10004780_pt1 | contig 14058 bp, 7 predicted proteins | sample IncBWH32MmetaG_FD_150866 | JGI IMG/M metagenome (GOLD analysis project Ga0210401, IMG submission 150866) | Forest soil microbial communities from Barre Woods Harvard Forest LTER site, Petersham, Massachusetts, United States - Inc-BW-H-32-M | ecosystem: Environmental > Terrestrial > Soil >... | reverse complement strand
CAACTGCTGGAAATTCAAAGGCTGGAAATCCACGCGATGCAGTGTTTGCGCCATTGCCCTGCTTTCTTTCACCGCCGGATCGCTCATTACTGCCCGCCTTGCTCACATTGACCACGTGAGCGCCGACAGCAATCGCGTCTTCGAGCTTCGCATTTATCACACTGTACCGGGCAAATTGCCAGCACTGGAATCGCGGTTTCAAGACATCTATTCAAAGCTGTTAGCCAAACACGATCTGCAGGTCGTGGGTTACTGGGTGCCTGAGGGGACAGCCGATTGGGACAACACATTCGTCTACCTCTTGGCACATTCCAGCCGGGAGGAATCAAAAAAGAACTGGGACGCGATGCTGGCCGATCCGGAGGTTCAAGAGGCAATCAAATTCGAACAGGCCAACAAGTTGGTGGAAAAGATAGACCGAACGTACATGCGGTCGACGGATTTTTCGCCGATGAAGTAGTGTCGAATTTCGCGGGATTCGATTCGTCAGTCGACTCGAGGCCGGAACCCTCCCGAGAGGAGCGTCTTCATGGAGACATTACTTCAGGATATTCGCTATGGTTTGCGCATGCTGGTCAAGAAGCCCACATTCACGATCGTGGCTGTCCTGACGCTGGCTCTGGGCGTGGGAGCCAACACGGCCATTTTCAGCATCGTGAATGCCGTTTTGCTGCGTTCTCTCCCCTACCCCGATCCCGATCGTTTGGTACGAATCTTCTTTAACGAGCCCGGCGTAGGATTGCGGGACGTTAGGTTTTCCCAGCCCGAACTGGATGACCTGCAGACGCGATCGGGTGTATTTGAAGATGTGAGCCCAATCTTCGAGGGTAGCGAGGATGTGACCGGCGCCGGACAGCCCGAGCGTGTCGAGGGCGTCAATGGCAGTTTCAGTTACTTTTCCATGCTGGGTGTGACCCCGCAAATTGGACGGTTGTTTGGCCCGCAGGACTTCGTGCCTGGTGCCTCTCCGGAGGCCGTGATCAGCGATGGCCTGTGGCGCCGTGCCTATGGCGCCGATCCGAAGGTTCTCGGCCGCACCATCCGGATCGACAACGATCCCCTTACAATTATTGGGGTTCTGCCACACGGATTTCGCCATCCTGGACCGACGACTTCCGGCGACGCGGAAGTGTTTGGCGCCTTCGGATTCAGCGCTGATCCCTTTCCTCCGCCAATGCGTGGTACCCGAATTTTAGTATCTGGAATCGGACGACTTAAGCCTGGCCTGACACTGGCGCAAGCTCAGGCGCGGCTCACTGCCATGGCCGCCCAATTGCGCCACGACTTTCCCACCGATTATCCGCCGCTGGCACAATGGACAATTGAGATTCAACCATTGCAAGAAACTTTGGTGGGCAAGGTTCGGCCTATGCTGCTCGTGTTACTGGGTGCGGTAATCCTGATCGTTTTCATCGTATCGTTGAACATTGCCAATCTCCTCCTGGCGCGCGCTTCGGGGCGACAACAAGAGATGGCGGTGCGGTCAGCGCTGGGGGCGAGCCGCGGGCGCATGGTTCGCCAGATGCTGACCGAGTCCATGCTGCTGTCTCTCACCGGCGGAATCGCGGGAATCGTAACCGCAGTGGGTACTTTGGGTTTCATCCTGCGCTTTGTGCCATCGAACGTTCCCCGGCTCAACGAAATACGAATCGACTGGGTGGTGCTGGCGTTCGCTCTGCTGATTTCCATTCTCACCGGCTTAATATTTGGACTTGCTCCAGCGCTTCATTCGGCAAAAGTCGCTCTATCCTCGGCGATTCGTGAAGGCGGTCGCGGGTCCGGCTACAGCACGAAGACCGGCCGATTGCGGGATATTCTAATCGTCTCTGAACTGGCATTCGCCGTCATGCTGATGGTGGGAGCCGGCTTGCTGCTGCGTACGCTGCGGGATCTGTTGCAGGAAAATCCAGGCTTTAATCCAACTCAAGTTGTCACGGCAAACCTGCAGCTTCCGAATCCCAACGAATCGGAGCAGGATCCGTATCTCGATATTCCCCGCAGAGCCACCTTTGATCGTGAGTTGCTGCGGCGCATGAAGGCAATTCCGGGAGTGGAACTCGCCGCGATCACCTCAGCTCTACCGACCACCAATACCAACCCCAACGCGGTCGGTGGCGTAGACATTGAAGGCTTCGCGATTGAAGATAGACCGGTCGAGTCGTCGCAGCACCTGAGCGCCGAGAGAATTCGGATAAGCTCCGATTATTTTAAGGTGTTACAGACGACGCTCCTGCGCGGCCGCTCATTCACCGAGGGCGATGAAGACGGCAAACCGTTGGTAGCCATCGTTGATGAAAGCACCGCTCGTAAATATTGGCCGGGCCAAGATCCGCTGGGCCGCCGAGTTCGGTTCGCACGAGACGCTACCAAGCCATGGGCGACCGTCGTGGGTATTGTTAAGGATATCAAGAGTGACGGTCTTGACATCGATGGCGTTCCACACATCTATGTTTCGACCTATCAAGACAACGGCAAGGAACTGAGCGTGGTGTTGCGGACGTCTCTGCCCGCGACCCAGCTCGAACCACAGATTCGGCATGAAATCCAGAGCATTGATTCCGGCTTGCCGGTATTCAATGTTTCTTCGATGAACGACGTCCTTGATCGGTCACTGGCTTCACGCCGTTTTTCTGCCGATCTGGTGGGCGGATTTGCTGGACTGGCGGTGCTTCTGGCCTCCATCGGAATTTACGGCTTGTTGGCTTATATCGTCGGTCAAAGATCGCGCGAGATCGGTATCCGCATGGCCCTGGGGGCGCGACGAGAAGACATTCTGAGAATGTTCTTACGCAAGGGGGTGGCGCTTGCTGGCATGGGCATTGTTGCCGGAGTGGCCTTTTCTGCATCCACTGCGTCCATGATGGCAAGTCTGCTCTATGGTGTTCGCCCCCATGATCCGGCTGTGTTTCTGATCGTGCCTCTCCTTTTACTTGCGGTGGCCGCGCTGGCGAGCTATCTCCCAGCACGCCGCGCGACGAAAGTGAATCCGATGATTGCCCTTCGTGATGCATGAACTCACCGGTTTAGGGCCCGTTCGTCAATGGCAGGAAATCTTGATGCCATCTTTTACTTAGCGGGAACGCGCCTCTATACCTAGGTTTATCGTGGTTTGTGTTCGATTTCTGGAAATCATCCAGAGAATCCTTGAAATCCACCACAGAGGTTCATAATGTGCTGTGAAACTGCGAGCATTGTCACAACTTGGAGCCTCATGCCATCGCAGTGATAGTTAAGTCAGCGGCGGATGCGATCTCCCAGCCGTTTGAATACTCGCGAGTGAGATATGCCGGAGAACAGATACAGACACCGGGTTACAGATTGGCCTGTTCAACTGCCCATGTCACGGTTTGATTTGCGGCCACCCTTCGTTGGCACTCTCCAGTTGGGCACGAGGCCGTGATCCGTTTGTGATCCGTTAGCACTGTTTACCATTGCCTTCCACTGCTTGAACGGTGCCCGCCGTGTTCTCTATGTTGTTGAAACTACCTCTGCCCCAAAATTCGAATCCCATAGCGCCCACCATCTTCTAACTGTTCGTTCCGGAGACATGGGTAACAGAACGTTCCAGAGACATAGGTTAACGAGGCAGATCTGACTGTCAGCACTCCGACAGTCAGCGAGGAAGTCTCCCCGGACACTCCCATCAGCGCTTACATCTAGGAGCTTCGGGTGCCCAGGAACCGATAGCCGACTCCCGCAACCGTGACGATCAATTCCGGGCGCTTGGGGTTCTGCTCCAGTTTTTCGCGGAGACTCGAGACGTGCATATCCACCGTGCGGGTTAAGGTGTTTTCTGCATAGCCCCAGATGGACCGCAAGAGTTCGCTGCGCGGCAGCGTACTTCCGGCGCGCTCTATGAAATAGCGCAAGAGCTGAAACTCACGTGCCGAGAGGGAGACTGGTGTACCATCGCGGGTAACTGTGGCACGGCCCACGTCGACTTGAATCGGTCCAAACTGATGAACGCCGTGTCCTGAACGAACCGGCACTCTCCTCAGAAGCACTTCGATTCTGGCAATCAACTCCGCAGCCTTAAACGGCTTGGTGACGTAATCGTCCGCACCGAGTTTTAAGCCAATCACTTTGTCGGTGGTTTGATGTCGGGCGGTCAGGAACAAGACCGGAGTTGCCAATCCCGCCTGTCGAACATCTCGACAGATATCGAATCCACTGCGGTCCGGCAGCATGACGTCGAGAATGATGAGGTCGAAAGGTTGAGTCGTGGCTTTCTCAAATCCTGTTGTTCCGTCACTGGCCGTATCTACGACGTAACCTTCGCCGCGAAGGCGTACGCTAAGGTTCGATAACAGGGCTTCTTCGTCTTCGATTAGTAGAATGCTTGCTTTTATATGCGATCTCCTATTTTGGAATCCTGTGAAAACTGCACATCGGCTAATTCGTGGCCTGCGACCGGCAATGAGATGGTGAATACCGTTCCAACGCCCACTTGGCTGGAAACGGCCAGGGTTCCTCCGAACGCTTCGGCACTGCGCTTGGCAATAGAAAGTCCCAAACCGGTGCCCTTGATACGAGCGGTTACCACCTCAGGACTGCGAAAGAACGGTTCGAAAATGTGCGGCAAGTCGGAATCATGGATGCCCATTCCGTGGTCGTGAACCCTGAGTTGGATTTGACGGCTGCGTTCGTCGATCCCGGCTGAGACACGGACCCATCGATTCCCATTACTATATTTGACGGCATTTACAATCAGATTTTGCACGCACTGCGAAAGCACGGAAAAGTCGCCGACAACGGGCGGAAGGCCAGATTGAATCTGTCGTTCTACGATAAATCCTTTTTCCTGCAGCAGGCTCGTCGTGGAGCGAAGCGCGTCGTCAACGACTTCGTCGATGCGAAGGTTTCCTAAGGGATGCAGTTGGTTGGATTCTGCTGTCGAGGCGAATGACAGCACCTGATCTACGAGGTTTCCTAGCTGCGTCGCTTGATCCGTGATAAGCGTACTTGTTTGGATGATGTCGTCCCGCTTTGTAACGAATCCGTCGCGGAGATTTTCAGCCGCGCTTAGAACCGCCGCGATGGGGGTCCGCAATTCATGCGACACAGAGGCTACGAAATCCATCTGCAACTTTGCAAGCTGTACTGCACTGCGCATCCTGATCTTCTGGAATCCCCAAATCGCGACACTTCCAAGGAGCAAACCGAGGCCAAGGGCCGTGAGTAATCTTATGGTCGAGGCAGTGGATAATTTTCGAACAGTAGCGAGTTGCAGGGACGCCTGTTCATCATAGATCTCCTTGATCTGTCCCAGATCCTGGCGAACGCGCTCAAACTGTGGAACTCCTCGAGTCAAATCGACTTGTACTGCTTCTTTGACACTGCTTTCCAGGATTCGGCCCAGGACGTCATCACGAACCTGAAGGTAAGCCTGCCAATCGTCGGCCAAATGTCGCCCAGCTTGGGTTTCCTTGGGAGTTCGTGCTCCCGCTAAATACTCCTTGATCCCCTGGGTTACTAAGCGATCCGCTTCGCGGGACTGCTCGGCATATTCCACTTGCAGATTGCCGTCGTTAGTGGTCAACGCATAAAGCGTGCTGCGGCGGGTCTCCTGCGCATGGTACTGCAAGTCTCCAAACTTCAGCAGGCCTTGCACAGACCCGCTGTACATCTTCTGCACGGTTTCAGAAGACCTGGTCAAATCGCGGATTATGAACGCGCCCACACCGGCTTCAGCCAGTAGCAGGGATAGCAATAAAATCGCGGGTACGTGGCGCGAAATTATCCTCTGCACTGGCGCAGCGACTCGTCGCACCACAGACTTCCTTCGCTGTGGCATGCCGTCCCAGTACTCACTTCCGCGAGCGCTCATCGATCGGGAGTCGATAGTCCTCCTCCTCGGGCAGTAAGCCGTCAATACGAACTACTTTCACAGAATCGTCCACATCCCTTGCCCGCAAATAACCGATGGCTCCCGGAGCGTTGAACACGAACTTTCGCAGAATCTCCGGTGACGCCAGGGTTTTCGGTGCGACAAAGACGTCGCCTCTGAACATTCCCCGTAACACATGATCTTGATATCCGTCTTCATCCATTCGGTAGACGAGCCGGAGCACGGTTTGACGCTCCGGTTGTCCATAGTTGAGCATGACGACCGCAATGCGATGCCCGTTGGGCCAGTGGCTCCGATCTCCCATAAAGATTTTTCGCAGTTCACCGAACGAGAGATTATCGATCGGGTTTGAGCGGTTCACGACGATTGCGAGGGATTGGCTAGGGTTGTTGCGCGAAGCGTGCACAACCGAATGAGAGGTCAAGACAACGCACAGCGCCACCACCAAAGGCGCTAACGATATTCGTTGGATCGACACTCCTGTTCGCATTCTCATTCTCTAGAACTTGAAATCGACTTGCATTCCGACTGCGTTGGGCGCGCACATCTGCAACTGTGGGCAGGTCTGTCCGTCAATCCCTGGCTGCCGCCGGAGCAACGTATGATCGTACTGTAACTTAAGAGCTACGGATGCGGTAGGATCAAAGCGAATTCCGACCGATGGGCCCGTCCGGAGTCCAACCTGAGGAAATACCGGTTCTTGGCTCGATGCGTTTATGTACTGATAGCGCAGGTAGGGCCGGTACATTCCGAATCGTTCTGAGATCTGCGAGTAAAAGGCTGGCGTGTCAAAAACATGCTGCCCCCTCGGAGCGTGACGAATCATCAAGGCCTCATTGAGCCATTCAAATTTCGAACGGATCATGACCGCATACGCGTCCATGATCGTTTCATCAATTCTAGGAGAGGTGATCGTCGAGAGTACATCGTGGTAAGCGGAAAAGCCTACTTGCAGTCCGGGGATACTGTCGGGACGAGCGAATAAGGCGACGTTAACGGATTTCCGGCTGTTGTCGTCCACATAGTTTTGTACAGGTTCTACTAAAGGATCGGAGCTGCGCCCGTTGCCCACCTGAGCCACGTAATTGAGTCCCAACTTTCCCGAAGGTATCTGCCCGGAAGCCTCCAGTCCCACGATATGAATCGGCAAAATTCCGCCCTCATCCTCGTATTCGAAAACATAGGGCCGCTGGGTCGCCGTCTGAAACCAGGCGGCGTGATGATAAGCGGTGTTGTAGTACCCAATCGCGGTGTGGTAACGTCCCGCCGCAAGTTTGAAGTAGTCATTCTGGGAGTATTCCAGAAGGACCCGCTCGGGAACCGCCTGAAATGTATTGTCTTGCTGCACCTCAAAGACAAGTTCCGTCAGAAATTTGAACCTCTCCGACAGGTTGGAGGTGATGAAAAGATTTATTTGTCCAATGCTGAACGACGTTGTCTGCCCGTTCTGCGTGCCACCGTATAGCCCAAAATCTCCGAATCCACGGATGTTGAGCAAGGTCTTGCTCACATCCATGTGTTCGTTCATCTCATCCTGCCGTTCCGGATCTGCGACTACCGACTGTTTCGAATCGGATGAGATAGCGTTCGAAAATGATGAAATAGCCTTCGCAGATGAGGCTTGAGGACTGAGCGATGCAGCAGCTTCAGTCGTACGGCCCGTTTGATCGACGGCTAGTTTTTCATTCCGTGCATCTGGTTTGGGATCTCCAGCCGGCTGTGCTTTCTCCAGTTGCGCGAGGCGCTCACTCATCTGTTTTTGGCTCGCTTCCAGTTGGCTGATTCGCTCGAGCAGGAGTTGCATGGTCTGCGGATCCGTGGGTGTACTCACATCGGATTGTTGGCAAAAGAGAATCGTGGGGACCAGCAGAAACGAGCTCGCCACCAGAATTTTCGGACTCCTCGTAAGCAGAACTCTTCTGAGCAGAAGAATAAGATATGGGAACATGGGTGATCTCCCCCCGGCGATCAAACCGCTCTTAATCATAATCGCGAAACAGAACCATTCGTTAAACGCCAGCGGGCTGGTTGCGAAATTCTTCTCTTGCAATAGCTCCGGAAATCAATAAGTTAACGACGCCCTGGCCCTCTTGTCATGGAAGTCATGGGAGTTCTTCCACCGAAGAGGCTGGATACACGTTCAGCAGTATTTACGCACATTCATCGAAGTTCGCAGAGTAATTCGTCCGTTGCCACTGTCTAAAGCCGCTCTCCCTTCGTGTTTTCCTGTAATCAAATTCTGCTCGATGTAAAAACTGTAAATTACCCGTCACATCGTGAAGGTTATTGCGCGTCCGCAAGTTAGCGCCAAACCTTCGACCGTAAAGTCACTCCCGAACGTCGGTGTTTCCCCCACGCTTCGTTCCCAGCGGCGCTGGGTGTATCCGCCAACCAAAACAACGGAGGCTGCGAGCCATGAGAAGGCCGTATCAGCTTTGGTCACTAGTTGCTCTCATTTGCCTTGCGACAGTAGCCGCGAGTGCACAGTCTTTTCGGGTGCAATGCCCAACCAGCACCATCACTCACCCCGACCCGACCAACGGCGGGGTGGTCAATAGTTCGGAGCCTGCGTACAACGGGCCGACACAGTTTACGACCAACAAAGACGGATATGTGTCGCCAACGGCGGGTACTGTGAACGGCGCCATCAAGTGCCAGCAGATCTCTGGCGGTGACGGATTGATGACCGAGGCCGACGGCACGCAGACGTTCATGTTCTCCTTCGGCCCGCTCTCGGGGCTTGCGGACATCGCGGCCGGCCTGCCGGGTACGCAGTTCCCCAATCTGTTTAACACGCCGTATCCGGGGACGCTGGTGCGCGGTGACCCCGCCACGACCGATGGTGCGGCAAGCGGCGCTTCACCGGGCACGGGTTTGCCTCCCCTTGCGCCGTTTACGTGGAACGGCGCGGTGGGTCTGGCCCCCGACATCCCGAACATCGTAACCGTAAGCGACATCATCGCGGGCCCTCTTACCAGCCCCCTCGCTGCCCCTCACTGCGCCCCAGGCGGCGCGGCGTCCGCCAACACGGTAACGGTTTTTACGGACTCGCCGCTGGGCGTTTCCGTGGGATCACAGATCGTCATCGCAAACGATGCTCATTCCGCCGGGATCGGGGGTACCCCCACGCCGATGGGCCTTCTGGGCACTTACACTGTTACCTGTGTAGATAACGGCGGTCTGGCTCCTGACTTGGTCGTCGATGGGGGCGGTTTCAACGGCTTTGCCTTCCAGTACAGCGATCCAGCCGGCGCAGGGCTGTCCAACGTCGGCAACGACAACGCCGGCACCGCCGCGGCGGTTGCTCCGGCGAACGATGGACACGTGGATCCCCGCCCCATCATCGATGTGGGCGTGATGAACGGCAACATTCCGGCGCCCCTGGCTGCGTTTGACGAGGACGACGAATTCTTCCTGACCCTTACCAACGTGGGCATGATTATGCGCCCAGACCTGTTTGAGCAGCACACCGTCCACTTCCACGGCTACCCCAACGCTTCCTCGTTCTACGATGGCGTGCCCGACGCCTCGGTGGCCATCAACATCGGCGCCAGCTTCACCTATTACTATCTCGCACCGGATGCGGGCACGTACTTCTGGCACTGCCACATCACCCCGCCCGAACACTTGCAGATGGGCATGGTGGGCCAGCTCTATGTGCGGCCGCGGCAGGACCGTGTGCCGAGCGGCGGCAACCTCTATACCTATCTCGGGTACCAGAATGGGATCTCCGAGCCCTCAACGAATCCCGTCGCGGACCTGCGCACGGCATGCAGCCCCGCTGCGGATATCCTGTGCTCTGCCACCATGCCGGCCATCAACACCGGCGCCACGCAAGGCCTCGACAAACTGGGCAACCCCCAAAAGTACGTCTACAACGACGGCGACGGCTCGACGGCGTATGACACCGAGTACCCCATCCAGATGCACGGCTTTGACCCCAATTTCCACTTTGTCGGCATGACCTTCAACCCGGAAATGTTTGTGGACATGAAGGACAAATACTTCCTGCTCAACGGGCGGAGCTACCCCGACACGGTCGCGGCCGGGCCACAGGCCACGGTGTCGACCGATGGCCAGATGCACTACTCGCAGCCGATGCCGGCCCTCATTAACATTCCGGTGGGCGGCAAGGCGTCGCTGCGCCTCGTAAACCTGTCCGTCTCGGAATATCACACGCTGCAGTCCTTGGGGGTGCCGATGAAGGTGGTCGGATGGAACGCCAAGCTCTTGCGGGACCAGGCGGGAAACAATACCGAATACTACACGAACTCGATCACGCTGGGCGGCGGGGAATCGCTCGACGTAATACTGGATGCGACCAATACCCCAGTGGGCACCTACTATCTCTACTCGCCCAATCTGGACCACCTGTCGAACGACGCCGAAAATTTCGGCGGGATGATGACAGAAGTACATGTCTGCAACAGCGTGACGGGCGGCAACACATATGGGAACACCTGTAATTAGGAGCGCGGCAATGAGGGAGATGACAATGAAAAAGGCGATCTCGAACACCGGGCGGTTTCTGGCCCCGATAGCTCTCTTGATGTGGCTTGCGGCCACAGCTTTTGCTGCGGCTCCCGGCATCACCGGGCCCACCTTTAACCTGACGGCCCAGCAAGCCTATCTCAACCAGCCAGACGGCGAGGCGATTTACTCCTGGGGCTACGGCTGCTCGACCGCGCCGACGGGCTTTGCGCCGACCCTGCCGGGCCAGAATTGCCCGTCGATGCAGGTGCCCGGTCCGACGCTGATCGTCACGGAAGGGCAATCCGTCACAGTCAACCTGCTGAATGGTCTGCCCACCGCCGCCGGCAACACGTCGATCCTGTTCCCCGGCTTTAACGTGGCCTCAACGACCGGCGTAACCGGCCTACTCACGCAGGAAGCTGCACCGGGCGCCACAGTGACGTACACCTTCACTGCCTCAGCGCCAGGGACACATGCCTACTACAGCGGCACGCAAGGCGACCTCCAGATCGAGATGGGCCTGTATGGCGCCATCATCGTCCTTCCGGCGAGCGTCCCAGCCAACTGCACAAGCGGCTACCACAAGTCGAATCTCGCGGCGGAGGCGCATTGGGGAGAAACAGACTTCCGGCTCTCGCAGGCTGCCTACGACCACCCGGCAAGCTGCTATGACCGGGAATACCTGTTCCAGTGGGCCGAGATGGATACCAGGATTCACCGCCAGGCGCAGGCGCAGGTGGCGGCCCGGGCCGGATGCACGGCGGGCAGCATGGGATGCAGCCTTGACGTTCAGACGGAGCCCTACCATCCAGCGTATTTTCTGATCAACGGACGCTCCATGCCCGACCTTATGGACCCCAACTTTGCCGGAGAGTATCCGCACCAGCCCTACAACGGCAACCCGCACATGCATCCGGGTGAACTGACCTTGATCCGCACCATCGGGCAGGGCCGCTGGCAACACCCGTTTCACGAGCACGCCAACCACGTGCGCATCCTGGCCCGCGACGGGAACTTGATTCTGAGCAGCTCCACCACCCCCATCACCTATGAGTCGGTTCCGGGAGACTCAGGCGCTACGGCCGGACGCCCGCTTGCCGGGCAACTGATGTTCAACACGGACACGACTCCGGGCGAGGCGTTCGACGGGATCTTCTACTTTACCGGCCGGGGATTGAACTGGGACCCGTACGGTCACCATCCCGTGTCCAGTACGAACGACCCGCTGGCCACGCTTGGCTGTACTGCGGACGCCAACGGCTACAACACAGGCGACCCTACGGCGGTTAACTTCTTTGAGTGGTGCCAGGACCACAACAAGCCGGTGCAAGTGGCACCCTTCGGTGATGTGGCGGCGGGCGGCCCGGCAACGCTTCCCGATCCGAATGTGTTTACCAACGGCCAATGGTACGGCGGTACTCCCTACTTAGGTCCGGATGCAAGCCTGCGCGCGTCGATGCAGACCTGCGCGGCTAATCCTTACGGCACTCCCAACCCCCCGAACGCCAATTGCACCACATTGCTTCCGTCCAACACCCAGGCCAACCCGGCTAACGAGCGCGGTTGGGCGTTCATGTGGCACTCGCATAACGAGCGCGAGATTACGACCAACAACGTTTTCCCCGGCGGCATGCTGATGATGATGCTGGTCGATTCCCGGGAGTTTGTGATCGACGAGAGTCAGTGACGACTTTGTGTGAGCTGGGGGCAGGTCACGCGCCTGCCCTCAGGCGAACCCCGGAAGGGTTCGCGACGCTCGCCAGAAGCAGCAAGAAGATGACAATTCAGGTTTTGCGTCCACAGCGGACCGACAACGAGAGGCCAAAAATGATCCGGATCAATGATTTGAAATTCAAAGCGACGCTGAAGGCGGCAGTCATCGTGGGCGGTTTCCTTCTCTTCGCCGCGGCCATGGGCTTCGGCCAGCAGCAGGTCAATTTGACCGCAGGGCCGACGACGCTGCCGCTGCCCGACGGCACAGTGGTGCCGATGTGGGGTTACAACTGCGGAGCGCTCGCGTCTGGCGCCACCGCGACCTGCGCCGCCCTGAATCCAAAGGCGGTTACAACTGCCGCCTCAGCGACCGCTGGCGCCGTGATGAATGCCTGGTCCCCCGTCGTTATCACTGTCCCCAGCGGTCAGGGTCTGACCATCAACCTGACGAACAGCCTCTCGTTCACGCCCACTACCCCCGCTGGGAGCACGGCGAATACTATCCCCACATCAATCGTGATTGTGGGACAGATGGGCGGCGGTCTCGGCACCGTGCGAACGACCACGCCGAGCCCCAGCCACGCCACCGCGCAGGATTGCCCTACCTGGTTTATCGCCGCCAATCCGCCGGGTACCCCATGCACCGCTCCGACGCCGCTCGTTACCGTTGGCACGCCGCCTGCCCAGGGACCACGTGTGCAGTCCATGGCCACCGAAGTCTTAGCCGGGGCGACCACCCCACTGACCTGGAGCAGCCTCAAGCCGGGCACCTATCTGCTCGAGTCGGGCACGCATCCTTCTATTCAGGTGCCCATGGGCCTGATTGGCGTACTGGTGGTCACCACCGCGCCCAGCGCGACCTCAGCAACTGGTACCGCCTACCCCGCTGTGGGCACTACTCTGGCGGTTTCCTACAACGCAGAGCTTCCACTGGAATTTAGCGAAATTGACCCGGTGCAAAACAAGGCTGTCAACACGGCCGTCAACACGGCCGGTTTCAACGAGACGAAGGTATGGGACGGGCATCTGGGAGCCTGCGGCGATCCCAATGCAGGCGCGGGGGTGGCGAACACCTGCTATCCGCCTGCGGTGAATTACACGCCTTTCTATTACCTCATTAACGGGCTCGCGTTCAGCAAGAACCTCCCCGGGAATTCGCTGTTCCCGGCAGTGCCTGGCACGGCAGCATCTCCGGTAACCGGCACAGTTCTGGTGCGTCTGGTCAATGCTGGCTTGCGCATGCACGTGCCCTCGATCGTCGGCTCGCTAACACCGGGCTTTACCGGCGCAGGCGTGGCTACAACTTTGACGAATCCGGTCAGTGGATTCACCCTGATCGCAGAAGACGGGAATCCCGTTCCGAACCTGTCTGCTCCCCGCGTGCAGACTGACGTATTTATGGCGGCGGGCAAGACTTTCGACGTGATGATCAATGCGCCGGCCCCTGGATCGACCGCGCCGGCCCTGCCCATCTACGACCGCGAGTTGAGCCTTTCGGGCAATTCGTCGGTGCGTGATGCCGGAATGTTGGCGTACATTGGCGTCAATGGCGCGGCACTCCCGGTTACATCGAGCACGGGCGTATTCGCGACGGCGGTAGCCAACCCGGATACCTACCAGTCCCTCGTCGCGGGTCAGCCGTTCAGCGTCTCCGATCCGTCGAGGGGCGTGATCGCCAACGACGTGAATGTCTATGGCGTTTCGCTTCTCACGCTGCCAGGTAACGGCACGCTGAGTTGCCCCCTCCCAGGGAGCCCTGCCACAGGACAGTCCATTTGCGCGAATGGCACCTTCACATGGACTCCCATCGGGACAGCCACCTCAGACACCTTCACCTATTGCGCCAACAACGGATTTGTTGCGGCGACGACTACTACGACGGCGAGTTGTACTACCACCTCTGCTAAGGTCACCCTGGGCGCGAACACCGACGTCGGCGGTATTACCTGTACACCCCCCAATCCAGCGTTTACGGCGAAAATAGCTACTTACCTGAAAGAACCGTCACCCGGCGTCCTGGCGTT
>Ga0210401_10004779_pt1 | contig 14060 bp, 15 predicted proteins | sample IncBWH32MmetaG_FD_150866 | JGI IMG/M metagenome (GOLD analysis project Ga0210401, IMG submission 150866) | Forest soil microbial communities from Barre Woods Harvard Forest LTER site, Petersham, Massachusetts, United States - Inc-BW-H-32-M | ecosystem: Environmental > Terrestrial > Soil >... | reverse complement strand
CGGCATCATCATGGAAACGACGGGCAGCCGGCGCGGCGAGATGATCAAGATGAGCAATCACGGCTCCGGCCGCGTTCGAATGGATTTCAAGATTCCTTCGCGTGGGCTCATCGGGCTTCGCAGCCAGTTGCTGACGGACACGCGCGGCACAGCGCTGATTCATTCGATTTTCGAGGGCTGGATGGAGTACGGCGGAGAGATGGCGCTCCGTCCTACCGGCGCGCTGGTGGCGGACCGCAGCGGCCCTTCCACCGCATTTGCTCTGTGGAACATCCAGGAGCGCGGTGAACTGTTCATCGGGCCAGCGATCGACGTCTACGAAGGCATGATCGTCGGCGAGAATTCGCGCGAGCAGGACATGGACGTCAACGTCACCAAAGAAAAGAAGCAGACCAACATGCGTTCGTCCAGCGCCGACGAAGCCATCCGGCTGATCCCGCATCGCGAACTGAGCCTGGAGCAGGCCATCGAGTTCATCGCGGATGACGAGTTCGTGGAAATCACGCCAAAGTCGATCCGCCTGCGCAAGAAAGTTTTGCAGGCCAACAAACGCCCGCGCCGCTGGCAGGAAATCCGCGCCAGCCAGGCCACCACTTAAACCAAGCCATGACGAAGAGCTATTTCAGTGCGCTGATTTTGCGAGCAGTTCCGCCAAGTACTGCTTCCATACGATGGCCCTTGTATGCGTGCCATGCCCGCGCGTTTCGTCGCTAACGGGAATCAGGATGAATTGTCCGTTCTTCACTCGCTTGATTTCACGGTCGGCGATGCCAAGTTCGGGCGGATTGATGAAGTCGTCCGCGGAATTGATGTACATGACCTGCGCGGTGATTTTCTCGAGCTGCTGCGACGGGTCGTAATTTCTCGATGCATTCACCTGGTACAGGAAGTCGTTGGCATCAAGACCAGCAAGACGCGCCTTGAAATAATCGTCGAGATATTTATCCGCGGCGTCGCGCGTCGGTAGCGTTTTCTGCATGTACAGCGGCGCACTTCCGGCGATCAGCAGAAAATCGAGCGCGGTGCGCATAGCCTGCTGCGGCTCCGTCACGTATTCTCCACCCTTCCATTCGGGATCGTTGCGAATCGCGTCCATCACCATCTTGCGCCAGATGCGGTTGCGCCCGGCGAGCTCCACGGGCTGGCAGGCCAGCGGCATCAGTGCATCCATGAAATCTGGATAGGTCTCTCCCCACACAAACGAATGCATGCAGCCCATCGACGTGCCCAGGATGAGCCGCAAATGGTTTACGGCGAGGCCTTCGGTAAGGAGCTGGCGGTGCGCGGCGACCATATCGTCATAGTCGTAACTCGGAAAATGCGCGTGCAATCCATCGCTGGGCTTTGACGATTTTCCGTGGCCGACGCCGTCGGGGAGGATGATGTAGTAGCGCGCGATATCGAGAAGCTGCCCCGGTCCAAAAAGCTCGCCGGCAAATTGTGGCGAGAGAAATTGCTGGCCGGTGCCGCCGGTGCCGTGAAGGACCAGTACCGCGTTCGTGACGCGGCCCTGCGCGTCGCGCACCGGCTTGCCGAGCGTTGCGTAGTGGAGTCGCAGTTCCGGCAGCGTCTCGCCCGAACGAAATTTGAAATTCTTGACCGTGAAATCGCCTTCCGTCGTCGCCAGCGCCGGATTCTGCTGCCCAGACAAAGAACGACTTGCAAAGGGGAAAACAGCCGCCAGCAAAATGGAAAATCGAAGCAACCATGCCTTCATCCTGCACCTCGCCGAACGAAAATCTAGCACACTTCAGCAAACCTCCGTTGCCGCGCAGCAGCAAAATGAAGATCCCGCGGAAGAAATCGGTTTAGGGCAGCAGACTCTTCCCATCCGCGGTGGGAAGAGACAAACCGGCAAGGTGCGCAAGCGTGGGTGCAACTTCGCGCATATCCATCAAGCCCAGTGACCGGCCCGCGGAAACTCCGGGACCCATCACAAAGAAGGCTGCGCGAAGGTCAGGGAGATCGGGAAGCTCGCCGTGTGTGCCACCCGGCTTTGTTTTTGAGAGGACCGGGCCGGTGAGCAGCGAGCCGGTTCTCCAGCCGGGCTTGAGGCCGACGAAAAAGGATGCCGTCGGATAACCGCCGCACTCGTGAAGTTCCTGCGCTTCGAGGATGCGGTCGATGCCGTTGGCGGGGTCGCCGGCCAGCTTGGCAAGCAGCTCGCGCACTTGTGCGAGCGTCGCGGAGTCTTTCGGGTCCTTCAAGACAATGGCGGAGGAACCTCCCGTCTCCCAGGGCATGGCCTTCCAGTCCGTCACTTTCCCTTTCTCGTCCAAGGTGAAGAGCTTCGCTTCGCGAAAAGCGGCAAATAAATTCAACTGAGCGTCCACTCTTACGAACCCGTGGTCGGAAACGACGGCGATGATCGCACGGCCCGGCGCGATGCGTTCGGCAGTTTCCCGCAAATTTCCGATGACCGCGTCCAACCGCTCCAGTAGCGCCAACGCTTCGGGGCTGAAGGGCCCCGTCTGATGTTCGACGTGATCGAGCGCGGTAAGATGAAGCGTCATCAGAGCCGGCTTCTTTTTCTCCAAAATCCATTGCGCGTAGCGGCCCCGGATTTCGTCGTCTTTGGCGGAGGTCTCGATTCCGCCATGGTACTCGCCCAGTTCGGCCTCCATCTCCGCAAGCAGGCCGGGAGTGGCGACGGAACGCATAAGTTTCGCATCATCCGGAGTGCTCGCGCGCCAGTATTCCGGAATGTTCCAGGTAATAGGCGCGCCGACGGTAACCGGCCATTGAATACTGGCCGTAGTGCGGCCTGCTTGCGCGGCCGCATCCCAAAGTGTGGGCACACGAATGTCTTGCGTGTACCAATACCAGCCCTGTTCGTTTTTTTGCAAAGGGTCAAACGTGGTGTTGGCAAGAATGCCGTGCTTCGCGGGCCAGACGCCGGTGACCAACGTGGTGTGACTCGGATAAGTCACCGTGGGGATTATGCCCTGGACTCCTTCGGCGTATGTTCCGTCCTTCAGGAAACGCCGCAAATTTGGAATTTTGGAGCCATGTGCGTCGGCAGCCGTCACGTAATCCGGCCGAAGCCCATCGACAGAAATGACCAGAAGGAGTGGAGCAGGAGCTTTCTCCTGCGCCCGGGAGACAGGGGCCAGCAAGCTCGCGATTGTTAGAAGAACTATAAAAGAAAAATGACATTGAAACATACGATGCAGCGCGGGGCGTTGGTTCATGGCGGCAAAAAGGATACCGCAACTCTTCACTTCTACCTTACAAAGTCAGCAATGCCTCGAGAATTGTGTAAGCACGTTAGAAGGAAACAATGTGCTGCTTGGCTGTACATTAGTGTACTCCCTATAGGATGATATAAAGTTATCGGCCCAAGCACAGGGGCACTCATAAATCTACCTCCCAACCAGTTTCTGGGCGGTAAGACCGCCGTATTCGGCATTGTTCGTCAAGGAGACTGATGGAATCCGCGCTTATTCAACAGCCAGAAACGGCCGCAACGTTGCACCCCACGATCGTCGCCACGGCGACGGCGTTGCCTCCCCATTTAATGACTCGGGATGACATGAAGGTCTATTTGGGGCGCGTGTTTGACATTCCCGAACGCCGGCTCGAAGCGATGATGAGCATCGTCGACAATGCGCAGGTGAACCAGCGCCACTCGATTTTCCCCATTGACTACACCATCGAGGCGCGGCCGCTTTCCAAGACCAACGACGAATACATCGAACACGCCGTGAAGCTCGGCCGCGAAGTCGCGGAGAAATGCCTGGAGCGCGCGGGGATGCGCGCGGATGAGATTGACCTGATTATCACGGTGTCCTGCACCGGCTTCATGATCCCGTCTTTGGATGCGCACCTCATCAATTTGATGGGCTTTCGTTCGAATGTACGGAGAATGCCCTTTACGGAATTGGGCTGCGCCGCGGGAGCCATGGCCCTGGGCCGCGCGGCGGAATTTCTTACCGCTCGTCCCGGCGGAAATGTCCTGATCATCGCTGTCGAATTGCCATCGCTCACCTTTCAGCGAAAAGATATCTCGCAGGCGAATCTGATTTCGTCGATTCTGTTCGGCGACGGCGCGGCCGCCGTGATCGTCAGCGGAAAAACGGCGCCTGGCCCGAAGATCCTGGTTTCGGAGACTTACACGTTTCCCGATTCACTCGGCGCAATGGGCTTTGACCTGAAAGATTCAGGTTTCCACATTCTGCTGGCCAAGGACGTCCCGGAAATGATTGGCGCGAAGATCGGCTGCCTGGTTTCCGGCTTTCTGAAACGCCATGGCCGGACGCGCGAAGACATTAAAGGATGGATCCTGCATCCCGGCGGCGCGCGGCTGCTGGGGAATGTGGAAACGCAGCTGGGTTTGAAAAAAAGCGATACCCAGCCGTCCTGGGACATCCTCGGCAGTGTGGGCAATCTCTCCAGCGCCACCATCCTTTTCATTTTGCAGGAGTGGCTGGAAAAGAGGCCGCTCAAGTCCGGGGAATACGCCATGGCGGCGGCATTCGGACCTGGCTTTAGCGCTGAATTTCTGTTGCTGCAATGGACCTAAGCACGATCGCATTTCTCGCCTTGCTCGTCCTCGTGGCCTTGCTGCGTTTCGTGGAGTTGGGCATTTCCAAGCGTCACCAGACGGAGATGATCGCTCGGGGCGCTGCAAAAATTGACGAACCAAGATTTCGCTGGATGGTCGCCCTGCACACTGCCGTGCTGATCGGAGCGGCGGTCGAAGTCGTCCTTTTGAAGCGCCCCTTCCTCCCCTGGCTTGCTGCGCCCATGTTCGTGGTGTTCCTGGCGGCAAACGCCGTCCGATGGTGGGTCATTCGAACGCTCGGAGATCACTGGAATGTTCAGGTCATGGACTCAACGCGCCTTGGCGTCGTGACTTCGGGACCTTTTCGCTTCGTCCGGCATCCAAACTACGCGGCCGTCTTCGCGGAATTGCTGGCTCTGCCTCTCATTCATACGGCCTGGATCACGGCAACGGCGGGAGCTCTCGCGCACATCGGAGTCCTGACGCAACGCCTCTCGACCGAGGAGCGCGTGCTGTTCGCAAATCCTGAATATCGCGCGGCGATGTCCGGCAAGCCGAGGTTCTTGCCCGGGCTATTTTAAAGAAAAGGTGTCCAATGCGGTGGCGAATCCACAGCGCGCTAGGCCTCCTGCTGCTCGCGGCAGCCGCGTGCCCTGCGGGCGCGGCCCAGGATGGAGCCGGCCCGGCATTTACATCCGTGCCGGAACTCGCGGCGGGATTTCATTCCCTCTACGCGCAGAACTTTACCGAAGCACGCGAAAAATTCGATGCCTGGAAATCACAGCATCCCGAAGAACCCTTTGGGGATATCGCCATCGCAGCCAGCTATCTGTTTGAGGAGCTTTACCGCCAGGGCGTACTGAGCAGCGATTACTTCCTCAACGAAAAAAGATTTTTGAATGGCATTGACGGCAAGCCGGATCCCGCGCGCATGAAAAGTTTTGATGATTCCATCGCAGTTGCCCGAAAACTTGCCAGGAAACGAATGACGGCAAACGCCAAGGATGCGGAAGCTCTTTTTGCCTTGACGATGGCCGCGGGGATGGAATCCGACGCCGACCTGATGCTCAGGAAGCAGCATATGGAGAGTCTGAAGAGGCTCAAGGAAGCCAACGAATATGCCAAGGTTCTGTTGGTGGAGCGGCCGAACGCCAACGATGCCTACGTCGCCCTGGGCTCGGCCAATTACATCATCGGGAGCCTCTCCGGAGGCGCGCGGTTTATGTTGTGGTTCGGCGGAATCCACGGCGACAAAAAGCTGGGCATGGACCAGCTTGGAAAAACGATTGATGGCGGGCTGTACCTGCAGTCGTACGCCAAGATTTTACTGGCCCTCGCCGCGCGAAGAGAAAAACAGGACGCGCTGGCACAAAAGCTTCTTCTCGAATTAAGCGAGGAGTATCCGGAAAGCTCGCTGTTTGCCTCAGAGTACGCGAAATCGATGGGCCGCATCATTCCCGCCCAGATGCATCCTTGACGTCGTTTCCTGTCCCGCCACCAAGTATCTCTCGAAAAAAGAATCGAAATTCTCCCTGATGGAATAGAATCGCGCTTGCATAGACGGGAAATCGCAATCCACTGTGCCGGGCGGTGAATCGTGTTCCAGGAAAACTTGCTCAAGGGCCGTGCCATTTTCTTGACCGGCGGCGGAACGGGACTCGGCCGGTCGATGGCCTTGCGATTTGCAGAGCTGGGCGCCCGCATGTTTCTCGTCGGACGGCGTGAGGAGCCGCTGCGCGAAACCTGCGAAGAGATTCACCGCGCCGGGGGCTCGGCGGCATTCACGACGTGTGATGTTCGTGATTACGCCGCGGTGGAAGCGGCTGCGGCGAAGGCCGAGGAACAGTTCGGCGAAATCAACGCGCTGGTCAACAATGCCGCGGGAAATTTCATGGCGCGCACCGAAAAGCTTACGCCCAACGCATTCAACGCCGTCGTAGGCATCGTGCTCCACGGTTCCTTTCACTGCACGCAGGTTTTTGGCAAGCGCTGGATTTCACAGAAACTGGGCGGCAACGTTCTCAACATCGTGACCACTTACGCGGCCGCGAATTGCGGCTCAGGATTTGTGGTTCCCTCGGCCTGCGCGAAAGCCGGCGTGCTGGCGATGACCACTTCGCTTGCCGTGGAGTGGGCGAAATATCACATTCGCCTGAACGCCATTGCGCCCGGGCCCTTTCCGACCGAAGGCGCGTGGTCCCGCCTGATGCCTTCGAAGCCGTTCGAGGACCACGCCAGGGACAAACATCCGATGAAGCGCTTCGGAAAGCACGCGGAACTCGCCAACCTCGCCGCATTTCTTCTCAGCGACATGGCGGAATATATCAACGGCGAATGCGTGGTCATTGACGGCGGGCAGTGGCTTCGTGGCGCCGGCGAATTCAACGATCTGCTCCTGCTCCCGGAAGACGCCTGGGAAGCCATGGAGTCCGCGCGTGCAAAAAAATCCTGAGGTCCGCTATTGAGGTAGCGCGCGCTTGCGAAGTTCGACGCGCAGCTTGAGGTCGCCGACGTTCTGCCCGTTCGATTCCGCGTGAACCGTGACTTCCTGCGCCTCGCTCTTTCGCGGCGCATTTTCTGCGAGCGCCGGTAAGTTTATTTCAATGCGCGACGCAGCCACCTGTTTCGCCGCTACAGAAAACTTTCCTGTCCCGTATTGCGCGGTCCATCCGGCCGGCAGGCTCACCGTCAGTGTAACTTCTTGTGCCTTCGCGGTTCGATTACGAATCCAGAGGGGAATCACGAGCGTGCCGGGAGCCTGAAGGGCAATCTCCGGCGGCTCCGGATGTGGAAGATTCGTGAGCCCATGGGCGCGCCGAAATTCACCGTAAAAACTCCATGGCCCGGCAAGTTCAACCGATAATTCAGGCCGCGCGGGTTCCACCGAAACTTCCGGCCGCGCAAATGAAATGGCGGCCGGGGTAACGCCGTCAAAAATATCTCCGGTCACGCTGCCGCCGACCAGCGATTTGCCGAGCACGAATTGCAACTCGTCCGTCCAGCCGCCATCCGCGGTGACCAGTTTTTCCAGTTGCGCTGCGTCCATGGCGGCGATGGTATCGAGAAAAGACTTCGCCTGCGTCTGGTGCGAGCGGAAGGAATCGAGCGCCATCCGCCAGTAAGGCTGCTTCGTTGACTTGGAAAGGTCTTTCACGGAATAGCGCGGCCCTTTGCCGCGAAAAATATCTTCGCGGTCCGCGTCGGCAAAATAGTAGATTTTCTTAATCTGCCACGGCCGCAGGTTTTCGAGATAGGGTTCCAGCCGCTTCATCGGGCCGGCAACTTGCTCCGGGAAAGCCGTGGGATCGCCGGCGAGATCGAAGGCTTCCGTGGCCAGCAAACCAGAAGCTTGATGGTCACCGTGGTCTTCGCCGATAAATGTGCCCGGCAGAAAAGTGAGTATCACTTCCGGACGCGTCAGCCGCACGATGCGCACGAGCTGCTCGAGCGAACTGCCGTGCCCCCAGTTCGCCAGCGACTGCAACACATTTTGCGACGCGGTGTCCTTGCCGCCGAGGAACCAGACATTCGTAATTCCCAGCGTGGCCAGCGCATTGCGCGCCTCGATCTCGCGGACATCGCCGAGGGCCGCGGCTTGCTCGGCACCCGCTTCATTCGCGCCGCTGCTGCCATGCGTGCCAAAGACCACCGCAACGCGTTTCCCCTCATCCAGCGCGCGCGCGAGGTAAGGCGTGGCCGCACCCTCGTCGTCGGGATGCGCCACCACCAGCAGAATATCCACTTTGTAGCGCCCGTCCGGCAACGGAAGCGCCTTCGGCTCCTGCGCCGCGCTCGCCAGCCCCGGGCAAAGAAGGATTAATGCGAAAATCAGTTGCATCGCGATCCGTTGCATTCACCGGCCCCTGAGTTTCTCAATTTCCACGAATAATACCGTTCAGTTTACCTTGGAGAACTGTGTGGGCAAAACGAGGGCGCAAGGCGGCCACCATCTTCGCGAACCTGCATGGCACCCGGAGTTTGCTGCCTCTGCTCAAAGCATCTCCCCAACCTTGATAATTCGTCCAGTTTTCCTGCGTAATAGGAGAGGAGGGACACTTCAATGCGTTTGTCGAAAAAACCCTACTATCCCCTCGTGGCAATACTGGCGATAGTCATCTTCGCTCTTTCTTCCGGCGCCAGCTTTCCCCTGGGGGCCACCGATGATTCGTTTGCGCCGGCGATCGAGGCCGCGCGAAAAACCCGCGATGAGCCGCAGTTACAGTCGTTGACGACGCGACTCGAAGAGAGCATCACACGGAATGCCGCCGATGCCGTGACCTATTTCGACTTGGCCCTGGTGCGGAGCTATCTCATGGATGTCTACGAAATGCGCAAGGACAAGAAGGCGGCGGCGGTCGCGGTAGACAAGGCCATTGAAGCAGTGCAGCACTCCATCCAGCTCAATGACAAGTCAGCGGGCGCGCATAGCTTGCTCGCCGATCTCTATGGCAGAAAAATTCCGCTGGGGAATGCGATGTTAGCCGGCCCCAAGTTCGGCCCGAAGGTCAAAGAGGAGAATACCAAAGCCATGGCCCTCGACGACAAGAGCCCGCACGTTTGGGCCAGCCTTGGCCGCCAGTACCTGCTGGCCCCGAAGATGTTTGGCGGCGACGCCACCAAAGCCATCGAGAGCTTCCAGAAGTCCTTGGCCATCGATCCTTCTCAGGATGAAACTTGGGTCTGGCTCGCAAGGGCCTACGAAAAGCAAGGCGATAAGACCAAATCTCAAGGTGCCATCCAGCACGCTCTCGCCTTAGATCCTGACTCTCCTTGGGTCAAAGACGCAGCCAACTCGCTGAATTAAAATGGATTACGAGGTCGACCAGGAGTGCGTAATACTGTTTCCATATCGATAGATGATGAGATATAATCAGCTTTGATCGATGTGCTCTCCAGGGGAGACACTCAAAGCTATGGAAAAACTCAAAGTCAAGGTTTCTCCCAAGTATCAAGTGGTCATCCCGAAGCAGATTCGCGAGGAGCTCCAGCTCCTGCCTGGCCAGGAACTCATCGTTTACATAATGGATGGAAGCGTTCGCTTTACCAAGCTGCGATCCATCAAAGATCTCCGTGGCATCGCCAAAGGCATGAAATGGAAGGATGACTACCGCGATCGCAATGACCGGTTCTGAAATTGTCCTGATTGATTCATCCGGCTGGCTGGAATATATCACCGGCGATGAGAAAGCCGATGCGTTCGGGGCAATCTTCCAGAAGGACGTTCAAGTTCTGGTTCCTACAATCGTTCTTTATGAAGTCTTGAAGATTCTGCTGCTTCGAGCGGGGGGATCTCAGGCAAACGTTTTTCTCTCCGAGGCGCTGCGTCGGAGTGTCGTGGATCTCACGGACACGATTGCGCTGTCCGCCGCGTCGCTGAGTATCGACCATAAGCTGACGATGGCCGATGCGATCATCTACGCAACCGCACAGTCGCATCATGCGGAGCTAATTACTTCGGACGCTCATTTCACGGGTTTGCCTGGCGTTACCGTTCTCTAGCTCACCAAACTCCTTGTTTTTTCTTGTTAGTGATTCGCGCAAAAAGTTGACGTTCGCTCCCACGCCGCGTAGCATGCGCTTCAATCTTCAGCCAGAGTCACAGAGGCGCTATGACCAATGGGACGACTCGCCGCGAGTTTCTCGGCTCGCTTGCTGCCTTCTCGCTTTTCCCTCTCGAACAGGAAAAGCCGGACCTGATTCTCCACAACGGCCATGTGGTGACTGTAAATCCTGCCGAGCCAACCGCGGAAGCGGTGGCCATCGCCCGCGGCCAATTTTTTGCCGTGGGAAAAAACGCAGACGTTTTGAATCTCGCGACACCCGGCGTTCGAAAGATCGACCTCAGCGGAAAAACAGTGCTCCCGGGTTTCATCGACGCCCATTCGCATCCGGCACAGGCTGGCCTGATGCACCTACGCATGGTGGATTGCGACCTCCGCTCGATCTCCGCAATTCAGGTGGCCTTGCGTGAACGCGCCGCGAAGACTTCCCCCGGAGATTGGGTTCTCGGCTTCAAGTATGACGACACAAAAACCGAAGAAGTCCGGCCACTCAGCGTTGCGGATCTGGACGCCGCTGTTCCCGATCATCCCGTTCACATCCAGCACCGCGGCGGCCACACCACGTATTCGAATTCCCTCGCGTTTCGAAAAGCCGGGATCGACGACAAAACTGCCGATCCTCCGGGCGGAAAAATCGATCGCGACCCGGCAACAGGAAAACCAAGTGGCCGCGTCGCCGAAGCGGCCAACGCACTCTTTGAGAAAGCAATTCCATCCAATTTCTCCCGTGACGACTATCGCGAAGGCGTGAAACTCATCTCCAAAATGCTCGCCAAGTCCGGAATCACTTCCGCAACGGAAGCACAGGGAAACCCGACCGATCTGCGCGCCTATCAGGATGCCCGCGACTCCGGCGAACTCCTCTATCGCGCCTACTGCTTCATCAACTACCACTACATCGATGCGATGATCGCGGCCGGCGTTCGCACCGGACTAGGCGACGAGTGGGTCCGCGTCGGCGCGATGAAGCTCGTCTGCGACGGTTCGATCTCCGAACGCACCGCGCGTCTATCCACGCCGTACGAAGGCCGTCCCAATGACTTCGGCATTCTCGTTATGACCGAAGAAGAGCTCTACACCTATGGGCGCAAAGCGCATCTCGCGGGCTGGCAGATCGGCACGCACGCCAACGGCGACGTGGGCATTGACACTACACTCCGCGTCTACGAACGGTTGCAGCGCGAAAGTCCGCGCCACGATCCGCGCTTTCGTCTCGAACATTGCACTGTCGTCAACGACAGCTTGATCGCCCGCATCAAGACGCTTGGCGCCATCCCCACGCCCTTTTCCACCTACGTCTACTATCACGGCGAAAAAATGCGCTATTACGGCGCGGAACGACTCAATCAAATGTTCGCTCTGCGCAGCTTCCTCGATGCCGGTATTCGCGCCACGCAGGCTTCCGATTACCCGCCGGGAGAGTTTATTCCCATGATGGCCTTGCAATCCGAAGTGACCCGCACCGACACCAAGGGAAACGTCTGGGGACCAAAACAGAAAATTACGGTGGAAGAGGCAATTCGCGTGGGCACCATCAACGGCGCCTACGCCTCCTATGAAGAAAATCTCAAAGGTTCCATCGAAGCCGGCAAGCTCGCCGATCTCGTCGTCCTCGGCCGCGATCCTCTCAAGGAAAATCCCTCGACGCTTGTCACCATCCCCGTCGAACGCACCATGGCCGGCGGCCGCTGGACATTCGAATCGTAGATTTTTTGTAAATTGCGCTCCGGCCCAGCGCGTCAGGGCAGGTGTAGCGGGCGAGTTTCCGACGATCCGACCGATCGGGACTTAGTCGAATTCACGGGTGTACAGTAAGGAGGACTGGAGGAAGGCGATGAAAAAAGAATGGATTTGGGCGGGGATAGTAGCCTCGGCAGGAATAACGGCGCTGGCGTCAGGGCAAGGACTGCCGCCGGGACCGATGCCGACGCCAACCGTGAACGTGGGTCCGGTCGCGGCGGCGAAGGCAGCGAATCCCACACCGAGTGGAGCGGCTAAAAATCTGGGTCAAAAAACGGCGATAGGAGTGGGGCCGGCATCGGTGAAAGCTTCCGGGCCCTCGGCATACTGGACGGACCTGGTGGACATCGACGGCGATGGAGTCGAAGAGGACACACAGTTTCTGTACGATAAGCAGCGCGGAATCCTGTACACCTATAAACAGGACAACTACCAGTGTGCGGACGGGACCTCGCAAAATGGGGACGTGCTGATGGGAATTTACACTCAGGGAAATACCGCTGGAAATCCGTCGGGGTCGGGATGGTTTGTGGTTGCGGTGAAGGCTGGGCAATGCGGCGAAAAAAAGGCGGGCCTTTTCGGGTGCCGTTTCAGCGCCAGCGGAAAGCCGACGACCTGCGGCACGGCGAAAGTGCGGGAAGAGTCTGGCGAGGTAGAGGTAACGGTCAAGAAGTAGTGGAAGGCAATACGCCAAGATGCAAATGCAGGGTCTCGGAAGACCCGGAACAGAGGATTCTAGAAGAACTATCCGGCTCCGATAGAATCTGCTCGGAGAGGTGGAGTAAATGCGATTCGAAGAGCGGGAGCTTAAGCCGTATGCCGGGCCCGTGTTGCCCGACCAGCTGCAAGAAGGAAAGGTTTATTTTTCCGTCATTTTTTGGATGAGGATGGGTTGGTGCCAATTCTGGAACCGCGAGTATTCATCGGTTCCAAGGGCGAAACCGAAGGCAATGAACTCTACTTTCAAGACTTCCATTCCTACCGGCGTGGGATTCGCTTCGAGTCGCCCAATGCTGATGATGAAGCCACGTTTGAGACCGGAGCGGGGCGATTCATGTTCGAGTATGAGCGCGCTCTCGATGTGCTGATGGCGTGTGCTCTCAGACGCCGGAAATCCTCGAACAAAGAATAATGTCTGGCGCACATGCCTGATTAGCGCGGCAATCGGCCTCGGCCTCAATGGCCGATTACGCAACTGTCGGGCAGTGGGATGTCGTCTGCCACTGCTGACAGCTGACGGTAAGCGGCTTTGTCGTCGTGAGTCAGCAGTGGGTGGGTGAAGGACGACGGGACAGAGCCGATCTAATTTCCCTGACGATGACCCCGCCGATGGCAAATGCGGTTATGAGGCCAAGCAATTTGTCCGGCCGAGTGAGAATGCGTCCAGGTCGGTTTACGATTATTGCCACTAGACGTAGCGCCAAGAAGGTGAGCCCAAGCGTCATCGTGGCAATCATCTCTCTGCCCTTTGCCACCACAGCGACGATGCAGCCAATGATGATCGGCGCGATGACCCATCCGATGTTAATGGCTAGTGGTACCCAAAACATCCACAAAGCGACAACGTTTTTGTGGTCGTAGTTCGGGTAAACCGGGAATATACGGAGCACTGCCACGATTATTTTCTCAGGCAGAATGAAGCCGAATGGCAGCAGCAGACGGCCTAATAGCACGGCTCCAGCTATCCGCCAAGGCGCAGAGCGAAATCCGCAGCCGATAAGATGTCCGATGGTCTTCACACTCTGCCGCCAATACCAGCGACGGGCAAAGGCTCCGCCCGATTTCAACGCAAGCTCAGAGAACTCTTCAAGCAGGTCTCCGGGGATTGATTCTGCCTGTTCGTAGGGAGTGAACAGATTCACTAGCCAAACGGCGAGGCGCGGAGGCTGAACGAAAAAGGGCTTCGTCATTGGGAATAGCTCCTGACAAGATCGAGCCCTTCAGTCATGCTTCGCAGTGCACGCTGCGTGCGATTCACGGCCGCAACCCCCTTAGCGGTGACATGGAAGAACCGTTTCGACCTGCCTCCTCGTTCGGGCGTCGGATCGCCCAGGTGAGATTTCACGTAGCCTTTCGTTTCCAGTCGATCGAGCGTGGCATAGATGGCACCAACAGAAACCTCGCGGCCCGTGCGCACTTCGATCTCCTGCCGCACTGTGACCCCATAGGCCTGGTCCGCAAGACGCAGAAGCGCCAGGACGACAATATGTTCAAACTCGCCGAGAAAATCGCGATTTGACATTAACTATACAATA
>Ga0210401_10004778_pt1 | contig 14061 bp, 12 predicted proteins | sample IncBWH32MmetaG_FD_150866 | JGI IMG/M metagenome (GOLD analysis project Ga0210401, IMG submission 150866) | Forest soil microbial communities from Barre Woods Harvard Forest LTER site, Petersham, Massachusetts, United States - Inc-BW-H-32-M | ecosystem: Environmental > Terrestrial > Soil >... | reverse complement strand
GCATGTAGGCGTTCATGCCGGTGACGGTTGCGAATTTCACGCTCAGTTCGGCGATCACTTCGTCAATCGTGGTGCGATGCGCGAATACCGGCGAAATGGCTCGCAACGCGCTGCCCACTACTGGAACTGTGCCGTACTTTTCTTGCCACGCCTGAATCATCGGATTGGGAATCAGCGCGCGCTCGGGGCGATCTTTCAAGTGCAAGAACATGATTCCTGCATTGCTCGATGAAAAATCGCCCACGCCTGAAAAGAAATCTCGGACATTGGGATCCGCCAGCGCGATTCTGTTCAATTCCGCCTGGTGCGCCCGCATTGAATCGAAGGAAATTCCCTGCTGCGCTTCGGTGGAAATGAAAATCTGCGAGCGATCTTCCGGCGGCAAGAATCCTTTCGGTATCACCACAAATTGCCAAACCGTAATAATCAAAATCACGCCGGAAACCACCATCACGAATACCCGGTGGCGCAGCGACCATTGTAGCGAAACGTCGTAGTAGTGCAGCAGACGGTCGAAGAAATGTTCCAGCGCCATGTACACGCGGCCGTGCTTTTGTTCGGCGACCGGGCGCAGAAAACGGCTGCACAGCATCGGCGTCAGCGTGAGCGAAACAAAGCCGGAAACCAGAATCGCGGTGATGATGACTACCGCAAACTCGTGCAGCAGCCGCCCCATAATTCCGCCCATCAAAAACACGGGCAGAAACACGGCAGCGAGTGAAATCGTCATGGATAGAATTGTGAAGCCGATCTCCCGCGACCCGCTCAGCGCGGCTTCCATCACAGCTTCGCCCATTTCCATGTGGCGCACGATGTTTTCCAGCATCACGATGGCGTCGTCCACCACGAAGCCCACCGAAAGTGTCAGCGCCATCAGCGAAAGATTGTCAATCGTGTAGTTCAGCACATACATCACGCCGAAAGTACCGATGATGGACATGGGCAGCGCAAAGCTGGGAATCAACGTGGCGGAGAGATTTCGCAGGAACAGGAAAATAACCAGGATCACCAGCGCGATGGCCAGAAACAGCGTGAATTTCACGTCCGCAACGGAATTGCGAATGGATTCCGAAGCGTCGTAGAGCGTTGCCATCTCAATGGAGGGCGGAATGATGGCGCGAAACTGCGGAAGCAACTGCTTCACGGCGTCGACAACTTCTACGGTGTTCGTTCCCGGCTGCCGCTCGATTGCGAGCACGACGGACTCGGTGTCGTTCCACCAGTTCGCCACGCGGTTATTTTGCACGCTGTCGAGGACTTTGCCGACGTCTTCCAGGCGCACGGGCGAGCCGTTGCGATAGGCGATAATCAGCGGGCGGTACACCGACGCGTGTGTCAGTTGGCCGTCGGCCTGCAGCGTGAAGGCGCGATGGTCGCCGTACAAAGTTCCCACGGGGAGATTTACGTTGCCGTTTTGCACCGCGGAGTGCACTTCGTCAATGCCGATTTGCCGCGTGGCCATGGCTTGCGGATCCAGCTGTATGCGAACTGAATATTTCTGCGAGCCGTACACCTGCACTTGCGCCACGCCTTTGACCATCGAAATCCGCTGGCCCATCAGCGTTTCCGCGTAGCGGTCCACGGTGTAACCGGGCAGCGTCTTCGAGCCCATGGCGATGTACAGGATGGGCTGGTCCGCCGGATTCACTTTGTTGTAGGTCGGCGGCGTGGGCATGTTCGGCGGTAGCTGCGAGGATGCGCGAGAGATTGCCGCCTGCACGTCTTGCGCAGCGCCGTCAATGTTGCGGCTCAGGTCGAACTGCAAAGTGATCGAGGTTCCGCCGAGCGAACTCGATGACGTCATCGAATCAATGCCGGCAATCGTGGAGAATTGTTTTTCCAGAGGTGTGGCGATGGCCGAAGCTACCGTGTCGGGACTTGCGCCGGGCAGCGAAGCGCCCACTTCAATCGTCGGATAGTCAACGTTCGGAAGTTCGCTCACCGCGAGCGCGCGATAGCCAAGGATTCCGAACAGCAGAATCGCCAGCATGACCAAAGTGGTCATGACCGGGCGGCGAATAAATGGTTCGGCGATGCTGATCATTTTTCTGCCGTGAACTTCTCTAGCTTCCCGCGCTCGCTGCTTTCACTTGGACTTTTATGCCGGGTATCAGGCGCAGCTGTCCGTCGGTGACGACTGTATCCCCGGGCGCGATGCCGCTTGAGATCACTGATTCGCTTGCGAGCTGACGCGCTACTTTCACCGGGCGCGATTCCACGGTCTGATCCGATTTCACTACGAAAATGAAATCACCGGACTGGCCCGTTTGTACTGCTTGCGACGGAACCACGATGGCTTTTTCTTCTTCCGCGAGGCGCAACGAGACGACGGAAAATTGTCCGGGCCACAGACGATGATCCTCATTCGGAAAAGTGCCTTTCAACTTTAATGTTCCGGTTGTGTTGTCCACGTTGTTGTCCACGAACGTGAGATAGCCCACTTCGGAGACGGTTTCGCCGTAAGGCGTCGCTTCGATTTGCAGGCGTCCGCCGCTCATATATTTTTTCACCACGGCTAAATATTGTTCGGGCACGGAAAAATCCACGAAGATCGGCGAAATCTGGTTGATCACCACCAGAATCGGAACGTCATTCTCTTTTACCAGATTCCCGGGATAAACCTGCAAAGCGCCGGTGCGGCCGTCGGTGGGCGAATAAATCGTGCAGTATTGCAGCTGCAGCTTGGTGGATTGCACCGCGGCTTGGTCGGCGTGAACCAACGCTTCTTGCGCGTCGGCGCTGGCCTTCATCTGGTCGTATTGTTCTTTAGGTGCGACGCCCGCGTCATACAGTTTTTGGTAGCGCGCGGACTGTACTTGATTGAGTTCGGCCTGCGCCTGGTCCCGCGCGAGATTCGCTTCGGACTGCGCGAGGGCCGATTGAAACGGCCGGGCATCGAGTGTGAAAAGCAGGTCGCCCTTCTTTACGAAGTCGCCCTGTTTGAAGTGCACTTGCTCGAGAATCGCATTCACTTGGCTCTTAATGGAAACCGTCGAGTAGGCTTCCGCTGTGCCGATCGCCGTCAGATTGATGGGGACCGTTTTCTGGACGGCTTTCGCCACCGTAACCGGAATGGCGAGGTTCGGCGCGGTTTCCGCTGACTTGGTGCTGCAGGCAGAAAGCCAAAGCACGAAGGCCAGCAGAGGAGCCATCATCAGCACAGCGTGCATGGATTGATTTTGTCGTTGCATCATGAATTATTTTTGTGTGCTGCGAAGAATTCCGCGTGTCCGAACGCGCCAGCGGATTGCACGACCATGTCCGCGGGCAATTTCCAGACTGGATGTCCACATATTTTACAGCCTGTGACCCATGTTCGGCGAAAATTCTGCGCTGGACGCGGCAGGCGATTCGATTCGGCTCAACCTGCAATTTTTCCGCACACCCCAGCAACGGTTTAGACGCAGCGCAACTCGGAAGGCTTCATAAAAATTTTCGCGCCAGGTCATCCGGCGGCGGCTTGATCGAGGAACCAGAGGACGCGCCCATCGGCGGGACGAATGCGGCCGGCGGGGTACGCGCTGGGGCGTGAATCCGGCTCGGCGCGCAAGGCGGCGAGGATCGGGCGCTTGCTTTCTCCAGCGACGAGGAAGTAGGTGTTGCGGCTGGAATTCAGGACAGGAAGCGTGAACGTGAGGCGGTTCGGCGGCGTCGCTGCCACGTGAACGGGAACGACCCAGCGCGTTTTTTCTTCGAGCGCGGGGGAATCCGGAAAAAGCGACGCGGTGTGGCCCTCGGGTCCTAGCCCGAGCAACGTGACGTCGAATGCGGGTGCGGCCGTACCGAAAAATTTTCGCAACTCTTGATCGTAAGCTTCCGCCGCTTGTTGCGGCGTCGCCAAATTCGTAGGAACCGCGTGTATGTTGGCGGCGGGAATCGGGACGTGCTCGAGAAGAGTCTCGCGCGTCATGCGGTAGTTGCTGAGCGGGTCGTCCTGGGGAACGTAGCGTTCATCGCCCCAAAATAAGTGCACGCGATTCCAGTCGGTTTCGCTGCGATATTTCTCGCTGGCGGCCCAGAGCGCGTACATTTTTTCCGGAGTATGGCCGCCAGAGAGTGCAAGCGCGCCGCGGCCGCGCTGTTTGATTGCGTCTTGCAGATCGCGCAGCAATTGTTCGAGCGCGGCGCGGCTGAGCGCGTCAATATCCGGAAGTATGCGGGTGTCGAGTTTCATATTTTGTTGCGCCTCATTTTATATTCGTTCACGTTCGGTCTCATTTCGCGCTGGCAAACTATTCTGCAGCGGCGCTGATTCCCAGCTGCGCGAGCTCCTGGCGCAACTGGTCGAGATTTTGATATTGAATTGTGTGCATTCCGAGCTCGCGCGCACATTCCAGATTCAGGCCGCGATCGTCTATGAACAAACATTCTTGCGGCTCGCGTTGTGAAATTTTCAGCGCCAGCCGGTAGATTTGTTCCTCCGGTTTGCGCACGCCCAAATAGCACGAACTGAAAAAAGACTGAAAATACCGGCGCAGATTAAATTTGTGAATGCGGTATTCATTAATCTCGAGCGATTCGTTGTTCAGCGAGGCCATCAGATAGCTTCGCGGTTGCACCAGCGTGCCTAAAAATTCCAGCGACTGCGGGAAAGGCTGGGACTGCGCGTACATGAACTGCTTGAAATCCTCCGGAGTGAATGATCGCTCGCGATAAAAAATTGTCCGGCGCAGATATTCGTCCAGTGTGGCGCGGCCGGTCTCGAAGGCGTTGAGCATCAATTCGTGGCGGTCTTCGAAGTCGGACCACTCTAGGTGGAATTTTTCGACGGCGGCGCGGCGCGAAGTGCGATCCCAACCATTGGTGAGGATCACGCCACCGTTGTCCCAGAACAAGGCGCTAATTTCCGTCATGGTTTCCTCGAAGCACTGGCTGCCGCAGGCGGGATGGCCTGGGGCTGGCCGACGGGACTATTATCGCTGTGAACGGCCGGGGGCCGAAGCGGAATTGTTCGTGGGCCGGAAGGCTTGAAAACAGTTGAATAGAATCTGGCCGCATTATTTGTTTTCTAGGAGTTGCGGAGGTTTCTAATCGCCGGGACGTTGATTAGAGACTGCGGAACGCGTGAGTAGCCATACGTACGTGATGCGCAGTGATGCGCGATGGGTGATGAGCAAGGCGGCTGCGTTTCGTGACACGCGAGTCGTGCTTCGTGACCCGCGGCCCGCGACCCGTGAACGGCGCCAGGTCCTTGGGCAGCAGTTACCGGCAGCGCCACGGGGCGGTTTGAATGTCGAGGTTGTGTGTGCGGAATCATATTTTAGTTTTCGGCCTAGATTAGCACTGATGGGCGGCGAAAACAGCCGGGCGAACGGACAGATGCGGTACAGAATTGGTACAGAACCAGTACTACCTGTACGAAATTCGAGTACGCGGAGATAGGCAAGAGATTTAACACAGAGAAGCCAGAGGATGAGCGGAGAACACAGAGAAGGCGGGAGAGATCCTTCGGCCGGCTTGGGACAAAGGCGCCGGCCTCAGGATGACGATGCTCACCGCATCGTCAGGGGCGCAGAGAACGCAGAGAAAGGCAAAAGATTTGGCACAGAGGACACTGACATGAGCGCGCGACGCAAGGTAATGCGGGCCACGGTTTTTACGATTGGACACTCGACGCGGCCGCTTGCGGAATTTATTGAGATGTTGCGGGCGCATGGCGTGCGACGCGTGGTAGATGTGCGCAGCATTCCGCGTTCGCGGCACAATCCGCAGTTCAATCGGGAAACATTGGCTCGGCATTTGCGGGCGGCGCGGATTGGATATGTGCATCTGAAAAAGCTGGGTGGGTTGCGTCATGCGAAGGCGGACTCTGCGAATCTGGGTTGGCACAATGCCAGCTTTCGCGGGTTTGCGGATTATATGCAGACGGACCAATTTTTGACGGGGCTGGCGCGTTTGGAAAAGCTGGCGACTGGAAAGCCTACGGCAATTATGTGCGCTGAGGCGGTGCCCTGGCGGTGCCATCGGTCTTTGATTGCGGATACTTTGGTGGTGCGGGATTTTCCGGTGGAAGACATTATGAGCGTGGCGCGAACGCAGGAGCATCAGCTTACGCCTTTTGCGCGGGTGCGGGGATTGCGGATTACCTATCCGACGGACAAGGCTGCAAAGATATGATGCGGTGTCGGCAACCGTTGGCGATAGCGCTCGCTCGGGACTTGATGTTGCTGCAGCGGGCACGGCATGCCGTGCCCCTACGGATTCGTGGCGAGGTTGACGCCCTGGCAAGCTGGGGCGCAGCCCTTCGATCCCGCACCGCGGGATCTGAGGATAAATCGCCCTGTAGGGCGATTCACGAGCAGCGCCCCTACCATTGCCGGTTTGCGGCGTCGACAATCGCTTCCGAGACAACTACGAGTTGCTGATTAGTGCAGCGAAGGGGCGGCCAGGCCTTTGGGTGGGCGCTTCATTATGAAGCAGAGGGGGACTAGGCAGGCGACGATTATGGCGAGTGCGGAGATTACGTCTGTGTAGGCGAGGGTGGCGGCTTGTTGGCCGAGCAGGGCTGCGGCGCGGGCATAGGCTTGGTGGGCGGCGTCGGATGGGCTTAGGCCTTGGCTGCGGATGGTGGCGGTTAGGCCGTCAATCATTTGGCGGAAGCGCGGGTTACCTTCGTTCATGTGGCCGGAGAGATAGGTTTGGCGCTGCTGCGTGCCGCGAGTGATAAAGGTGGCGAGCAGTGCAATGCCGATGCTGCCGCCGATGTTGCGAATGAAACTGATCATGCTGGAGATCTGATTATTTTTTTCGGGCGGCACGTCCACGTAGGAAAGCATGTTCGAAGGAACGAAGATGAAGGCCAGGCCGGCGACTTGATAGACGCGGAGCATCGAGGCGGTGCGGAAATCCATGCCGAGGGTCATGTGGGTGGTCATGTAATAGAGCGCGACGGCGGTGGTGGCGAAGCCGATGGACATGAGGACGCGCTGGTCCATTTTAGAGACGAGAAAACCGGAGAGCGGCATCATAAGCATCATGATGAAGCCGCCGCCGGCGAGGGCTTCTCCGGCGCTGACGGCGGAGTAGCCCATCAATAGTTGCAGGTACTGCGGGATCAGGACCGTGGTCCCGTAGAGAACCGCGCCGAGAATAAACATGAAAAACATGGCGGTGGCGAAATTGCGTTTTTTCAGGAGTTTCAGCTCGACGATGGGATGTTCGTGGCGCCATTCCCAAATAACCCAAGTGACGAGCAGGATGATCGAGAGCGCTAGCAGCACGGTGATCCAGTGGGAGGAAAACCAGTCGGCTTCCTGGCCTTTGTCGAGTACTAGTTGCAACGTGCCGATGCCCAGCGAGACGAGGCCGAGGCCGACGTAGTCAACGGGGATGCCTTTGCGGCGTTCTTTTTCTTGCTTTAGATACGGCGGGTCTTCGACGAGGCGATGGGTGAGGTAGAGAGAGATGAGGCTGATGGGGACGTTGATGTAGAAGATCCAGCGCCAGCTGTAATTGTCGGTGATCCATCCGCCGATGGTGGGGCCGATAGCGGGAGCGACTACCACGGCCATGCCGTACACAGCGAAGGCCATGCCGCGTTTTGAGAGCGAGAACGTGTCGGCGAGGATGGCTTGTTCGCTGGGTTGCAGGCCTCCGCCGCCTGCGCCTTGCAGGACGCGGCAGAAAATCAACATGCCGAGGGTGGGAGCAAGGCCGCAGAGGAAACTGCTGCCGGCGAAGAGCGCGACGCACGACATATAGAAGCGTTTGCGGCCCATGCGCGTGGCGAGCCAGGCGCTGATGGGAAGGATGATGGCGTTGGAGACGAGGTAGCTGGTGAGCACCCAGGTGGATTCGTCGGAGCTGGCGCCGAGGGAACCGGCGATGTGCGGGAGGGCGACGTTGGCGATGGAAGTGTCGAGAACTTCCATGAAGGTGGCGAGGGTGACCGTCAAGGCAATGAGCCACGGATTGTGGCGGGGGCGCCAGGCGGCGATGTCGAAGGATTGGTCGGCGGTTATGGCGGCAGTGGCCACGAATCACCTTTGCTTGTTTTATTGGGCGTGCGGATGACTTATTATATACATGCATGTATGTATCTTGTAAAGCGGTGAGCGATTTGTGCTTTTGTTGGTTACCCCCAAGGCACCACTGATGAACGCAGATGAACACTGATAAAGGCAGGGCGATGGGAATCAAGGGCAAGAGACGTGCAGTTGTGGCTCTGGTGGCGGCGCCATCTCGGCAGCAGGCGCGGACGGCAGCTACGCGACGGAAACTTTTGTTGGCGGCGGAGCAGACTTTTGCGCGCGATGGGTATGAGGCGGCGCGGCTGGAGGATATTGCGGCGCGGGCTGGGTACACGCGCGGGGCTTTCTATGCGAACTTTGACAGCAAGGAGGATATTTTTTTTGCTTTGCTGGAGCAGTGGGTGGCGCAGCGGATTGCGGAGGTAAACGAGCTGCTGGAGCGGCACGAAAATCCGCAGCAGCGGTTGCGAGCTTTGCGCGAGCATTACGCGCAGATTGCAAAGGACCGGCGGCTGGCTTTGCTGTCTTTGGAATTCAAACTATTTGCGGTGCGACATCCGGAGGCACATGCGCGTTTGCGGGCGCGGCAGCGGGGGCTGCGTTCTTGCGGCGGGGATATTCTGCGGCGGGTGATGAAGTCGCTGGGGAGGTCTTTGGCGATTTCAAGTGCGGCGGCTACGGCGCTCGGGGCGTTTTCGCATGCGATGCTTTTGGAACATTTGGTGGATGCGAATTCCTTGTCGGATTCGGAGATTCGGCATCTTTTGGGACTGTTTTTTGATGCGGTGGTGGTTGGGGAGAGGTAGAGCGCGCGGCGCGGGGCGGGAGAGCGAGGTTATCCGCTTTGCAAGAGGATGCGCCACGGGGAGAACTGCGACGGCCACTTCAAAGGCGCCCAGCTAAAGCTGGTCGCTATAAGTTCAGCGGCAAAGGCAAACGCGAACTACCGATTCGGAAGCAAACTCAGGTACGCCCGCCTAAAAGGCAGGCGGCCGCTACAAATTCAAAGACGTAGTACAAATTCAAAAGCGAATTCGGGTGCGACGCGGGGGATGCGGGGCTGGTGTTGGGGCGTCCAAACCCCCACCCTTCCCGTGAAACAAAAGCGGGAAGGATGGGCCACCCGGAAAGTCAGAACCAAAACCAAAAACAAATTCAAAATCAAAAGCAAATTCACAATGAAGAGCAAATTCAAAACCGAAGTCAAAACCAACTTCAAAACCGCAGTCGGGACCAAGTTCAAAAGAAAGAGCACAGGCAGGATTGCCTATGCCACCAACGACGACGGCAAAGACTGACTACGGAATGTCTCTTCCCTCGCCTGCATCTAGGACCCAAAATCTGTGGGCGGATTTTTCGCGGTCTAGGGCGCGCTGGAGTTCGATCGTTGGCTCGCGCTCGCCATCGTCTGCCAGGCGGAAGGTGCCGAAGTGGATGGCTATGCTTGTCGCGGCGCCTACTTCTTTGTGGGCGCGGACTGCATCCGCGGGAGAGATGTGTACCGGGCCCATGAACCATTGGGGGCGATAGGCGCCGATGGGGAGGAAGGCGAGGCGAATTTCCGGGAAGCGCTCGCGGATGGCGGCGAAGTGCGAGCCGTAGGCGGTGTCTCCGGCGAAATAGATCGTGCCGGAAGCGCTTTCGATTACGTAGCCGCACCAGAGGGTTTTGTTGCGGTCGGTGATGTTGCGGCCGGAAAAATGCCGGGCGGGAACGGCGGTGACGCGAATTTTGTCGAAGGCGTCGGCGGATTGCCACCAATCCATTTCCTGAATTTGCGAATCCTGCGCGATGCGATTGGCGGTGAGGCGCGCGTTGACTCCGAGCGGGACCGCGAAAGCAAGCTGCCACTGCGCGGCGATGCGACGCAGGGTGGGCAGATCGAGATGATCGTAGTGGTCGTGGCTCTGCAGGACCAAATCAATTGTGGGAAGTTGATCGAAGTGAATTCCGGGCGCGCGGTGGCGGGGCGGTCCGATCCAGGAAAGCGGGCTGGCGCGATGCGACCAGATGGGATCGCAAAGAATGTTCAGGCCTTCGAGCTGGATCAGAACTGTTGAGTGTCCGACGAACGTGGCGCGAATGTTGCCATCGCCGACGCGTTCGGGCGGGGTGGCGCCCGGAGGCGCGTCAATCCATTTGCGCCACGATGCGGGTCTGCGAGTGAGCAACCATTTGAGGACGCTGCCACCGCCGTGCGGCATGGCGGGCATGCCGTCACGTGGATTAAAGAAATGTTCGCCGTCGAAGTGGTCGGAGCTGGATCCGCTATAAAGTGGCATCTCGGGTTGGGTTGCGCTATTTCTCCGCGGCGGCGCTCGCTTTTGGAATTGGGGACGTCGGACGCAAACTTCGTTTCCTATTTGCGGCGCACACGATTATCCTATGGGACTTCGGCGCAAGGCGCAAACGAGAGGGCGAGCGGTGACGCAGATCGGAACGCAGAACGTAACGCTGCAAGTGGCTGAAGGAAGCGCGATGAATGCTTATGTGGCGCGTCCGGCGGATGGCACGGCGCATCCGGGGCTGCTGGTGTTTCAAGAGGCGTTCGGGGTGAACGCGCACATTCGCGACGTGACGGAGAGGTGCGCGCGCGCAGGGGTAGTGGCGATTGCGCCGGAATTGTTTCATCGCACCGCGACGGGATTCGAGGCGAAGTACTCTGATTTTCCGGCGACGGTGCCGCACATGAAGGCGATGACTGTGGAGGGACTGACGCAGGATATTCGCGCGGCTTACGATTGGCTGCAGGGCGACCCGCAGGTGCGCAAGGATGCGATCGCGAGCATTGGATATTGCATGGGAGGGCGCGCTTCGTTTTTGGCGAACGCGACGGTACCTTTGCAGGCGGCGATTTCGTTTTATGGTGGCGGGATTGCGCCAGCGTTGCTGCCGCAGGTGGCGAACTTGCACGCCCCGATGCTATTTTTCTGGGGCGGGCGCGACAAACATATTGGGCAGGAACAAATTCGTGCGGTGATTGATGAATGCAAGCGGCTGGGGAAGCCTTACGTGAACGTCGAGATTTCGGACGCGGATCACGGTTTCTTCTGCGACGCTCGGGCGAGTTACCATCCGGAAGCGGCTAGCCTGGCTTGGGGTATTTGCGAAAGCTTCCTGCATTTTCACGTACACAGGCCGGAACTGCGGAAGCGGGTGCGTTAGCGCGACTGCGATTGGGAATGGCTTGGTTCGCTCGACCGCGCGGTAGCGACGGCACCGGCGGCCGGCGGAAGTGGCTGCGGCACAAAAATTAGCGGGCGAGTCTGTAAGCCGGATTCTTCGAGAACCTTAATGTTTTTTGCAAGTTCTGCAGAATCAATCTTCGACCTCTGTCATTCATGTCAATTGTGTCAGGGTTTTCCCTAATTTGGGCACGAAATGGGCACAATCGTCTTCGGTTTCAAAAGCACGACTTACACTCGCTTGGCGTGATCTCACATGGACATCATCATGCTGGATGGCGCGGCGGGCGCGGGTAGTGGCGTCGGCGAGGTCGGTGGCATCGGCTACGGCGCGGGTGTCGGCGAGGACGATGTCCAGGGTGGTGCTGGGTGCGATGCCCATCGTGCACACGGCCATTATGGTTGACGTGGCAGACGAAGCGGCCATGGTGGAGCGGCTGGGGCAGGTGGTGGTGATGCGCTTCTACATGAACTGGGGATCGCGTTGGCTCTTATCCCACCGGCGGCGTGGGCGCCGTATCGTCACTAAAGGAAGCACGCTGCGGGGCAGCGCGTTCGATTTAATGCCTTGTTTTGTTGGTTTTAGCTCACAATTAGGCGTACGGCAATTTACCGTACATTGTCCTTGACATACCCGGCAATTTACCGTACATTAGCCTTGTGTTTGGAGGCCCATTATGTCACAGGCAATGAGAGCACCTGTAAAATCTGAACGGATGGAAATTCGCGCCACCCCTGATCAGAAGAAGCTTTTCGCGCGGGCGGCACAGATACGTGGTACTTCGGTTGCGGATTTTGCGGTCAGCAAGCTGCAAGAGGCCGCGCGAGAGATCATCCAAGAAACCGAGTCATTTCGTCTGCGCGAGGAAGATCGAAAAGTTTTTTTCCACGCGCTGACTAATCCACCGGAACCTAACCAGTATGCAAAGGACGCGGTTGCTCGTTACAAAAAGCAGGTAAAAGGCTAATTGGAAGAAGCCAGAGAGAAACCGACGTTCATCTTCGAGCCGCTCGGGTCTGCACATGACCGGGCGGCTTTTGCTTGTGGCGAGCCTATTTTAGACGACTATCTGAAGACGCAAGCAAGCCAGGAAGCCAAGAAGAAAATAGCCGCCGTCTTTGTAATGACCACGGACGGAAAAGCAATCGCAGGATTTTACACCTTGTCCCAATATACGATTTTAAGCAGCGAGATTCCGGAAGATATCTCGCGCAAACTACCAAAGTACGGCCAGACACCCGCAACCTTAATCGGAAGACTGGCGCGGCACACAGCGCATCGCAAAACCGGGGCAGGAGACTTGCTGCTGGCGGACGCATTACGACGCTGCTTAGAAATTAGCAAACAGGCCGCATCATGGGCGGTTATAGTCGAGGCCAAAAACGAGCCCGGTACCGCTTTCTACAAAAGGTGGGGATTTGAGGCTTTTCCCAGTCACCCACTTAAGCTGTTTCTGCCCACAAAGACTATCGAAAAAATGTTCGCTTGAATCAATCCCTCTCCATTTCCTAGCGCGCAAAATTAAACATCTTCTCCGCTTCCTTCCTAAACGCCTTGCTAGTTTTCGACTTTCCAAATCCACGCGGTTTTTTGAGCAAAGTGGAGTTGATTGAAATTGGACGGTCTACGGTTTGTTCGCGCCCGGAGCAGGGGTTTTAGCTCTGTCCACTCCGCGATAGAAGTCTCCATCCAAAAACTGCTTTTCAAGGGTTTGGAAAACGTACTCTATCGGGACCATCTCGCCCAAGTCCGCATCGCCAAGTGATCCACTCAGAACACCGATGATCATGCTTCTTGGCCCGTTGAATTGGAAGGGCGGGCCGAGTGTGAAGTCCAGGGGCTGCAAAAAGATTGGCGAGCCGCTATTTCCCGGAACAAAGTTCCCAGCGATTAGCCAGCTGAGCCTGTCCTTCTCGGCATCCTGTGCCCCACAACGCATCTTTACAGGTTCATCGAGTATATTGGATATTTTGCCAAACTTAAATGCAGGGTAGTTCCTTTTTGCATTCCAAAGTCCGGGGACCAGTCCCGCCGATATGATGTTCGCTCCGATACCTATGTGATACTTCTCAATTTCTTCCGGTGTCACAAAATCTTGTACCCGCAGCTGGTTTATGTCCTGATCTAGCAATTTGGCTTCATCGGTGTTAGCAATTGGAATCGCTGCAATGTCAACTCGGTCATCCGAGTGTGCCAGCCACATTTTTTGGCCGTTGAGGCTTAGTGGAAAAGATGTCTCCCACGCTCCGGTGGGACTCACGCCCGGTTTATAGTCTTTGGAATTTACACGGACGCTCAAGGCTTCCGGGTTTCTCCAGGCGCACCCCGCCCATTCCGGGTCAACAACATGACGAGCCGTAATAATCACGCTATGCCCGCGAGTGGGATCTCCCTTCAAAGGTACTGAGAGAAGGAAGCCCGTCGCCGCTTCGGTTTTATTGTCGGTTCGCGGATACGTAAGGAACACGATGCTTTTCTTCACTATATTAGTGTCTATCGTCGTATTCGTAGAAGATGATTGCGCTTGAGAAGAGGTAGCTCGCATTGGAGCAAGCAATGCTAGCGCAACGATTAATCCGAGGGCCTGTTTCATATCGGAACCTCACAACCATATTTGACACCGTTTTTGGACTTTCCGCCCTCACGCGTTACCGGACAATGACGGCAAGTTTCCGGTAAGGGCGTTTACCAGATGGGATGAGAAGGCCGGTCTCCAGCGGGATGCGATACGCTCCCAATGAACGACGCGCTCTAGGCGCAAAAAGGAGACCGGCGATGAAGAAGATTAGCACTGTGCAGGTATTGGGGAACGAAATTTTGAAGGAGCAAAAGCTAACCATCGGTGTGGATCTGGGAGATCGTTGGTCGTTCTACTGTGTTTTGGATGAAGCGGGCAAAATCATTC
>Ga0210401_10004777_pt1 | contig 14062 bp, 12 predicted proteins | sample IncBWH32MmetaG_FD_150866 | JGI IMG/M metagenome (GOLD analysis project Ga0210401, IMG submission 150866) | Forest soil microbial communities from Barre Woods Harvard Forest LTER site, Petersham, Massachusetts, United States - Inc-BW-H-32-M | ecosystem: Environmental > Terrestrial > Soil >... | reverse complement strand
CGAAGTGGACGGCCACCTGATGCCGCTCAGCGCGCGAATCACGGGCTACGTAATCAAAGTGAACGTGGACGACAATCAGTACGTGGACGCCGGAACCGTCCTCGCGGAAATTGATCCGCGTGATTACAAGGTGGCGCTGGATCAGGCCAACGCGTCGCTCGCCGATGCCCAAGCCACCGCTCAAGCCATGAATATCAACGTGCCTATCGCCTCCGTGAATTCCGATAGCCAGGTTTCTTCCACCGAAGCGGACGTCGAAAATGCGCGCGCCGGCATCTCCGTCGCCCAGGATCAATTCAGCGCCGCGAAATTCCAGCTCGATCAGGCCCAGGCCAACGACGTGAAAGCGCAAAACGACCTGATTCGTTACAAACAGCTCGTGGAAAAGCAGGAAATTTCGCAGCAGCAATACGACCAGGCCATCGCCGCGGCCAAAGCTAGCAGTGCAGCGGTTGCGTCAGCCCATTCCTCGGCCACCGCGGCCGAGCAGCAAGTATCTCAAGCGCGCAGCCGCCTCGCGAACGCCGAGGCAAATTATCGCAACGCGCAAACCGGGCCGCGTCAAGTAGCTTCCACGCGCGCTCGCGCGCTTTCCGCCGACGCCACCGTGCAACAAAAACAAGCCGCGGTCGAGCAGGCGCAATTGAACCTTCAATACACGAAAATCATCGCCCCGGTAAACGGTGTTGTTAGCAAAAACGCTGAAGTCGGCATGAACGTGCAACCCGGCCAGCAATTATTCTCCATCGTTCCGCTTGATGAAGTCTGGGTCACCGCCAACTATAAAGAAACGCAGCTGAAGTACATGCGTCCCGGCCAATCCGCGGAAATTAAAGTGGACGCCAATGGCCGCACCTATAAAGGCCACGTGGACAGCATCGCCGGCTCTAGCGGCGCGCGTACCAGCCTGCTGCCGCCCGAAAACGCCACAGGCAATTACGTAAAAGTAGTTCAACGCATCCCCGTAAAAATCGTCCTCGAAAAAGGACAGAACAGCGACCACTACCTGCGCCTGGGCATGTCCGTCGAACCCAAAGTCAAAGTGGAATAAATTGAGCGCTGCCGCCATTCCGGTAGATTCCGCCTGGCGCCCGCGCCCGGTCATCAATCCCTGGATCATCGCGCTCACGGTTACTCTCGCGACGTTCATGGAAGTGCTCGACACCAGCGTCGCCAACGTCGCCCTGCCGCACATCGCCGGCAGCCTTTCCGCAGGCCAGGACGAAAGCACCTGGGTGCTCACTTCCTACTTAGTTTCAAACGCCATCATTCTGCCAATGAGCGGTTGGTTTTCGCAGCTCATCGGCCGCAAGCGCTTTTACATGTCCTGCGTCGCGCTCTTCACCATCAGCTCGTTTCTCTGCGGTCTCGCGCCTAATCTCAGCATGCTGATTATTTTTCGCGTGATGCAGGGCATCGGCGGCGGCGGCCTGCAGCCCAGCGAACAGGCGATTCTCGCCGACACCTTCGAACCGCGAAAACGCGGCATGGCTTTCGCGGTTTACGGCATGGCGGTGGTGCTCGCTCCGGCCATCGGCCCCACGCTGGGCGGATGGATCACTGACAATTTCAACTGGCGCTGGATTTTCTTCATCAATATTCCCGTCGGCATCATTTCGCTGATTCTCACCAACATGCTCATCAGCGATCCGCCCTACATGAAGCAGCAAAAACGCACCGGCTTCCGCATTGATTACATTGGCCTCGGCCTGCTGGCCCTCGGCTTGGGCGCCATGCAAGTCGTCCTCGATAAAGGCCAGCGCGACGATTGGTTCGGCTCGAACTTCATCATCGTCATGACCGTCATCTGCGTGGTCGCGCTCATCGCGGTGGTTTTCTGGGAATGGCATCACAAAGATCCCATAATCGATTTACATCTGTTCAAAATAGGTTCCTTCGCCATCGGCAACATGCTGATGTTCATGGTAGGTTTCGCGCTGCTCTCCAGCACCGTGCTCTTGCCGCAATTTTCCCAGGAATTATTAGGCTACACGGCGCAAAGGGCGGGCCTTGCCTTGATGCCAGGAGGAATCGCGATTATTTTATGCATGCCGTTCGTCGGCTATTTGCTCGGCCACACGGACGCGCGCCGCCTTCTGTTATTCGGCCTCGTCATGGTTTCCTTTTCCCTGTTTCACATGACTAATTTCGACACCGCGATTGATTTCCGCACCTTGGCGACCGCGCGGGTATTCCAGGCGATGGGCCTCGCATTTCTTTTCGTGCCCATCAACACCGCCGCTTACTCCTTCATCCCGCCCGGAAAAAATAACGCGGCCTCCGGCCTCATCAACCTCGCGCGCAATATCGGCGGCAGCGTCGGCATTTCATTCGTCACCACCATGCTGGCGCGGCGCGCGCAAGTACATCAAACCAATCTCACCGCCCGCCTCAATTCCGGAAACGGACAATTCCAGGCTGGGCTTGCGAACATCACGCACATGCTCATCACCCACGGCTCCAGCCCCGCCGAAGCAGCTCGCCAAGCCTACGGAATGATGGCCTTCAATTTGGACCGCCAAGCCACCATGCTCGCTTACATTGACAACTTCTGGATTCTCGGCTGTTGCGTCGCTGCCATGATCCCCTTCGTTTTCCTCATGAAGAAAGTAAAACATGGCGGCTCGATGGCGGTACACTAGGCCCCCAGGGGCGCCAGTGATGTCCGTGAAAATCATTACCCTCGAACGCGAATACGGCAGCGGCGGCACGCTCATCGCCAGATCGCTCGCTGAACGCCTTGGCTGGAAACTCTGGGACCAGGAAATCACAGCAGAAATCGCCCGCGCCGCGAATGTGGACCAGCGCGAAGCGCAGCGCTGCGACGAGCGCGTGGACCCCTTCCTCTATCGTCTCTTCAAAGTTTACGCGCGCGGCAGCTATGAAAGAACGCTCGGCCTCGGCGACGCCCGCGCCTTCGACACCGATTGCATGGTCGAAATGCTGCAAAAAGTTGTTGAAGATGTCGCTTCACGCGGCAATTGCGTCATCGTCGGCCGCGGCTCACCGTATTTTTTGCGCGACCGCCCCGACGCCTTCCACGTTTTCATCTACGCTTCCGACGAAGAAAAAATCCGCCGCATCAAATCCATCGGCAAAACCGAAAAAGAAGCGCAGCAACTAGTCGCCGAAGTGGATCGCGACCGCGCCGAATTCATCCGCCACTATTTCGGCAAGCAATGGCCCCACCGCCCGCTCTACAACATAATGATCAATTCAAAATTCGGCGACGAATTCGTAATCGAATCAATCCTGCAGAACATCGAAGCCCTGGAAAAACACCAATCCCTGCGCGGTATCACCGCCTAGCAAATTTCGTTTCATTGCGTGTTCACGTCGCAATCTCTTAGCGGATTCTGCCCTCTGTTCGGACCAACGCCGCGAAATCGATATGCGCGAAGCCCCGATCCGCTCCACGCGAGCTTGGCAAGCCCCGCTACTTCGTCTCGCCCGGCTTGAACTGCGGATTGTAGATAATGCCCAACACGTTGCCGAACGGATCGCGCACTTCACCCACCAGCATTCCGCCACCAACGTCCTGCACATCTTCCACCGGCGTCGCACCCAGCTCGATCAGCCGCTTGTAAGCCGCATGAGCGTCCTCCACTCCCCAGTACGCCACGCCCGCGGCAGCTCGTTTCGTTTCCTGTTTCGGCGCCGGCACCAGCCCCAGGTCATACCCACCCACGTTGTATCCGACGTAAAATGCCGACTCATCAAAGTAAGGCTGAATGCCCAATACTTTGCTGTACCACTCCTTCGCCTTGGCCATGTCCGCCACTTCATACTTCGCCGTCCGCAATCCCAAGAACATTGTGTGCTCCTCCGTAGCGCCCCGCACATACCGAGGCGTTGATGTCGCCGCCGAGACATCCACCCGTCCGGCCAAATATGCAAGCAGGCACAAGAATGCCACAACCATCGTAATCGTCGAAACGTGCTTCAACTTTACGCCGCGCGCCGGTTTCGATTCAACGGGCGCGACAGCCGCGGCTCCAGTCGCCGCCGGCGAAGCAGCTTTTCTGCGTCGCCGACTCGCGGGCCTTGCGGCGGATCTCACGCGGGACATGGTTCTCCTCCCTGATTGAGCCCCAGCCCCAACTGCAGCTGCGGTGACTTCCACGAGCGATTCGCAACGCGATCCGGACGCGAGCCCAGTCCATATTTCCGCCGCAAATTCTCCACCCGCGCCGTGATTTCCTTGCGATAAGCATCCGGCGCGTTCCCATGCCGCCCATACCAGGCGCGATACTGCCGCGAAAGCTTCGGAAATTTTGCATCCAGAAACGGCAGAAAATGTTTGAGCGATGCCGGCATCAAAAACAGCACGTTCCCCGCGAACCACTGGGCGCGAGCATCACGCACCCCCCGCGCCAAAGCGTCCAAATCTTCCGCACGATCCGTAATTCCCGGCACGATCGGCATCGCCAATACTCCCGCCGCTACTCCAGCCTCGCGCAAAGCCCGCACCGCTTCCAAGCGCAAGTCCGGCCGAGGCGCGCGCGGTTCCAGCAGTCGCGCCAGACGCGTTCGCAAAGTCGTCACACTCAAATTCACCGCCAGCGTCGAACGCTGCGCAATCCGCTTCAGCAGATCAATATCCCGCAGCACCTGGTTCGATTTCGTCGTGATCGAAACGTTCAGCCCTTCGCGCTCCGCCATTTGTTCCAGAATCGCCCGCGTCGCTCCGAATTCACGCTCCGCCGGCTGATAAGGATCGGTAGCAGTGCCAATCGCGATATGCTCGCCCCAGATTTTCTCATTCGCCAAATCGCGCCCGGCCAGTGGTCCGGCATCCTGCTTCACGTAAATCTTCGACTCGAATTCGTTGCCGTCCAGTTCCATATATTCATGGGTATAGCGCGCATAGCAGTAGTGGCATCCGAATTCGCAGCCGCGATAGGGATTCACTGTCCAGCGAAAGGGAACACGCTCTGAATTGCATTGATTCAGAATCGAGCGAACGGGTAGCAGGAAATACTCCGTCCCGCGCTTGGCATCTGCGCAGGGGGAGGAAGCGGCGAGGCGTGCAATGCCAACCAGTTCCGTAGCGGGCTTCGTTCTCTGGCTTGGCGCCAGAGGGGGCGCGGAAGCTTCGCACGGTGACTCACATGTGCCGTGGCGAGCTGCTGTGGGGAAAAGGGTGAGACTGGTCTGCTTCGCACGCTTCCGAGGACGTTGGAGCGTCGCTGGTGTCGCACGAAGAATGGGAAAAGTGGCCATTGATTGCCTCGCCGCACGGCCCACAATATATTCGCCTTTTGTTCGCTTTGTCAAGCATTATTCTTCGCCTTATGTTCGCCTGTCCTTCTAGCCAGCCCAGCCCTGGAAACCCACCTTTCGACCAGATGCCCCCGCCACCTCCCGCCGCTATAATCGTGAAGACACCTCCAGGCGGGAACTGCATTGGCAGAAGTCGGCATTCTGATCATTGACGACGATATCGTCAGCCAGCGCGCGCTGAAAAACGTCCTCGATTCAGAGGGTTGGCGCGTGCGTATCGTTCCGCTCGTCTCGGCGGCGATGCTTGAGCTGGCCAGCGGCCAGTGGAGTCTGGTGATCGTGAACGTCGCGATGACCGACGTGCGCGGCCCTCTCTTCAACATCCTGAGAGACCTGGCGCAAGGCGATGCCGACGCGCTCGAAGGTGCCGAAGTGGACGCCGCCCGCCCCAAACGCATCCGTGTTCTGTTCCTGGTGCCTCTGCTCGCAGCCCGCGAAGCCCAGCCGATCCTCGAAAAGGAAGGCCTTCCCTACCTGCTCAAGCCCTACCATCTGCACGACTTTCTCGAAAAAGTAGGTGAACTCCTCGTTGAAGCAGGTGTTCTCGCTGACCCGATCCGCAGCATGAGCAATTTCTCGCCCACCAACCGAAAACGCCGCGGCCTCCGCTCCGCGCAACGCGGCAAGCGCAGCTCCATGTTCGCTTCCCGCGACGATTACCAAATGTCCGAAGAAGAGCTGCTAGAGTGGGAACGCACCGAAGAAGAAGACCGCAAGAAGCGCGAAAAAGAGCTCAAGGACCGCGAACATCTGTAGTCTTCGCGGCAGCTACCGGAGTCCGCATACGCAACCGTAAGAAGACGCATCGTCGCCGCCCGATCCCAACGCGTTACCTCTCAGAATTCCTGCAAGGAATCGCAGCAGGCGCGTTCTCACTGTGATGACTCGCCTGCGAAGTGTCATACGCGAGGACGGAAGGAGAACGCCATGCATCCCAGCCACAAGCGCATCTGGATTCCCGGTTTGACCATTCTCGCGGCGCTGGTCGCCGTAATCGTGTGGGCCTTTAGCACCTCGTCACGCGTCTATGCCAAACCTGAGCTCGCATCCGGACCCGATTCATCCACCGGTCGGCGCATCGGCGAACCCATCACTTACGAAACGCTGACGGTCTTCCCGGTGCTGTCGTCCCAAGAGGCCTACACCGCTGACTTCGAAACCCTCGATGCAGCGCTCGCCTCGGGCGAAGCCATCGTCGCCGAACAAGGCGAATACATGCGCCGTTCGCGCAATGGCGTTGAACCCGCGCTGATGACTTCGGGCGGCGCGCAGGTGAACCAGCTCGTTCTGGTAAATCGCGGCAAAAAATCGTTGCTGCTGCTCGCTGGCGAAGTGGTTTCCGGCGGCAAGCAGGATCGCATCATCGGCAAAGACCGCATCATTCCAATCGGCGCGCAGCCGTTGCCGCTCGATGTGTTTTGCGTCGAGCACAGCCGCTGGACCAACGACGGTGCCACCTTCGCCGCCGCGAAAACCATGGTTCATCCCACAGTGCGCGAACAAGCCGCCGTTGACCAGGACCAAAACAAAGTGTGGGCCGCAGTCCGCGGTGATGCCGTGGGATCAGCAGCAGGTGTGGAATCGGGATCGCGAGGAGGAGTGGGATCGACAGCAGGAGCAGCGCCGGCGCAGGCGCAAACGTCTGCCAACCTCGAAGTAACCGCGCCGCAGATTTCCCGGCAGCAGCTTTCGCGCGTGATGGCGTCAGCTGCGCCCACCGAAGGCTACCGCAGCATTTATCAATCAGCAGCGGTCGGACCATCCGTCGAAAATTTCGCGCTGGAAGTCGAAAGGCGTTTCAATCGCGCGACGTCCGGCCTGAAAGGGGAGCACGTCGTCGGCGTGATCGTTGCCTTCGGCGGCGAAGTAGCATGGAGCGATATTTTCGCCTCCTCGCAACTTTTCGACGCGTACTGGCCGAAGCTACTGCGCAGTTACGCGGTGGAAGCGCTCACCCGTCCCGCGACTCGCGAAAAAGTATCTTTTGATGACGCGCGCGATTTCCTGCGCCCCGCCACCGGCCACGTCCGCGAAGAAACCGAGCCCGGCGTCTATCGCTGGCAAGAGCGCAGCCAAGGCCGCGAAACCGAAATCCAACTGGAAGCGCTACAGACCAAGCCCCCGCTAACGCTCCACTGGCTGAAAGTCCTGCGCACAAACTAGGAGCGCTGCGCGGAAAGGCCCGTGACGAAGTCTCTTGATTCAGCTTCGCCACGGGCGCACCTCGCTGCGATCAATCGTTTCCGCTAGCAGCTCCGCGACAGTTTTCTTCAATACCGGATGCACCGCGCCAGGCGCAATCTCCGCCAAAGGCACCAGCACAAATCTCCGCTCCACCAACCGCGGGTGCGGGATTTCGAGACCAGGCTCGCGGATGATTTCGGAACCGTAAAACAATATGTCCAGGTCAATGATGCGCGGGAGCTTGCGGGTGACAGAAGCTGTGCGTTCGCGTCCTAGCGAACGCTCGATTTCGAGTAGCGCGTGCATCAATTCTCGCGGCGGCAAATCCGTTTGCGTTTCGACGACGCAGTTGAGGAACCATTCCGGCTCGCGCATCTCCACCGGCTCGGTCTCGTACAGCGAGGATTGTTTTACAACGCGGACGTCATGCGCGGCGAGCGCCTCGATGGCGCGTGCGATATTCTCCGCGCGATCCCCGATGCTCGATCCCAACGAGAGATAGACGCTAGCCATGGCTCCGGCACATTCTAACTTGAAGCGCCGGGCAATTGACCGCGGAGATGCCGAGCGTAAAAGTGTGGCGGAAATGGCGGTGATTTGCTGTTCGTAGAGCGTTCATTTGTATCGAATAGAAATTGCCACGAAATGTTGCGGGAAACGCACAGGTGGAAATTGGGGGAGCAAGAAAATTGGCAGATGGGTGCGGCGGGCCTCAGCGGGTGGGCCGCACCGCCGGGACGGTCATTTGATCCTGGCGGGGTGGTTGGCGCGGTATTGTGTTAGTACTCGCATCGTCCAGTTACTATTTTAATATTTACGTGAGAAGGCGTCAAAAGGTTGTGTGCGCACAGAGCGCTCCCTAGTATTCGATCTCAGCGATGAAATGCGTGATCCCAGAGAATTCTCGAATGCCCGCATCAGTGACCCAAACGGGAATCCGCAGGAGCTTCAGAGGCTAAAGCCCCCTGTTTGCGGGCTGGTTATGTCGCGGCTGAAGCCGCGAGCCACAAAGATCATTTACGTCTTGAATTGTAGTCTGGACCGAAAACAACTAGCTGAAAAGCCCAGGCTGGCGGCGCGGTTCATCCAATCCAAAATGTTTGTACGCTAGCGCCGTGGCGACGCGGCCGCGCTGCGTGCGATCCAGCAGGCCGAGTTGCATCAGGTAAGGCTCGTAAATTTCCTCGATCGCATCCTCTTCCTCGCTCAGTGACGCGGCGATCGTGCTGAGCCCCACCGGTCCACCCGAATATTTCTGAATGATCGTCAGGAGCAGGTTGCGGTCCACTTCGTCCAGCCCATGATCATCCACGCCAAGCATCGCCAGTGCATCGCGCGCCACGCCAATATCAATGTGCCCCTTGGCGCGCACCTCCGCAAAATCCCGTACGCGGCGCAGCAACCGGTTCGCCACGCGCGGAGTGCCGCGGCTGCGGCGCGCAATTTCCGCCGCGCCGGGTTCGTCCATGGTAATTCCCAGAATCCTCGCGGAGCGCTGCACGATCAACAGCAAATCCTCCGGCGAATAAAATTCCAGCCGGTGCACGATGCCAAAACGCGAACGCAGCGGCGCCATGATCAGCCCCGCGCGCGTGGTCGCGCCAATCAGCGTGAACTTATTCAATTGATAAGGATGCACCCGCGCCCCGGGCCCCTGCCCGATAATCAAATCCACGCGAAAATCCTCCATCGCCGGATACAAAATCTCCTCCAGCGACGGCTGCAGACGGTGAATTTCATCCAGAAAGAAAAAATCCTGCGGTTCGAGCGATGTAAGCACCGCGGTCAAGTCGCCTTTCTTTTCCAGCAGCGGCCCGGAGCTGACCTTGATTGCCGAGCCCATTTCATTCGCGAGAATTTGCGCCAGCGTCGTCTTGCCCAGCCCCGGCGGGCCATACAGCAGCACGTGATCTAGCGCTTCGCCGCGCGTGCGCGCCGCTTCCACCGCAATCTGCAGATTCTCTTTCACGCGATTTTGCCCGATGTAATCCGAAAGCTGCTTGGGGCGGATGCTGGCCTCCACGCGCGCGTCTTCCTCGAACGCCTTCCCCGAAATAATTCGTTCCCGGCCGTCCGTCATCTTTCCTGCCACCTTATTTTCTCCACCGCCGCTCGCCGCCGACGCGCGGTCACGTGCCGCAGCAGCCGCCGCGCCTGCACCGTCACGCTCGCTCTTCATCATTCACCTTGGGCACCCTGCCCGGCGCGCTGCGATTTCTTCATCACCGCGCCGCCCAGCACTTGCAACGAAGCGCGCAGCAAAGTCTCGAAATCATTTCCCACCGTGGCCCGCGATTGCGCGATGGCCTTCTCCGTTTCTCTCTCATCGTAACCGAGATTTACCAGCGCCGACGCGACATCCGATTCCAGCTGCGAACGCGTCGCGGGTTTCCCTACTTCCGGCACGTCCACTGCCGCAAGCTTATCGCGCAATTCCACCACCATGCGCTCCGCCGTCTTGCGTCCCACGCCGGGAATGCGCACCAGTTGCGCCAGATCTCCCTTGCGAATCGCGGGAACCAGCTCGTCCAGGCTCATGCCCGAAAGAATTTTCAGCGCGAGCGAAGGACCCACGCCGGACGCCGAAATCAGCAGCTCGAAACACTGCTTTTCGCGCGCCGTATAAAATCCGTACAGCGCCAACTGGTCTTCACGCACGTGCGTATGAATCAGCAGCGTGGTTTCCGCGTGCATCGCGCCCAGGCTGGTGAAAGTGGAAAGCGGAATGATCACCTGATATCCCACTCCGCCGACGTCCAGCAGCACTAGGTTGGGACGTTTATCAATCAGCTTGCCGCGGAGCGATCCAATCATGTCCAGCGATTATTGATTAGGGGCGCAAGTGTGTCAACGCGGCAGCAGCCAAATTGTACCGGCCCCCGATCAAACTTGGTGAAACATGCTGAAACATTTTGACGCGCACTTGCGTACTAATATTCGGATGCGGGGATTTTTCCGCTCATGCGCACTCTGCGCACAGTGTCCGCTTTCGCACGAACAGTGTCCGCTTCTGGTTTTTTTCTTCGCAATATTACTGTCATGTAATTTCTTTCGAAAAACGTTCTGCATTTTGCTTTCACTGTGCTCACCTCCGCGTCTAAGCACGTGCGAGGGGCAAACACTTTTTCGGGAGGAACAAAATATGTCGCGTCGTTCGATGAATCGTCCAATGAATCGAGTAATGACTGTATTCGCAGCGCTGGTGCTGCTGGTGGCCATCGCCGCTCAAACAGCTCCAGCAAAAGACACCAAGGCGGGCGTCAACACCACCATGAGCCTGTTGAATGCAGCCACCGTTGCGGGCAAGCAATTGCAACCGGGAGACTACGCGGTGTCCGTTGATGAGACCCACGTTACGATCTCGATGAAAGGGAAAGTCGTCGCCGAAGCGCCAGTGCAGTGGAAGGACGAAACCAGCAAGGCGAAGTACTCCGCGTTCGTGAGCGAAGGCAACAAAATCACCGAAATCCACTTCGGAGGCAAAACCCGATTCGTCACCATCGCAGAATAACGAAACCTGTTGCATACCGGCGGGCAGCGGTCGCCATGGCGATCGTTGCCCGCCGTTTTTTTGCCGCTGCAGCGGTATTGATGCTGCATTGAATCGACCGCGGAACTTTTTGTTTGCCACGCTCGCCGCAGCCGTGATATCCGTAGTTCTGCCAATGAACTCGCCGCAACCACGCCGGCCTTCGAACCTTCGCGAACAGCGCAGCCCGCGCTTACTCGCATTGCAGTCCCTTGCATGTCCCGCAATCCATCGCAACCATGCGCCTTTTGTGCCCGCCACCGGCATTCCAAGAATTATTTCGATTATTAGCAGCGGATAACGGCCAGCGCCCAGCTTCGCGTTGCAAGCGCCATCGGCCGTTACCCGGAAAGGGCAACGGCCTCTCGTTTTTTAGGGGGCAAGAAAATGAAGTCCAGCGCCAAAAAAACAAAAGGGCAAGCCAAACGGCCCGCCTCGATGGTCACGCTGAAAACCATTCAGGAGGCCGCCAAACGCATCCGCAATTCGATCTACCTCTCGCCCTTCATGCGCTCCGAAACTTTTTCGCAGCTCACCGGAAACTCACTTTTTCTGAAACTGGAAAATTTGCAGATGACCGGCTCGTTCAAAGAACGCGGCGCGCTGAACCGCATCCTCCTGCTGACTCCCGACGAACGCCGCCGCGGCGTGATCGCTGCCTCCGCAGGCAATCACGCGCAGGCCGTCGCCTATCACGCCTCCAAACGCGGCATCGCTTCGCAAATCGTGATGCCGCTCACCACGCCTCTAGTGAAAGTTTCGGCCACGCGCGGCCACGGCGCCGAAGTGATTCTCTTCGGCGCGAATTACGACGAAGCTTGCCAGGAAGCCTTGCGCCGCTGCGCCGAACAGTCCCTCACCTTCATTCACCCCTTCGATGATGACGCGGTAATTTCCGGCCAGGGCACGCTCGGAATCGAAATGCTTGAGCAGGTGCTGGACTTGCACGCCGTGATCATTCCCATCGGTGGCGGCGGGCTGATCGCCGGAGTGGCCTGCGCCGTAAAGGAAATGAATCCGAAAATCAAAGTGATCGGCGTGCAAACTTCGAAGCTGCCCTCGATGAAAGCAGCCGTCGAGCAAAATACGATCGTCACGTTGCCGGCCGAAAAAACCATCGCCGACGGCATCGCCGTGCGCGCCGCCGGAGTGCACACCCTGCCGCTGGTGCAGAAATACGTAGATGAAATCGTTACTGTGGACGAAGAAGAAATCGCCAACGCCATCCTACTGCTGCTGGAAAAGGAAAAGACGCTCACCGAAGGCGCAGGAGCCGTAGCCGCGGCAGCCGTGCTGAATCGCAAGACCGCGCTGGCCGGAAAAAAGGTCGGCGTGCTGATCTCCGCCGGAAATATTGACGTCACTCTGCTCGCCCGCATCATCGAACGCGGCCTGGTGAAAGATGGCCGCCTGGTCCGCCTGCGCATCCATCTACCGGATCATCCTGGCGCGCTGGTTCGTCTTTCCACGGTAATCGCCGAACACAAAGTGAACATCGTGGAAACCAGCTTCAATCGCTCCTACTACGGAGTGGTTTTAGGGGATACTGCGATTGACATTACGATGGAAACGCGCGGCCCGGAACACATCGCGGAACTGAAAGCGGCGCTGAGCGCCGCCGGCTATTCCCACGAACGCGTGCAATAAATCAATGAAGGCGCGGGCGAGAGAACTACTGCCGCGCGCGATCGTTCTTAACAGCCTCTTCCACCAGCGCCTCAAGCTCCCGCCGCGTCAAAGTAATCCGCTCGGTGTGCCCCGCCGTCTCCGAAGTCACCGGAAATTCCGGCCCCGCGTTGGAAGCAGTCTGCAAACCATAACGCGCCCGCGCCGCTACCAGCTTCTGCACGTCGCCGCTGGAAAGCAGCACCTGCTTGCCAAGCATCTCGGTCACCAGGGCAACGCGCGCGAAATGCTCGGTAGTTTCCATGCGGAAGAACGCGGTGATCAAATCCTGCCCATAACTCACCACTCCATGATTCGCCAGCAAGATCGCGTCGTATCCATCCACGAACGGCGCAATGCTGTCTGCCAATTCCGGAGTTCCCGGCGTGCCATAAGGCGCCACCGGAACGCAACCCAGCGAAAGAATCAATTCGCACAGCAGCGCTTTATTCAGCGGCACTCCCGCCGCGGCATAACCCGTCGCGGCCGGCGGATGCGCGTGGCACACCGCATTCACGTCCGTGCGGTGCTGATAAATCATCAAATGCATCGGCAGTTCAGAGGAGGGATTGCGCCGCCCGGACACTTTCTTCCCATCCATGTCGGTGATGACCATATCTTCCGGCGTCATCATGCCCTTACAAATTCCAGTCGGCGACGTCAGAATGTGCTGCGTGTCCAGCCGCACCGACAAGTTCCCGTCCATGGATGCCACGTATCCGCGGTCGTAAATCCAACGCCCCACAACGCACATATCGCGCCGGTGCTCGTCTTCGCTCTTCAGTGCTCCGGGCAAAATCGATTCAGGAAACACGTTTCCTCCTCGACGAACTCGGGGCCGCTAGGCTGGCCAGCTAGGCGTAAATGCCGCGTAGCTTCAACGCCCGGGCCACCCGGTCAATCGCGACAATATAAGCCGCGATGCGGTTGTTCACCCCGTGCGTTTCGGCGTACCTTACCACCTGTTCGAAGCTTTGGTCCATCACATCTTGTAATCTTTCGTTCACTTCGCTTTCCCGCCAGAAGAAGCCCTGGCGGTCCTGCACCCATTCAAAATAGCTGACCGTCACGCCTCCGGCGTTCCCCAGGATATCGGGAATGATGAAGATCTCCTTGTCCTCGATAATCTTGTCCGCGTGCGAAGTGGTGGGACCATTCGCCCCCTCGCATAGAATCTTGCATTCCACACGGTTGGCATTGCCTGAAGTGATCTGATTCTCGGTGGCCGCCGGTACTAGGACGTCCGTCGGATGGAACAGCACTTCCAGCGCCGTCTGCTTGTCGCCACCGCCAGGAAATTCCGGCAACGGTTTCCGCTGTCCGTAAACCCAATCCACCAGTTTCGGTACGTCGAAGCCCTTGTCGTTGTATAGGCCGCCGTGAATATCCGCGACGCCGATG
>Ga0210401_10004776_pt1 | contig 14062 bp, 22 predicted proteins | sample IncBWH32MmetaG_FD_150866 | JGI IMG/M metagenome (GOLD analysis project Ga0210401, IMG submission 150866) | Forest soil microbial communities from Barre Woods Harvard Forest LTER site, Petersham, Massachusetts, United States - Inc-BW-H-32-M | ecosystem: Environmental > Terrestrial > Soil >... | reverse complement strand
AGGAACGGAAGCCGAGGACCTGCTCGTTAAGTTCAGCTTTGAGGGTGGGAAGGCTCATTATAAATTGCCAGTCCACCTAGCGCCAGGCGCTGCTGCCACGATTGATATGGCCGAGATTATCAGCGAGGCGAAACCCGACGCCGATGGCAATTTCATTCCTTCCACCGCAAGCGGAGGCGGGATGATCGTGTCCGGCCCAGCCGACTTCTTGGATGACATAAATGTCGTTGTGAGCGGGGGCATCTTCAGTGTGTTTGGGGCCACATGCGGCCCCGTTTGCTACTCCTGCGGCCCTTCTCTTGAGTCGTTAGATATCTCCGTAGCGAGCGCCACCCAGATGACAGCCACCGCTACGTTTTCCAATGGTGAGCAGATCAACGAGACATCATCATCGTACAGTACATGGAGCAGCAACAATACCTCGGTGGCGACCGTCGCAACCGGGGGGATAGTGACGGCCGTTGCTACTGGGTCCGCTAACGCACAGGACGAGCTTGTGTATTCTGACGGAGAAGAGGTGTGCGAACCCAATACCTGTCCAATCGTTCACTACGGAGGTTTTGCAGGACTAAAGATAGTGGTAAGCTCGTTTGGACTCCAGTTCCAAGACTCCACCGGATGCACGTACTTCCCAACGTGTACGGGCACCTGTACCAACAATGGATTCCATAGTCCGCTGCCGCCTAACGGCGTCTGTCCAACATTTCTATTTTGTGCCGATCTGTTTGTACTCGGAACGTGTCTCGTCAACGTGTGCGCTCCGAAGACGGTGAACCCAAACTTGTGTTCGTGACTCTTCGGAGCCAGGAGGATGTTGGGAATTCGACCTTCCTTAGACTCGCGATTGCAGCCGTGACAAAATTCTATACCTTGGAGGTAGTGTCCTTTGAACAGCGTCCTGAAGCTACTGGGGGTCGTGCTCATCGGCATAGGAGTCATCGGCCTGGCGCTCCTTGGGATTGCTGCCGCCAAGGGGCTTCTCACCCCGAATGGCCTCCTCGTATACTTCCACGGCCAGAGTCGTGCTCACTTCATCTCCCCCGCAGTGCTGGTCGTAACCGCAGTATCCATCGCCGTTCTGGGTTTACTGCTGTTCATCATCGGTAAGAAGCATAATGCAGTCCATCACCCGACGACTGCCCAGGAAGAGAGAGCGCCTTAGCCGGGCCATTATTGGGAGGGAATGTTGAGCGCACAGATACTACTCAGATCGTTGCTCTTGGTCGTCATCTCCACCCCCCAGTCTTCCAGCAAACCGTCTGATACGACGGATACGAAAACATTGCCAGTCGAGGCTGGAATAACCAAAGAACAGGCTGCCAAGATTCTTCAGGAGCTTCAGATGATTCGGATGCTTCTTCAAAAGGACTTGGATTCGAGAGCGAAAAATTCCGTCGATGCGCCTGCTGATAAGAAGGCCGAAGACGTTTCTCCGGAGAAAACTCTCACGAGTCTCGGCAAGCATGTTCTCGGCAGGGAGACAGCACCGATCACTCTAGTGGAATTTGTTGACCTCGAATGCCCATTTTGTATTCAATTTCATAATGATGTCTTTCCTGAGTTGCGTCGGAAGTACATCGAAACTGGCAAACTGCGATTTGTTGTGTTTAATTTCCCCTTGCCCTCGCACCCCTACGCTGATCCCGCTGCCAAGCTTGCGGTCTGCGCTGGACTTCAAGGAAAATATTGGGAGGTATTCGATACATTCCTGAGCAGCCCCCACGTCGCTACGCCCGATGTGATATTAAAGGTGGCAAACGATACTCAGCTTGACCAGAAGGAACTCGACCAATGCTTTAATAACGACGCAACTGAGAAGGCTTTGAGGCACGACGAAGACGCAGCTCGCGGATTTGGCGTATATGGGACGCCGACCTTCCTTCTTGGGAGGAGTCAAGGTGATGGGGTCGCGGGTCGAATTATTGAAGGTAGTCCAACTCTGGCTGCTCTTGAAGAGATGATTCAAGAACTTCTCATGCACCATCCGGTCTCCGTCCAGCCGTTGCCCTCCTCCGCAAGCTCCGCCCAGAAGGCACCATGAGCCTCATGGAATGGAAAGGCCCGCGTCGGGCGTTTCTGAATAAACTCGGCAAAGCGACGGCAGTTGGACTGTCAACTGGCACGCTTGGACTCGGGGCGTGGGCGCGGGGTGAAGAGGTAGAGCGGCTAGGAAAGAATCGGCCTCAAGAGTCGTTTGATATCCGCAAAGATTGCGCCGACAAAGAACGACGTGCTGGCGCGCCCGCGCAAGTTCCGAACGGCGACGAAGAGCATTTTCCCAACTTTATCGGAAACTTCTCCAAGGGCCTGCCCCACAACCCGATTGGCGAAGTAGACCCCAAGTCTTACCACGTCTTCCTTGCAGCGATGCAAATGGGAACAACCGCAGCGTTTGAGGAAGTGCCTCTAGGAGGATCGGCCAAACTGGTGAATCCGCTGGCAGGAATGGCATTCGACTTGGAGGGTGCTGACTCGCACCAACTCGCCTGCGCATCGCCTCCTTCCGTCGCCAGTCAAGTGCGTGCAGACGAAATGGTTGAATTGTACTGGATGGCCTTATGCCGGGACGTTAATTTTTCGCAATTCTCCTCGCATCCCACGGCGCTGGCTGCGGCGGCGGAGCTGTCTTCCCTCAGTAGCTTCGACGGGCCGAAACCCGGAAATTCGGTGACGCCGCAAACCCTGCTTCGAGGCTACACGAAAGACGATTCGATTGGCCCCTACGTCTCGCAACTCTTCCAGACGCCTTTCAATTATGGGCAATTTTTCCTCTCGGGCCAGGCCAGCACTTACTTTCCGGGGACCGACTACCTGACCACGCACGCCAAGTGGCTTGAGTGCCAGAATGGTCAAGGCCCCTTCCCACCGAATCCTGTTGATCCGCAGCCTCGCTACTATAGAAACGGCCGGGATTTGGCCGCCTATGTTCACTTCGATCAAATCTGCGAGGTCTTTTATAACGCTGCGCTGCGGTTGTTTGAGGCTGGAGCGCCCCAGAATCCTCGAAATCCATATTTGGGGCTTCGCAAGCAAGCGGCATTTGCCACGTTTGGAGAGCCACACTTTCTCACGATGCACGGCGAGTTCGCGCTGCGCGCATTGAAAGCGGCCTGGTACGCAAAATGGTTCGTTCACCGCACGCTTAGGCCGGAAGCTTATGGCGGACTGGTTCAAATGGTGAAGACTCGGCAGGCAAATTATCCGATTCAGGACGACGTTTTGAATTCACGGGCACTCGATCAGACAATGGCGAAGTACGGTTCGTATTTTTTCTCGTCCGCCTATCCGGAAGGTTGTCCCCTGCATCCGTCTTATCCGCAAGCGCACGCAGCCGTCGCTGGCGCATGTGCCACTTTCCTGAAAGCAGCCTTCGACGGCAGTGTGCAATTCAACACGCTTCGGCCAATTCAAATCGCCAGTGAGGACGGCCTATCGCTGGTTCCCTATACAGAGCCGGATGCCAATCAGATGACAGTGAACGGAGAAATTAACAAGCTGGCCTCCAACATCGGAATGGCCAGGAACTTCGCGGGAGTCCATTGGAGGTCAGACTATTCCGAAGGGTTGAAGCTCGGGGAGGCGGTCGCCATCAGCATTCTCCGGGACCAGAAGCCGTTATATCGCCGGGAGAATTTTTCGGGCTTTGCATTCACGAAGTTCGACGGAGAAACAGTTGCCGTGTAGCAGGTGCCTGGCCCCGATTTAACAGTATCCGGGCGGTCGATGGGGCAAAGCGAGGCGCGCGGGTTGAGAAGATCAATTCCAAGCGTTGTGGGCGACAGAATCCGGAAACTAGCGAAGGAATAGGGCCGCGACGCCCGCGCCGGGGAGGCCCACCCATGAATATTTTCGCACTGGGATTGCTCGCTGCCACCGGGGAATTTGAATTGCTACTTTTCCTCTCGCCGGTGTTGCTCGCGGTTCTTTTCTTCTTCACTCCCCTGCTAACGCGGAGAGGAATTTTCTTTAGCGCCACGGTCAATGCCGATTTTCCGAAGAGCGGAGACGGCCACCGGCTGCTGCGGTCATATCGCCAGCAGGTAGCTCTTTGGGCGGTGGCGGCGATTGTGCTGGTGCTAGCTGTAAGTCCACTGCATCCGAATTGGCGTGCAATCGCGCCGGTGGCCCTGCTCATCGTTGGAGTTGGATTCAGCTACTGGCGCAAGTTCCGCGAGGTCCACGCGCGGTTTGGAGTAACGAGAACAGAGACTGACGGAATTCAGAATGATGCTCGCTGGAAGGCGGGAATGGTCTATTGGAATCCCGATGATCCAGCGATCTTTGTCCCCAAGCGCGTCGGGATCGGCTGGACCTTCAACTTCGCGAACAAATGGTCGTGGATGGTACTCATTGCAATTGTGGTGGCAATTTTAATTCCGCTTTTTCTCCGCGCGCACCGTTAAGAGTTTTACAATAAAGCGGGGCGTACATGGTCATCGGCCAAAAGCTGCGTGAACTGCGCGAAGCCAAGAACATGAGTCAAGGTGACATTGAGCGCCGCACCTGGCTTATCCGCGCCTATACCAGCCGTGTTGAAACTGGCCACACGGTTCCTGGTGTAACGACTTTGGAGAGATACGCTGGTGCTTTGGGCGTTCCTCTCTACAGATTTTTCACTGACGGGCCGGTCAAAGAGCGAACGCTGCCAGAATCCGAACCAGACGCAGCGTGGGGAAGCAGCGGCAAGGATCGGCGCGAGTTCCACCTGTTCGCCAAGGCATTTACACGAATGAGTGACCGAGACCAAAAGATTCTGACGGCGATGGCGCAAAGGATGGTGCGCAGAAATACGAAGGGGTGACGTCCTGCTGCCAATGCGCGCCTCTTCTATTTCTTGTGGACAAGGACGCCGCAAGAGTCCGCAACGTCATTTGGTTCCGGCATATCGAACTGCACTTCGATGTCCGATCCCAAGTACTCTGGCACGCCCAGGATCAACTTACGCACAGGTGGGCTCGTATTTTCTTTGTGCGGAAGCATGTGGCCATAAAGCAGATTAGCGAAATCAGCGAACGTAAAGAACGCGCCCGCGCCATCCGTGCTACTCGCCCAGTCAATGTTCTGCAACTTGCCGTCGTCAAGGCGAAATTGGACTGGAACCCGGCCGCTTCGAAAGTCCAGCACCCCATCAACAGCCAAATACCCCGTCAAGAATTTGCCGTTCAGCGTTCCCCCGTTGTATTTCCGGCTGCTCGCCTCACACCGGAGAACGAGCAAGGGCGGAGTCCCGCTGGCGTGTTTGGGCGGCACTAGGTATGTGCCCGCGAGCGTAAATTGGCTGTAGTTGAGCTTGCGAAGCGGATCAGATTTCTCTTCGCGGTGCCACGCCGATTGATTTGCTTGTTGGGCCGTGGAATAGTTAACGACGACAAACGATGCGAGCACTAGAACGACGGGCCATGTTTTTGCGACCGTGTTCACTCTAGCCCCAGTTTCGCTTGGTGTTTCTTTTTGACCTTGTACATTTTCGTGTTAACACTTCCCGCGAATACGGCGACGATGAATTCACCATTCGGCGCGGCCGTTTTGATTTTGCGAACATCTGCTAGGGCAAACTTCGCCCGCAAAGACTGGCACTCGTTGGTAGCGCCGAAGCCATTTCTCCACGTCTCCCCCAATGGCTCTGATAGGTACGCCTCCTGCACCAAACCACCGCTGGGATCGGAGAGCAGGACAATTCGCGTGATCGACGTGCAGCCCTCGGCGATGGTAGTGCCCGCGTAGCCCTGCGCAACAATCATCAGTGAACTGCGCTCGTCTTCTTCTGATGGCGCGTATTGTATGAATTGTTTTTTGGCGGATTCAGCACGGATCGCAAGCACAGCGTCTGGCATATACAGCGTGATCGCGGGCACTTGATTTCCTTGTGCCGCCATTAGGCCTGCATCCTGAATGAGGACCCAATGCCCCCTTCCTTTACCGTTTAGCGCCAGTTTAACTTCGTCCGGAGAAAGCTCATCGGCCTTCGGAGTGACGGGAGCTGGCGTTGCGTGATCGGTGGTGGGTGCCTGCGCCACAGATTGCAAGGTCTGTCCCGGAACCAATTCAAAGTAGTCAGCTAATTTGCTAGGTGCGACTGGCCCGCAGCTATCGAGCTGAGTGCCATCATCAAACTTCACCAAAATCGTTGCCGCCTTCTGTTGGTCTTCCAACATCGCGCGTGTGTCCGGAGGCAATCTACTCATCGTTCCTTCCGACAAGTGAGCGATGTTTGAGGATTTGAGAGATATCACCGTTGCCTGCTTTCCCGCATACGTGAGCAGGTATGTGTAAGTCCCCGGCCGGCAAAGTGGCATTCGTTGCACCGTGACCTGTTTCCCAACGAGCGAGCTGAGGTCCTGTATCGGTATCGCTTGCGGCTGCCCGACACTGGCCACAGCAATTATCAGAAGTACCGCCGAGATATTCATTCCGCACCCCTGGGGCGCGGTTCATTGTTGGGGGTTTTCCTCTTGGCCAGACCTGAAGCGCCACCGGTTCCGTGATAAGCCTTCCGGAGATCGTGTCCCGGCAGAAACCGTGACTTGCGGCTTTTGGGATATTCGCCGCAGCCGCATTCACAGGACTGCCGACCATCACGGGACTGGCCAGTTACGTATTTCACGATGCCTTCAGCACGCTCGCGGTGTTCATCCTCGGATGGGTGAAAGTGGATTTCGGTTTGACCGCGTGGCCACTGTCCGGCTTTTCGAACCAGATAGGCAACTTCAGCCTCAACAGTTTCTACATCAAGGGATGAGCGCTCGACGGCATCTTCGTGACACCAAACGTATAGGTCTGCTTGCTTGTGTGTGTGCCGGAAAGCGTAGCCGTGGTAGCCGTTTTTTCCGTTGGCGTTCCATCCGCCATAAAAACGCGCCCGCATTGTACTCTTGGTGACGCCGACATAGATAATCTCGCCGTCGATAGCGATGACATACAGCTTCGGCTTCTTTGTATTCGCCAGCCCGGAGAAATTCGCCGTGCACGTCTTAGCATCAAAGTTCAGCTTGAAGTGTTCAGGCCCACTAATCTTCACGTGCCCGATCCTTTCGCGCCACCGCGCCGCGCGGTTGCTAGCGTTGAGCCGTTCATCGGGCTTCAACTTCAGCAAACAATTGCCGGTCAACCAGTCCTGTTTTGTTGCTGAAAGCCAGCACGTACCGGCCCGGTGCCAGCGCCCCTACGTCCAGCTTTCCCGTTGTAGTCAGCCCCGTGGCGTAATACGTTTTCGCTTGATGGCCATTGATCCAGTTTTGAAATTCACCCTCATCCGCAAGCACAGCCTGAATGTCGTTGGTAAGCCCGCCAGAAGCGTTGAATTGTCCGACGACGTGAAAGTTTTGCATCCCCGGCTCTACCGTGAACGTGTTCGTTACGGTGCCGCCACCCTTAACAATGATTTGTCCTGTGAACAGATTTTTGGTCATTGGCACGGCGGCTGGCGCGAGCGGGTTGGTTATTGTCCTGTTCGCAACCGGCGATGCTGTGTTACGTGCCCACAGCATGACCCCCAACAGAATGAGCAGACCAACTCCCACGATCTGTAGGCCAGATAGACGGGCTTTTTTCTGCGCAGGTTGCACAGACGGTTGTGCAATTGCGTCGGCTGTCAGTGCATGACCGCACTTCAGGCAGAACTGGGAACCGTCTGGAAGTTCCTTCCCGCACTTCGGGCAAAACATAGCGGCGCATCTCCTGAGTGACGTTGGCGGGACGATAGCATGAAACGCTTGCTGATGCCGCAGGTGGCTCGCCAAGCTGTCGGATCAGGTAGTAACGTATTGAGAAAGTACCATAGCGGCCCCTGATGCCCCCGGCTGATCCTGTACTGGCACTTCAAGACCACGAATAGGAGAGACAGAGATGAAGGCCGCCACAGCCATTGTGTTCCTGCTACTGTTTTCAACCGTAGCTTCCGCGCAAAATCCGGACCCGAATAAATGGATGTGCCGCAATCTTTCGGAGTCTGGCGGATTTGTTTATCAGGGCGAGACGATTTTCGGTTCCCAGGCTTGCCGCGCGATCACACAGGCTGCGGTGCAATCAACACCAACATCGGCTCCCACGCCTGCCAGTGCATCGCAGCCCCAACAGCCTGCGGTCCAAGTGATGCCGGTTGCCAGCGCGGTGGCAGGGCGACCTCAAGTGACGACGTTCAAGCACCAGACCCTTGGCGAAAGCTGGGATGATTTCATGCGCATCACCGGCGCGAAATTGAGTCCTTGCACGTCGGATAAGCCGGAACTAGCGCTGTGGTGTGAAACATTCAAGAAAATCGACGCCGGTGAGAACGCAACTCTAACTGACAATACCCCCGTTGCATCCGTGTCTCTGGTCTTCAGTGAAAGGAAACTGGTACAAGTGTTAGCTGTGGGGAAAGCTGACTGGGCTAAATCTATTGCTGAATTTACGCAGTTGTACGGAGCGCCAGACACGCAGACCGCGAGTTCCGCTGCGTGGTCATTTGCAGATGGCGGCGGAATTAGCGTGAGCGATTCATCGGGCAATCTCTTCCGCGCCACATTCTATTCCAAGGACGGCAAGCCAAAAGATCAGGACACACCGGCAGCCGGAGCGCAGCCCGAACCTGTACAATCCGCAACGTCGTCAGCGGTCGGGTCGCAGGCACCTGCGCAATCTGAGTACCTGAGCGCCGCCGAGCTGGAAGGTGCGACGCGTGGCGGCGGGAAGGGCGTAACGATAACTGCGGGCAGTCCGATGGGACAAGCGTTTGCAGCGAGCCTCGCCAACGTAAATCTCGCTCAGTACGCATCCATCCAACTGTTCACAAGGGAGTCTTGGATTGCGTTTAGCGCCCAACTTGCACATCGGCAATACCAACAGTTCAATCCGGCCACTTTGCCCCAAGAGGAGACGCTGCGCGGGCTCATAGTCGTCGCACTGGGCGGAGCGTATGGCAGCAACGCCGGACCTCAGTGCAACTCCGTCACTCGGATCGCGCTGATATCGGACAAAGGTGGCGCGGTAGTGGCTGAGCCCATCGATCAGGAATCTGCGTCCTCTTCGTGGGGCAATGCGTTCGGAGCGACTGCAAGCTGTAACGCGCTCGTCGCGAAGTTCGCGGAGGCAGATGTCCAGCGTGTATCATCCGCCGCACAGAAAGGCGAATACTTCGTCGGCGTGTTTTCGGGAAGCAATCTGCTCTTCATGTACAAGGTCAAGGAAAAATTCTTGAAAGAGCTGGGTCGATAGCTCCGACCGGCCCACACGTCGGCTCAAATCTCCGAAATCATTGAATTGTTCGCAACGGGCGAGCGAAAAGCAACCGCGTGAGGTTGAGAAATTCAATTCGAGATTCATTAGGGTCGGAATTGAGGCGTCGGGGCTTCAATTATGTGCGAGCCGCCCACGCCGGGCACGTAGAATTCACAATATCCGCACATCCCGCAGAGATATATCCGTACCAGCACTTGGGGAGCATATTCTTCATCCACGATAAGAACGGGTTTCCCACCGAGCATTTCGGCTTTTTGAAGTAGGACACTTCCGTCCATCAAGCCCATCTCTGCGTCAGGGCATTTTGGACAACGAATCAGCTTGGGCATTTCTTTTGTTCGCACGGTTATTCCTCCAATACGATCCCGCCGCTCTCAATGGGGAATTTACTCCCGCAGTAGCAGCAAACGATTGCTTCGTCTTGAACGTACTCTGCGCATCGCGAACATTTCTTTAGACCGGATTTCTTCGCGGCGGCTTCGCGGTCGGGCTTGCTCGCAAGAGCTATCAGGAACGCGATTACAGGGCTAAGGAACACTGCAAAGAAAAAATAGAGAGCGCCGCTTTTCCCTTTCTTTGAGGCGTAGGCCGCAACGAGGGCAGAGAGCAGAATCCAGAGCAGGAATATCGCCATGTGATAGTGGCGGGATTATACACACGTTGATTGCCACACCGAAAACTTTCTAGGTCCGCACGGTGGTAACATGCGCCTGTGCTTATCGGCCAAAAGCTCCGTCAATTGCGTGGAGCGAAGAACATGAGTCAAGGCGACATCGAGCGCCGCACCGGGCTTATTCGGGCCTATACCAGCCGTGTTGAAAATGGCCACACGGTTCCTGGGCTGTTGACGTTGGAGAAATACGCTGGAGCTTTGGGTATCCCGCTCTACAGATTTTTCACTGACCATCCGGCCAAAAAGCTGAAGGTGCCAAAGTCCGACGATAACGGAAGTAATAGCAACGACCGGCGCGAACTTCGCCGATTTGCCAAGCTGCTCAAACGGATGAGTGACCGCGACAGAAACATTCTGCTCGTGATGGCGCAGAAAATGGCGGAGCGAAATGCGAAGCGATGATCTGCATCCGATTGCAGGCGCAAAATCAGCGTAGTGGTCGTTGAGGAAGCCTGACCCCACCACACCGCTCCGAGAGGTACGCTCTACTTTTTGGGACCGTCACGATAGTCGGATATTGGATTATAGTTGACCGGTCGTCGTCCGCTTTTGACTTCGGGGTAACTTCGGCCGGTTGCAGTCGCATTGTTTATCTCGGCATCGGTGAGACCGGTTGTTCGCGCCGTAGCCGAGGCGGTGCGCAGCGCTTCTAGTGCCTTCATTTGCTCGTTGGTCATAATGACCCCTTAGCAGTGTTGCACTTTCGTTCGTGCGACGCAATCGGCGAGACGCTTGGCCGCGTGATAAAATCCTCACCGTGAGGCAGCCATGATCGAATATCGAATTGAAACGTCCGGCCCTCAGTTCGTTGTGATTGATTCGCAGCGCGGCAGAAGGTTGCTGACTACGCTCCCATCGCGAGTTTGACAAGAGTGGATAGCGCGATTTTCAGTGCCTCCAATGTGAGGGTACCGGTGTTCTTGATGACGATTTCTTTTGCTTTGTTCCACAGCGTATCGTTTCGAGCTGCGTCCAGGAATTCATGCCCCTCGTACGTGAGCCGGAGAACATGGAAGTCGGCCGAGCCGGGCAGAAATCTTGCTTGGATGAGTCCGCCCTCATGCGCCAACTGCGCGTTGTAGTACAGCTCTTCGCGGCTGTATCCGGGTATTTGTATTCGGCATCCTTCAAGCGATGGCGATTTCTCAACCTCCAACAGAATCGCACGAATCAAATCCATGTCACGTTTCATAAATTGTTGCTACCTCGAATCGCATTTCTTGCACAGTGCTGGAACGCGTCGTGACCGCCGACGGTCCCATGAAATCGGCCCACAATGCGCTTAAACGTTCGGCCTCTCTATCAAGCAGAATTCGCCATCAAACCTAGCAGGCCCGGAGACCGCCGCACTCGGACATATCCGCTATCAGTGGTGTTGAAAAAGAACTCTGCTTCTGTTCTCCCCGAGCGAAGCCAATCCTGAAACGACCATTCGCGATTGCCATTCCAGATATGGAGCGAGATCAAACCCATCTGGCACTTTTCAATAAAGGTTTGACGCGCCTGCTCCTCGCGCAAGTTGAACTCGTTGGTCTCCATCGTAGTCTTCATGCAGATATAGTCGCCGACAGGTGCATTCAGCAATTTTTCCGTCAAGGTTTTTGGAACTCTCATATGCCGTGCTCCCTGGACGCGATGATACCACGCTGCGTTGTCCCGCCGCGCTGTCGCACCTGTTAGTAACACATTGGCAAAGTACCATAGCGCCTCCGATGCCGCCGATTGATCCTGTACTGGCAGCCCATCGAACCCACGGACGCTTTGCGAAAGCGGGTGGAATGCTTCGCGCCGCGTACAACGAGTACGTTCTCCCCTTGATTGCCGAGACCTTGGCACGGACTATCAAAGGCGGGTAGTCCCGACAACAGTTAACAATTAACGTTCGTCTTCGGCTACCTGTGCTGGCGGGAGAACTGGTTGCGCCGGTTGGGACAATTCAATTTGTCGTGCGAGATCAACCTGCTCTCGAACCTGCACGGGTCCGACTACGGTCATGGGCAGAGGACGCTGACCCGCAAGAACTTCCGACCATGCTTTGCGAATTTGATGCCATTCTGCTTCGACATCAACGAAGCCTTGAGGAAGGTAGGTATTATCGCGGAGCGCTGCTTTATTAATGTTTTTGTAGCCAAGGCATTGGCCCATTTCATACACAAGGTCAACTAGCAGGTCAAACTTTTTCTCATTCCATCGGTTCGGATCGGCCGCTCGTTGTTGTGCCGCGTTCAAGTGCGAAGTGTAGAGCCGCCAAGCATCCAAGACTTCACCTTCGTCCCGGAACTCCATCTGGATACCGTTGATCGCGTCAACATGGCTAGGGGACAGCGGCGATTTTAGCGACATCACCAATCGGCGGTAAATTTCATATTTTCTGTTTCGTCGCTCGCGCCGATTGTCCCGCCACCGTTGCACTTGAAAGGCAAGTAGCGGGCCGATGATTATCGCGATGATCGTCAGCCATCCTTCGAGTTTAATTCCAAGGAACATATTGTTCGAGATGATACTACAATACAACTTTCCATTGTGAGACGGACTTTCGCGTGCGGGGAGGGTTTATATGCTGGATGGATTGTGGACACTCCAGGTTCAACGGCCAGAATTTACTAGCGGCGGTGTCGCCGTTTTTATCAAAGGCAAAGTGTTCGGTGGCGACAACGGTTTCACTTGGATCGGGACATATGAAGGAAATGAAAAGCTACTCAAGGCGCAGGTTTTGGTACACAACTTCGATCCGGCGATTCAAAGCGTTTTCGGCATAACCGGGGATTATGAGTTGTATTTTTCCGGAAATATACAAGGCGACACAATTACCGGTGCCGCGATGCTCGCAAACCAGCCCCAAAAAAGTCTCGCGATCCAGTTAACGAAGAGAGCAGGACTTTAGTCGGGATCGTCGCGAGAGAATGCGTGATGAAGAATCACAGTGATAAAATGCGCGCGTGCTTATGTTCCGATACACGAACTGAATCGCATCAATGATGTTTCCATTTCTAATCTGGCATGGGACTTTGTACGTGATGTGGTCGTGTGGGAGCAGCCTCGTGCCATTCGTCGAACTGGCGCGAGCTGCGGAGATAAACGAATTGGATTTTGCGTGGTGGCGCATCCACATCAAAGTTGACTGGCGACCGAAAGCCTGGGACGAAGCAGAATATCAGGCTCGCTTGTCTCGCTGGTGGGGGTAAGAGTGGGAGAGTTACGCTGATGCTAGTCACTTCCGCAAACGCTGCAAATATCATCGAGGCGGTCGGGAGGTCAAAGCCCAAGCCTGCGTTCACGCACTGACGGGGTCCGTACGGTATTCACTTCGCTGCAACTGTCCGCGCGTACAGGTAGTCGAGGCGTACCCATTGCTTGCACAATTGGCGTTGGAGGACTTCTGCGATAATGAAGCATGAATCGGTGGTCGGAAAAGCAGGAAGCCTCGCATTTAGCGCAGCCGTCATCGCGGCAATCTTTCTCGTCATCGGTTTATTCCTGCACGGAATGGTGTGGGCTTCTGACAAAGCGCTTCCTTGGTTGATCGGGGCTGGGCAAGTTTCCTTCGCTATCTGTGCGTTCGTGTTCTTGCCTCTGTGCATATTCGGAAAGACCCGTCCGTGGGCCGGTTTCGGATTCTTCATGGCGTCCTATATTTTTGGGGCAGAATTGTTCGCATACTGCTGCGTTGTGGCCTTCGCGATCTGGGGGTATGCGGGCCTAATCCTAGGCGTAATGCTCGGCGGTATCGGCGTCATTCCAATAGCGTTGCTTGCTGCGGCCTTCGCAGCGATCAGACACCGCACAGAATGGGGACTATTTGGGGATATTGTGCTAGGGATTTTTCTAACATTTGGAACGCGACTTCTAGGGATACATCTCTCAACTTCGAGTCCTCGCCAGCGGCTAGGCTCCGCCACAGCGAGACCGGCAATGCCGGAGTTGCACCACTGACGCACCGAGCCGAGGAGACCTGCGGTGTCAGACATAATGGGCCATGCGGATGCACAGCGTAACGCCGCAATAGCCTGTAAATGCAGTGCCGAGGTCTGCGGTCACATGAATGATGAGCCTTGCGGCAAGCCAGTCAAGGACCCAGTCGGCTACGTCCGTGACGAGCACGGACGAGAACGTCCGGTTGGATTGTGCGAGGAGTGCTGGAAAAAAGTCAGACCCCACGCCGGGAAGTAA
>Ga0210401_10004774_pt1 | contig 14064 bp, 8 predicted proteins | sample IncBWH32MmetaG_FD_150866 | JGI IMG/M metagenome (GOLD analysis project Ga0210401, IMG submission 150866) | Forest soil microbial communities from Barre Woods Harvard Forest LTER site, Petersham, Massachusetts, United States - Inc-BW-H-32-M | ecosystem: Environmental > Terrestrial > Soil >... | reverse complement strand
ATAGCGGCCCAAGCTTTGCATACGCGCGCTTGAAATCGAACGGGACGATGACATTCCCAAGGTCGAAAAGGATGGCTTTGATCACTTACCTTGATTGTAAAGGTCTAGGCTTCCAGCACCCGTACGTGGCGCTGGCGGGAATATTCGATCAACCTCTTATCCTTGGTCAGCAGAGTAGCGTTCCAAGCCCGAGCAGTTGCTACGATGATGCGATCGGCCGGATCGCCGGGCAGGTTACCCGGTAGATTGCTGCTTTCGATCGCAATCTCGGGGGTTAACGGTGCCAATGAAATGCCTGGCTTGGAAAGAGCCTCTTCGACCCAACTTCTAATATTCATCGGAAGCGCGACACGGCCGTGCTGCTCGAGCATTCCCAGCTCCCAAACGGAAATTACGGAAACGCGCAGGTTGCCTGCCGATTCTGCATCACGTAGAGCAGAGACGGCCCGGCGTGAGAGCCGGTCAACTTGACCCAGTTGTGCCCACAGCCGAGGATTGAATCCAGAAAGCGCAGCTCATTCGGCTTCTACTTCCCAGTCCTCATCAACTGGTGAAATGATGTCGCGCACGATTTCCATGGTCCCCTTCATGCTACCGATAAAGCTTTCCGGGAAATCCATCGGTGCTGAAAGGTCTTCTTTCATGATTATATTCATTACAACACACTGAGCAAACTAGAGTGGCGCGCGCACGCATGCGCGTTGCGTTCACATTCGTGTGAACGCGTACCTTGCCGCTGGAGCTAAAATCGGAAGCGGTACCTCATGAAGCGCAACCTCGGCCTGAAGCTACTTTTCGTCCTCGCAGTTTCATCCGCCTGTCTCGCGTTCGCCGCCCCCAAAGACCAGGAAATCGCGCGCTGGGATCAAGAAGCCCGTAATGTGACAATCATCCGCGACGATTGGGGCATCGCGCATATCTATGGAAAGACCGACGCCGACGCCGTCTTCGGCATGATCTACGCCCAGGCTGAGGACGACTTCAATCGCGTCGAAACGAACTACATCAATGGAATGGGCCGGCTCGCTGAGGCCGAAGGTGAACCCAAAATCTACCTGGATCTGCGTATGAAGCTCTTCATCGACCCCAACGAATTGAAGAAGCAATACGCGGCCAGTCCGGCGTGGCTGCAGGCGCTGATGAACGCCTTCGCCGACGGCCTGAATTATTACCTCGCCAAGCACCCCGACGTGAAGCCGCGAGTGATCCAGCGATTCGAGCCCTGGATGGCCCTCAGTTTCAGCGAGGGCAGCATCGGCGGCGACATCGAGCGCGTCAATCTCAACCAGCTCGAGGCGTTCTATGGCAAAGCTCCTGTCACTCAGACGGCTTCCGTCTATGAGAGTGAGCGTGCCGAGCCCACGGGATCGAACGGCATCGCCATCGCGCCGTCGAACACCGTCGCGCATCACTCGTTGCTGTTGATCAATCCCCACACATCTTTCTTCTTCCGCTCCGAGCTGCAAATGGTCAGCGACGAAGGGCTGAACGCCTACGGAGCCGTGACATGGGGCCAGTTCTTCATCTACCAGGGATTCAACGATCGCGTCGGCTGGATGCACACCAGCAGCGGCGTGGATGCCATCGACGAGTATCTCGAAACGGTCGTCAAGAAAGGTGATCGCTTCTTCTACAAGTACGGTAGCGAGGAGCGTCCGATGGTGACGTCCGAGATTACCGTGCCATACAAAACGGACCATGGGATGGCCGAAAAGAGGTTCACCGTTTACCGCACCCATCATGGACCCGTCATTCGTGAAGCCAACGGCAAATGGGTCAGCTTCCGCATAATGCAGGAGCCGATCAAGGCGCTGGAGCAGTCCTATCTGCGCACCAAGGCCCGGAGCTACAAAGCGTACCTCGCGACGATGGATCTGAAAGCGAACTCGTCGAACAACACCATCTTCGCCGACGCCGACGGCGACATTGCCTATTTCCACGGCAATTTTATTCCTAAGCGCGATACTAGTTTCGATTGGACCAAGCCCGTCGACGGTAGTAATCCGGCGACCGAATGGCAGGGACTTCTTTCCGTCGACGAGACGCCGCACCTGCTGAATCCCAAGAGCGGCTGGCTCTACAACGTCAACAACTGGCCGTGGTCAGCGGCTGGTGCGAGCAGTCCGAAGAAAGAAGATTATCCAGCTTACGTCGAGAACGGCGGCGAATCTGCGCGTGGACTGCACGCCATCCGGGTGCTCGAGAACAAGAAAGATTTCACGATCGATTCTCTCATTGCCGCGGCCTACGACAACTATCTGCCGTGGTTTGAGAAGACGATCCCCGCGCTGGTCAAGGCGTGGGATGACGCTCCGTCGACCAGTCCTCTGAAAGCCAAACTGGCCGATCAGATCGGACTTTTGCGCAAGTGGGATCTACGCTGGAGCGTGGCTTCCGTTCCTACCTCACTGGCCGTATTCTGGGGCGAGGAGGTCCGGCGGCGATTGGGCCCCGATGTCAGAAGGGGCGGCATCGCGGTCGGCGAGCTCCCCAGCAGCGTGACGCCGGAGCAGCTTCTGCAGTCGGTCGCCGCGGCATCCGACAAACTGCAAGCCGACTTCGGAAGCTGGAAGACTCCCTGGGGCGACATCAACCGATTCCAGCGCCTCACCGGCGATATCCTGCAGCCGTTCAACGACGCGCAACTGAGCATTCCCGTCGCATTCACCTCCTCGACCTGGGGATCGCTCGCCTCGTTTGGAGCACGGGCCTATCCAGGAACGAAGAAGTGGTACGGGACCAGCGGGAACAGCTTCGTCGCAGTAGTCGAGTTCGGCGATCGCGTGCGTGCCCGTGCCGTGACGGCCGGTGGTGAGAGCGGCCATCCCTCGTCGCCGCACTTTAACGACGAAGCTAAGCGCTACAGCACCGGCGACCTTCGCGAGGTCTACTTCTATCGCACGCAGCTCAAGGGGCACACCGAGCGCGAATACCATCCCGGAAGCTGAAATATATGATGCGGCTTGCAGCTTTATTATGTCTATCAACCGTCCTTAGCTTGGCGGCGAGCTTTTCGGGAGCCTTGGTCGATGCCAAATGCTACGACAGCGAAGAGCGCAATGTGAACCCGACCGATACATCGACGTTCGTCGATCGTGACAAGAATCTGGAGATCCGCTACTGTTCCCCCACTCCAAGAACGAAGTCTTTCGCAGTCGTGCAGCAAGATGGCCTGAGCTTGAAGTTGGATTCTGTAGGAAATGCAAAAGCCACCGAACTCGTCCGGAAAACTGGTAAGCGATCCCGCTTCCCAGTTGCCATAACTGGCGAGATCAGTAGAAACACAATTAAAGTGGATTCGATTTCAATGGCCAGATAAACAGCGTCTGGCCCTCTACGCCATGGTCAATTCGCGCGCGTCGAGATAGGACGTGATCGCCGTTGCTTTGCCCCCAGGATCTACCAGTCCGATGTAGCTATCCGGTCGCACGAGATAAACCGTGTTGCGCCGCAGGCCGGCTCGTTGCGCCTCAGTGCGCCAGGGAAAGACGTGTAGCGGCAATTTTCGCTCGTCACACACCCTTTGGATCTCAGGCGCGGGATCACCATAGACGTGTACCTGCCAATCCAGTGATGTCAGCGGCCTGAAGTTGTCGCCGTCCAAGCCGGGCTTGATCCATGGCAAACGATCACCACCGTGAACCGCACCCGCTCGCCCTTCGCTCAAGCTGCTTCCACGGTAATTCACTGCCGTCTGCGAGACCGTCCGAAACAGGAAGTGCCGCACCGTCGTTAGCGTAAAAAGAGACGGGATCAACAGAGGCACAATATTGAGTCGCAGGCGCCTGGCAATCGTTCCCCGGCTGGTCACGCCCGTAAATGCCTTATCGGTGGTCCTGACCAAGCGCTGTGCGAAGGCGATGCGCTCCGGCTCATAAGTTTCGAGTAGCGATGCGTTCGCTCGCCGGTGTAGAACGGCAGCCAACTTCCAGGCCAGGTTAATCGCATCGCCGATGCCAGTGTTCATGCCCTGTCCACCTACCGGACTGTGGATGTGTGCGGCGTCTCCGAGCAAGAACGCACAACCTTTGCGGAAATGAGCGGCCACTCGATGATGCACGCGGTAGGTGGAGAACCAATTCACGCGCTCGACATCGATATTCATCCACTCGATCACGCGCTTGCTCACATCGTCCCACGCCAGTTTCTCGTGTTGTTCACCCGCTTCATCGCGCACTGTGCCGACCAACCGTGCGTGGCCCTCCGTCTTCAAGGGGAAGACCGCGAGAAAATCGGCGGCGTCCAGCCCTACATGTATCTCGCCGTTCATCGCGGCGCCGCTTCCCCCCACGTCGGCTACGAAGAAGACGTGGCCGTACTCTCCGCCCGGGAAATCGATCTTCAGCGTCTCACGCACAGTGGAATGCGCGCCGTCGCACCCGGCAATGTAGGTCGCTTCGCACGTCTCCTCGCTTCCGTCCGGACGTTTCAGGCGCGCGACGACGCCACTGGGCGTCACCTCGAAGCCCAGCAGCTCCGTCCGGCGCTCGACCTGGACGCCTGCCTGAGCCAGCCGATCGATCAGTAAACCCTCGTGCTCGTCTTGCGGAAAGATTAGCGCGTAAGGGAACGGACTGAGGCCTCCGCCCATGTCGCCAAAGACCGCATGTGCCACCTGCTTGCCAGCCACCCAAAGATTCACGGCGACGGTCTTGCGCCCAAGCTCGACGATCGCGTCGGACAGCCCCATCTGGTTGTAGAGTTCCAGCGTGCGTGCCTGCACGGCAAGCGCGCGCGACGTCGTGCCCGGTTCCGCTGTCTTGTCGAAGATCCTTACGCGCACGTTCAGGCGTGTAAGCCACAGGGCTAGAACCAGTCCCGTCGGACCGGCGCCAGCGATAAGGACGTCGGTTTTCCGAATCCCTGGTGTATCCACGGTTTAATGTTGTCACATCGACGTTCACACCTCACAGAGGCGTAGAATAACGCAAGAACAGCCGCGCGAGGTGCTCGCAGATGGGAACAAAAATATTGATAGCTGCGCTGGCAATGCTCTTCGCGGGGATTGCGGGCAACTCCTGGCAGATCGACCCAACGCCGCACACCGTACAGTTCATAACCGTGGACAACAACGTCAAGCTGCAAGTCCTCGATTGGGGCGGCTCCGGACGCCCCATAGTCCTGCTGACCGGCATGGGAGCAAACGCGCACGTATACGATAAGTTCGCGCCTAAACTTACTGGCTCGTACCATGTTTACGGCATCACACGACGCGGGTTTGGAAAATCCAGTGCTCCCGCGCCCACAAGCACCAACTATGCGGCCGATCGACTCGGTGACGACGTGCTAGCGGTGATCGATGCGCTCAAGCTCAATAAACCAGTGCTGGTGGGGCACTCCTTAGGTGGCGAAGAGCTGAGTTCCGTTGGGTCGCGGCATCCCGAGAAAGTTGCCGGATTGATCTACCTGGATGCCGGCTACGGGTACGCGTACTATGCCCGCTCGCGAGGAGATTTGATCATCGACTTGAATGAATTACAAAAGAAGCTGGAGCAGTTGCAGCCTAGCAAACAGCCGCCAGATCCAAAGCCCCTGATCCGCGAGCTGCTGGAAACGAGCCTTCCCGGATTTGAAAAGGATTTGCGGGAGATGCAAAAGAGTCTGGAGGTTGGACCTCCTCGACCGGCGGGCTCGGTCCAACCTATCGAGCAGGCGATCTTTGCGGGAATGCAGAAATATACCGATATCCGGGTGCCTATTCTCGCAATTTACGCCCTGCCGCATGAACGTGGCGATCGCGGGCCCGAGGCCGAAGCCAGAGACCTGGAGACTACTGGAGCACAAGCTGAGGCCTTCGAAACTGGCTTGCCCTCGGCGCGGGTGGTCCGATTGCCACATGCCAATCACGACGTTTTTCAATCGAACGAGGCCGACGTGCTGCGCGAGATCAACGCCTTCATCGGCAGCTTGCCATAAAGAGGCAATTTTCACTAGCGCCGTAAATATCGAAACGACGAGCCGGTGGAACCAACAATACACTGATAGTTGAATCCATAGTGGCGGAGCGCCAGCATTCCCTGCTTTGCCCCCATCTCTCTGTTCCCGAAATCGAATAATACTTCGGAGCCGCTTAAAATCCGCCAGAAGCCGTCGGATTGCGAAAGCGAAATTCGAGTGGCATCGAATGCTTCGCATTGCTCCCCGGGCACACTGCCGGCTGGAGAGTTTCCTGAGGAGAGCAGATATCCCATCGGCGGATGCGGACGACCCGCGAAGCACGTCGCGTCCATTCGATAGTAGTGGATTATATCGAGCGCACGGCGGGCCTGCTGTTCCTGACTTCCCGAAATCGAACATCCAGTGGCTGCCATCCACGATCTTCCAACTTCCTTGAATCAGTGCGACAGAGGCACTATCGAGGTTGAACGAGATGCAATCCTCGCGTACCTCCTCGTCGGCAGCGCTACAGAAAGGTCCCAGCCACGCTAGAGCCGCGGCGGTTCCGAGCGCCCAGGCAAATCGGTGATGGGTCATGTACTTTCTCCTTCCTCTAGCATATTCCTGAAGCTTTATTGCTAACCGGAACCTGGCTTAATTCGTCGTAACCCCAGACGCGTTACCCAGTAATGAAAGACATGCTGCAGGATCTTCGCTTTTCCTTCCGCGAGCTGCGCAAGAAGCCCGACTTCGCTCTCACTGCCGTCATTTCGCTCGCACTGGGTATCGGCGCAACCACCGCCGTGTTCAGCGTCATTTACGGCCTGCTGGCCAATCCTTTCCCCTATCAGGGCGCCGACCGTATGATCCGCCTGCTGGTTGTGAACGAGAGCGGGAACGACCGATTTGTCGGTCTCAACGGCCCGCAGCTCAAGCTGCTGGGGCAAGTGAAGTGCATCGAAAGCGTTGCCGCGGCCTGGGGGACGTGGAATCTCACTACCACGGGCGAAGATCTCCCTGAGGACGTCCCTTCTGTCCAGCTCAGCGCCAACTCGGGCAGCTATTTCGGTGTCCCCGCGCTGCTGGGCCGCACTTTACTCCCTTCCGATGCCCTCGATGGGCAAGACCCGCAGCCGGTTATCCTGCTCAGCTATCTTTTCTGGCAGCGGCATTACAATGCCGACCCCACGGTGATCGGCCGCACGCTTCAACTGGTACACAAGAACTACACCATCATCGGAGTCTTGCCGTCGCGCTTCACTTTCGATGACGCCGATGTCTATGTTCCGCTAAAGATCACCAATGACGTGAACCTCACTTACGGCCCGCTGGTCAAACTGAAGCCGGGAGTTAGCCTGGCTGCGGCCAACGCCGAATTGCAACCTCTGCTGGAACAGTTTGCCAAAGAAACTCCCAACCATTTCCCTAAGAAGTTTCGCGTTCATGCCAGGGGCTATAACGATCGGTATGTCGAGCATCTCGGTCCTTCGCTCTTCCTCCTGTTCGGAGCCGTTGCTCTGCTGCTGCTGATCGGTTGCGCCAACGTGTCTATTCTGTTGCTGGCCCGCGGTACGGCCCGCCAGCATGAGCTTGCCGTTCGAAGCGCGATCGGCGCCAGCCGGTGGAGGATTCAGCGCCAGCTTCTTACCGAGGCTCTGGCTTTGTCACTGCTGGGCGCTCTCGGTGGCGTTCTGTTGGCCTATCGTTTGCTCCCGCTCCTGATGCGCTGGCTGCCCGAATACTCCTTTCCGCACGAAGCGGCCATCGGCATTAATGTTCCAGTGCTCGGGTTCTGCGTCTTTATCGCAATCCTCACCGGCGTTTTGTCCGGTCTCGCTCCGGCGTTTCAGTTCTCCCGTCCGCAGGTGGCACAGCTCATGCAGTCCGGATCGCGGCGTACCACTGGCGGCGCGCGTAGCAAACGCACGCATGCCGTGCTGGTGGCCGGCCAGATCGCCCTGACTTTGCTGCTGCTCACATCGGCTGCTGCCGCCACCAACGGATTTCTGCGGCTCATCCGGACACAGCTCGGCTACGATCCGCACAATACAATGTCGGTCGGCATCCCGGTACACCAGAACGTGCACGTTAGCTGGCAGGACCGTTCAAATTACTTCGAGCAGATCCTGGCCCGCGTCGCTGCGATGCCGGAAGTGGTCGCGGCCGGGATTTCCACCAACGCCACGCCGCCCTCCAACGGCTCGGATAGCTATTTCGAGATCTTCGGACGTCCTGCGAGCCACCAGGAGCAGTTGCGCACCAACTTCGTCAGCTCCGAGTATTTCTCGGTACTGCGCATTCCGCTCCTGCAAGGAAGGCTGTGGGATCATCCTGAAATCGTGCGTGGCACGCGCCTGGCGGTGATCAATCACACCATGGCGCGGCAGTATTGGCCTCACGGTGACGCATTGGGGAAGCAACTGCGGTTTCCCGACCTCAAGGGCGAACTCCCCTTCTCGCCGGCCGTGCCGGACAGTAATGGCTGGCTGCAGATCATCGGAGTGGTCGCCGACGCGCGGGATGACGGCCTGCGCAAGCCCATCAAGCCGGCGGTTTATGTTCCGTTCACGCTTTCAATGCGCGTGTGGACGCAGATCCTGGTTCGGACTCATGCCGCGCCTCTTTCGATTCTGAATCGCGTGCGCGCCGAAGTGAAAGCGGTCGATCCCGATCAGCAGGTGTTCGGCCAGACTCGTGACCTGGAGCAATGGATTCAGAACCAGGAAGAGTATGCCTATGGACGTCTGGTGGCCGCTTTGTTCAGCGCGTTCTCGCTGCTTGCACTGGCGCTGGCCGCGACCGGACTCTTCAGCGTTGTCTCCTACGGCGTGGCACAGCGGACCAATGAGTTCGGCATTCGCATGGCCTTAGGCGCCACGCCATGGCACGTGCTAAGGCTGGTGTTCGCCGCCACGGCGCGCAGCGTCTCGATCGGACTTGCATGCGGAGTTCTGCTGAGTTTTCTGTTGAGCAGTGTTCTGGCTAAGTGGGCTGAAGGCAGCTCGCACAATCCGTTGGCCTTCGCGGCGGTAACGCTGCTTCTGGTTCTGATATCCGGTTTAGCAGCTCTCATTCCCACGCGCCGGGCGTCTTCCATCGACCCCATGGAAGCTCTCCGAAATTAAAGCTAGCGAGTCCAGCGGGCATCCAAGCTAATGGACGCCCGTTGGCGATTAACTGATGCGGGTGTTTATTTGAAGGTCAATCCTGGCAGTACCGGCGTGCCTTCTTTTTGAACGGCATCAAGACTGGCGGGATCGAGTCCCAGGGCCTGAAGGATGGTGGGAGCAACCTGGGTTGTTTCTACAAAGCTAGTCACGGTGCTGGCTTGGAAGTCGGGATTCGACACCAGAATCATCACATTGGTATCGTCGTGCGCGAAGCCCCCGTGCTCAGCTTGCTTCGCCGTGCTTCCGGTGTAGACCACGCCAACGTTGGGCTGAACGATGATATCGGGAGTGCGTGGGTCGTTCGGAGGCAGGCCTCCCGCGTTGAACATCGTTTCGAGCGAGGGCCCGTAGAAGATCTGGCCGATTCCAGCCGCGGCCGCATTTGCCTCCAGTATTCCCACCGCATTTGAAACACTGGCGCCAGGAACAAGCCACAACTGCGATATATCGTCTTCGGTGGGCCCGATCCCGCCCGGCGTAAAGGGCGACTCCGATGCCGGCAGCAGGCCCGCGGCTCCGAGTAGATGGGCGGGTGACGTGGCTTTGATCGGCGTGAACCGGTGCGTATCGACCGGCGACTGGCCGTGTTTGGCAGTGATGATAATGAGCGTCGTCTCAAGTAGACCCTGGCCCTTTAGCTGCTCCACCATCTGGCCGATGGCGGCGTCCACATACATGATCTCGCTCTTCATGTTAGGAGTGGGAGTCCCGGCGGCATCCGTGTATCCGCCCTTCACGCCATTTGCATCGATCAGCTTCTGTCCGACGCTGACCGCCTGGAAGTTCATGCCGAAAATATTGGGTACCGGAGCTTCGCTGGTACCTAGGTGAGTCTTGCCGTTGATCTCGTTCAGGATCGAATTGACTTTGAGCTGGTCGTTGCACTTTATGTTCTGGAAGCTGTCGACCCAGGCGCCACTGACGGTAATAGTGGCACAGTTAACGCCGTCGGCGGTGGTGACGCCGGGAAGCGCGATCACGTTGGAATTGACGTCCGGCGCATAATAATCATCCACGTTCGCGGCATTGTTGCTGGGACCTGAGACCGCGGCGTAGACCGCGTGCTTGTCGGACCAGGCAGTGTAGCCGCCGGCGGCGTGAATCACGCCGTAGATCGTGTTAGTGCGTATGAAATTCCAGGGATAAAGCGGCGCGCAGTTGTTGAATGGATCGCGGGGCAACTTAGTGGGATCGATGGACTTGATTCCACCGTCGATCATACTAGCGTATGGCCCGCCGCCGGTGAGCTGCGTTTGATCGATATCGACGCCTTCTTCATACTCGGTGGTTGTGCCATTCGCTTTTCCGGCGATGCAGCTACCCCCCGCCAGCCCGTTGCCAGTAGTGTTTTGGGGCGGCGCCAGCACACGATCGTAGGCGACGTCGTAGTACGCACCCACGGTCTTCGGCGTGCCGCCGGTAACGAGAGCCATAAGCCCCGGGAATGAATCGGATGGTCGCGAAGTCGAGGTGCGAGTGTAGTTCACACCGGTCTTTCCGAGCGTGGTCAAGGTGGGGCAGTAGCCGCCAGTCTTACAGTTTAGGTAATCGAGGGCATGCATACCATCGATGCTGATCAACAGGACGCTGCGGATACCACTGCGGGTGTTGAGTCGCGCGGGGTGCCCGCCATTCTGGGCCACGAGCGCCGGGATGGCGAAAGCTACAGCTGCCACAAAGTTACGTTTATTGAACAATTGTGATCTCCTTCGGGTTAGAGCGTAACAGCCAAGGTTTACGGTTGCGTTAGATCGGAATGAAATCTTGATGACAGGCGCCCTGTGACATAATCCCGAGAGGGATTCTATGTCACAAGCAGCATCAACCCTCCCGGCTGGAGTTCAACTGGTGCCTGCCGAACCGCAGCACGTTCCCGAGCTGGGGCGCATCTGCTATGAGGCATTCAAAGACATCGCCGACCGGCACGGTTTCGCGCCCGACTTTCCCAGCGTCCAAGCGGCCCGCAAGGTCATTGGCATGATGGTCGAGCGAGAGGATTGCTACGGCGTGGCCGCGGTCGTCAATGGGGAGCTAGCGGGTTCGAACTACCTTTCTTTTACCGATCCGGTGGCGGGCGTCGGCCCTATCACCGTGGATTGCGCTTTCCAAGGCCGGGATCTCGGCCGCGCGCTCATGCAGGACGTGATCGACCATGCGAGTCGCAACAACATCACGCGCGTGCGCCTTTTGCAGGATACGTTTAACACTGCTTCGCTCTCGCTCTATGCGTCCCTCGGATTCGAGGTTAAGCATCCGGTGGCCGAAATGCACTTCAATGCCGCAGTGAAGGCCGATGCTACCGTGCGCCCGGTGCAAGAAGGCGATATCGATGCCCTCGACGCGCTTTGCCAAAAGAACTACAAGACCAGCCGCCGGAACGAGCTCTCAGCAGCCGTGCGCACCGCGCTCTCGCCGGTGCTTCGAGAACGGGGCGGAAGGTTCACCGGTTATCTGATCCCCGGCATCTTTGGCCATGGGGTCGCGGAAACGCCCGACGATGCAGTTGCACTCGCCACTCAAGCCGCCCGCTGGATCCCCCATGAAAGAGCGCGGAGCCTTTGCCCGCTCGAAGACGGCCCCCTGTTTCGGGCCTTTCTCAAGGCCGGCTGCCGGACCGTCAAGATGATGAACGTTATGGCCATGGGACCGTACGAAGCGCCCACTTCAGTCTGGATGCCCTCAATTTTATACTGAACCGCCCCGGGGCTCCATTCGTATAGGCCTTTAAATGCTTATCGAGTCTGTGCATCAGGACCTCCGCCTCGCCCTCCGGCGTCTCGCCCAAACGCCCGCTTTCACCACCGTCACCATCGCTACCCTCGCCCTGGCGATCGGCGCCAACACCACTACCTTCAGCGCGCTCAATCAGTTTCTATTACGCCCGCTGCCGGTGGAACGTCCCAAGGAATTGGTCTTCTTGAATCATGCTGGTAACAGCGGCGTCACGCAATCTTACCCGAATTACCTCGCTTTTCGGGATCGCAATCGCACACTCGACGGGCTTTTCGCCGGCCGTATCGTGCCGGTCGGCCTAAGCTATGGCGACAAAAACTCCTATATATGGGGCTACGAAGCGACCGGCAATTACTTTGACGTGCTCGGCATTCGGGCCCTGATTGGCCGCACTCTAACACCCGATGACGACCGCAGGTCCTCACCGAACCCCGTCATCGTTATCAGCTATCAAGCCTGGCAGAACCGCTTCGCTGCCGATCCCAGCATCGTTGGAAAAAAAGTAAAGCTGAATGGGCTCGGCTACACTGTGGCGGGCGTTGCGCCCCAGGGCTTTTTTGGCACCGAACTCCTGCTGTCGCCCGAGTTCTGGGTCCCTATGGCCATGGAGCCACAAATAGAACCCGGCAACAATTGGCTGGATAGCGCCGGTACTCAAAATATTTGGGTCGCCGGACGCCTGAAGCCTGGCATCACCGCACAACAGGCCGAAGCCGACATCAATTCCATTACCGCCGATCGCGCGCGTACGGACCGCTTCAACGAAGGCCTCAAAATTCATCTCTCGCCGCCTGGTCTGATCGGCACGGCCTTGCGCGGTCCCGTCATCGGATTCACTTCCGTGCTCGTGGCTGTCGCCGGGCTGGTGCTTCTAATCGCTTGCGTTAACATCGCCGGCATGCTGCTGGCACGCGCGGCCGACCGCCGCAGGGAAATCTCTATCCGTCTGGCCTTAGGCGCGCCGCGATGGAATCTGATCCGTCAGTTGCTGACCGAGAGCCTGGTGCTCTCAATCACCGGAGCGGTTGCGGGAGTACTTATCGCCCGCTGGATTCTCGGCATCCTCGGCGCCTTCCAGATGCCCATCAATCTCCCGGCCAATACCGCGCTGCCGCTCGACTCGCGAGTGCTGATGTTCACCATCTTGCTTTGTTTCGGGACCACCCTTTTGTTCGGATTGGCGCCCTCCATTCAGTCCGCGCGCGTCGACGTGCTTCCCGGTCTGAAGAACCAGATATCCGATAAATTCCGCCGCCTGCAGCTCCGCGATCTCTTGGTCGGCGCGCAGGTGGCCCTGTCGCTGATTCTGCTAGTCGGCACCGTGCTCGTGGTTCGCAGCCTTCAGCATGCCGTCACCATCGACATCGGTTTCAATCCGCGGCACGCCGTTGCCGTCGCCTTCGATGTCAGCTTGAACGGCTACAGCGAGGATCGCGCCCAGGCCTTTGAGCAGCGGCTCCGCGATCGGCTCGCGGCGCTACCCGGTATAGAATCCATCGCACTCAGCAACTGGCTTCCACTCGGCGTCGGCCAGTCCAATACCAGGGTGTTTGCGGAAGGAAAGCCGGCTCCTCCCTTGAACCAGGCGCCCCACCCATACTTCTACAACATCACGCCCGGTTATTTCCGGACGATGCAGACTCGTCTGATCGCCGGACGCGATTTCGATGATCGAGACCGTCCCGGATCTACTCACGTCGCGGTCGTTAACCAGGCGCTGGCACGCCAACTCTTTCCGAATGAAAACGCCCTGGGCAAGCGCTTTCGTCAGGGCCTCAACAGCAACGATTGGATCCAGATCGTTGGAATAGCGCAGGATGGCAAGTATCAATCGTTGAATGACGAGTCCGAACCGGCCATCTTCTGGCCGCGCGCGCAGAGATACAGCTCATTCACCAGCATCGTCGCGCGTTCCGCGCTGCCGTCCGAAGATCTTGTCCGACGGCTCCAACAAACAGTTCTGTCGCTCGATCCGGCCCTGCCTTTCTTTCAGGCCGGCAGCCTGGAGGAACATCTCAATCTTCCCCTAATGCCCGCGCGCATCGCCGCAATCATGCTGGGCGCATTTGGAGTCCTGGCCGTGATTCTCGCCGCCACGGGTGTTTACGGAACGCTGGCCTATGCGATCTCGCGACGTACGCGCGAAATCGGCATTCGCGTGGCTATCGGCGCAAACAAGGCAAATGTTCTCTCGCTGGTCTTACGACGCGCCTTGCTGATTATTGGATGCGCGAGTGCTCTCGGCTCAGCGCTGGCCCTGGCCGTCGGAAAATTCTTCACGCCG
>Ga0210401_10004770_pt1 | contig 14079 bp, 13 predicted proteins | sample IncBWH32MmetaG_FD_150866 | JGI IMG/M metagenome (GOLD analysis project Ga0210401, IMG submission 150866) | Forest soil microbial communities from Barre Woods Harvard Forest LTER site, Petersham, Massachusetts, United States - Inc-BW-H-32-M | ecosystem: Environmental > Terrestrial > Soil >... | reverse complement strand
CAAATCGCATGTATAATCCCGCGCAATGGCGCAACGAGAATACAAGTTTCAACTGATTGGCAATCGGTTCAATGCCGTCATCGCGGTCTGCTTGACTGGGTTTCTTGCGGCAAGGGACCTTCGGGCTGTATTCTCAGGCGCTCCGCACAAATCAGGCTGGCTGATTCCCTTAGATTCGTTTCCGCTGCCAATCTGGGCCGTAATAACGCTTAACCTTTTCTTTTACATTTACATGCTCTGGTTGGGCTATTGGTGTTATCGCGGGACTCAAGGGAATGAGCGTGTCGTTGTTGGTGGCTTCTTCACGGCTGCTTTGCTTGGCTTACTTGGTTCGATTAAGGCCCTCGGTTCGCCGCATGCTATCACCGCGATTCGCTCAGTCCAAGCGCTTGGCATGTCAGTAGCATTCTTCGCTGCCCTGCTTATTCTCTTGAAAAGTCCGGAGTGGCAGAGTGGTGACGCACAAGCAGCTGGGCGTTTATTACTTTTTGTTGGGGCATTCGTGGTGTTCGTGTTTGTAATCGGTGCTGTGTTGTATTTCGCTTGGCGATGAAACTTTGAAAACGTTGCTCTGGGGAGGCCAGGTCCTGATTAACGCCGAAACCGGACAAGTAGTACTTTATATGGCCGGTTACCCTCCGCTAACCCAATGAATTGGAGTTAAATGAATCTAAGTTGGTTCGCATTTTGTCGTTAGCTAGATTGCCCGGCCTAGCGCAACGCCCTCGCTGTAGCAACAGCATGTAGAATCCAGTGAGGCGACTCTGCCGAGAAGGAGATAGGACGATGGGAGTATTGAACAAAAGATAATCAGCGTGCTAGAGTCCGACATTCGTACTTGGGAATCTATTGCAGCATATTTCGACAAGGCGGGTGGCAATCTGGAGTTTCCAGACGGCAGCAAAGTCGCCGCGCACGAGAAGGCAAATCAGCTAAGGGAAAGAATCAAAGAATGGCAGAATTTAATCACGGAATTGAAAATGTTCAAATAGGCTTCGTCTCGAAGTTGGGGCAATCATCGCCCGCGCTGCGACACAAATCGCGCCGTCTTCCGTTGCGCTCCGGTCGTCCCCTTGAGAGCTATTTCGGCTCTACGTCCCTCACCACGGATATGCGGTACCATGTGACAGTAAGGAATCTCTGCTATGGCGGCCTCATCGTTTGAACTTAGTATCGACGAATATCTTCGAAGAAGACTGATGCCCGTAGAGGGGTCAATTCCTCGACTGGCAGGAATCGATATATACGGCAATTCCATACCCGCTGGCAAAGTCGGCGGTGATCTCTTTGAGTACATCAACTTTCAGCAGCGCTACAACATTGACGCGCGCGTGGCACGCGCTGTTCAGCAGTCTACGGGCTACATGGAACGTCTTCCAAGAGGGAACAATCCACGAAACTCGGTGGACGCGCATGTGCAGTGGTTGGAGTCCAGGCCGAACTACGCCGTTTCGATGGCAACTGACTACAGAAAGGCGAAATGTTCGGAGCAAATAAAAATTGCAGAGAATCTGCAACAACTCTATGCGATTGCAGGAGTGCTATTGGTCGATGCTGAAGGACACGGGATCATCTCGGCCAAGATTGCATCAACGGTGCACGACACGTTTCATGCGTTCATGCTTTCTGAACTCGATCGCTACGGAGCGACAACGCCAGATTTCTTTGAACAAATCAACCTCAGGCTCGCCCAGTCAGTCACCGCAAGGAACGCTTTGGGACGGAACCCAGATGACGGCACGCGCGAAATCGCGACCATGCTCTACGGCGAAATACATCCCGACGGACATTTCCGCTTTGTAAATTTCGGCCACCCGCCGCCGCTAGTATTTTGCTCAAGATCGCAGAAGTTTAAACAGATCGCCAAGGATTGCATGGCGCACTTTCCTCCGCTCGGGTTGGAGATTCCCGAGGACCATCCTGACAGGAACAAATATTTCTCGATGACGTTCAGGAAAACACAGATGGACTCCTCGGACGTAGAAGAACTAACGTTGATGGACCGAGGAGATATTCTTTTCCTTTACACGGATGGTGCTTATGACGGCAGCGATGAGCAGAGCCGTCTTCAGATTGAGCAAGTCATGCGCGACCACAAAGATGAGCCCGCAAAAGAGATTTGCAACGCGGTCCTGGAATACGCGGTAAAGCAAGACGACTACCTACGGCGGATTAATGAAATAGACCGGATCGATGACAAAACCGTGTTTATCATCAAACGCACCTAGGAACTCTTCACGGACGCCCGGGGACTGTCGATTTAAAAGTCTAAATTGACGCACCCGAGCAGGTGGATTGATTTCCGTCCTACGGAAAGGAAGAATTTCGATATTAGACTTCACTCTGTGACGATTTGCTCCCCAGGAGAGTCATCACAGGCAGTCTTCAAGCGTATGAATTAACTGGCGTTATTCAAGAGAGCTGGAGTGGACACAGAGGCACCAAAATCAGTGAGTTGAGGGCTCTACTTCAAAACTTGGTGGGCCTTTACGCGCTCAAGATTTATTTCGCAAAGGCAATCCCATACGGGTCGCTTCAATTCCAGTCAAGAGTGTGACCGTAAGAAAAATCAACCCATCCTAGATCACTGCTGAATAGTCATTTCGACTTGTGCTTAGTCCTCGGAAATCGGTCACGTCGCCACTCCAGCAAATCTCCTGGTTTGCAGTCAAGAGCGATGCAGAGCTTGTTTAGAACATCAGCGCTGTAGCCTTGGTTGCGTCCGTAGTAGAGCGCGTTAAGAGTTGGATAGGTGATGCCGGACTTCTGTTGAAGTTTGTAACGCGTCCAGCCCCTATCTTTGAGAACTTCCTTCAGTTTGCAGACGATCATGTTGGCACCCTAGCCCAAAAGGCAGATTGTGTCAATAGCCTAGCATATATATAATGTACTTTACATATTGCGCAGTCTAGGTATAATAGGCTATGGACATGATTTATTTCAGTACCCCATGCGCCTATGTGGGTAGGGGCTAGCAGGGGCCTAAAGCCCCGCCTCGGGCTCCGTAGGGCCAGCAACATCAATCCTAGGGGGGGCACATAACCAAACCCCCAACCGGGGCCAAAGTGCGGGGCACACGGGAGGCAAAAGGTGAAAATAGCGCTTTACGCGAGGGTAAGCACAAATAACGGTCAGGACCCTGAAATGCAGCTGCGAGAGCTTCGCGAATACTGCCACCGCCGCGGCTGGGAAATAACCCAGGAATACGTAGATGTTGGAATCTCTGGTACGAGAGAAAAGCGGCCGCAGCTGGATAAGCTCTCAGCGGACGCACATCGCCGGCATTTCGACGTGGTTGTTGTTTGGCGTTTTGACCGCTTTGCACGCTCGGTTTCGCATCTCTTGAGGGCCTTGGAGAATTTTCGCTCACTTGGCATCGAGTTTGTTTCGCTTTCAGAACAGGTGGATACCTCGACGCCCACGGGCAAGATGATCTTCACTGTGCTTGGGGCAGTGGCAGAACTTGAACGCAGTTTAATCGTTGAGCGGGTACGTGCAGGCCTGCGGAATGCGCGGGCCAAAGGCAAAAAGTTGGGAAGGCCGCGCAAGGTAGCCAACCAGGATGTTATTGGCCGCATGCGGTTGCAGGGGGCTAGCTGGCGGGCCATTGGCAGGGCCATAGGGGTAAGCCCTGCCACGGCATGGGGCGCTGCAAGGGCTGGCAAAGCTCGTTTAAAAAACCCTAGTGCGGGCGCACCCGTAAGTGGCTCATCCCATGCGTCGTAAGTTTGCATTTTGCGTGTTTGTAAAACAGTTGATTTACAAACACCCAGGAGGTGGTGGGTGAAAGCTTTCTTCGTAACTAAGCGCCTAGCCCTTGGCAGCATGATTACTACCTGGTCTGACGTCGAACGGCTTCATAGCGCATCCATGGCCCATTTTCTTCTTCGCGCATCTGGGCACGGGTCGGACAAGGCCGAATCAACGATTCGTCGAGTTCGTCCGTGTGCAAAAATCGTTCCTACCTATCGCCAATCTGGCGAAGAGTACCTACTCAGAAAATAGATTCGGCCTATCCGCCAGAGAACACCCAATAAGTAGCCGGTTTATAAGAAAAAATGAGGGCTCCACACCTGGCTTAGAGCCGGCTTGTATTTCTGAGAAAGTTTGCAATTCCAAAGGATTCGTACCCTTGTGTCATTTCTGAGCCAGTTTTTCCAACAATGGAAGTGGGTTCGATCGCAACGGCTTATTTTTCCTTTTAACAACAATAAGCCGTTTAACAACAATTGAACTAATCAGGCGTTCCTTTTGTTGGCCGGAACATCCCTTTTGCCGCAACCACCACCAGCATTAACCCAAGCAGAAGAGCTGGGATTCCCAGCGGATTAGCAGCTTGCGGGAAGTAATGGACGGCTAGAACCCCAAGACCAAATCCGGCTAAGACACGGCCTACTATCATCAGCCAGATTTCTGCGCCAGTGAGGTTGCTAACCTTCGCTTTGTTCCATTCCAACATTCAGGCGCCTCCTTACCGCTTCAGAGCGCGAACTGTTCGATGCGTGCTGAGCGATGCTCAACCGCATCCCGCTGCTGGTTTCCAACCACATAGCCGTAAATCGCCAGCGTAATTCGCGGGTCACTGTGCCGAAGCTGCTTCTGCACCACAGCCGGGGTTGCACCGTCTGCGAGCAGAGAACTGGCTGCACCGTGCCTCATGGAATGAAACCCACCACGCGGAATGCCCAGACGCACCAAAAGAGGGTGAAGCTGCTTTTCGCGTAGCTTGTTCGCTGAGAATGGACGCCCTTTGCGATTGGCAAAAAGCAGTTCGCTCTTACCGTCATGCTTCAACAGATGAGCACGCAGGCAGTTTCTTGGGCTTGGACGCATGTTGCTCAGAGAGACGCTGGAGAAATGGGCGAGCGGATTCTTCCTGGGACTTGGCTGGTTCTGGGCGATCTGGAATCGCGACGCCCATAGACGCGGAGCAACTCCCGCGCAACCCCTTTTGCACGAAGTGGAGGGCGTGGCTGCTAATATTCTCAAATGAGAGAATCTCCTGGCACGTTGTATTCAGCAGATTTCACATTCTAATCGGAACTTAAGTTTCTGTGCCAACCATTCGATAGACTGCCACCGATCCAAAGCTGTTTTCGCTAGGAAACCCACGCATTAAAGAAACTTGACACGGCTGGTCACATAATGTGATGTTACATCACGTCATATAATGTATCTTAGCGAGCAAAAGCAATGGCAGTAGGGTCGAGCAACCGAATTGTGATCGAACTTCCGAGCGGCCTGAAGACGAAACTTTACGCCGCGCTCAAAGGTAAGGGAATGACTCTGAGGGAATGGTTTGTGAGAAGCGCGAACAAGGAAATTGCCGGGGGCAAACACGTTGGCACCCGGAGCACGGGTTCTGCTGCAAGAACTCGGAGGTAAAGGTTACAAATGCGCCAAAGCTCTCCGCGTGAACGCAGTTTTAGGAGGATTCTGTCCGCACTCAAGGATCGGAGTGTTGTCTCCGGTTTTACGCATAATTACTATCGGTATCCAGCGCGCTTCTCGCCGACTTTCGTTCGAACGGTTATCGAGGAATTCACCGCACCTGGCGATACGATTTTGGACCCGTTCCTCGGCGGGGGCACAACGCTCGTTGAAGGACTTGCGTTGGACCGGAAGGTCATCGGCGTAGACATCAATCCAATAGCCGTCTTTGTGAGCAAGGTCAAATCGACACCTCTAAACGAAGGTCAACTAGCGTGCTCGCGCAAATTCGCAGAGCGGTATTCGTCACGCGGACGCGCCATATACAAGGGTGCAGCATCTTCGAAAAAGGACCCGCGCTTCTTGAATACTCCTTGGTGGCTCCGGGGAGTCATTAATTCCGTTCTCGGGCAAATTGAGGAGATTCCCGATGTAAAGGTGCGTGATTTCCTTCAGTGCGGACTGCTGAAGACCGCTCAATGGGCTCTTGATTGTCGAGCCATGATTCCAGAGTCGACCACCTTCATTGCAATGTTTCGACGCAACGTCGATTCGATGTGTGGGGAAATGGAGGCGTTTTGTCGTGCTTTAGGCGAGCGGCGAAAATCGCTGTTGACCTCCGCTCCCGCGCAACGATGCATATTGCATCGGTCCACTATGGGGTTGCATCTCGAGCATCAAATTCCTCGCGAGTGGCTGCCTGTCAAACTGGTCCTCACGTCGCCGCCTTATCCAGGAGTTCATGTCCTCTACCATCGCTGGCAGGTCCGTGGTCGGAGAGAGACGCCGGCAGCCTATGCAGTAATCGCAAGTCCAGACGGCCATGCACCATCGTATTTCACGTTGGGTGGACGCCACGAAGCTGGATTGGAGAGGTACTTTGGAAATCTTCGCGAATGCTTTTCGTCAGTGGCCCCTCTAATGGATAAACGCGCCTTTCTGGTACAGCTCGTGTCCGTCGGAGATCAGAAGTCCCTTTTACCCCGACTATTGACTTCGATTGAAGAAGCAGGTTTCGAGCCGGAGGGCTTCAACGCCTCATGTCGAAGTGGCGGTGCGTGGCGAGGCGTGCCCAACCGGAAATGGTACGCTCCCGACGGCTACGCCTGTGGCCGCGAACTCCTGTTGCTCCATCGGCCCCGCAAACAAGATGGTTTCGCCGTGCGGCCTAACTTAACTGCTCTGCCGGACCCATGTCTTTCATCGCATCCATCAGGTGCAGGACTGTTGGGATGATGACTGCCGCCACTCCCGAGGACACCCGTCGTACCAAATCCTCCAGCGTTTCTCGGGGTGCTTCCTCAGTCTCCGAATCACCATTGGTCGAAGATTTCGCGTCTTGTCCCTTTTTCAATTCCTGGATCATGCCCATTGCGATGAGGACCAAGCCCCATTTGTAAGCAAACTTCGTCGCTTCCTTTTCGGCATCCTTCTTCTGCATCAATTCGTTGTGAAGATATGTATTGTCCATGTTTACCCAAAAGCGATAGCTACCGCCTTCTTCCGTTGTGATACGCAAGCCCGACCTCTCGTCAAAATCGTGATCACCCCATTGGCCTCTGAAAACCTGCTGGACATCCGGCATAGCAAGCGACCCGGTCGCTTCTCTCTTTTTCCCCTTCGGTCCTGGCTTGACCTCCTTTCCCCCTTCGGTAAAGCTCAGGCGAACAGTGTTGGACCACGGTGGGTCTCCCCTGAGCGTTAAAAGCGGATCAGCTACAGTAATGCTGACTGACAGAGAATCGCCGATCCGGGCATTGCTCGGCGCCCTGAACACGATTCGCAGCTTGCCGTCCATGAGGCTCCATCGCTCGTAGCACTGCGGCTCAATTACCAGACCACCGCGCTGGTCCGGGTCCGGGAGCTCGAAATATCCGTTGATCGCATCCGTCCCTAGTTCTACGGTACAGGTTCGGTCAATCGCAAAAGACTTATCCATATGGCTCTTACCTCCCTCAAAATGAAAGAAGGTCGGAGGCAGTTTCCCTTTGTACTCTTGCTTAACCGCTCCCGGGAACCACGGGTTTCTCAATCGAATACCATTGCCGAACAACGACGCCAACACCGGGTCTTTGTTCACCAAGTGCTGAAACACATCTTGAGTGGCCCCATCCTCCAAAGCTGCTTTTACGCGCCGAAGCTTACGCTCATCATTGGCCTGCCGAAGAAGTTCCCGGTCCTTGAGATCGGCAACGACGCTCTCGATGATGTTGTCGAACTCCGCCAGCTTCCTCAATCGGTCTCGTGACGGCATAACAAGGCAGTCGCGTACGTCCTCTGGCAGTCCTGTACAGTCAACCACCACAACCAATGTGTCCTTGATGAATTCGTATTTCAGCCCGCGTGTGACGAAAAACGTGGTGTCCAAGGAATAATGCACCTGGCCGTTGATTGTGAAGGACAATCCTTTGGGCAATCGGCGTGAGTCCTTAGCGCGTTTCTTCTTTGAGTTGTCGGACCCGGTCAAATCCTCTGTCTTTTCGCGGTACAGCGCGATGAAAATAGGTAGAGAGCCAATACCTTCGGGGCAAATTTCGCCGCCAAGCGGGTCGAATTCTAGATAACCCTTTTTACGATCGTTCGAGATCGTTACCGCCGTTCCCGCAACCGTAGTGGCGTAATAATTCGCCTCATACCCCGCACGGGATTCGACAACGCGAAAAGGCAGACACAACTTATACAGGTACTTTTCAAGCGCAAAGCGTGCCTCCAAGGTCGCAACGCCGCGTGAGGGCCAACGATAGTCGTAGAGCTTGATTACCGTGCCCGAACTCAAACCACGTGCATAAGGTCGCGGAGTGTTGTTGGCGCTGTCCGAACCATTTGAATCACCTTCCGCTTCGCTATCCTCGACAGAAGCATTCGGACTCATTTCCGATAGAGCTTTGATCTCTTTGGCATCGAAAGTCGGAACCTTGCCACTAGGGGCGAGATAGACGTAGGTCTTGGTGTCGAAGATACCCTGGCTCGCTGGAAGCGCACGGATCAGAGTGAATCCCCACAGGCTATGGCTAGGATCACGGGCCTCCCCGATTTGGGAGCCAGAGGGGAGTTCGGGGCAACGCTTCGAAACAATCAATTGGTACGAATTCTTCCCGCAGAAGGGCAGGACGCCCGTACCTCCACAGTTGAACTTGCCTTGGACAAAATGGATTCTTGCCTTATTGCTTCGCTTTAGGGAGAGGAATGTGTTTTCGAATCTTTCCGGTGTTTGCCCTTCGCCTTGATCGACGATCAAATAGCACGGTTCGGATTTAGTCCCAGTCGCGACGAGCTGGATGTTCTCGGCTAATTTTGTGAGATCGCCGCCTCTCGCCGAAGATAGATTCGCAAGATCGCCACCTTTCACTCCAAAAAAGAGTTCCGCAGCGCCCGACATATTGCTCGGAGCTTTTGCAGACTCGGGGTCGATTCGTTTCAGAAAGCATCCCTTCGTGAGCATCGCATCCATGCCGTTGACGATCTTCTCCACGAGGGCTCCTGCAGGATCGTTCTGCTGATTGTCCACCATCGACCGATTGTTCGGCATATCGCCGAGAACCTTCCAGTGTGCCGGAGCTAACAATCCGTGCTCATCTAACAGCTTCGTAACCTCGGCCTCGGATTCTGCACATAGCAGATCCATGCACAGCTGCTTGTAATCGATCTTGGACGCGACGCTCAGCACAGGCATTTTCCCCTCCGATTAGCTCGCAGCAACTAAGCTGACGTTTTTAATTGCTCTAAAGAAACTCTCACCTTCGGGCGTAATAATTCGGTTGACGTTGCGCCCATTACGGTCGTGCGCAATTAAACCCAAATCGGTCATGCGGCCGAGAGCGCCGCTTCTCTGGGTATTGACGAATTCCTTGGCTTCTTCTGACTTTCTGCCAGGACTCAGCAGCTTGAACAACTCCGTGGTCATTGCTTCTGGCGATACCACATCTCTCAACAACATTTCCAAAATTACGGAATAGGCAAACCGCTCAACGGGAACGAAACTCCTGACATGCTGCAATAGAAAGTTTCTCTCTGCCAACGCAAATCGCTCAGTTTCAGACACACCGTTGTCAAGTATGGGGTTCTCCAATAGAGCGAAATTCCAGCCAGCTTTAGTGGGCAATATACACGGCTTGTTTTTGACGACTTGTATCACAGCCAGTTTTAGCCCTACCAACAAGCCGCCCTGCTCGCCCTTAATGGTGTGTCCGACAAAGTGATTTTGATATCGCACCCTGCCCTTCTGACCATCCGCTCCCGTTTCAGGAAACGCCGTAGACATCGCATCATCACGATGAGCGCCAGAGTTGGAGTCCAAACGACGGAGATGATCGCCGAATGTCGCCGCGATCTCCGCGATCCTCGCTGACGCCGATTCCAACTTGAGCGAATCTCGACCTTCCGCCGAAGCTATTACGCAAAGAGCGCGAACGCTGACCTTCGCTGGTAAAAGTCGGTTGTATTGGCCAAACAGCCACCGATCCACAGGTACGCCTTGGCCCGCACCAAATAGATCAGGCGACGGGTCTGGAAGCGCGAATGGTGCATTGCCATCCGTCCGATCACGCAGCAAGTCCTCGGGAAGTCCGTCGGTTGTAGCTTGGACCGTGAGAGTAGACTTGGTTGGGGCGCTTTCAATCATTTTCGGACGCACCAAAGGCGCGACCACGTTTTTCCTCGGTGTCGCTGATCCGCCAGGCTTATTATGGGGAGCCGACTGCTGAGGGCTGACTGAAGCGCGACCCTCTGAGCCGCTCTCTTCCAGCAATAACTGGTTCTCCAGCGCCACTTCGCAAAAAGCAGAAAAGTCCGGGTATAAGCCTTTTTCAATCAAACTATCAATCTTCTGCTTTAGCGTCGGTGAACATCTGAAGCTTAGAATCATGACGGGAGCCCTCCCAAAGGATGGTGACAGTAAAGCATTAGCTGTGGCCTTGTCAAGATAAAAAGTGGCCTTATCATAATAAACAGTATGAGGGTAATGAGAGTCTTGGTACGAACTTCGCAACACGGGAATGGGCCGCAACATTGAACCGATTATCTGCTCTCCTTGAGACGGACGATCCGAACTAATCATTCGGGCAGCCAAAACGTAAAAGCGGGCGACAAAATGTGGATTATTACAGAATCCGATAGATCCCCGACCACGGTACTTTCGCCAAGTGATTATTGACCGCGAACAAAAGCACGCGGTTCTAGAATGGAAGGGGGCGCCCTTCACCGGACGCCCCTGTCTCACGGCACCAACAAGCGTACCAAGAACCCCGTGGTCTTATTGTTTGTGCGAGATATCCGCACCGCATTGCTGGCAAGTCTCCAAAATGGCTTGCAACTTTAGATGTTCATGTACCCCAGAATTGTAAGGTTGGAGACTTGCTAACGTACGAGGCTGTGGTCACAGACCCTACTCTCTCGGATCCCGTTACCGAATCCGGACGTCAAGTTTGTAATTCTCGGGGTGGAGCTGTACCTTTCGTAGGCAGGATCAGGTGACGCTTGCTTGCAAAAATGAAGCTTTTTCAGTTCTATAGAGATTAGCGAGCAGTGGCGACGGAGTACCAAACGAATATGGAATACGCCTCCAAACGCGCCTGCACCTCTCTTGCTCCGACCGAGGCCACGAATCCATCGGTGGCGATAAATTTAGAGGTGTGTCACAGGCTGGCGGAATGGCTTGAGTCCAGGGCGATTCCGTTGGACCGAGAGGACAGTTCGCTGCAGGGCCTATCAGCTGAAGAAATTGGGAATTTCTATCTCTTGCTCGTGGCTATCTCTCATCAAACCTCCCCCAGAGGTAAACTGCCGCTCGAAGGCAGCGCTGGCGGTCGGCATTTGAGGGGCTGGGATTACCTATTCGCAAAACTTGAGGATGCAGTACGCCGCGACTCAAATCTCCTTTCCCCTGATTTTTGGGCACGTATCACGGCTGACGACTTGGAAGTTGTTTTCCACGACGAACAGTTCGGTGACAGATTGAGTGATTCGGAGGGTCGCGCATCACTCATTAACGACCTAGGTCGCATGATGGTTGAGCGATCATGGAAATCGGCGAAGCAAATATACGACGCCTCTGGCGGGCGCGTTGCCACTGGCCAACCAAACCTGATCGACCTGCTGTCTCAATTTCGCGCATACCGAGACCCCGTCCGCAAGAAAATCTACTTCTTTCTAGCATTGATGCAGAACACGGGCGTGTGGATATACGTGGATGCGGATCAACTCGGGGCACCCATCGATTACCACGAAGTTCGGGGGCACCTCCGAATAGGCACGGTGGAGATTCACGATGCGGTCCTGCACGCCAAACTTCTTCAGGGTAGTGAAGTTACTGTGGAAGAAGACGTCAATATTCGGCAAGCGGTGCACGAAGCTCTGATGTTTCTGTCTCAGCGAAGTGGAAAACGAAACCCCAGCCAACTCCATTATCTCTTCTGGAACGTGTTCCGCTCGTGCTGCACGCGAGAAAACCCCCACTGCTATTCTTGCCCCACAGCCTGCTCTCTCCCCGCGCGCTACATTCCTCTCGCCTTGTTTCCTGACGGATCAAGACACTGTCCTTTTTCTGAGATTTGCCGAAGTGCCGGTCGAGAACCGAAGCTACTGGAACACAATGTCGTGACTGATTTTTACTGAGCATGTTTGCTCGGATCTAGGTCGTCGAGGTTTAGAAAGATGGCCAATAGCACTGAGCCAGGTCACGTGAAAGGTAAGTCGGATGCGGCTCGCGCTTCGGAGCTGAAGGTGTCTAAGGAACAAGGAGCGGGGCCCCAGACTTCGCAGGTGAAAACCGAACCTAAACTGCGCCATGAGTTCGTAGGGATGATGTTCGCCCTGGCAATTGGGGAAGTAGGCGTGCAAACCGCCGCGCTTGTGCGAACCAACAACTGGGTGCACTTTCTCCCGGCGTATTGCCATCTCTTCCTCGCCACTGTGGTTATTGCAGCAAGTTGGGTTGGGTGGACTCTCAGTCCTGCACCAGGCGCACGACAAGATGTACGGAGCATCTTCACGAGGGACTTCTTAGTGTTGCTAGTAGATGTGTTTCTCGTCGTCGTCTACTTCATCTTGGTGAAGACAGTAGATATTACCGGAGAGAAGGATATTCAACTTGATGCTTCTGCCCGTCCAGAAACCCTGTGGATTCTCGTTATCTTTGGGACATATTGCTTTTGGGACGTGCTAACAAAAGTTCTTGATTATCTGAAGAAGGGTCATAAAGGTTTGGCATTCAAAGAGTGGTTTAAGAAATACGGGGTACGAATGATCCCAACGATCATATGCTTTGTAGCTTTAATCTTCACCAAGCCGCTGTTTGACCGAGCAGACCCCCCGCATGTTCTGACTGCAGACCTTGCACTGCTTTCCCTTGTGTTGCTGTTCCGGGCCCTAAAAGGACTTACGCAATTGGCCATCGAACCCAAAATGCCCAAGGGATGGCTTATTTTTTGGACTACTTTGTGTCTTCTTGGTTTTGGGGTCGGAACAAAATGGACCTGCTCTTGGCCGATACCAAAGAGCATCGCGGATGAGATTCAGATGATCCCAGATAAAGAGAAGATTCATTCTGAAACTCCTACAACATCAACTCAGGATTCGCAATCTGCCAAACCTGAGGCGAAGGCAAATTGAGGTGTGGCCGGTTTTTAATGAGAATTGAGGGCTCCACCTTTTAACTTAGAACCCTTTTATACCTCCAAACTTTTTTGGATTCCAAAATTCAGTACTGCTTCCAGACCGCAGCGCTGGAGTCCCGATGCTGAAGTCACAGATCAAACCTGGCACAGAATACGCTTTTCGCGAACAGCGCTTACCCGGGACTCCGTTACAGCGCGTGCGTGTTATCCAGCATGCGCGCGGAACAAAATGGAGAGCCGAATGGATCGACCCGAGCCCCGGGTTGGTTGATTATGTTGATTCAGGTCAACTCATTGTTCCGTGGAAGGAGCACAAGGCGTTCCTGAAGGAGGAGGCTAGTGCGGAATCTCTTCGGCAACACAATCAACGTACCGGATATGACGAGAATTCCCCGATAGCCAGTGCTTTGTATCAAGTGTTCGAAAGCGTAGGTGACGGCGTTTCGTTTTATCGTGGAGTGTTGAGTGGTTCACCTGAGGCTGTAGATCGGGTCAAGACACGCGCAGCGATGGACCCAACCAAGCGGTCTCCATTGGCCTACACAGATCGGCAAGGGAAACTTCACCTGCCGTCTGATGAAGCGTTTGAGTTGGCTCGTATGTTCTGTGCGGCGGAGCCAGCCGCAGTCCTAGTTGGGGTGGAGACAACCGAGAGCGATTGGGCACGACAGGCTCGGCGTCCAGGGGAAGAGTACATGGTTTCGCTGCTCAATGAGTACCGCGCTTCTTGGGCCTTAATCAGGCAATGGGCGGGGCATGACGCAGCCGTGGCGCAAAGAGAAGCTGAAATTCAGAGACTTGAGCGGCTCGTTTGGGATGCAGTGTACGCGCTGCAAAAGGCCGGGCTCGACAAACAAGCAGCCAAGTTACGGCAGACAATCGAGAAAGAGTGAAACCCAGAGACGGCAATAAAGTACGGTAGCCGGTTTGTGAAGAGAAATGAGGGCTCCACCCTTTAACTTTGAGGGCCTTTATATTTGCAGACTTTTTTGGATGCCAGAGATTCGGTACCCGCAGACCTCACTCCACCCCGTGT
>Ga0210401_10004769_pt1 | contig 14081 bp, 16 predicted proteins | sample IncBWH32MmetaG_FD_150866 | JGI IMG/M metagenome (GOLD analysis project Ga0210401, IMG submission 150866) | Forest soil microbial communities from Barre Woods Harvard Forest LTER site, Petersham, Massachusetts, United States - Inc-BW-H-32-M | ecosystem: Environmental > Terrestrial > Soil >... | reverse complement strand
GTTGAGAGTCAGGTTTCGGGAAAACTTCCAGTCATCCTGGAAATAGATGCTGTTGATCGATGACCGCGGCTGCCACGTGTTCGTGTACGTGCTGAAATTCACTGAGGACACCGCGCCCAGTTCAAATCCGGCGAAAGTGTTGCCGGTGTTCGGAATGGGCTGCCCATTCGTTTGGAGCCCGGCCGTCGTATTGGCGAAATTGAATTGCCCGCTGGGATAACCTTGCTGATAAAAGTTGTCCGTGAAGTACAGGATCTCGTAGCCTATCTTGAAGGCGTGGGCGCCGTGGACTTTCGTGTAGTCATCGCGCAATGACTCGGCCTGGCGGATCTGCCTGGTGGCGCCCTGGACGGTCAGACCGTACAGTTGCGCATAATCGGGGGCGGTTGTGTACGTGCCTGGGCTAAGCGCGGTAGGGTTGAAAGACGGCATCAGCGCGGAGCTGATGTTAGGAATGCCCAAAATGGCGCCCCAGTTCTGGTTTTCCGATGGCACAAAGAAGTCGTTGCGGGGGCGGAAGAAGCTCACTCGAAATTCGTTCAGGTCCGTTGGACTGACAACATAGGTGGCGCCCACGGAAGTGTTCTGTTGGGTGGCTGGAGCGTTATAGCCGGTGGTGCCATCGAACGCGGCTACCTGAATGCTGGTGGGCCGTTCTAGCCCGTTCTCATGGTTATAAGTCCAACTGGCGTACAGCCTGAACTTCGAGTTCACCTGATGATCGACGCGCTCGGAAAAGTCCTCGAAGAACGTGCGCGAAGGCGGATCGTATGTGAAATTGCTTACCGGACCGGTGCTGCTGAAAGACCCGGGCATGTTTGGCAGGCGCCAGATGTTGTAGGAAAGAATCTTCGCCGACGCTGGGTCGAAACGGCTGAGCGGGATAATCCGAGTCGGAAATGGATCGCGCGTCCAGGTGCCGTCCGCGTTCTGACGCGTGGTCGCCGGATCGTAGAGCGGTTGACCCAAACCGCCGAAAGTAAAATCTCCTTTCAGTTCGTCCGGCGTCGGGGTGACGCTGGTATAGGCCTGGGTTTTCTTCTCGATCAATTTACTATAGCCGGAATACCAGAACGTCCTGTTGCGGCCGTTATAAACATGAGGGATCACCACCGGACCTCCGCCGTTTCCATCCGGCATCATGAACCAGGCCGGCACGCCGTTGGGGTTGCCTGGCTGCGGCTGGGCGGTGGTGTATAAGTTGAAATACTGGCGGTGCGTCATGATGCGGGTGCGGCCGTAGTCGGAAGCTGCCCCGTGAAACTCATTCGTGCCGCTCTTCTTGACGGTCGTGATAACGCCGCTGGCGGAATGGCCATACTCGGCCGGAAGAGTTCCCGTGAGAACCTTGACCTCATCCACGGAATTCATGATTGGTTTAATTACGAGGTTGTTGCTGGCCAGCGGGTCATTGGCAAACACACCGTCTTCGAACACTGCTGTTCCGGAAGTGCGCTGACCGTTTACGTTAAACGCCCCCAACCCGTTGGTGCCGCCGGTGGTTTGGTTTGACACTCCCGGCACGATGGACATGGTGTTGGTGATGTAACGCTGATACATATTCAGCTTATAAAGTTGGTTACCCTCCGTGACCGTGCCAGTGGAAGACGTCTCGGTTTCGAGCAGCGTCCCCTGGGCCGTCACTTCGACGGACTCAGTGACGGCACCGACTTGCATCGTCACATCTACGGGCAAGACGTCGCCCACCCGGAGCGTGATGGCCTCCCGAACCAAGCGCTTAAAGCCCTGCGCTTCAAAGGTAAGCCTGTACGGTCCGGGCTGCAACGACTGAACGCGGTAGATGCCGTCGTTGTTTGTGACGGATGTGAAGTGGAAATTGGTCTCAGTCTGCACGATCGAGATTTGAACATTCGGTACGGCCGCATCACTGGCATCAACGACTCTTCCAGTGATGACGCCGGTGTCGGCTTGGGGGGAAGCGATGGAGACCAAGCCGAAAAGAAGGGCTGATATTACCACGCAACGTTGGAGTTGCATATTTCCTCCCGAAACCGGGATTTCCGTCTTGCACTCCCGGTGGGGTCAGTATACACCCGACCAACATCTCTTGATCAGGGGGTCCCGCCGTCATTCCGACTCCTTCCGGTCTGAAGTAGAATTTCAGCGGCGACTGCAACGCACGCAGTGTGTCGATCTGGCTGCCCGCACCCGAAGCTGCGTACTTCCAGTACCGAAGCGAACGCGGTTGAACACCTTGAGCGCCGGTGCGCGGAACTCGCTCCTGGACCCAAGGCCGGTAAGTAGAACTTGCAATATATCTTGAGGCATTCTCTGGACTTGCATCGTGAAGGCTTCCGAGTAATGAATCGTGATGACCACCAATGGAGGGAGGTACACGATGGAATTCAAAACGAAGACCGCCCTTGCCGAATGGGCGAACGACCAAACAGTGGCCTCGGCGAGACCAGCGCACGCTGATGCCCGTGACCGCAGTCACGCATTTATAGGTGCTAGCTTATCTTACTGCGCGTGATACCGCGTGATGCCCTGACGCCTGTAAGTGTTTGAGGAATTGGTAGCGCTAACGGGAATCGAACCCGTATTCGCCGGGCTCTCCTGTTTCCTATAAGTTACTGAAAGCGCAATCGCAGGAATTACGGTCTTCGCAGGAATCTCAGTCCGTTTGTACAAAACGTGTACACGGATTTGGCCAAATTCAGTGTTGCTGGAAGGGTATCCTGACAGAAGCGGAGCCTTCATGCTACGACTCTCTTCGGCGGCTGACCGAACTCCCGGATTGCGCGTCACCCCAGGGCCGACTATTTAGCTGGACGTGAACCGGTGACGAGGATGTCGACGAGTCTTCTGGCGCTCTGCTGCCAGTCCGGGCTGGTGTTCACGTTGGCTACGCCGATCAGCGCCCGCAGCAGGTCGATCGGATCGAGATCCTTGCGGATGTCACCGCTCTTGATCGCGCGCTTCACCAGTGCGCGAATCGCTTCCCAGATCTGTGTATAGGAGGCCTCGAACACTTTCTTTGGATCACCAACCAGCGCGTTGAGCGCAGGGGCGATGAGTTGCTTCGCGGCGATGTAGTCGACAAACAACAGCAACCAGGCCCGTAGTGCTTCGATCGGTGGCAATTCTTCGGCGAACTTCTGCTCCGCGGAGGCCAGCTTTTCCATCTCTGTCCGATAGACCGCCTCCAAAAGTTCCTCGCGCGTAGGAAAGTGACGATATAACGTTCCCGGTCCGACGCCCGCATCTCTGGCGATGTCGTCGAGGCTCGTGTTTGCGCCGGAGCGGGTAAAGGCCTCCTTCGCTACTTCCAGGATGCGTTCGCGATTCCGCTGCGCGTCACTGCGCGGCTTACGAACAGAAACCTGTTTACGTTTAATGGGCATGTCTCAAAAAAATCTTGCAACCGGAGATAGTCTCCGTTAATCTACAGATGCGGAGACTAACTCCGTTTTAGCAGGCGCGTAACCGCTCGTCAATATTTTTCGCTACGAATTCGCCATGCGAACGGAAGGAGAAAACAACATGCGTGTATTTCTTACAGGGGCTACGGGCTTTATTGGATCTGCCATCATTCCGGAGCTCATCAACGCGGGTCATCAGGTCCTCGGACTGACGCGGTCGGATGTCGGTGCCCAGTCTCTTATTGACGCTGGAGCCGAGGTGCATCGAGGAAGTCTTGAAGAACCGGAAAGTCTGCGCGGCGGAGCGGCCCAATCGGATGGGGTGATTCACTGTGCTTTCGATCACAGCGCATTCGGAAGCCACTTCTCGAAGTTCACGGAGGTCTGTGAAAAAGACAGGCGCGCCATCGAAGCTCTCGGAGACACGCTCAGGGGATCGCACCGTCCCCTGGTAATCACCTCCGGAACGGGAATGGGGAACGCTGTTCCAGGTCATCTCGCAAGCGAAGACCGTTTCGATCCCGACCACCCGAATCCGCGTAAAATGTCGGAAGTCGCCGGCGCTGCCGTGTTGGAGCGTGGTGTAAACGTGTCGGTGGTGCGCCTGCCTCAGGTCCACAACACGGTCAAGCAGGGCCTCATCACCTGCGCGGTCCGCGTGGCCCGTGAAAAGGAGGCCTCGGCGTACATTGGCGAGGGACTCAATCGCTGGCCGGCGGCGCATGTCCTCGATGTTGCTCGTCTCTACAGGCTTGCGCTGGAGAAGCACGAGGCTGGCAGCAGGTACAACGCGGTCGCTGAAGAGCGAATATCGATGCGGGAGATCGCTGAAGTCATTGGCCGAGGCTTGAAGGTGCCCACGATCAGCCTCACTCAGGAGGATGCGCAGGCTCATTTTGGCTGGCTGGCGATGTTCGCGGGCTCCGACATGCCAGCTTCAAGCGCACAGACTCGGCAGCGGCTCGGTTGGCGCCCAACCGGCCCCGGACTGATTGCCGATCTCGAACAAATGCACTGGCCCGAAGCAGTAGCGCACTAATGAGGAGAAACAAATGACGCAGGTATGGGGAGCAACTTCAACCACAGACGAGGTTCTGTCCGGGATCGATCTGCACGGAAAACGCGTTCTCGTCACCGGCGTGTCCGCAGGCATCGGGGTTGAGACGGCGCGGGCTCTTGCGGCCCACGGCGCGCATGTGACAGGAGCGGCGAGGGACCTTGAGAAAGCCGCAGCCGCGACCGTGCAGGTGCGAAAGGACGCCGCGTCGAATGGTGGCGGCTTCGAGCTGGTCGCGCTCGACCTGGCCAGTCTGAAGAGCGTCCGCGCCTGCGCCGATGAACTTCTGGCGCGCGGCGAGGCTTTCGACGTGGTCATAGCCAATGCAGGAGTCATGGCCACTCCATTTGGGCACACCGTGGACGGTTTTGAGACGCAGTTCGGCACCAACCACCTCGGCCATTTTGTGTTGGTAAATCGCGTCGCCCCGCTGATTCGTGCTGGCGGACGCCTGGTCAACCTCGCGTCGGCCGGGCATCGCTTCTCCAATGTGGACCTCAACGACCCCAATTTCCAACGGACGGCCTACGATCCGTTCGTCGCGTACGGCCGGTCCAAAACAGCCAACATTCTCTTCGCGGTGGCCTTCGACCAGCGGCATCGCGGGCGCGGTGTCCGTGCGGCAGCCGTCCACCCCGGAGGCATCCGAACCGAGCTCGGCCGTCATATGGACGCGGATCAACTCGAGAATATGATCGAACACATGAACCGGCAACTGGCGGCGGAAGGCAAGGTTCCATACAAGTGGAAGACGATCCCGCAGGGCGCGGCCACTTCAGTCTGGGCTGGCTTTGTTGCCCCGGCCGAAGAAGTCGGAGGCCGCTACTGTGAGAACTGCCATGTCGGCACGATCGTACCGGACAATGTGGTCATCAGCGCGATCAGTGAAGGCGTTCGGGGGTATGCGCTCGATCCGCACAACGCCGAGGCGCTCTGGAAGAAAAGCGAGAAACTGGTCGGAGAGACTTATTGAACTTTTCTGAAGGAAGAGCAGGGAGAGAAACGAAATGAGAGAACAGACGAGTCTCGGTGGCCGCTTTACGTTCGCGGGCACTTCGCTGACTGTGAACCGGATCGGTTATGGGGCCATGCAACTCGCCGGACAGGATGGCGACAAGAAGGTTTGGGGCCCGCCACGCGATATTCCCGGCGCGATCGCGGTTCTTCGCGAGGCCGTCGCATCGGGCGTGAATCACATCGATACCAGCGATTTCTACGGTCCGCATGTCACCAATCAGATCATTAAGCAGGCGCTGCATCCCTATCCCGATGACCTGGTGATCGTCACCAAAGTCGGCGGACGCCGCGGCGCCGACGGTTCCTGGCTTCACGCACGCTCCCGCCAGGAGATTATCGATGCCGTACATGACAATCTGCGCAACCTGGGCCTCGATGCGCTCCAGGTCGTGAATCTCCGGCTAGGCGGATTCGCCGCTCCGGAAGACGAGCCATTTGAAGAGCCACTCTCTGCGCTCACTGAACTGAAGGACCAGGGCCTCGTTCAGCAGATCGGCCTCAGCACAGTCTCTCCCCGGCAGTTGGCCGAGGCGCAGGCAATCACGGAGATTGTCTGCATTCAGAACCTGTACAACGTGGCCCAGCGGGGCGATGACCGATTCATCGATGATCTGGCGGCACAGGGTATTGCCTACGTGCCTTACTTCCCGCTCGGAGGATTCTCGCCGCTCCAGTCGGCGGCCCTCAATGGGGCCGCGGCATCTCTCCAGGCGACTCCTATGCAGGTCGCGCTGGCATGGCTCCTTCAGCGCGCCCCCAACATGCTCCTGATTCCCGGCACATCGTCGGTCGGCCATCTCCGCGAAAATCTTGCGGCCGCTACCCTGGAACTTCCGCCGGCGACGATCGCCGAACTGGATCAGATTGCGAGTGCCGCCGGGCGCCCAACGTAAAGGAGGACAACATGCCAGACAAACGTATCGCCCTGGTCACAGGCGCCAACCAAGGAGTCGGACTTCAGGTCGCGAAGGAACTCGTGGCGAACGGCGCCACAGTACTTGTCGGGTCGCGCAATTGCGAACGCGGCGAGGCCGCGGCCAGGGAGATCGGGGCGGGCGCCATCGCGCTCCAGCTCGACGTGACGGACCGGGTTTCGATTGCCGACGCGGCGGAGCGTGTTCGCAAGGAGTTCGGCCGCCTCGACCTGCTGGTTCAAAACGCGGCTGTCTCGAATACCAGAAAGGGCAACCTGTCCCTTCAGGAGTACGCCAAGATAACCCGCCCAAGCAACGTATCACTCGATGAAATGCGCACGGTGTGGGAGACCAACGTCTTCGGCGTGCTCGCCGTTTACCAGGCGATGCTGCCGCTCCTCCGTGAATCCTCAGATGCCCGCATCGTCAATGTGTCGAGCGCCGTCGGCTCCCTGACATCGAATGCGGACCCAGCATACCCCTACCACCCGATGGTCGGCCCCGTCTACCCTGCGTCCAAGGCGGCTCTGAATGCAATCACGCTGGCCATGGTGGTCGAACTGGAGTCAACCGGGATCAAAGTTAACCTCGTTTCGCCAGGCTTCACCAGGACAAACCTCAACGGCTATGAAGGGACACAGTCTCTCGAGGAGGGCTCCCGCGAGGTGGTGCGTGTTGCGCTGCTCGGCCCGGACGGCCCGACAGGTACGTTGACGCGTTGGGAAAACGTGACGATACCGTGGTAACAAATCCCAAATCCCTTAGCTGCGGGCACCGAGAGTCATGAACCCTCGACCCTTACTCCATCTTGAAGGCACTGTGCTGGCAGTCAGCGTGTTTGCCTACTACTCGGACCACGGCAGTTGGGGTTTGTTTGCCTTACTGTTTCTTATGCCCGATGTTTCCATGGTCGGCTACCTCGCCAATGCACAGATCGGGGCGGCGGTTTACAATGCGGTCCACACCAATCTCGGGCCTCTACTATTGGGGGCGTATTCAGTCTCGAAAGATCATCGGAGGGCTTTGCTGCTTGCGCTGATCTCGGTTGCTCACATTGGTCTTGATCGAATGCTTGGATTCGGGCTGAAGTATCCGACCGAGTTCAAGGATACGCATTTAAGCGCACGCCGACACGCCTACATCCTCAAGTAGAAAGCGAGCAGGCTGGTGCGACCAACAAACGGTCATAAGTTGCGGCGAGATGGCCCATTAGCTTTTATGAACGACCTCGATATCGTGGCCGTCGGGATCGAGCACCCATGTCGCGTAATAGCCTGGATAGTATTCGGGCCGAGCTTGCGGTGGTTCCTTGCTCTTCCCTCCGGCGCCCACAGCCGCTTTGTAGAATGCGTCTACCTCAGCGTGGTCTTTCGCTACAAATCCAACATGCACCGCCTGGGGATCGGGCGTTCCTTTTTTGAGCCAGAAAAAGGCTCTTTTCCCGTCACCAAAACCCCTCAAGTCCGGGTGTCCGTCCTGGCCTTCATAATCGATAAAGTTTGTGATCCCAAGAGGCTTCAGGGCCTTGGCGTAAAAAGCGACTGAACGCTCGAAATCACTGACCGTGAGAATAATGTGGTCTATCACACTTTGCCTTCTTTGTTTGCTGGAACACGATGTGCTCCCCATCGGGTCGAGGGCCTGACGTTAGCGGCCGACGTTTTGTTCACAGCCTTCCCTGCCCGATGAGGCCTGTATGGATCTCTGAGATCCGGGTTTCAGCTTGCTTCAACGCTTCGATGCTGGTATGCACGGAATGAGAACCCAATACCAGGTGATAATCATGTGGGACAGCCGAGCCCAGTACGAATTCTACGTCCGATTGGGCTTCGAATTCCAGCGCGGCACTCGACGGCCTGAAGGCCACCATTTCACCCTGTTGCAGCTCGTCCGGAACGAGAATCGAGCCCTTACCGACAGCGGTCCACAGGACGGTGTGCCCGGCTGGCGGCCGATAGCTCCACCGTTCTCCGGCTTTCAAATGCACGGCAAGGTAGTTCATCGGCGACGGGGCCTTGATCGAACTTGCCGCGGTGCCGTAGCTACCGATCAAGACACGCACCGGTCCATCCGTGGGAATAGTTTCAGGCGACAGATAGACACTCTCTGATGGCCCCAGCTCAAGCTCGGGCGGCAAGGCAATCCAAAGCTGGAATCCGCGTGTCCGACCCGGTTCGCCGAGCCCGCCGCCGTGCCAGATGCCGCCGCCAGCCCGCATCCATTCGATACCGCCGGCGGGCAACAAGCCCGTCGCTCCGTTGGTGTCTTCATATCGGACGCTTCCCTCTGCGATATAGGTAACCGTCGCGATGCCGGAGTGCGGGTGGAGTCCGAAACCGGAGAACGGCGTGCCCTTATTATCGATGAGGTCAAGAAACACGAAAGGCTTCAGGAGCCGTCCAAAGTCGTATGGTGATATGAGGCGCGTGATGGGTCCGTGTTTCCGCCCGCGTGTCCGTTCGGCAATGCGAGGAATTGAACCTGCTTCTATGAGAGTTGGATGAGACATAAGTTGGCCTTTCCGGGATTTCGTGTTTAAGTTTGGCGCGCGGCCTTGAGCGATGTCGGTACCCTCGCACCTGCATTAAGACCAGTGGGCAAAACGCCCGACCGCAACAAAAAGACTGAGCAGAAGCAGTATTCCTGGCACAGTTGGCGGCTCGTGGCGGCGGACATGATAGAAAATTGCGAGCAACATGACGGTCGCGAGACCGGCTGCGGCGGCAGGGCTGAGCCACGGCGCCACGTTAACCGCCATTGGCAGGACGATCCCCACAGCACCGGCGATTTCAGAGAGACCGATGAACGTGACGAGTCCGTGAGTCAGACCCGACGGGCCATTTTTCTCCGACATCATTCTGTACTTCTCGTAAGCAAACACCTTCATACCGCCGGCGGCGATGAAGGCCACTCCCAGCAGCACTTGTATGGCCCACAAAGCTATATTCATATGGCGTTCCTTTCGTCAATTGGCGACCGCCGGCATTTTCTGATCGGCGAGCGCCGCGATTACCTTTTCTTCCGCGGCCTCAAAGGACGTGGCCGCTTGCTCCCGGAGTTGATTCTCGGCGTGGATAAACGTCACGTTCGTCAGGCCAATGAACCCAAGGACGTGCCGCAGATAAGGTGCCTGGAAATCAAACGCCTCGGTACGTGTCCCTTTCTCATAGCCGCCTCCGCGAGCCGTGATGATCATGACCTCCTTCGCCTCCAGAAGCCCGCGCGGCCCGTCCGGTCCATACCCTAAGGTCTTTCCGATCCGCACAATCTGGTCGATCCAGCCCTTCAGCAAGGATGAGATGGAGAAGTTATACATGGGCGCTCCGATTATGATCGTGTCCGCCGACCGCAGTTCTTCGATCAACTGATCCGATGTCGAAAGATATGCGCGCTGACCAGGCGTCAGTTCCGACGCTTCGAGCCGTGTCGCACCCCAATCATCCGTAATCGGTGGAATCTGCATTGCCGAAAGATCACGGTGTATAACCCCGCCGTCAGGATGATTCTTTTTCCATTCCTCGGCGGCCCTCGCTGTTAATCGGCGGGTCACTGACGCGGCGCGCGCGCTGGAATCGATCCGAAGCAACTTCATTTGAACCTCCTGGTCCGTTGATTGCGTCCAACCAGTAGATGTCCGGGCACAAGGACCAGAACTGTCTCTTCGTCCAGTTTTCTTGTCCAGCAGTCCAGACGGAAGGATCACGATGGACCCGATAACAGATCTCTTCCTGACGACACAAGTCGCCAGTGTGGTTCATGCAAGGCTGGAAGCCACCGCGCCCTGGGGCCTCAAAACAGAAGCAAATGCCGCGGGAGGTATCGCAAAAGATCCCGCTCGGCCGGCGATCTCCCCCTCACAGCTTGCCCATTTCGGAATGGTCAGCCGCGGCCAGTGCTGGCTCAGCGTCCAGGGCATTCCCGATGCGATGCCGCTCGCGGGAGGTGACTGCTTCCTGCTGGCGCCCGGAAGCTCATACACTCTTCGCGACAATCCCCGGACACAGCCTCGGAGCTTTTGCGAGGTCGCACCCAGAGAGCGCAGTCAGTTGATCCAGTACGGCGGCGGGGGCGCTCCCACGACCATTGTCTCGGGGTGGTTCCAATTTGAGCAGACGAGCGTGAGAATCCTGAAGCGTTTACTGCCGTTGCTCATTCTTGTGCGAGCCGATGAGGCGCAAAGCCTTGCCCTGCATACAACGTTAAACATGCTTGCATCCGAGACGGCAGAGCAGGCACCCGGATCGGATTTGGTGGTAAACCGTCTTGCGGACGTGTTGTTCATACAGTGCATCCGCGCACACTTCGGGTCGCGATCCGAAGCCTGCAAGCGCGGTGTACTGCATGCCATCTTCGATCCGCAAATCGGGGTGGCTCTGAAATCCATGCACGAGAACGTGGAAGAGCCGTGGACAGTCGAGTCGCTGGCGGCAGCCTGTGGTATGTCTCGCTCTGCGTTCGCAGCGAAATTCAAAGAGCTGGTGGGAGAAACGCCGCTCGAATATTTAACTAACTGGAGAATGCACAAAGCCACGGCGCTGTTGCGGAAGGGCGACAGGAAACTGTTCGAGGTGGCGAAATCGGTTGGCTACGATTCCGACGCCGCTTTCAGCAAGGCGTTCAAGAGAACCTTTGGAATTGCGCCCCGAGAGTATGAACGAAGTGCGACCGAGATCCGGGCTGGCGCCACTTAGGAACCCACAGGTCCACTGAATGCCCGCGCAAAGGCGTGACGGCATGGCAGACACGTACCACGACGAAGTAATCATCAAAGTTCGGTCGAATCTGGATTCCACGATGGTCGCGGCTATTCACGGGTAACCCGATCGGGAACTGACTGGAGGCAAAGGAGCAAGTCAGCGCGGAGTGTGCCGCGTCAAATCCCACGTCTCACGTTCGCTACGCTGACGGCTGTACCCACCGAAAGTGCGGCTGGTCAGGTTGCTCGATAGGTGTGGTCGTTTCCTCGATGCGCTTGCGCAAGCGCAACTCTCGGAGCGTACTCCGTGCGTCGGCCAGGCTGCAATGCAGGACCTCTTGAATCTTACGGACGCCCTCAGCGTGCAGGCCCTGCTCGGTCTCCACCGGACGAAGATGCACGAGCGCATCACAGACAAGTTGCTCCTGCTCCGGCGACATCAGCCAAGTATACGATGCCGCGAATACATGAGCTAGCTCAGAACGCTCAGCGTATTGGCGTTCCCGAGGATTACGGCAAGACGGTAGAGATTCCTGGGAAGTCGAACTTGACGGACCCTGGACCGCCTAGCGTGGTGTTTTGAACCGGTAGACGTTAATTTTCAAACGCTTCATTTTGGAATCGAGTGTCCGCGACGGCAGACCTAATTTGGCAGCCGCGCCTGATGGCCCCGATATGCGTCCTTGGCTCGCTGCGAGCGCGGCTTCAATCATTTCCTTCTCCTGTTTAAGCAGCGAGCCGTGTAACGTGCCTGACCGTTTCCGTGTTGTGCGCAACTCCCGCTTGAGCCAAGCTTCATCCATTGCGAATGTGTCACCTTCGCTGAGGATAACCGCACGCTCGATCACATTTTGCAATTCACGGACGTTGCCCGGCCAGGCATATGACTGAAACGCTTTTAGGGATTTCTTCTCGATCGCTTTGAATTTTTTCCCGGCCCTTTTGCCGAATCGATCGATGAAATACTCCACGAGCAGGGGAATGTCAGCGACACGTTCACGGAGAGGCGGCACCTCGATAGGCACAACGTTGAGCCTGTATAAAAGATCTTCGCGGAATCGCCCTTCAGCGACGAGTGCGTTCAAATCGCGGTGAGTTGCCGCCAAAACTCTTACATCGACAGGGATGGAATTGTTTCCGCCGACGCGCTCGATTTCCCGCTCCTGGAGCACCCGCAAGAGCGCGATTTGAATTTCTCCCGGCAAGTCGCCGATCTCATCCAGAAAGACTGTGCCGCCGTTTGCCGATTCAAAACGGCCGAGACGTCTTTGGGTCGCCCCGGTGAAGGCGCCCTTTTCGTGCCCGAATAGCTCGGAAGCGATCAGCGATGGCGGAATAGCGGCGCAGTTGACGCCAATGAACGCACGGTCGGCTCTCCCGGAACGTTTGTGAATGGCACGCGCAATTAACTCTTTTCCTGTCCCGGTCTCGCCAAGGATGAGAACCGTGGACTCGGAAGACGCCACCTTGGAAACCCGCCGCAGGACTTTTCTAAGCACATCGGATGAGCCAACAATGTCTTCGAACATCGAGTCCCGGTCGATCTGCTCCCGCAACGCCAGGTTTTCGTTCCGCGTCCTCTGTTCCGCTCGAACGCGGTCGTCGATGTCCGTACCCGTTGCGTAGAAGCGGATCAACTGCCCCTGCTCGTTTCGGAAAGGGTTGTATCGGATCAGAAACCAGCGATAAGCGCCGTCATTTCGGCGTGCTCGCAATTCAGCTTCAAATGGAACTCCGCGATCGAGAGCGACCCTCCGCTCCTCGCCAGATCTCTCCAAATCGTCCGCGTGAAATAATCGTTCGCGAAAGCGAGGAGCCAGCACGTCTGCGGCCGACAAGCCTGCATAATCTAACGTCGCCTGGTTCGCGTACAGGGGCGCACCGGAAGGGTCCAGCACGACAATTGCCTGCGGTATCGCATCGGTAATCCGGCGCAGTTCCCGTTCATCCTCACGAAGTTTCTCCTGCGTCTGTTTCAGGGCGTCGATATCGGTGCTGGTTCCGTACCACCTCACAAGCTGTCCGCTCTCGTCATGGAACGGCTCTACCCGAATGAGAAACCATCGATAAACACCATCGTGACGACGAAGCCTGGCCTCCATTTCGCCCGGTTCCCCGGAAACCAACAACTCTCGCCATTTCTCCATTAATGGCGGTACGTCCTCCGGATGAAACGCTATCTGCCAGCCCCAACCGTTCGATTGCTCATGGGAAAGGCCTGTGTACTCATGCCATCGTTTGTTAAGGAATTCGTTTGGACCGTCCGGCAGATTGCACCACGCGAGTGTGGGGATCGCGTCAATCACCTGCCGAAGCCTGGTTTCTGAGTTCCTGATCGTCTCTAACGCGGATCTGAGAGATTCCTGGGATCGTTGACGTTCAATAGCGATGCGAACGATGTGGCCCGCCGCCTCGATCAATTGAAGCTCTCGGCTGTTCGGGGTCCGCGGCTCCGAATAGGATATGCACAAGGATCCGAGAGCCTCTCCAGATTTTGAGATGAGCGGTTCGGACCAGGCAGCACAAACTCCGTGCTCCAAAGCCACGCTTCGAGCGTCATCGGGCCAGCGTGGATCGTTGGCGACGTCCTGAATGATAACTCGCTTTTTCAAAAACACTGCAGTGCCGCAAGAGCCTCTGTTCGGACCGATCGGCCAGGGTGTGATCGCCGCCGCAAATGCTGACGGAACATTAGGGCTGGCAATCGGCAGCAGTTGATTGCCTCCGCTGTCCAGCAAACAAACGAACGAAGTTGCAGACGCGTGATCGTCGATAGCAGCACATAAATCGTTCAGAACGTCCGAGAGGCTCGCCCCGTCAGCGATCATCTCGAGCGTTCGCTTCTCCGCAGCGCGAAGCAATTGCTCCTGTTTGCCGTCTTCTCTGCCTTTTGAGGAACCCCTTGGCTTGTAATGTTAGCTCAGCGAGTTATTATGCGGCCGAGTTTTCCTCGATCGGAACAAGCTTGTAACCTCGTTGTTTAGCCTGCCGCTTGAGCTTGGCTTCGAGGCGTT
>Ga0210401_10004768_pt1 | contig 14082 bp, 9 predicted proteins | sample IncBWH32MmetaG_FD_150866 | JGI IMG/M metagenome (GOLD analysis project Ga0210401, IMG submission 150866) | Forest soil microbial communities from Barre Woods Harvard Forest LTER site, Petersham, Massachusetts, United States - Inc-BW-H-32-M | ecosystem: Environmental > Terrestrial > Soil >... | reverse complement strand
GCCGTTGTAAAGAATTGGCTGGGACAGCACACTAGAACTCAGTAACCGCAACCGAAGCAACGACTTAGATGAAATTTGGGCCTGCTTGTAAGGCAGGCGCTCTAACCCAGCTGAGCTAACCGCCCATCCTTGGCAACTCCATTATTTCACAACCGCTTACATATTGGCTGGTGGGCGATCTCTGCAGGGGTATGAACCAACCCGCGAGTCTTCTTCTCGCTGTCCGGCAGGTTCAACAATTCAGAAAGCCCATTTCACCTTCAGTTGCTCCTCGATCAGTCCAACGGACGCCGGGTTGTTTGGAAACGGTCTTCGCATTACGGTTCTGACCAAAAGACCCCTCCCTTTTCTATTGTGGGCAGGTTGTATGTGACACCGCCAGCACTGACATTTCCTTCCACGGGCTGCACGTCTCCGAGAAACGGCAGAAAGAATCCGCGGCCACGGGTCGTGCCAGATATGACGACTTGTACGCCGGTCTGTGGAGTCTGGACGGGATTCACTCCCCCGTGAAGCCCTGCGAAGTTTGCGAAAAACACGTGAGGCTTGCCGTTCACTCGAGCAATCGACGTGGCGAGCATTGGGGATGCAACCACACGGACGGAAGAATCTGATTTCAGGCTTACCAGAAATTCGTGTTCTCGATCTGGGGTTACGGCGCCGAAATCCTTTTGCAAGGCCACGCTGTAGTCCTTTCCAGGGCATTTGCTGAACCGGATCACGTTTGCGGCGTTTCCAATCCCGGTGGCATCTTCTCCGGTGATCAGCAGAACTTTGTTTCCCGCCGCATACGTATGCAGCAAAGACCTTTCGCTGTCGCTCATAAGCCGCACGTCAGGCAGAATCAGTGTGCTTTCCAGGAAGTTGGAGAGCGTGCGGGGAGTGACAACTTGAAACTCCAGGTGTTTCTGCATAAGCAGAACAAGAATCCCGCGATAAGAGGCAATAAATTCATTTGCGAAAAAATTGCGGGTCTGGGGAGAGAAGTAAATGCCGATCGGGGTGATCGGTGTCCGCGGTGAGTAAAAAGTTTTCTCGTGGGCCTTGATCCAGGAAAAAATCTTCTTTCGGGTTGGCGGGTCATTCGATCCAGCCATCGAGTGTCCGGGCGCATCCCAGAAATTCGCTCCCGCCATTATTTCTGAGACTGCCAGGTTCATCATTGCCTCCCGCCGGTCCACTTTCTGGTCGCCGTCCCACGAGTAGTTCAGAATCCAAGTTGCCTTTCCTTGTGCGAAGGCGCGAAACGAGTACATTCCCACCTGGTAACTGAACCAATCCAGCGGTGTTCTGGATGATGCCATGTGATCCCCAGCACCGAATTCGTATTCATGCGCGATGGCATCCACGATGGGGTACAGGCTATAAACATCCGCGCCGACGCGAACCGCTTCTCCCTCGATACCGGGATAAATTTCTGGAATCGTCTTGATGTCCGGATTGACTGCCTTTGCGTTCCTGTCAATCTCTTGCATGAAGTCGGTGAAGGTTTGAATTCTGAAGTCGATCCACTTGCGAAAGTTGGGGTCGGAAAAATCTCCCAACTTCAGATCTCTCTTGGCGTCCAATCCGGTTTGCTTCTGAAAAGCGGCTACGGTGTATTCGTCGAAGCTCGCCCAAGTGTCTTCCCAACCGTCGAAGTGCGTCATCCAGTAAGGAATGTCCACGTAGATGCCGTCGATGCCCGTGGCCGCAATCTGCCTCACCCGCTCGATATAGGTCTTGCGCCATGCTGGTGCGTATGGGCTCACCCATACGTCTTCATCATCCTTCGCGATCCAGAACGCCGTACCTCCTCCAAATATCGCAGGCTCTCCCGTCATCTTCCGTTGCAACCAGTCAGGATGTTCTTTGGCAAGGGTGTGAGGCGTTTTGTCGGCGTTGGCCGTGATGCACTCGGTTCCAGCGATGTATACGAAAGCCACATTGCCCACCGCATGCGCGTTTTGAGCCACGGCGCGGATTGCTTTAAGCTTTTCGTTAGGATTTACGAAGCTTTCATAGCGGCCGGGTATGTCGTTGTCCACCTCGATGCCGTAGACGCCATCTTCCTGAGCGCTTCGCACAATCTGGTCTGCATTGCTGCTCTGCAATCCATATGCGCCGATGCGCACGTAATTCGTCCAATTCTGGTCGGCCTGATTCCGTTCCGCGGAATCCGCCGCAACTCGCAGAAGGGGAACCAGCAGAACGAAAATGAACATCGCCCAGTATCCGCTTGTCTTCATCGAAATTCGAATTCGACCTGAGCTTTCCTAGAATTCAAAGCGCACGCCAAGTTGCCCGTGACGTGGTGTGCTGCCCGGAACAGTCGACGTAATTTGCCCGAAGGTCGAATCGCCCCACAGGGTGTCGGGTACCGCAAATCGAGGAGTATTAAAGAAATTGAAGAACTCGCCACGGATTTCCAATGTCATGCCTTCCTTAGGGACAAACGTTTTCTCAAGCGCGATATCAATGTTGTGGATCCCATCGGTTCTGAGGGTCGAAAAGTACCGGGGCGCATTTCCAGGCTGCTCATAGCCGGGATCTGCAAAGCAGGTCGAATTGAGAGTGCTTTGCCCAGTCAGAGCAGACTGGTGGGCGCTGATGCCGCTGCTCGGGTTACAAATGACATTGGGTCGTTGATTGCCATCATCGAGGGTCGGCTGGGACATGCCGATATCGATCGGTTGACCGGACTGCAAGGTCAGAATGGCGGACAGCATCCAGCCTCCGACAAAACCGTCCAGAACGCGACTCATGTTAGGCCCGATCCATCGGCCTCGACCGATCGGGGAATCCGCGACAATCGCCATCGCCAACCGGTTGGTCGCATCATTGGCGCTGATTGAATGCTCTGCCTTCAGATTGTCCAGTTCCTGAGGATTGTCGGAAGCGAGCGAACCTACCCATGCGTTGCGGCCAGCGGAAGAATCATCGGTGGCCTTCGAAAACGTGTACCCACCTTCAAAACTGATGTAGTGGCTGGCGCGTTTCTGGAAGCGTATTTGCAGCGCGTTGTAAAAGGATTCTGCTTCGAGCAGCGGGAGTCCTTCAAACTGGCCATCGAACTGCGGATATGGCCGGAGCAGATTGATGAGCGGGATTTGCGCATTGTTATACAACGAGTCGGGCTCATTGAAAATTGCGTTCAGACCGCTGAACAACGGCTGAAACGGATTGTTGACCGGGTTGTGAAGTTGATTGTAGAGATCCTGGGTGTTGTATTGCTGGCGAATGGACGAGGGGATGAAGTTACGGTCGCGCGTGGTTACTCCGCAACCGCACACCCCTCCGGCGCCTCCCCAAGGCAGATGCGTACTGTGGTTGGCGGAGTAATCCGCCGAGACCACTATCTGTCCGGGCAACAGCCGCTGCACTCCGAGACTCCATTGATAAATGTCAGCGTTCTGGGCCTGCGTGGTCCCCAGGTCGTTCTGGTTGGCAAAGCCCCAATCGGCTAACCCGCCATATTTGGTGCCTTGAGGCGCTGGCAGCCCTGCTGGAAAAGGGTTTTCCAAGGTTGCATATTGGGTTTGGAAGTTGTCGGTTGTGAAATAAACCTGCCCGTCCTTGCGGAAGGCCGTGCCCGGATATTGGAAATTTGTGGCGACGTTCATTCCGTAGTAAATTCCAGCGCCGCCGCGAACTACGGTGTTGGGAATCAACTGGTAAGCGAAGCCCAAGCGCGGCGCCCAGTTGTTGCGATCGATGGGAACGTGGCGATTACTGGGAGTCGGAAACTCTGTTGTTCCTATCAATGGCCCCGAAATCAGCGGGAGACCTGGAACGGCGACGCCGCTGTTGCCCGTGAAGTTGCTGAACTGGATCAGATTGTTGCGCTCCGTGTAGGGTGTGCTCCACTCATAGCGCAAACCGAGATTGAGGGTCAGCTTCGATGTAACTCGCCAATCGTCTTGCGCGTAAAAGCCGGTTTCCTTCGACTTGTTCTCGACTGCCGGGTAAATCGCGATGCCTCCGTAATCACCATAGCCGACCAGAATGTCTGCAAACGGATTTCCCTGATCCGGATTGAATGCGCCAATCACGTTCTCGGTAACGTCTTGCGAGAAGTGAAAATACCCGGTCGGATAAGGCGGTTGCTGGAAATTATTGAAGAACAGACGCTGTTCTCCACCGAATTTAAAGTTGTGCTTGCCGTGCACCCACGACAAGGCAGACGAGTACGAATACAAAGTGTGGGCAAACTTGGTGTCAACACAGCACTGATCGTAGAGAGAAGTCCAGGGCGAATCGGTGAGGATCGCCGGCATCCGCGCAATGCCTGCGTTCGCATTGTCCAATTCCGACGGGAATCCTACTGACGTCGCGGGAGGATAGTCGCTGAAGCCAGGTGCATAAACGTAGTCGATGGAGAAACGTGCGGTGAGCAGCAGTGTGGGTCTGATCGTCTGGTCATACTGTAGGCTGCCATTTTCCACACTAGTGATGAAATTAATGCCGTCATTGAATTCGCCGTCGCCAAAGATTGTTGGAGTGGCGTTGGAAGAATGAGCGTGGCTGAACCGTGCAGCCAAATGTATGTTGTTTGAAAATTGCTGGTCAACTTTCGCGTCGAACTGCAGGGACTTCGTGAACGAGTTGGTGTTGGTGCGGAAGTTATTGGTGCCGTCGGGATTCCCTGATTGATTGGGAAGTGGATAAAGATTCAGGATCTGCGCCCCGATCGGATCCCACATTGACTTATCGATTTTGTTGCCGGGAAAGGCTGTGCGCACGCCGTTGACGTCGACGTGATGAGGATTGAAGATCAGATTTGGAACCACGTTACCCGTGTTCGGATCAGTAATAAGAGCTTGCGAGAAGTCTCCGGCGCGCTCCGCTTGCGTGGGCACGGTGGCAACGATGTTCACGGGATCGGTCTCGAGCACGCGCTCTATATCGACAAAAAAGAAAGTCTTGTTCTTCCGGATCGGACCGCCCAGGGAGAATCCGTATTGATTTCGAGAGTGATCGGGTCGAGGGAGCCCTGCCTGATTACTGAAGAAGTCGTTGGCATCGAGCACGCCGCTTTGGCCGAACCACCAGGCGCTGCCGTGGAAGGCATTGGTTCCGCTTTTCAATGCCATATTCACGACGGTGCCGCCATTGCTGCCGAACTCCGCGGAGAAGCTATTGTTTTGAACTTTGAATTCCTGCACCGCCTCCACCGAGGGTTCGTAATAGACGTTCGTGTTCCCGCCTTCGCCCTGCTCCGGGGCACTGATCAACGCGCCGTCCATGCGAACCTCCGCCGTGGCGTTGCGTTGCCCGTTGGAGACGAAATTCGTGCCCGCTGGATAGTTGTCGGCCGTTCCCGAACCGGCAGCTTCACTCACTCCTGCATTCAAGAAAACCAGGCCAAAGAAATTGCGGTTCAGAAGCGGAATCTCTTTCACGTACTGATTAGTTATGTCCGTCCCTAGAGCGGAGCCTCCGGTATCCAGCAGGGGCGCTGTCTCTGTCACCTGGATCATTGTGGATGTGCCTGCGGGGTGCAGGGTGAAGTTCAGGGTGGTGGCCTGGTCGACCGCCAGAACTACTCCCTTCTGCTCCACAGTTTGAAAGCCGGGGGCGGTCACCTTTACGAAGTAGGTGGAGGGCCTTAGCGCTCGCAGAATGTAATCGCCTGAGCCGTCGGTCTTCGCCGTTTGCGAAACGTTGGTGCCGATTTCAGTGATGGTGACCGTAGCTTTCGTCACGACGGCTCCGGTCGCGTCAGACACGACGCCGCGAACCTGCGCTTGATAGCTCGCCTGCCCTCGTAGCATCGGCTGGAGAAGAAGGAGAAGGCAAATCGTCGAGATCAAGCGAATGCGAACCGGCCAACACTCCGCACCAGGGACTCGCATGGAGGCCTCCCGCGAAGATTAGAGAACGCATGCTTTCGTATGCTTGCGTTTAGTAACTTCTACTTTCGTTTCTCTGCCCTGTCAAGTGTAAAATACAAAGACCCTTGAGTGAGCCGGTGCTGAACGAAGAACGACGTCGACTGATGGTGGAGATCTTGAATCGCGAGGACGTGTGCTGGTCGGCGCCCTGGCCAAGCATTTCGGGACGTCCCAGGTCACCATTCGAAAAGATCTGGACATTCTCCAGGCGCATGGCTGCATCCATCGCGCCCACGACGGCGCCTTGCCGGCGCGGGGAAGTGCGCTGGAAGATCCCACTTTGCGGGAAAAAGAAAAGCTGCACCGCAAGGAAAAGTTGCAAATCGCAGCCGCCGCTGCCCGCATGGTGAGAGAAGGCCAGGTGGTGATTCTTGATTCCGGAACCACAACCACTGCCATTGCCCGGGCTCTGCGCGAATTCCAGAACCTGACCATTATCACGAACGCGGTCAACATCGCGGCGGAGCTTGCTGAGTCTGCACTCGAGGTCATTCTGACTGGCGGCACTTTGAGAAAGAATTCGTTTTCGCTGGTGGGAGCCATCGCGGAAGAAACGCTACGCCGCTTGAACGCATACATTCTTTTTCTGGGAGTGGATGGCTTCGATGTGCACTGCGGACTGAGCACGCCGAACTTGCTCGAGGCCAAAGTCAATCGGGCCATGATGGATGTAGCCAGGGTTGCGGTCGCGGTCTGCGACTTCAGCAAGTTCGGCCGCCGCAGCCTGTCTTCGATTGCACCGCTTTCCGCCGTGCACCACTTAATCACCGACCGAGGGATTCCCAAGCCCGACGTCGCCGCACTGAAGAAAACGGGAATCGAGGTGACGCTGGTCTAACTGCCGCGTGAGTTCTACCTGCCTTTGCCAGTCTCAGTTCCTCGGATTATGCGTCGGTTCTTTAGTAGACCGGGCATCTTCAACTCTGACATGGCCTTGCTAAAAAATACGCAGATAAGAGAAACTGAGCAATTGGAGTTCCGTGTGGAGGCGTTCAATATCTTCAATCATGCGCAGTTCAACAATCCATCAGGAGACATTAACAACACAGGCACGGGCGGTTTGGGGTATGTGACTTCCAGCTCGAGAAGACGCATCATGCAAATCGCCTTAAAGTTCTGCTAGATGGCGCCCAAGTGTATAGCGGAAGATGCGGCCTTGGTAGACCGATTGGTGCTGGGGATGCTTTTAATCCATAGAGAGATGAGGGCAACTCGACACTCTTCTGGGCCGATCGCGCCACTGCTGGCGTTCCTGCTCTTAGCTGTTTGCGTTGAAACGGTAACGCCCGCTACGCACAAGAACAAGTATTTGGTGTACGTAGGTACCTACACGGAGCAGGGCAGCAAGAGTAAGGGCGTCTACGTTTATCGCTTCGACCCAGATACCACTGAACTCACATCCGTCGGCTTGGCGGCGGAGAGCACCAATCCATCCTTTCTCGCCGTCCACCCGAACCATCGTTTTCTTTACGCGGTCAACGAGGTCGGCGACTACAAAGGCCAGAAAACCGGAGCAATCAGCGCCTTCGCGATCGACCGGGCAACCGGCAAACTAACGCTGTTGAATGAAGTGGTGTCCAGAGGCGCAGATCCCTGCTACATAACCGTAGACAAAAGTGGAAAGTACGTTCTGGTGGCAAACTATACCGGGGGCAGCGTGGCGATATTCCGAGTGCTTGAGGATGGCCGATTGGGTGAGGCTTCGGCCTTTGTGCAACACACCGGCCACGGCATGGATCCGGAACGCCAGGACGGGCCGCACGCGCACTCCATTGACTTATCGCCCGACAACCGCTTTGCCATCGTTGATGATCTCGGCCTCGATGTATCGCTCATCTACAGATTTGACAGCGCTCAGGGCTCACTTACTCCCAACGACCGCAAGTTTGCCAAGTCTGATCCGGGAGCAGGTCCCAGGCACTTCGCGCTCCATCCCAACGGCCAGTTTGCGTATGTGATCAACGAAATGCAGTCCACGGTTTCTGTCTTTGGCTACGACGGTGCTGGCGGCGTGTTGCATCCGCTGCAGACGATTTCGACTCTCCCCAAGGGCTTTGCCGGGCACAAGGAAGCTGCTGAGATTCAGGTACATCCTTCCGGCAAATTCCTCTATGCCTCGAACCGCGGGCATAACAGCATTGCGGTATTCGCGATCAACGCGAACAAGGGAACTCTAACGCCCATCGAGTACGTCCCCACGAAGGGCAAGAGTCCCCGCAGTTTCGAGATTGACCCGGCTGGCTCGCTGCTATTTGCTGCCAACGAGAAGTCAGACAACATTGTCGTGTTTCGCATCGACCCGCAAACCGGCCGCCTCACGCCGACGGGCCAAGTGCTGGAAGTAGCCGAGCCCGTCTGTGTGAAATTCGTGGCGCTCGAATGAGGCTGATCCGTTCAAAATATAGATGGTGCTGACGGAGGACCTGTTTATAACGTGTTGCTCGAAATCTACAACCCTCTACAGATCGAAGGTGCCATCCTGTTTCCGAAATTGAAAATCTTTTAATCTTCTTCTTCGTAAACCAGCGAATGATACAGGCCGAGTAACATCGAGAATGCTCTGCCGATACGCCGGTGGTCTGGGGAATCGGCTGCATTTCACCATAATGGCGATCCGGGTGCGGTAGTTTCTTGATGAGGTAGCGAGAAGCTGATAACATCGCTTCCCGCGGCGACGGCCACGTACTGGGCCCCATCGACGGCATAACTCATCGGCGAAGCGTGGATCATCTGCCCTGTGTTGAATTGCCAGAGCGCACGCCCGGTCCGCGCTTCAACCGCTTCCAGTGCTCCGGTATCATTCCCGAAGAATACCAATTCACCCGCGGTGGTCAGCGTGCCGCCCCAGGAATTGCCGCGGCCGACTTGGGGATAGCGCCAAACGATTTTCCCCTCTGACACAGAGTACGCCAGCAGAATCTTTTGAGCGTGCTCATCGGGCGCAAGCTTCGTGCCCGTCCCGTAGTAGGTCGCGCCCGGGGTAAATGGTTGCGCGTGCGCGAAGTAGACGTTGCAACTCTCAAGCGCCATGACATAGAAGAATCCGATGTCGGGATTGTAAGAAGGAGAAAACCAATTTGTGGCTCCGTCGATACCGGGACAAATCTCCGTGCCCTCCGCGCTCGGTATTCGTGCCGACGTTATGGGTCGACCGGAGGCGTCCACTCCCTTTGCCCAGTTCAGTTTCTCAACGAACGCCGTTGCCTTGAGGAATTTTCCGTTGGTGCGGTCGAGGACATAGAGAAGCCCGTTGCGGTTGGCCTGCACCAGCAAATTGCGCGTCGCGCCGTTCGTTTCGACGTCCACCAGCACCGGTGTTTCATTGGCGTCGTAGTCGTACAGGTCGTGAGGAGTGAACTGGAAGTACCATTTCAGTGTACCCGTAGCCGCGTTTAGCGCCAGGACACAATCGGTGTACAGGTCGTCACCGGGACGGGAATCTCCCGTGAAATCAGGTGCCGGGTTGCTGGTTGTCCAGTACAGAGTGTCGAGTTTAGGGTCGTAGGTGCCGGGCATCCACGTCGTGCCCCCACCGTGGAGGTAGGAATCGCCCGGCCAACTGGAAGAACCGAATTCCCCCGGCCCGGGGATGGTCCATAAGCGCCATTTCAGGCTGCCCGTAACGGCATCATAAGCGGCCAGGAAGCCTCGCACGCCGGAGTCACCACCGGAGGTCCCGACGATCACTTCATCTTTTACGACTAGCGGAGCGCTGGTTGCGCCGTAGTGTTTTGTCTTGTCGGCGTAGGTCACATCCCATAACGGGCGTCCTGACCGAGCGTCGAGGCAAAGCAAGTGCGCGTCATCGGTTTCCATGTAGAGAAAGTTTCTCCAGACTCCGACTCCACGGTTGTGATGAGCCGCAGCATCGTCGAGCAAACCTGTGCTCACCGGCCGCTCGTAATGCCAAATAACCCGGCCCGTCCGGGCATCGAGCGCAAATGCATCGTTGGCCGAAGTAACGTACATGACCCCACCGACGACCACGGGCGTAACTTCGAGCCTCTCGGAATTGGAAGGATGGAAGATCCACGATGCGCGGAGCTGCGCGACATTTGCGGCAGTAATTTCGTGCAAGCCACTGTAGCGACGCCCGGTGTAGTCGCCGTTATAGGAAGTCCAGCTTGCTCCGGAGGGTTGCGCACGCAGGTCGTCCGCGCTCACGTTCACGTCGGCAACCACGGGAGCCTGCCCCTGTTGCCCTGCGGTAGAAAAACAGAACACGCTGAAAACGGCCAGTGCGACGCCGGGGAACTCCTTACTGAATAATTTCATGTCAGTGGTTCTCGACTGCGCCGACTTGGACTTCCTGAAGAGAGCCGCGGTCCAGTCCATTTCTGTCTTCCAGGTGAAGCGTGATACGCGAGGTATTTGGTGGAGGTGTTGATTCCTTCTCCAGTTGGACAAGATCCGCTGGGTCTACCTCGGTCACAGGCACCGTTCCCAGGCTGACACCGTGTCCGTTGTAAAAGTGCGCCACCAAACGTCCTGCGAAGAACACTCCAAACGTACCCGTGAGCCGGATGTTGCCGGTCTCCAAACGGGTAGCCTGAAGAGCGTGTACCACGACACCTGGATCCTCCACGCCGTGGAACTCGCCGCCGCCGCGGGTCGGGAACCACTCCGTGTCGAGGTCTCGGGTCTCGCCTGGACGCAGCCGGACGAGAGGCGAATTGATCTCAGCCTCCAGATAATAAGGAGATTCACCCTGGTTCCCGGAAGTCAGGGACGGCGTGCCGTCGGAATTCATCTTCAGTTCGGGACCATTTGTCCAAAAAATAATCGATGCGTTGCCCGGATAGGTTTCGCTCTTTTCGTAGCGGAAGCGCTCGACCATGGCATACCGACTGTCGCCATCAACGACGGCCAACCAGCCCTGCGTCGAGTCCAGCCACAGTTCAGCTGCGAGGTGCGCATAGTGCAACGCGAAGAGACCGTCGTCCCTGACGGAGGCTGCCGGATTCTCTGCCGGACCGAAGCGCACGTGATAGTGGTTGAGATAACTGCTGGATGGATTCGCAGGCGCGAAGGTCCAGAAATTGTGGCTGTTTCGGGAGGGAGCGGCCGGGTCTGCGGTATCGTACTGCGAAACCGATTGCACGGACCACTCGACGTCGTGCCCTGTCTTGTTCTGCATAGTGGCGTGAAAGCGGATTCGCGGGGAATCGGCGTCCAGGTGGATCGTGCGCCGGAACTGAGTCCCAGTCTGCGGATCAGTGGGGCCAATCAGCTCGATCTCACACTCCTGTCCTTCCGAAACCTTTCGAAAGGAGTAAGGGCCGTCGTCGAGCAAATCGGAATTTCCTAGCCAATGCTGTTCGTCTTCATTTCCCTCGGGTAAGAGCCAGAGCTTGTCGCCGCCATAGTTGAACCATTGGGATGGGTCGGGCGGTAGATACTTTCCTTCGTACTTGGGATTCACGAAGAGGAAAGGGTGCCCGGCAAAAATAACCTGCATGAGTCGTCCGCCATTTTGCGGTACGACCTCCAGCGTGACCCAGCGGTTCGAAAGCTGTTTGGCGCTCCAACCCTTGTAATTGGTGGCCTCGATGCGACAAGACGAACTCGGCTGATTCGGCTCACCCGCAACTTGAGCAGGCGCAACGTGCAGGATCAGGAACCACAGAAGTAAAGCCATCGCAAAGCGCCGCATCAGGACCATCCTCGACCGCGATGCCATGATTCCTCTCGCAAAACGACCGGACGTTGTAATGCGCACACGGCATTTCTTAAACGGCTGGCTTGCGTAGTGATTACATGGGCTAAAACGAAGCAAAACCCAATGAAACGAAATAATTTGATTTGCGTCAAGCGGTTTCTGTGGTATATCAAGTTCGTTGTTGCTGCTTCCTGCGTTGGGAAGCTGTCTTCAGTGATGTGATTGCGAGAAGCGCGACGTGACCTGGCGAATTGTCTGCAAGGTCGGATTGATCCTGATGTTTTTGGGTACATTCGGCGATGCTCTTTGCCAGAACTCGAACGGCCAAGAGTCCACTCCCAGCCTGAAGCCTGACCTCAGGGGAAAAAGCATTTTCGAGCTGAGATGTGCGCTGTGCCATGGACTCGACGGGCTCGGCGGTGAGCATGCGCCTGACGTCATTCGCCGGCCCGCGGTGAGGGCGCTCTCGGACCCGGCGTTGTTCAAATTAATTCACGATGGGATTCCCCAGCGCGGAATGCCCGGCTTCATCGACCTGGGCAAAGAAGATGCTGACGCGGTCGTTGTTTATTTGCGCTTCTTACAGGGCAAGTCCGCAACGGGCTCCGTGCCAGGTGACCCGGTCCGGGGCCGGGACCTTTTCTTCGGAAAGGCCGGATGCTCAGCTTGTCACATGATGGGGGGCCGAGGGCAGTCCATCGCGGCAGATCTCACCGGGTTTGCGCGTGATCATGAGTGGGACGAGATTCGCGACGCAATTCTCAGGCCGTCCGGAGGACAACAAGAGGCTGCGACCGCAGTTGCCCGGGATGGGCGAAAGTTTTCCGGCATGATTCGCAACGAAGACAACTCCTCTCTGCAATTGCAGGACGGAGATGGCCGGTTTTACCTACTCATGAAGCCCAGCCTAGTGTCTGTCCAGCGGCAAACTGGGGATCCGATGCCTGTCGATTATGGGCAGAGACTCAGCCCTGCTGAGCTAGATGATCTGGTCGGTTACATCCTGCGCGCCCCGGACGTCTCCTCATTACCTTCCGGAAAAGACGAGGGGCCTCACGCTAAAGATTGAGGCCGCGTGCCTGGCATGAAAACAGTTCGGCAGTTTGGCGAGGAACGAAATCTATCGCTGAATCGGGAGCACCGAAGTGAAAAAAATGCTGCTGCTGTTGTCCTTGCTGGTTAGCCAAGGGCTCGGGGCACAAGATCGGGAAGTGGACCCTACGTGGTTGCATCGCTACGTGCCTCAGTTAGCAGAGACGAAGGGCGATCTTACCTCGGAAACTTGCCACTACCGGGCGATTTTCGGAGAGGGTGACAAAGAGAATCGAATCCTCCAAAGCGTAGCCCGCTTCGGGGAAGTCACTCTGGATGCGAACGGTAATTGCCATACCGTACTGTACGACCGCCAGGAGGAGATCTATTTCGTCGTCGAAGGCGGAGGCGTTCTACACTATCAAGATCAGACCCAGGCACTGCGCCAGCATGACTTCACATATTTGCCTCCAGGCGTGAAACATTCGATTTCTAACCACTCGGGCCAGCCGCTGCGCGTGCTTGTCATGGGGTTCACAATCCAGTCATCGATTTCGATAACTGCCCCAATGCCACATCCGAGGGTCGCAAACCTGGAAGAGGCCAAAGAGGAGACCGTCAGCGGTCACCCCAGCTCGGTTTTGTACAAACTTCTCGTCGGCCTACGCACCGGCAAGCGGGACTTGATTGATGAAGCCTACGTGGTGAGCAGTTTTTTCTGGATGGATTTCGCGCCGGGGGGAACAAACTGGCCCCACCACCACGAGGCCGCGGAAGAAATCTATCTGGTGTTCGAGGGCCAAGGCGAAATGGTTGCTGGCAGTGGAATGGACGGGGTCGAAGGCCGCTATCCCGCCAAAATGGGAGACGCCTACTACTTTCGTCCCAACTGTACGGTAGGCTTCTACAACCAGGACAAGCCGGGGGCGAAAGCTTATATTTTGGCGGTTCGATCGCGGATCCCACCGCATGAGGATGAGGAGTAGGTAGGCAGTTTATCTTTGGAGGTGTCGGAATGCATGTCCTGAAATCCAGCCGCCGATCATTCATGAAATGGGTAGCGGCGGCTCCCCTGCTGGGCCAGATCGCCGTGACTGACCTTTACGCGAAAGCTGCCAACGCGGTAGGCAAAGATCCTCGACAAAATGTCTACCGCCGCCTGGGGGTAAAGACCGTCATCAATTGCCGAGGTACGTGGACCTACCTGAGTGGGTCTCTGGAGTTTCCTGAGGTTCGCGAAGCCCAGGTCGAGGCGGCGCAGTATTTCGTGAATGTGCTGGATTTGCAGCGTGGCATTGGGCGGCGGTTGGCGGAGCTCACCGGTGCCGAGTCTGGAATGATCACTTCGGGTGCCGCCGGCGCCATGGCGGTCGCAACCGCAGGATGCATGGCGGGCGCCGATGACAAGTACATCTGGCAACTTCCCGATACCACCGGCCTCAAGAATGAAGTGGTCATGTCCGGTGGCCGCAGCGCGTTTGATAGTGCTATCCGGCTGACCGGCGGGAAGCTGGTTCC